>ERZ1027078.606-NODE-606-length-10150-cov-3.727192_pt1 | contig 10150 bp, 7 predicted proteins | sample MGYA00519279_ERZ1027078 | MGnify/ENA primary metagenome ERZ1027078 (study PRJEB26926, sample SAMN06164530) | human gut metagenome | biome: ENVO:00009003; feature: ENVO:2100002; material: ENVO:00002003 | host: Homo sapiens | place: USA | collected 2012 ... | reverse complement strand
ACGAGATGTCTTAGGGTCTCGTGGGCTCGGAGATGTGTATAAGAGACAGGGTTTCGATCCGGCAGTTTCTGGCATTGTTGGTAAAAGTAAAACCATCATCTGAAACGCTATACTCTGCCGGAACGTCGATGGTAGCATTTAAAATTCCGAGATCATAGGTGACAACTTCTGTACCGGTGCTGTCGTTTGAATCGCCGGAAGAAGGATCGTCCGGTGCGTCTGAATCCTGCCCGGGCGGGGTTTGAGAGGGCGTCGGCGTATCCGAACCGGGAGGTGCAGATGCAGAAGAAGGATTCATGGACGAAGCAGAGTTTGTATAGCTGGTATTTTTTCCGGACTTTCCGGAAAGGGGCAAAAAGAGGACGAGGGCGACTATCGCGACCAAAGCGCCGCCAAGAGCGACTGCCAGAAGCGGATTTTGTTTCAGATGTGCCGACAGGACAGCAAAAAATGTGGCAGGTCGGGAAGACACCGCGCCGGAATATGGCTGCGGTGCGTTTGCCGTTGATCCGGGGGATGGCGATTGTGCCGATGCAGTTGCGACATCCCCGTTCAGCGCGCAGATAAAGGCTTCCATGCTCATGAAGCGGTCTTCCGTACGGATGCTGAGCGCCTTCAGAATCGCCTGTTCGATGGCAGGGGAAATGGAGATGCCAAGCTCGGAGGGGCGTTTGAGCGTATCGCCGTGAATCCGTTCGATGGAATCCGGCGGAAGAACTCCGGTGATGCAGCGGTAAAGCGTTGCACCCATGGCATAAACGTCTGTCCAGGGTCCCTGATTTCCATGGGAAGAGTATTGCTCCTCCGGGGCATAGCCATGCTTTAGAATAACGGAAACGCTTTTCCCATCACCGGAAGCAAAGCGCGCTGCGCCGAAGTCCAGAAGCCTGCTGTCACCGTCGGCGGTCAGGTAAATGTTGTCCGGGCTGATATCCCGGTGTAAAAGCTGCATGGAGTGGACAGAAACGAGTGCGTTCATAACAGGCAGCAGGATTTTCAATGCTTCTTCGCAGGAAATTTTTTCCCCGCGCGCAGCAAGATAGGCTTTTAGACTGGTGCCGTTCACGTATTCCATGACGAAGTATGCGGTGTTGTTTTCCCGGAAATAGTTCTGGACGGAAACGATATTCGGTGTGTTCTGGAGCTTTGCCAGAATGCGTGCTTCCTCCAGAAAACGTTCCATTCCGGATTGATAATCCTTTTCCTGATGACTGGTCAGAACGACAGTATAGCGGTCGGTATTCCGGGTAGCCATGGCGGAGGGCATATATTCTTTGATGGCGACTTTGATTTCGAGGGTCAGGTCAAAGCCGAGGTAGGTAATGCCGAAGCCGCCGATGCCGAGGACTTTGCCGATCAGGTAGCGGCCGTTTACAATTGTGCCCAGGGGAAGGGCGAGATAGGGCTGCTGCTTTGTTTCATCGAACCCGCAGACGGGGCAGACCGTGCCGGGGTCTTTTTCGGAAAAGCAGCCGTAACAGATACGTTCGGGATTCATAGTTCCTCACATTCCGCCGCAAAAGCGGCTTTTGATGATAGACAGTTGTAAAATGTTCCGGTGTATTAGGAAAAGGCTGGCGAGATCGCATCGGGACGGCTGATGCAGGTCAGGACGAAAAGCGTCCCATCGATGCTGCGGATGCGTTCCGTATGGCGAAACAGCAGCCCTACGAGCCAGTCTGTCGCGTTGTTGGCTTTTGAAAATTCAATCTGGATTTCCAAAGGTTCAATATAAAAATCTCCGCAGCAGACAAGGCTGCCCTCCCCCGGCAAAAGCACCGGGAGGGAAGTCTCTGTTTGCAGCTGACCATCTGCCATCAGATGGTAAAAGACGGCAGCTTCGGGAAAAGAAAGCGTATCGGAGGAAAGCTCGACCAGCCGTGTTTCAAGGAGAGCCGCACAGGAAAGACCTGTTCTGGCAGAAATCGTATCAGATGCAGTCATAGGTTCTCTCATTTCTGCGCACGTTTTTTGCGCATGCCGAGTTTGTGTCAAGTGCGCGCAGACACAAATCTCGTTTATTCCTCTGCAACGAGAAAACGGTTTGAGGGATCGCAGAGAAAGAACGTATCTCCGGCATAGAGCTTTTCGGGGACGTTCGGGGTGAGCTTTTTCCCATTTCCAAGAAAGGTTCCATAGGAGGAACCGAGGTCGGTCAGGACGAAGCAGCCTTCCCCCGGATTGTAGGAAAGCTGGCAGTGGCGGCTGCTGATGCCGGGCGTGCTCTTTTCATAAACGATGTTGCAGAACGCAGGATCTCTGCCGATGGTAACCTTTCCCTTGAGCAGGTCGAAGCTCTGCCCTGCGTAGCTGCCGGTCATTCCACGCAGGATCGCATGAGCACTGGAGCTGCCTGCCGCACCGGAGTGTACAGGATTGCCGTTTAAGCCGCTTGCTGAGCCATTCGCCAGACCGTCGCCCAGCCTGCCGCTTCGATCTGCCAGGCCGCTGCGGCTATTTGTAACGCTGGCTGCAGCCTTCCTTTCCTTCCAGAAGAAAAACGTGCCCGCTGCGATCAACAGAATGCCGAGTAGGAGCAGCACAGCACTGCCGGGACCGTGGAACAGGGAAAAACCAGAGCCCGAAAACGTGTAGGGAATGCGCTCAACATCCAGGATTTTCGTCAGCTCGTTGATGATGATGGCATAGTTCATGCCAAGGCTCAGCCCGGTATTGGGATCAATGGCGCCTGCAACGTTGATACCGATTACGTTTCCTTTTTCATCGACCAGAGGACCGCCGGAGTTGCCGGGAGCGATGGAAACGTCCATTTGAAATGCCTCATAGGTGGAAAAAGAGGTGGTTGTACGTTTGCTGATGATGCCTCTGGTGATTGTAATATCGTCTATATCGTAGGTGGCAAAATCCTGACGTTGGGAGGAATTGCCGGGATAGCCGAGCGCGTAGGCGGTGTCGCCGATCTTGATGTCGCCGGAGTCGCGCAGCGTCAGGGCAGTCCGCTTATCCGTCGGGGAGGGCAGCTGCAGGATGGCGATATCCTTTTCCTCCTGAGGGGAAAAGTAGACGACCTTGGCTTTTACATAGTCGTTTTCCGCTGCGGAAAAAAAGACATCAATTTCTCCTCCGTAAAGACTGGAATCATAGCGGGGATAGGTATAGGCTTTATTGACGACATGCCCGTTTGTCACGATGTACTGAATCGGCTGTCCGGGCGTGCCGATGGCCCAGCCGGTTCCCATTCCGGCTTCGCTGTTTCCTTCGTTGTCATAGACTGTCGCATAGACCATGACGATACCGTTTCTGGATTCATAGGGATCCTCAGAGGAGCTTTTGGTCAGCCCTGTGATGCCGAAAATGGATGAGACAGTGCCGATCAGGATTAGCACAAGGGCGATCAGCTGTTTAGAAGAGAGTTGTTTGGTTTTCATTCAGTATTCTCCTTTTCCCCGTAATAATGTAAAACGATTGCGGTATAGTTATCCTGTGTGGGAAGTGCGGCTTTTCGGATTGCTGCTTCGAGCGCGCTGCAGCAGTCCTGAACCGGAAGCTCCATCGCCTCGCGGATTTGTTTCAGGGTCAGTGGATCGCTGATTCCGTCGGAGCATAACAGCAGGGTATCGCCCGGAAAAAGGGAAAGTGGAATGTGGGTGCGGTCCAGCGTGACCTCCTCCTTCCCGATATATTGGGAAAGTGCGCCTGCCTGAGGGTCAGAAAAAGCTTCCTCGATGGGAAATGCACCGTGAAAGGAACGCAGCAGCAGGTCCTTTTGAAATTCCTGTCGGGTGTTTAATGCATAGAGCTGATGTTCCCGGAGCAGAAAAAGGTCGCTGTCTCCGACGCTCCAGAAGTGCAGTTGATTTCCCAAAATCCAGGCAGCGACAAGGGTGCAGCCGCCGTGGCCGTAAAACTGTTGATAGATAGTTTGGGTACATGCGGAAATCAGCTTTGGCACGCTCGTGACGGCTGGTTCCGGAAATGGAAAAGCATTCAGGAGACAGGCGGTCGTCTGGCAGGCGATCCGTTGTCCTTCCGCCATTCCGCCCATGCCGTCACAGAGAACGGCTAAAATCCCGTCTGTTTCATAGCGGTCTGCCGGAGAGATTCCGAAGGCATCCTGCTGCTGTTCACGCTGTCCGAGCCCCTGCAGGTTTGCAATTTCCAGAATGGAAGTTTTTTCCGGGGTCAGAACGGTGGTAACGCAAAGCGACTCCGGTGCTGGTTCGGATGGCTGCTGCTGAGTCTGTGCTTTTTTTCGCTTTTTAAAAAAGAACATGAGCTATTCCTCACTCCACTGAAACTGTTCGCTGCAAAGAGGCAGGAAAAGCAGTCGGCTTTTTCCGACCTCGATGATGTCGTATGCTTTGAGCGGATGAACCATTTCGACCTGTTCATCGTTGCAGTAGGTAATGCCGCGTCCCTGCCCGGGCGAAAGGGAAAAGGTGTTGTGTTTTACATCGTAAGTGACCAGTGCATGACTTTCACGGGATACGGTATCATCATCCGGCAGGGAAACATCCATCGCGGCAGCCCGTCCGATAAAGTTTCTTCCTGAAACGAGACGGAAATCCGTTCCGCGGTGTGGACCTTCGATGCAGATCAAAAAGCCGACTGCCGGATCAATACCGATTTTCTTTTTCATCACAGCGACTGTTTTGCCGCTGTCGAAGGCTGTCGCAGCTGCAGCAGCAGGATTGCCCGGAAAGGCAGCCACTGTCTTGCCGATATCCGCTGCAGCCATCGTCTTTCCGATCCCTGTATTCTCCTTGCAATACGGACAGCTTTCAAATCTTGCTTCATCATAGAAATGACCATTATCACACTGCTTCATAGAGTCCTCCTTGTTTTCCGAAGGAAAATGCGACTGCATTGAACGCTGCGCTGCGGTTTGCGTCAGGCGGGCATTTTCCGTTTTGCAGTTTTATTGTTACCTTCAGTCTACGCGTCGGGCGGTCATCCGGGTATGCCGTATGCGCGCCAAAACGGCGAAAAATGCGGTTTGGCGCTGGTGCGCCAGGGGAAAAATCAGAAAAAGCCGAACATCTTGGCAATGTCCGGCTTGTGACGTATTCAGATATTTTAAGAAAGCTGGTTGCTGAGACTTAGAAAGCAAGACCTTACGGAAATATAATTTCAGCTCCGGTAACAGGTTTTTGCGCTGCCATTCGATGTAGGACTGGTACAGTCCCATCCGGGATTTTGCACCGACCTTTTCATAAATGGATGTGATATAGCGCTGACAGGTTCTTCGGGAGATGAAAAGGCTGTCGGCGATTTCCTGGATGCTCTTTTCTGTGTTGACGAGTTGGTCAAAAACAGACTGTTCCCGGTCAGTCAGGGAAAATGCCGTGGAAAATGTGGAAAACGGGTCTGCATTGGGAGTGTTCTGTGGATAATCCGGATCGGAGGAAATGTCCGAAGCCGTAGAGGCGGACGAATCGTTGCCGAGGGCGGCCTTTGTGTTATGGCTCGCGTTCGCTTCGCAAGCTGCCTGCATTTTGTGAGTCATAGTGCCGCCTGTCTCAGTCTGTACGCCCGGCGCATTTAACATGCTATAGGCTGCGATCAAAATGCTTACCGTTGCGAACAGAACCAGAGCCGTGATAATCAGCGTGATGCTGCTGTTCGATGCGATCAGGGAGAGAGACAGGTTTGAGACCAGGGCAGCGCCCGCATTGTTGACAGCACGCCCCATTCCTGCCCAGAGGCGCGGGCAGCGGGTATCTTCGGACAGCGCCAGAAAAGAGGTCGTAAAGAATACGACGAAAAATCCGGAGGACAGGTAAAAGACGATCAGTCCGATCAGGAAAGAACCGCCAAGCTGCAGGATTGCGACGCTGAGCGTGGAAAGCATCATAATGCAGTACATGATGAGATTCATGAAACGTCTGTTATGGAGGTCAAACAAAAATCCGGCAGCAAGTCCGCTGCAGGCGAGCAGGATACGAGGCCACTGACCGATATCCATGGTTCCGTCTGCGTGTCCCAGTGTAACGGTGTTGTCCAGCGTACTGAAAATACAGGTCATAAAAATGACGAGAAAGATCAGCAAAACGAGCTGCGGCAGGGCACCGGAGGCAGATGGAGCAGGGAGCTTATGCTGTGAGTCGGTGCTGCCGGAAGAGACGCAAGCTGACGCGTCTGACATATGTGGACAGGGATTTGTCATATCGGACACCTGAGGGCTGGAATTTGCAGTGTCCGGCATCTGGGAGCTGCGGCTTGCCTCCCGGTGCTGAAACCGGAACAGGAAAAATACGATAAAAAGTAACGCGGCGCAAAGCAGCAGCTGTTCTGCCAGGGCAGAAGAAATCAGACTGTTGTTTAGAAATTGCAGCAGGATAGCAAACCCATAGGAAATGCCAACCATGCGTGCGAAATATTTTTTGTCAGAAATTTCACAAAGAAAATGGTAATGCACTGCGCTGCCGAGGATGCCGAGAACCAGAAACAGAAGCATTCCGACGGCAGTCAGAAGACCGGGCGGAACAGGACTGCCAAGGATTACAAAGCAGACGATTGCCAGCATTGTAAGTGTGAAAAACACAGCGCTGTGCAGACGATCGCGAAAAAACCGAAACAGCAGCGGATAGAGGCAAAAGCCGACCGCGCTGATACCGAGCGCATAATTCTGGACGTTTACCGTCCGGGCGCTGGAGGCGTTCTGAGCGATCTGGTTGACATAGAAATATTCTGTGCTCAAAAAGAGAAATGTAAAAACCGCCAGCATGGAAATGGCGCGGAGGGATGAAGGTTTTGTAAGTTCCTGTTTCATAAAGGGGAAAGCTCCATTCGTATCGTTCACGAGTGTCGGTTGACAGCTCTTTAAAAGGGGAAATGCTGTAAACCTTGAATCGGACTTCTTTTTCGTTGTATAATTCATTATATAAAATTTGAAAAAGCAGTGCAATCGCTTCGCGGCAGAGAAGCAAGAAAAGGAGTAATGAGAGAGGGAACAAAAAACAACATCATAAATTTTAAAGGGGAGAGTAAAAAGTATGTATGAAGAGACACAAATGGAGAAAACCTTCCGGAAATTAAAACGTCTGGAAGAAATGCTGCACGATCGGATGTTTATTCCGGTGGATCAGGTGGAAATGAGCGTCTGGACAACGAAGAAGCCGGTGCACGAGGTGCCGGATCGAGGGCTGTTTGGTCCGTGTGAAAGGGGACGAAAGTGGCTGGAGGAGGGATTGTATTGCTGGTTTCTGGGGGATTATACCATACCGGAAAAGCTGGCAGAACAGACCCTTTTCATCTTTCCGAAGATCAAGGGCTATGAGGGGATGCTCTGGGTTGACAAAAAGCCCTATGGGAACTTCACCTCTAAGGTAATTCAGAACAGCTACGGATATCATTACTGCGACCTGCTGACAAAGGGAAAGGCGGCAGGGGAACAGCTGGAAATCGCGCTGGAATATTATTCGCATCATTACGTGCGGGGGACGCAGCCGTTTGAGGAAAGCGAGAATGTGTTTGAGATTGCGTACGATCAGGTGGACATCTGTGTGAAGGACGAGATTATCTGTAACCTTTTCTACGATCTCCACATCGTAAACCAGATGGCAGAATTCCTTTCCAAAGAGCAGTTTCGCAGAGGGGACGCAGTCCGCGCACTGTTAAAGGTACACGAAAAGATTGACTACGATATCGATCTGGCAGATCCTGTCGAATGGCACGAAAAAGCCCAGAAAGCGGACGCTGTTTTACAGGAGGTTCTTTCCGATCACAACGGACCGCATGCAGGCTTTGCAGGTCTGATCGGTCATTCCCATATGGATACCGCCTGGTTATGGCATCTGGATGAAACGGTGGAAAAGTGCGCGAGAACCTATGCAAATCAGCTGGCTTTAATGGATCAGTACCCGGATTACAAATTTATCCAGAGCTCTGCGGTGCACACTTCCTGGATGGAACAGTATTATCCGGCAATTTTTGAGGGGATGAAAAAAAGGATCGCAGAGGGAAGATACGAGCCCAACGGCGGTGTTTGGGTAGAGTGCGACTGCAATATTCCCGGCGGTGAATTTATGGTGCGCCAGTTCTTATGGGGACAGCGCTATACGATGAGCAGATTCGGCTATCGTTCCAACTGCTTCTGGCTGCCGGATACCTTCGGCTACAGCGCAGCCCTGCCGCAGATCATGAAGGGCAGCGGCGTGGATTATTTCCTGACAACAAAGATGGCATGGGGCGATACGAACGAGTTTCCGTATGATACATTTTATTGGGAGGGAATTGACGGTACGAGGGTGTTTACCCATACGAACCGTACCCACATCTGGCCGGATGCACAGCAGCTTCTGGAATGCGTCAATGGCTGCAGGGGCTATGGCATCAAGGATAAAACTGTGACAGACAGCAGACTGCTTTCCTATGGCTTCGGAGATGGCGGAGGCGGTCCGGAATTTGAAATGGTGGAAATTGCAAATCGATTAAAGGATGTAGAGGGGCTGCCCAGAACGGAGCATATCCGTGTCGGTGATTTCATGCAGAAGCTGGAAAAAGAGAGCTTCCGTCCTTCCGTTTATGCAGGGGAGTTGTATCTCGAGCTGCACCGCGGCACGCTGACCAATCAGCACCAGATCAAGAGAAATAACCGGAAAGCGGAGATTGCCCTTCGAAATCTGGAATATATGACCGTCCTTTCTGCATTGCAGTCGGGCAAAACGATCAGCGGGGAAGCGATTGCACCTCTGACCGAGCTTCTTTTGCTGAACCAGTTCCATGACATCCTGCCCGGAACCTGTATTCCGCGTGTGCACGATGAATCGCTGGCACAGACTGGGCATGTGATCGAGGAAGCGATAAAGCAGACAAAGGAACTGCTTGCAGACATGGCAGAGGAAAACAGCGCGGCAGATGGCGCAGATCATGCATTTCGGACGATTTACAATACCCTTTCCTTCGACCGGAAAGACACGGTTTATCTGCCGATTGAAAAAGACAGCCACATCGACAGCACATACGGACAGCAGATCGTTGAAAGGCTGGATGGGCAGGACTACCTCGCGGTAGATGGACTGAACGTTCCGGCATTTGGCAGCCGCAGCGTAGCGCTGGTGGGTGGAGCGCCTGTTGAAAACGCTGGCTGTGAGGCGGCAGCTGCGTTTGTCCTGGACGGCGATCATCTGCAGACGCCTTACTACGATGTGATCTTTGATGAAAGAGGTTACATTTCATCCCTGATCGACCGTGAAAACGGCAGACAGCTAAAGGGAGAGGGCTATGCACTCAATACGTTCCTTGTGGCGGAGGATGTGCCGGATTCCTGGGACAACTGGGATCTGGATGCGGATATCGCGGACAAATGGAGAGACTGTGCGAAGCTTTTGAACCGTGAGGTCATTTCCTGCGGAGCGGTTGAACTGCGGATCCGGAGTGAATATCAGCTGACGAAAAACAGCAGCCTGCAGCAGGATATGGTATTTTACAGTAAGGATAGAAGAATCGTTTTTGAAACGGTGATGAACTGGCAGGATGACCACCGCTTCTTAAAGACAGCGTTTGACACTTCGGTTCAGAGCCGTTTTGCGAAACACGAAGTTCAGTTTGGGTATATCGAGCGTGCAACTTACCGCAACACGTCCTGGGAAAAGGCGAAGTTCGAGGTTTCCAATCATAAATATACAGACCTTTCTGAACCTGGATACGGCATTGCAGTTTTGAACGATTGCAAATATGGCGTCAGCGTGGAAAATGGACGCATCTGGCTGTCGCTGCACAAAGGCGGCTGCCGTCCGGACTACAGAGGCGATAAAGGAATTCATGAATGCACTTATGCCTTGCTTCCGCATAACGGCGGCTTTGGCGCAGAAGCAGTCGTACAGCCTGCATACGAGCTGAACATTGCTCCGGTTGTTATGCCCGGCAGAAAAGAGCTGGAATCCTTCGCCACCGTGGATGCACCGAATGTTATCGTGGAGGCGATCAAGCCGATGGAGGATGGAAACGGCTATGGGCTGCGTCTCTATGAAGCGGAGGGAACTTCCGTGCGGACAAAGCTTCATCTGACAGAAACCGGCAAAAAAATCATGCTGACGAATCTGCTGGAAGAGGAAATCGAAACGCTTCCGGATGAAAAGGAAATTGCACTGGAATTTAAGCCATTTGAAATTAAGACGATTTGTGTATTGATGAAACAATAGAATGCACGCTCTGCGAGCACTCCTGTCTCTTATACACATCTCCG
>ERZ1027078.589-NODE-589-length-10353-cov-15.337541_pt1 | contig 10353 bp, 9 predicted proteins | sample MGYA00519279_ERZ1027078 | MGnify/ENA primary metagenome ERZ1027078 (study PRJEB26926, sample SAMN06164530) | human gut metagenome | biome: ENVO:00009003; feature: ENVO:2100002; material: ENVO:00002003 | host: Homo sapiens | place: USA | collected 2012 ... | reverse complement strand
CAGATTTCCTGTTAGACCAGCAGACCTACACGCTTTATATTCATAATACCTCTGTGGTGCTTCCAAAAAATCAGGGAAAACTGTTGGTCGCTCTTTTGTCCGGCGGCGATGCTCTGGTCACGACGGAGCAGCTTTGCATGGCACTATGGGGAACCACGGAATACATAGATGAAAATGCCTTGCAGGTTAACCTAACCCGGCTGAAAAAAACGATGTCCGCCCTTGAAATGAAGCAGCGAATCGTTGCAGTTCGAGGAATGGGCTACCGTTTGGAAGCGGAGGTGTCTCTATGAAGCAGCTTTGGCACATGATAGAACGGTACTACCCCTGGCTTCTGTTGCTGCTGGGCGTGGATTGCTTTTGCGCTGTCATTCTTTGGATTTCTGACATTCAGGTATTTCAAACCTTGATCGGGTTAGTAGTTCTGACGAGCATCCTTTTGTTTTCAGCGATTCTGTTTGTACTAAACAAGAGGGAGAACACCCACATGGAACTGTTCCGAGATTTCCTCAGTGATCCTACCATCTGCAATGAAGAACGGCTGCTCAGTGCCATTAGTCAGAAAGAAGGAGAATCTGTCCGATTTTTGGCTTCGGTTTTACGGGAATACAAAAACGAGAGTAACAATATGGCGGATGCCCTACGGGACTATGAAGAATACGTGGAGGGCTGGGCACATGAAGCGAAAACGCCCCTATCGTTGCTGACCATGCTCTTGGATAACCGGAACGATGAAATCTCTCCTTCCCTGCAAGCAAAGCTGGATTATGTCCGCAGTCAGCTTCAGGAGGATGTCACGCAGATGCTGTACTATGCCCGGTTGAAGAGCAGTACAAAGGATTACCGATTTGAGGATGTCAATTTGAATGACTGCTTGGGTGAAGTTCTGGAGGACTATGCCCCACTTCTTGAAGAGAAGCATTTTGTCATTCTCAACAAACTGCAATCTGAAACAGTCTATACAGACCGTAGAGGACTTCAGTTTATGTTGGGACAAATCGTTAGCAATGCCATCAAATATAGCAGCGATAGTCCCATGCTTACAATTTCCGTGATACATTCGGAGACTGCAGATATCCTTTCTGTTGAAGATAACGGCATTGGCGTAAAAAAATATAATCTGCCGTACATTTTTCAAAAGGGCTTTACCGGGGATTCTACTGACAGCAGAAAGAAGGCTACCGGTATGGGACTTTACCTGGTTAAGAAGATGGCCGACGATCTAAATCTTCATCTGGAAGCAGCTTCCCAGTGGGGAAAGAGCTTCAAGATTGTCATCTTCTTTCCTAAATTGAGATCCAACGGAGGGAAATAATATAAACAGAAAAACGCCCGCAGGATTTTCTCCTGCGGGCAGCGTGTTGTCAGCTATCCCAAGGCTTGTATTCTGTTACAGTTTTCAAATAGGTTTCGGGATCGCCGTTCAAGATAAGGTCTGCATACTCCAAAGGAGCGTTGTAGATCAAATAATCCAGCTCTGACCGCTGATACATATTGTCAGCAATCTCGTTCTCAACGACGATAGTGTCAATCGCAATCATACTGCCGTCGCTGAATTTCACTTCCACACAGCAATTATCCATATTGTAGGCACAAGATATTAAGGTTTTCATGGTATGTCCTCCATAATTCGTAATATAAAGCGAAAATCCCGTCTGACTTTCTGTTAGAAATCAGACGGGATTTGTCCGTATGCACCCCGGAAACCGTCAGCTAACAGTTGATAAGTAAATTAGTTCCTTATCACTGTTAAGCCAATGTGCAGCGACTTTTTACTTTTTACCCTACCCGGGCGCAGAAAGCCTCCCGGACGGCGGCTTCCCGCCCGCGGGGAATGGGGATGCGTGCCCCGCTGCGCATCCGTACCTCGCCGGGTGCCAGCAGCTGTACTGCTTCCAGATTGACCACATAGGAGCGGTGCGGCTGCACAAAGCGGCCGTCCGCAAGCAGCGGCTGCGCCACGGCGGAAAAGGGCACCCGCAGCGAGAGGGAGGCTACATCCTCCCCGGTGGTCAGGTGGAAGTGCACGATATGATGGGTGCATTCCAGATATTCGATCTCGGCATAGGCCAGCGCCCGCACACCGTCGGCGGTGGTCACGGTAAGGGTGGGGCCGTATTCCGGCTCCACCGCCCGCTTGAGCAGGGCAGAAACTTCCGGCTGGTGCACCGGCTGCAGCAGATACTGCATGGCGTCCACCCGGTAGGCGCTGTATGCGTGCGCCGGGGTGCGGGCCACAAAAGCCAGCGGCGCGCGGCGGCCCCGGCGGCGCAGCTCTGCCGCCGCCGTAAGCCCTTCGGGCCGGGCTACCGCCGCAAGCTCAATGAGGTACAGCTCGTACCGCAGCCCGGCGGCATCCTGCTGCAAAAGCGCTTCCGGGCTTTGCAGCTGCTCCACGATGCAGGCGTCCTCCCGCCGGGCGAAGAACTCCATGCACTGGTGCTCCAGCCTGCTGCGCAGCGCCCCGTCCGGGCTGCAGATCGCAATGTGAAAGATCATGGTTTGGTTTCCTTTGCGGAAAAATCATCTTAAATCAAGCAATTCCGGGCAGACTGCGGTCTGCCCGGAATTGCATTTTTACGGCAAGAGTCAGGACAGCAAGCGGCAGCTGACTTTTGTTCTTTTTAGCATTAGCAGCCGATGGCGGCGCACTTCTCGGCCAGCCATGCGCGCTCGTCCTCGGTCAGGCGGGGTGCCAGCTGCTCGAACACCTTGCGGTGATAATCGTTCAGCCAAGCGACCTGCTCCTTGTCCAGCACGCCGGGCACGATGGGAGAGGTGGCGATGGGCACAAAGGTGAGGGGACGGAAGGCAAGGAAGGTACCGTACTGGTTGTCGGCCTTGTGGTAGCACTCGATCTCGTTTTCGATGCGGATGCCCACCTCTCCGGCTTCATACACGCCGGGCTCGTCGGTGACGATCATGCCCGGGCGCATCAGGGTGGTGTTGCGGCCGTTCAAAGCGTGGGGGCCCTCATGGACGTTGCCCACAAAGCTGACGCTGTGGCCGGTGCCGCAGCGGTAGTTGATGAGGTGGCGCCACAGCGGCTCGCGGGCGATGGTGTCCAGCATGTGGCAGTCGCAGTAATCCAGCCAGACGGCCTTGGCAATGTCGATGTGGCACTGGAGCGTCCAGGTATAGAACAGCCGCTCGTCCTCGGTCAGTTCGCCCAGCGGGTAGGTGCGGGTGATGTCAGTGGTGCCGTCCAGATAGGTAGCGCCGCTGTCCACCAGCAAAAAGCCCTTGCGCTGCAAAACGGCGTGATCCTCCGGGGTGGCGTGGTAGTGCATCATGGCTGCGTTGCCGCCGTAGGCTGCAATGGTGCCAAAGCTTTCCACAAGGAACTTATCGTCTGCGCTGCGGTACTTGTGCAGGATCTCGTCCACGGTCAGCTCGGTCAGCTGTTCGCCGGAAGCCAGACGGTTCTCCAGTTCGATCTGGAACCGCACCATAGCCACGGCGTCCCGCAGATGGGACTCGCGCAGGTGTGCCAGCTCTACCTCGTTCTTCACGCCCTTCATGGCAAGCAACGGGTCGGCGGCGTCCTTCACGGTCAGGACGGGGTTGTTTTCCAGCACCTGATACACGGCGTAGTTCACGGTAGCGCTCTCTGCCAGCACGGTCTGGGGCTCGGTCTCGGCGGCCATCCCGTCCAGAATGCTGTCGTAGTCGGCCAGCGTCACGCCGTTGGTTTCCAGCTCTGCCTTAGCCTCCGGGGTGACCCGCGCCTGATCGATGAACAGCACGGCGCGATTCGGGGTAACGTAGCAGTAGGCCATGGCGTAGGGGGTGCACTCGATATCCATGGCGCGCAGGTTCAAAAGCCATGCCAGATTATCCAGCTTGCCCACCAGCTGGGCGGTGCAGCCCTGCTCCTTCAGTTTGCCGCGCAGCTGCTCCAGCTTTTCCGCCGGAGAGAAGCCAGCGTATTCCTTGGGCAGGATCCATGCCGGGGTAGCCGGGCGGGCAGGACGGCCCTCCACCCACAGCTCATCCTCCAAGAACAGGGTCTTGATGCTGCCGTGCTTGGGCTCCAGCTCTTTTTTCAGGTTGTTGACCAGTGCACAGTTGGCGGTCAGACCGCACAGACCCAGCGTGCCGCCCTCGGGCAGCACCTTGCCGCAGTATTCTTCGGCGGTGGGCACGCCCGGCTCGCCCATGCGCATCAGCTGGATCTCAGTACCGGCGATCTCCTTTTCCGCCTGCACAAAGTACCGGCCGTCTGCCCAGACGGCGCTCTCGGTCATGGTGACCACAAAGTTGGAGTTCTCACCGTGGAAGCCGGAGAAGTAGGTCAGAGAGGTGTAGTGGTCGGGCAGATACTCGCTGGAATGCGGGTCGCCCACCGGGATCAGATAGACGTCCACGCCGTTTGCCTTCATAGCGGCACGCAGCGCGGCCAGACGCTCGGGAACTGTGTTCATACTCATAACAAAAGCCCTCTTTCTGTCATTTGCCGGAAAAACGTCCGGCGGCGATGGTTTGCTGCTGCTATTGTATCATTCTGCGGGGAAGAATGCAATGCGGGGGCAAAACTCCCCCCAAAACGCCGTCAATTTGCAAAAAAAGTTACAATTTTTTCTTGAAAAAGGCCGGTTTTCCATTGACAGCCTTGTTATAATAGAGGTGTAGTATTTTTGGGTCAGCACTCTGCGGCCCTTTGCGCTAACAATTGCGAATATTGCGATAAAAAGAAAGAGGCATTTGGAACATGACTAAAATCGATATCTTCTCCGGCTTCCTTGGCGCCGGCAAAACCACTCTGATCAAAAAGCTGATCACCGAGGCCTTTGCAGGCCAGCAGGTGGTGCTGATCGAGAACGAGTTCGGCGAGATCGGCATTGACGGCGGTTTCCTGAAGGAAAGCGGCATCCAGATCAACGAGCTGAACGCCGGCTGCATCTGCTGCTCTCTGGTGGGCGATTTCCGCACCGCGCTGCAGCAGGTGGTGGAGCAGTACCACCCCGACCGCATCGTCATCGAGCCGTCGGGCGTGGGCAAGCTGAGCGATGTGACCCGCGCCGTGGAGGGCGTGGCTGAGCATCTGGACGTGCAGCTGAACAGCTTTGTCACCGTGGCCGATGTGAACAAGGTCAAGATGTATATGAAGAACTTCGGCGAGTTCTACGATGACCAGATCAGCCATGCAAGCTGCATCCTGCTCAGCCGCACCCAGACTGCCAGCGAGGAAAAGATCGCCGCTGCCGTGGCAATGCTGCGCGAAAAGAACCCCACCGCCACCATCGTGACCACCGCATGGGATCACCTGACCGGTGAGCAGATCCTGAAGGCCATGTCCACCAAGGACGACTTCAAGGCCGAGCTGATCGCCATGGCTGCCAAGGCAAACGAAGAGCACGTCCACGAGGACGAGGAAGAAGAGCACGAGCATCACCATCATCACGACCATGAGAACGGTGTGTGCAGCTGCGGCCATCATCATGACCATGATGACGATGATGACGACGAGGATGAGCACGAGCATCATCACCACGACCACGACGAGCACGATCATGATGACCATTGCTGCTGCGGACACCACCACGATCATGACCATGACGAGGATGATGACGAGCACGAGCATGAGCATGAGCATCACCATGACCATGACGAGCATGACCACGAGGAGCACGAGGAGCACGAGCATCACCACGACCATGACGGTCATTGCTGCTGCGGCCATCATCATCACGACCACCACGCCGATGAAGTGTTCACCAGCTGGGGCGTGGAGACTGCCCGCAAGTTCACCAAGGCCGAGGTGGAGCACGCCCTCACCGAGCTGGATACCGGCAATTACGGCATGATCCTGCGCAGCAAGGGCATCGTGGACGGCGGCGCAGACGGCTGGCTGGAGTTCGACTATGTGCCCGGCGAGTGGGAAGTGCGCAGCCGCAGCGCAGACGTGGGCGGCAAGCTGGTGGTCATCGGCTCCAAGCTGAACGAGACCGCCATCGCCCAGCTGTTCGGCTGCTGACCCCTTCAGTCAATGCCTGACGGCATTGCCAGCTCCCCCAAGGGGGGCGCCTATCATTGATAAAAGGAGCAACCATTTATTATGGCAAAAGAGATCCCGGTTTACCTGTTTGTGGGCTTTCTGGAAAGCGGCAAGACCAAGTTTATTCAGGAGACCTTTGAAGACCCCAATTTCGACTCCGGCGACAAGACCCTGCTGCTGATCTGCGAGGAGGGCGAAGAGGAGTACAACGAGAAGAAGTTCGCCTTCCCCGGCGTGACCGTGAAGGTGCTGGAGGATAAGTCTGAACTGAACCCCCAGAACCTTGCAAAGCTGGGCAAGGAAGCGGACGCAGGCCGCGTGGTCATCGAGTACAACGGCATGTGGCTGCTGCAGGATTTAGCGGATGCCCTGCCCGAGAACTGGCTGGTGTACCAGTGCATTGCCACTGCCGACGGCACCACCGCCCTGACCTACGCCCGCGATAACTCCATGCGCAGCCTGATGCTGGACAAGATCGCCCGCAGCGAGCTGATCGTGTTCAACCGCGCCGAAGCCGTGAACAACGATGACGCCCGGCAGGAGCTGCACAAGCTGGTGCGGCAGGCCTCCCGCAAGTGCGATATCGCCTACGAGTTCAAGGACGGCAGCGTAGCCTACGATGATATCCCCGACCCGCTGCCCTTTGATATCAACGCCGACCCCATCGACATCCCGGATGACGATTTCGGCATCTGGTACATGGACTGTCAGGACGAGCCCCAGAAGTACACCGGCAAGACGGTGCGTTTTCTGGCACAGGTCTGCCAGACCAACCGCGCCGGCAAAAACAGCTTTGTGCCCGGCCGCTTTGCCATGACCTGCTGCGTGCAGGACATCCAGTTCGTGGGCTTCCCGTGCAGCTACGATGGCTACAAGGCGCTGGAACAGCGCGCTTGGGTGCGGGTGACCGCCAAGGTGGGCTACAAGTTCCACAATATCTACCGGGGCAAGGGCCCGGTGCTGACCGCCGTGTCGGTGGAGCCTGCCGAAAAGCCCCTGGAAGAGGTCGTAACGTTCTCTTAACGTTTCTGTATTACAAGGAGGTTCTGGTATGAAAACTCTGTTCCGTATTCTTGGCACGGCTGCTGCCGTGGCCGTCACCGGCGCTGCCATCGTGGTGCTGGACAAGATCCTGAACCAGAAAGACCCGCTCCATGTGGAGGAGGTCGAGTTCCCGGAGGACGCCGAAAAGGACGCCGAGGAGGCCGAAAAGACCGCCGAGGCCTACGAAGAGGCCGAGGCCAAGGAAGAGGCAAAGGCTGCCGATGCCGCCGCAGAAGCTGCCGAGGAAACCGCACCGGAAGCCCCCGCTGAGGACGCACCCCAGACCCAGCCGGAGACCGCCGAAGAGCGTCCTGTGTACGACCCCGAAGCCCCGAACGCCAACCCCGTAGAGGCCGGCCCCGCCGTTGCCCCCAAGGATGAGAACGGCAAGATCGACGTCACCAAGATCGCTGATGCCAACGATTTCGGCGACTGGGAAGAGCAGGGCTGCAAGGGCTGAGAAAACAGCATGATCCCCGCATAGATGCGGATATCAGCTCCCCCGAAAGGGGGAGCTTTTTTGTGCTTGCAAAATGCCGCGTAGTTCACTATACTGGAAGAAAAAACACCGATGGAGGGCAGCACCATGGCATACACCGATGATTGGGAAAGCTTGATGAACGGCGTGTTCGGCGCGGGCGGCAAACTGAAGTTCGGCGGCGCGCAGCCGCAGCCGGAAAAGCCGCAGCCCGAAAAACCGGCGGGCAGCGGCCTGCCGGACCTGAACGCGGCGCTGCTGGAACAGCAAAAGCAGCTGGACGAATTGCTGAAGCAGCAGAACGCCCGGCTGAAGGCGCAGGATGCAGGGGTGCAGACGGCGCTGGAGGACAGCCGCCAGATGCTGCGGGATATGGAAGCGGACGGCCTGCTGGCCAAGGGCACGGCAGACACAAAGCCGGAGCAGCTGGGCAGCTTTGAGGGCCTTGCCGCCGAGGTAAAAAAGACCGTCCTCGGGCAGGACGCCTTTGTGGACAGCGTGGTGCGGGCCATGCGCCGCCCCTTTGTGCTGGGCACCGAGGGCGCAGCCGCCCGCAATGTGATCCTGCTGTGGGGCACTCCGGGCACGGGACGGCACTTTGCACTGGCCGAGACCGCCCGCATCATGGCGGCGCGGGGGCTTTTGCAGAGCGACCGGATGGCGGTGATGGACTTGGCACTCTACCCCGACCCCGGCGCGGAAAAGCTGTTTTTGCAGGACCTTTACGCCGCCCTGCACGCCCCGGGCGAGATCGTGGTGTTCGAGCACTACGAGAGCTGCCACCCCGGCTTTTTGCGCATCCTCTCCGACCTTGCGGTCAAGGGCAGTGCGCCCCTGTCCAGCCGGTATCTGGTGAACAAAGAGGGCATTCTGGTGGAAGCCGGTACAGCGCTTGCCCCCGGCGCAGTGAGCCGCATCGACCCCTGCGGCAAGTACCTGATCTTCTTCTCCCGCAAGGGGCGGGAGGCGCTGGCGGATAAATTCGGCGCGTCCTTTGTGGCGGCGGTAGGGGATGTGTGCCAGACCGCCCCCTTTACCCCGGAAGCATTGGCTGCGCTGGCGGCGCAGCAGCTGAACGCGCTGGCGCAGCGGGTGCACAGCCGTCTGGGGCTGACCCTCGCCGCCGGGGCAGAGGTGCGGGACTATGTGGCGGCGCAGTGCTCCAAGGAAAAGGGTGCAGAGGGGCTGGCAGACTGCTGCGAGCGGATCTTCCGGGCTCTGAGCGAGTACTGCTTACAGACCGATGCAAAACTGTCCGGCACGGTGGCGCTGACCGCCGCGCCCGAGGGACTGCAATTTGCACTGAACGGTGCCGCCCCGGCAGACCTGTTCAGCCTGCTGCCGGCGGTCTACACCGGCGCGGTGGAGCAGATCCGCGCCGAGCTGGATGCGCTGGTGGGGCTTGCCCCGGTCAAGGAGTATGTGTTCGGTCTGGCAGACAATTTACAGGTGCAGCAGCGCCGCGCAGCGGCGGGCTTCAAGACCGCAAGCCTGTCCATGCACATGATCTTTACCGGCAACCCCGGCACCGGCAAGACCACCATTGCCCGGCTGGTGGCAAAGTACCTCAAGGCCATCGGCGCGCTGGGGGGCGGGCAGCTGGTGGAAGTGACCCGCGCCGACCTTGTGGGGCGCTACACCGGCCACACCGCCCCGCTGACCAACAGCGTCATCGAGAGCGCACTGGGGGGCGTGCTGTTCATTGACGAGGCATACAGCCTGTACCGCGGCCAGCAGGACAGCTTTGGGCTGGAAGCCATCGACACCCTTGTAAAGGGCATGGAGGATCACCGGGATGAGCTGGTGGTCATCCTTGCGGGCTACACAAAGGAGATGGAAGTGTTCCTCACCGCCAACAGCGGCCTTGCCAGCCGCTTCCCCAACAAGATCGAGTTCCCGGACTACACCGCGGATGAACTGCTGGACATCACCGCCGTGCTGGCAAAGGGCAAGGGCTACCGCCTTGCCGAGGGCTGCACCTTCCCGCTGCTGGGCTACTATAAGCGCCGTCAGGCGCTGGACAGCCGCACCGCCGGCAATGGCCGTCTGGCGCGCAACACGCTGGAAAAGGCCATTTTCAATCAGAGCCGCCGCCTCATCGCCGAGCCCGCCGCAGAGCTTGACCTCATCCAGCCCAGCGATCTGGAATTTGAGGAATAAGGAAAAATTGATAGGAAAAAGGGTTCCAGAAACGCCCGCAGGCGTTTCCGGAACCCTTTCTGTTTATTCATGCTGCTCCGCAAGGCTCTGCACCATCTCGTGCAGCTGAGCGCGGACGGCGGCGGGGGCGGTGACCTCTACCTTGCCGCCAAAGCCGCACACCCAGCCGAAAAACTGCTGGCTGACGCAGATGGGCACGTCAAAGTGGAAGTGCTCCGCGTCCTCCGGGCAGAACACCGGTTCGCGGCCAAAGCGCTCCCGCATGACCGGCTCAAGGTCGGCAGCACACCGCAGAGTGACCCGGTACTCGGTGCCGCCGAACATATTGAAGTGCTTGCGCAGATAGGCGGGCAGGTCGAAGGTGCGGAAGAACTCCTTGCCCCGGCGCGGCTCGTCCAGCACCAGCACCGCCGTCTGCTGGGCCAGGGCCCGGGCGATAAGCACCCGCTGCTTCTCCCCGCCGGACAAGGTGGAGAACCCCTGCTCCCGCAGGGAGGCCAGCCCGGTGCGCGCCAGGATCTCCCCTACCAGCGCCCGGTCCTCCCGGCTGTCGGTCTCCAGCAGCCGCTTGCGGGCCTGCCGCCCCATCATGACCACCTCCTCCACCGTGAAATCGAAGGCGGCCTCCTGCTCCTGTACCATGACGGCAAGCCCTGTCTCTTATACACATCTC
>ERZ1027078.575-NODE-575-length-10545-cov-6.128980_pt1 | contig 10545 bp, 9 predicted proteins | sample MGYA00519279_ERZ1027078 | MGnify/ENA primary metagenome ERZ1027078 (study PRJEB26926, sample SAMN06164530) | human gut metagenome | biome: ENVO:00009003; feature: ENVO:2100002; material: ENVO:00002003 | host: Homo sapiens | place: USA | collected 2012 ... | reverse complement strand
CCCAGGCCACGCGGCTGCCGCCCGCATAGTTGATGTGGGTGTAGTCCTTGCCGGCCCAGCCGTTCTGCACGAAGCGCTCCATGCCGCCCTGGGCCCGCATGGCGTCGCACGTGGGCCAGAAGGCCGCGCCCGTGTTCCGGGCCGCGCGGCGCTGGCTCTCGGTCATGTGGGGCAGGGCATCCATCGGTTCGAAACGTCCGTCGTTCTTCACCGAGCGGTCGCTGACGCCCAGCACCAGCACCGCAGCGCCCGGGAAGCAGCGGCGTACGAAGTCCACCATCTTCTCGATCTGCTGCGAGTAGCCCGTGTAGTTGTGCACGCCGGCCTGCATGATGTTCAGCCCGTACTGGAGGATCACCAGGTCATAGCCCGCGAGGGCGTCGATCCGGGCATTGACGGCCGGGTCGGTCCAGAACATCGCTTGTCCGTTGTTGCTCCGCACCGAGTAGTTGTCCACCACCACGCCGTCGCCCTCGAAGATGCCGCCGTAGCCGATGAATCCCTCGCCGGGCGTGAGTACCCGGCACGTCAGGGCGTGGATGTGGGGGGCGCGGACGACGATCTGGCGGACCGCCTCGTCGGCCGGTATGTCGAACGTGCGGCGCAGTGTGTCGTTGAGCGTCACCTCGATGCGGCTTTCTCCGGGTGAGCGGAACAGGAGCCGTGCTCCCGTGCAGGAGTCGAGCCGTGCACGGGCGTCGGTGTTCTCCCAGCGGGTCGAGGCTCCCGCTGCCGGCTGGCTTACCCAGCCCGAGACGAAGAAGTGGTCGCGGAGCCCCTCGGGTGCCTTTTTGCGCTGCATGATGTTGTAGGTCGTCCATCCCTTCGATTCGGTGCGGACCGTGCGGCGGAACCCCGTCAGCGGCGAGGCCATCGGGGCGAAGCCCGTGCCGCCTCCGCCGTAGGCCGCCTGGAGCTTTTCACGCAGGTCGGCCGTCAGGATGTCGCCCTCGACGAACGAGTCGCCGAGAAAGGCGATGCGCACCGGGCGGGGGGCATGCAGCAACGTGTCGCAGAAGGCCCGGATCCCCGTTCCCGTGGTGTCGAAATCCTCGATCGGCGTCAGTTCGGGAAGCAGCCGCACGGTGTCCGGGCGTCTCGGGCGGAGCGGGAGCGTGTCGCGGCGCAGATCCCACTCGAACGAGGCGGGAGCCTCGCGCGGGGTACTGTCGGCCTCGATGCGCGAGATGACCTCCTCCATGTCCACGTGGAACTCCTCCTCGTCGAAGAGTTGCGGCTCGGCGGCCTCCGCGGGCGCCTCCGCATCGCCGAAGTCGATGAGGTCCGAGAGGATGTTGGCGCGGCGGAGTTTCACGCCGCCCAGGCTCTGCGGGGGTATGAAACTGACGGCCACGAGCACCGCTATGAGTGCCGCAGCCGCCATCCAGCCTTTGTGCAGGTAGTCTTTTTCGGGGGAACCCATTTCCTGCAGGTTAGTCGCGACGCCCGCCGAGGATCAGCAGGACGTAATAGAGTACCGAAGCGATGGCGCTCAGCGCGGCCACCAGGTAGGTGCGGGCCGCCCACGAGAGGGCCTCCTTGGCCTGTGCGAGCTGGGCGCCCTGCATCGTGCGGCTCACCTGCAGCCACTCCAGTGCGCGGGCCGAAGCGTTGTATTCGACCGGCAGCGTGATGATCGAGAAGAGGGCCGACACGGCGATCATGCCCACGCCGATCCAGCAGAGCAGTTCGTTGCGCGTCGAGGCGAGGATCACCAGCCCGAGGATGATGACCCACGTGGCGGCCGACGAGGCGAACTGCACCACGGGCACGAGCTGCGAGCGGAGCACCAGCGGGGCGTAGCCGCGGGCGTGTTGTACGGCATGGCCGCACTCGTGGGCCGCAACGGCGGCCGCGGCGACGCTCGTCGAGGAGTAGACCGCATCGCTCAGATTGACGGTCATCGTCTGCGGGTTGAAGTGGTCGGTGAGGTGCCCGCCGACATGCGTGACCTTCACGTTGTGGATGTTGTTGTCGCGCAGCATTTTTTCAGCTACCTCGGCGCCCGTGAGGCCGCCGGGGAACTGCACCTTCGAGTATCTCTTGAAGACGGACTGCAGGCGCGCCTGCACAAGGAATCCGATGACGCCGATGGCGATGATCAGAATGAACATGCCGGTCGTGGCGGCCGAGTAGCGTGCGGCGGCCGATTCGGCGTAGAGGTTTGCCTGAAGCAGGATGATGAGCGGTTGTACCATAAATCGTTCGTGTTTTTATCGGTTCTTGCGGTACGTGTAGTAGGCCCCGGCCTGTTGCGTGGGCATCAGTACCATATCATTAACGTTCATGTGGGCCGGTAATTGTGCGGCCCAGGCGATCGCCTCGGCGATGTCGTCGCCCGTGAGCGGCTCCACGCCGTCGTATACGCGGTCGGCGGCTTCGCGGTCGCCGTGGAAGCGGACGAGCGAGAACTCCGTCTCGACCATGCCCGGGCGGATCTCCGTCACCTTGATCCCGGCCGACAGCAGGTCGGCGCGCATCGACTGCGAGATGGCGTGCACGGCGTGCTTCGAGGCGCAGTAGACCGCGCCGTTCTCGTAGGGCTCCGTGCCGGCGATCGAGCCGATGTTGAAGATGTGTCCGCCGCCTGCGGCGACCATCTTCGGCGCGATGACGCGCGTCACGTAGAGCAGCCCCTTCACGTTGGTGTCGATCATGGCGTCCCAGTCGCGCGTGTCGCCCCGGTCGATGTGCTCGAGCCCGGCGGCCAGCCCGGCGTTGTTCACCAGCAGGTCGATCCGTTCGAGCGGCTCCAGCGCCCGGCGCACCTCCTCCTCCGAGCGGACGTCGAAGGTGAGGGCCGTGCAGCGGCCGCCGGCCGATTCGATGTCGTGCTGCAGGGCGGCGAGCCGCTCCGCGCGGCGCCCCGTGGCGATGATGTCGTAACCTTCGCGGGCGAGCCGCAGTGCGGTGGCGCGCCCGATTCCCGAGGTCGCACCCGTGATCAATGCCTTTCTGTTCATGGCGAAAACTGCCTCTCGGCGATTAAAAAAACGTTATTTCGGGCAAAAATACGAAATTATGTGTTACTTTGCATAAATTTTCGGATAAAAACAGCTGCCGTGAATCTCTCGTTTTTCATCGCCCGCCGCATGGCCCGACCCTCGCCGGAGAACAAGCCCGGCGTGATGGAGCGTATTGCCGTGATCTCCGTGGCGTTGGGGGTTGCGGTGATGATCCTTGCGCTGGCCGTCATCATGGGGTTCAAGCGCGAGGTGGCGCACAAGATGGCGGGATTTGCGGCCCATGTCTCGGTGACCGACATCCGGGGTGTCCAGTCGCTCGATGCCCGGCCCGTGGTGCGGAGCCGGCACCTCGAGGAGCTGATCCGCTCGATGCCGGGCTTCGTCTCGATGGCGCCCTATGCGCTGCGCGGAGGCATCGTCCGCACCGAGGATGCCGTCGAGGGGGTGGTGCTCAAGGGGGTCGATGTGACCTACGACTGGCGCTTTTTCGACGAGTGGCTCGTTGCCGGGGAGCTTCCCCGTGTGGGCGACTCGATCCGCACGAAGGACATCCTGCTGTCGCAGGCCCTCGCCTCGAAGCTGCGCCTCGGTCCCGGGGACAAGGTGGAGATGCTCTTCGTCGAGCCCGGCGAACTGCCGCGCCGCGACCGCTTCAAGGTCTCCGGTCTCTACGCCTCGGGAATGGACGACATGGACGAGCGGATGATCCTCACGGACCTGCGCAACGTGCAGCGGCTGGCCGAGTGGTCCGGCGACGAGGTCTCGGGTTATGAAATACTCCTGGAGCGGGCCTCCGATGCCGACGCATGCGCCGCACGGCTCGGCCATGCGCTCCTGTACGACGACGACCCCGCGACGGCGAACCTTGCCGTGACGAGCGTTGCGGAGCGCTATCCCAACATCTTCGACTGGCTGCGGGCCCACGACGTCAATGCCGCGGTGATCATTGTCATCATGCTCGTCGTGGCCTTCTTCAACATGGCCTCGGCCCTGCTGATCCTCGTGCTCGAGCGGACGCGCATGATCGGCCTGCTGAAGGCTCTCGGCATGCCCAACAGCCAGCTGCGGGCGATCTTCCTCTGGCGTGCGACCTTCGTGACGCTGCGTGGCCTGGCCTGGGGCAACGCCGTCGGGCTGGGGGCCTGTCTCGTGCAGCAGGCGACGCATCTGGTCAAGCTCGATGCCGAGGGCTACCTGCTCTCGGAGGTCCCCGTGGCGCTCGACTGGGCGTGGTGGCTGCCGCTCAACCTGGGTTTCGTGGCGGCGATTGTCGCGCTGCTGCTCATTCCGACCTTTGTGATCTCGACGGTGCGACCCGACGAGACGATCCGATATGAATAACGCAAGATGAAACCGTACAATACCGATCAGACCAAGAAAGAGGAGGTGCGCGAGATGTTCGACCGCATCGCTCCCCGTTACGATTTGCTCAACCATACGCTGTCGATGAACATCGACCGCATCTGGCGTCGGCACGTGGTGCGCGAAGTGCGCCGTGCGGCGCCGCGGAGGATACTCGACGTGGCGACGGGCACGGGCGACCTGGCCATCGAGATGGCCCGCCGGATCGACGGCGTGCAGGTGCTGGCCGTCGATCTCTCGGAGCAGATGCTCTCCGTGGCGCGGCGCAAGGTCGAGGCGCGCGGACTCGATGGACGGATCGTCCTCGACCGCGGCGACGCCGAGCACCTGACGGCCGGCGACGCCTCGGTCGATGTGGCGACGGTGGCCTTCGGGGTCCGGAACTTCGGGGACCTCGAGGCCGGGCTGCGCGAACTGTTCCGGGTCGTCCGTCCCGGAGGCCGGGTGGTGATCCTTGAGTTCTCGACGCCCCGCAACCGGATCTTCCGCACCCTCTACGAGTTCTACTCCTACCGCATTCTGCCCCGCATCGGGGGCATGGTGTCGCACGACCGGCAGGCCTACGCCTACCTCCCGGCTTCGGTCGGCGAGTTCCCGGCTCCGGATCGGTTTCTGGCGATGATGGAGGCGGCGGGATTCCGGCGCTGCAGGGCCCGGAGCCAGAGCTTCGGCATTGCACAGATCTACATCGGCGAGCGATGAACGGGGCCTTGCGACGCATCGTGTGGCGCTGCCTGGCGGCTGCAATCCTGCTGACGGCTGCGGTCTCCTGCCGGCAGGCGGTCGAGCAGGCCCGGCACGAAATCGGCATCGAGGCGGTCGAGCGCATCGAGCGCCGGGGATCGGCGGGTGCGGTGGCGGTGCTGCGGGTGCGCAACGATTCGGAGCGCACGCTGGTGCTGCGGCGTGCCCGGATCGGGATCAGCTACGGCGGTGCGCCGGTGTGCGAGCTGGAGCTGCGCGATCCGGTGCGGGTGCCTCGGCGGACGACCGGGAGTGTCACGACGTTGTGGCGGGTGCGGGCAGATGACCCGATGGCACTCTATGTACTCGAACGTCGGATCCGCGAGGGAGATCTGGAGCGGATCGGCATCCGCTACGACCTCCGTGGCCGCGGCGGTGCGGTCCCGGTAAATATTTCGGCCGAAATGATGCCGTTGTCGGATTTTTTGAATACCTTTGGCCTGTCGGCCGACGACCTTAAAAACTATCTGTAATGATACGCAGGATCTCGATATGCATCTGTTTGCTGTGCTGCGCGGCGGCTCTTCCCGCGGCGGCACAGTCGTTGGGCGCTTTCAAGCGGCAGCTGGCCGAGCCGGCCGCCTCGTCCTCGCTGTTCGGGCGGGCCCGGGTGATTGCCAGCGAATATGGCGAAACGGCCGGCAAGGTGGCCGATGCCGCACGCGCCGAGCAGCGGCAGCGGTTTGCGGGCTACCGCGTCTGCATCTTCTCGGACAACGGTCCCGAGGCGCGCGAAGGGGCCTTCGAGGCCAAGAAACTTTTCGAGGAGACCTTTCCCGACGTCAAGGTATACATGGGTTACGAGAATCCCTATTTCAAGGTCTCGGTCGGCAACTGCCTGACGGCCGAGGAGGCGATCATCCTCAAGGGCCGCGTGTCGGCCACCTTCCCGAAAGCCTTCCTCAAGAACGAGGAGATCGCCGTTTCCGATCTGGTGGAGTAATATCCCACAGATTGTCGGTTCAGACTATGAACTTTGGAGATACCCGATTCTTGTGATTGACGGATGTCGTGAATTGTCGTAATTTTGCCGGCGATGCGGAATAGAACGAAACGGATATGCGCTGCGCTGCTGCTGATACTCTTTGCCGGGTATTGGGGCTCCGTCACGCTCTTCCCGCATGCCCACCGTGTCGATGGCTTCGTCATCGTCCACTCGCACCCCTTCTCCGGTGCCGCCAACGGCTCCGCACCCCTGAACCATACGCCCCAGCAGTTCCAGCTCATCGCCCATCTTTCGCTGCTGGTGATGGTTGCTGCCGTGTCCCTCTCGTTCGCGGCGCGGCTGCTTGGCGTGCGCTTCGTGTTCCGCATGATGCGTCCGGTCGGATGTCTCCGGCCGGCCTCCGCACCTGCTCGCTGCGGGCGCCTCCCGTGTGCTGAATCGACCCTGCGCCCGCAAGGACTGCACATCCCTCCGCCGACCCGGTCTGCGGAAGGGCGACGTTTCAGTCATTCAGTAACACGAACCCAATCCGATGAAAAAACTTTTTCGCGGAGTGCTTTGTGCGCTCCTCCTTGCCGCAATGTTTCCCGTTGCGGCACACGACGGCCATGCCGTTGAATCGTCCGACGAGACCACCTCGGGAAAACATTCCGACGCCAACATCACGGGCCATGTCGTCGATGCCCGCACCGGCGAGCACATCGCCTATGCCACACTGGCCCTGAAGGGTACCACGATCGGCGCCGCCACCGACGCCACGGGACATTTCTTCCTGAAGAACCTCCCCACGGGCCGCTTCACCCTCGTCGCTTCGGCCGTCGGCTACGCCCCGGCCGAGCGGGAGGTCGAGCTCCGTGCCGACCGCACGATCGAGGTCAATTTCGAACTCCACGAGGCGGCTCTTGCCGTCGATGAGGTGGTTGTATCGGCCAGCCGTACCGAGACCAACAAACGCTTCTCGCCGACTATTGTCTCGGTCGCCTCGCAGAAGCTCTTCGAGAATACGGCCTCGTGCAACCTCGCCGAGTCGATGAACTTCCAGTCCGGACTGCGTGTCGAGAACAACTGCGGCAACTGCGGGACGACCCAGCTGCGCATCAACGGCCTCGACGGACAGTACTCGCAGGTGCTGCTCGACAGCCGGCCGATCTTCAGTTCGCTGGCCGGCATGTACGGGCTCGAACTCTTCCCCGCGTCGATGATCGAGCGCGTGGAGGTGATCCGCGGCGGCGGTTCGGCCCTCTTCGGGTCGAGCGCCATCGGCGGCGTGGTGAACATCATCACCCGCGAGCCGCTGCGCAACTCCGTGGCGCTGGGCAACACCACGAACATCCTCGAGGGGGGCTCGGCCGACTTCAACACCTCGCTCAACGGTTCGTTCGTCTCGGACGACTACCGCACGGGTATCTATCTTTTCGGCATGGTGCGCTCGCGCGACTCTTACGACCGCAACGACGACGGTTTTTCGGACATCCCGAAACTCAACTCCGAGACCGCCGGGTTCCGGGCCTACTACAAGACCTCGGCCTATACGCGGCTGACGGCCGAGTACCACCACATCCACGAGTTCCGGCGCGGCGGAAATGCCTTCAACCAGCCGCCCCACATGGCCGACATCGCCGAGCAGCTGGACCACAAGATCGACGGCGGCGGCCTGAAGTTCGACTGGTTCGCACCCGACGACCGCCACCGCCTGGGCATCTACCTGTCGGCGCAGCACATCGACCGCGACAGCTACTTCGGGACCGAGCAGAACCCGACGGCCTACGGCGGGACCAACGACATGACGGTTGTGGCCGGGGCGCAGTATACCTATGCCTTCGAGCGGCTGCTCTTCCTCCCGTCGGACCTCACAGCCGGCATCGAGTACAACTACAACACGCTGCACGACGAATACCTCGGGTTCGGCCGCGACTTGCGCCAGACGACCCACACCACGGGATTCTTCTTCCAGAACGAGTGGAAGAGCGAGAAGGTCAATTTCCTGATCGGGGGACGCCTGGACAAGCACAACCTGATGCGCCGCGTGGTCTTCTCGCCGCGCGCCAACGTGCGCTACAGCCCGATCCCGCAGGTCGGGCTCCGCCTGAGCTACTCGAGCGGCTTCCGGGCCCCGCAGGCCTACAACGAGGATCTGCACATCGACGCGCTCGACAACAAGATGGTCCTCATCCGTCTCTCGCCCGACCTGCGGCCCGAGTACTCCCACAGCCTGAGCGCCTCGGTCGATCTCTACCGCACCTTCGGCCGCGTGCAGACCAACCTGCTCATCGAGGGATTCTATACGATGCTCGACGACGTCTTCACGCTCGAGAAGGTCGGCGAGGACAGCCAGGGCAACGTCATCAAGGAGCGGCGCAACGCCTCGGGGGCCACCGTTGCCGGCATCGGTGCGGAGTTCAAGGCCGGCATTCCCGGACGTTTCGAACTGCAGGCCGGCTACACCTTCCAGCGCAGCCGCTACGACGAGCCCTTCCGCTGGTCGGACGACGTGGCGCCGCAGCGCCGCATGTTTCGCTCGCCCGACCACTACGGCTACCTGACGGCCGACTGGTACCCGCTGCGCGACCTGACCGCCACGCTGTTCGGCACCTTCACGGGCCGCATGCTCGTACAGCACAATGCCGGGGTCATCGAGCGCGATGCCGAGACGCTGACTCCCGCCTTTTGGGACATGGGCTTCCGTCTGGCCTATTCGTTTCGACTTACGGCCCAGCTGCGCCTCGAACTGAATGCCGGCGTGAAGAATCTTTTCGACAGCTTCCAGCGCGACCTCGATTACGGTCAGGCGAAGGACTCGGCCTACATCTACGGACCTTCGCTGCCGAGGACCTATTTCGTGGGTGTGAAATTCGCGCTTTGAGTATCCCTCCGGAGAGCCGGTGGACCGCTCCCTTTCGGAGCCGGTCTACCGGCTCATGCGGTATTCCGAAGGGGTCTGCCCAGTGTGGGTCTTGAAATATTTGCCGAAGAACGACTGGTTGGGGAAGTTCAGCGAATAGGAGATCTCCTGTATGCTCATCGTCGAGTATTTGAGCAGGTTTTTCGCCTCGAGGATCACGTAGTCGTCGATCCACTCGGAGGCCGTGCGCCCGGTCGTCTGCCGGATGAGCGTCGAGAGATACTTCGGAGTCAGGTTGAGTTGCGAAGCGTAGAACCCTACCGAACGTTCTTGCGTGTAGTGCTGTGTCAGCACGTTCATGAAGCGTTGGAAATACTCCTCCTGCCGGTTGCGCGGGGAGTGGACGTCCTGCTCCGTGTGGGGACATTCCGAGTAGCGGTCGATAATCCGGCTTACCTTGTAGATGAGCATGCGGATCGCCGAGCGCAGGATTTCGGCCGAATAGGCGTCGTCGAGGTAGCGGGTGCGTTCGCGGGAAATTTCGTCGAACGAGCGCATGATCTCCTGCCACTGTTCGTCATCGAGTTGGAGCAGCGGCTGGCGTTCCAGCCGCAGGAACAGACGGGACAGGAGCTTCAGATCGACGTTGATCCGTTGGATGAACTCCTTTTCGCAGATTGCGGCGTGGAGTTCGGCCCTTTCCATCGATTCGACCTGAAAGATCGACCCGGGCAGGTTGATATACAGGGCATGCTCGCCGAGCACCTGGCGGGTCAGGTTCGAGGTGAGTGTGATCGAACCTTTTGAACAGAACACGAGGGCAATGGCATCCATGCGCACCGGATAGCTGAACAGGTCGGTGTGTATGTCGCATTGCGAGTCCACGCGCGATGCGATCAGGCAACCGTCGTAGTACAGATCACCGGGGCGCAGCTCGTGGTCTTCGAGCAATCTGGATAATGAAAAGCTTTGAATTTCCTTTTTGTCCATTTTCTTCGTTTGTTTGCCCCAAATATAACCAATGTTGTACGTTCATTTCTTCTAAAAGTTCAAAATCGAACCTTTTGACGAATCGAGCCGACGTTGAGGGCTGTTTCGATCGGGGGCAAAACGACAATTTTGCACCCGAAAACACGATGAAGATGAAAAGAGTGACCTTTTTGACAGTGCTGCTTTTTGCGACAGCCTGCTCCTCGCGGCAGCCGCTGCGGACGGTCGAACCCCTGCGCGTGGGGACGATCGTGGCGAAACCCTCCGTTGATGCGGTGTCCGCCGTCTATGTCGGGACCGTGGCGGCCCGACGCTCCGTAGCTTTGAGTTTCCCGCTCGGCGGGACCCTTGCCGCCGTTCATACGGACGAGGGGCGCCGGGTCCGCAAGGGCGATCTGCTGGCCGAACTCGATCCCGTGTCGGCCCGTCAGACCTACGAGGCGGCCCGGGCTGCGCTCGATCAGGCGCAGGACGCTTATGCCCGTATGGAACAGCTTCATGACGCACAGAGCCTTCCCGAAATCAAGTGGATCGAGATCCGCACCCGCCTGCGGCAGGCCGAGTCGGCCTGCGAACTGGCACGTAAGAATCTTGATGATTGCCGGTTGTTGGCTCCGTTCGACGGGGTCGTCGGCAAGCGGCCGGGGGAGGTCGGTGAGACCGTGCTGCGCGGTGTGGCCGTGCTGACGCTGCTC
>ERZ1027078.571-NODE-571-length-10586-cov-4.676479_pt1 | contig 10586 bp, 6 predicted proteins | sample MGYA00519279_ERZ1027078 | MGnify/ENA primary metagenome ERZ1027078 (study PRJEB26926, sample SAMN06164530) | human gut metagenome | biome: ENVO:00009003; feature: ENVO:2100002; material: ENVO:00002003 | host: Homo sapiens | place: USA | collected 2012 ... | reverse complement strand
AGCCACGCCGCCGCCCGTTCGAAGACCGGCAACGCGCACGATCCGTACTGCGGGGCGAGGGTTCGTCCGAAATGCAGCTGCCCGTCGAACCAGAGGCCGGTCAGCGCCTCCCCGTCGGAGGAGAGGGTCACGTCGCCCAGCGGCGAGCGGTATCTCCAGACACAATCCATCCTCACCTTGTTTTGCGGGCCTCGACATCGGGAAGCAGGCCCGTGATGATCCCCAGCAGCGGAAGCAGCGAACTGGCCCTGAAGATGAACTCTAGGCTCGTGCGGTCGGCCAGCCACCCGAAGAAGGCCGACCCGATGCCGCCCAGTCCGAACATCAGACCGAAGAAGAGCCCCGCAATCATGCCCACCTTGCCCGGCATGAGGTCGGTTGCATAGACGACAATGGCCGAGAAGGCCGACGAGATGACCAGCCCCACGACAACGGCCAGTACGATCGTCCCCGCCAGGCCGGCATAGGGAAGCAGCAGGGCGAAGGGCGCCGCTCCGAGGATCGAGACCCAGATCACGTACTTGCGGCCGATGCGGTCGCCTACCGGCCCGCCGATGACCGTACCGGCTGCGGCCGCAGCGAGGAAGGCGAAGAGACAGTACTGCGACGCCTGCACCGAAATGCCGAACCGCTCCATGAGGAAGAAGGTGAAGAAGTTGGTCATGCAGGCCATGTAGAAGTATTTCGAGAAGACCAGCACCGTCAGGATCAGCAGCGCCCGGCGGATCCGCCGCGGCGAAAGGCCGCTCACGGCATCCGAAGCCCCGGGGAAGAGCGGCCCCGAGACCGTTCGCAGCCGGTCGCGGTACCACGCGCCGACCCGCAGCAGGATGACGATGGCCGCAACGGCGGCCAGAGCGAACCATCCGATCGAGTGCTGTCCGAAGGGGATCACCACCAGGGCGGCCAGCAGCGGGCCCAGCGCATTGCCGGCATTCCCGCCTACCTGGAAGATCGACTGCGCCAACCCCTTGCGGCCGCCCGAAGCCAGTTGGGCCACACGCGACGACTCGGGATGGAAGACCGACGACCCCCATCCGATCAGGCTGACCGACAGGAGGATCCACACAAAACCCGGAGCCACGGCGAGCAACAGCAGCCCCACCAGCGTGAAGCACATGCCCACGGCGAGCGAATAGGGCTGCGGATGGCGGTCGGCATGCAGCCCGACAAAGGGCTGCAGGACGGACGAAGTCATCTGGAAGATCAGCGTGATGAGTCCGATCTGGGCGAACGAAAAGCCGAACTTCTCCTTGAACAGCGGATAGACAGCCGGGATGACCGACTGCATCATGTCGTTGAGCAGGTGCGCCGCGCAGGCCATCAGCAGGATCGGATAGACCGTCCGCTGCGCCGCCTCGCGCAACGGAGCATCCTGCGCCGCCCGGCCGCCGGCAAAGATCGGATTTCGGAGTTTCATACGCATTCGTTCGGGGATCGTTCCACAAAGGTAACACCCCGGAGCGAATGCGCCAAGCCGCCCGGCCCGAATTTTCACCCGCCATGCGGCCGCCCGGCGGGGCAGCCGCTCCGACGTACCGATCCATCGCGTTTATCGCGCCGGCGGGCCGCACTCCCCGCCGGGCGGAGCGATGCTCCGGATTTGGAAGATTTTTTGTACCTTTCGATCGGATTCCGCCGTCCGCGGCAGAACCCGTACGGCGCCGCCCGGTGGGCAGACCGCACGGAGAGGCGGACCCGGACCGCATCCGCATGCTGAAAAAGATCCTCAAATACACGCGCCGGGCCCTGCTTGCCGTGCTTCTGCTGCTGTTGCTCCTCCCCGCACTGTGCTACATCCCGGGCATTCAGGAGCTCATCCGCCGGGAGGCCGAGCGACAGGCCGCCCGCACCCTGGGCATGGAGCTCTCGATCGGCCGCATCCGCCTGGTCTTTCCGCTCCGCCTCACCGTCACCGAAACCCGGCTCGTGGAGCGGGGCGACACGCTGCTCTCGTGCGGACGCCTGGCCCTCGACGTCAGTCCGGGACCGCTGCTGCGCCGCCGGATCGACATCCGCCGCCTCCAGCTCGACGACACACGCATCGACTACGGCGACTCGCTCGCAGGCTCGAGCCTCCGGGCGGCAATCGGCTCGTTCTCGCTCGACGGAATGATCGACCTCCGCACAAGGGCGATCTCCGTCGGATCGGCGCGTCTGGCCGAAGGCGATGCCGCGCTCACGATGCGCCCCACCCCGAAATGGGAGGAGTCCCCTACGGATACGGCCGCAGCGCCGTGGCGGATCGACATCGGCAGCCTCCGCCTCGCCGACGCCGCCTTCCGCCTGCGGAACGAGCCGGGTCCCTTGCTGCTCGACATACGCCTCGACGACGGCAGGGCCGAGGCTGCCCGCATCGACCTCGGAAACTTAGCCGTTTCGGTCCGCTCGGTTCGTCTCGACAGAGGGTCCTACGCCTGCCTCATGCCTGCGGCCGGACACGACGCACAACACGAAACGGGCCCTGCGGCCGAAGGTCCGTCGCCGGAGGCCCGCCGCACGGCCGGAGCCGCCCCGGAGGCCGCCGACGCTCCGGCTGCCGGGCCGTGGGAGATCCGCATCGACCGGATCGAACTGCACGACAACCGCGCACAATATGCCATTGCGGGCCACCGCCCCACAGCGGGATTCGACCCTGCGGCCATCGCCGTTACAAGTTTCGACACCGAAATCGACTCGCTCCGTTCGTACGGGGCGCAGCTGGCCGTACGGATCCGCAGCATGCGTTTCGCCGAACGGTCGGGATTCACCGTCGAGGAGCTGTGCGGATCGCTCGCCCTCTCCCCCGACGGCGCGGAGCTCACCGGCCTGAAGATCGCCACCACGCAGTCGAGCCTCCGGGCCGATGTAAAAGCCGGGGCGGGCATCCTCGCCCTGGCCCCGGACGCCCCGCTGACGGCCGACCTGACGGCCGATGTCGGGATGCGTGACGCCGCACGGTTTGTTCCCACTCTCGACCGGGCCGTGCTGCGCGACAAGCGGATCGGCGCATCGCTGCAACTCGCCGGGACCCTTGCCGACATCCGCCGCCTGCATCTGGGCGTCACCTCGCCCGGACACCTCGAACTGCAGGCCGACGGAGCCGCCAAACAGCTGCTCGACCCGGCCCGCGCGGAGCTCGCGGTGCGGCTCGACGGTACGCTCCGGCAGATGGACTTCCTCCGTGCGCTGCTTCCCGACACGGCACTGCAGCGCCGGATCGCCATCCCCGGGCGCATCACGCTCCGGGGCGACGGCCGCTGGCAACAGGGGCGGATCACCGCCTCGGCGGCACTCGGAGTAGGCACGGGACGACTCTCCCTCTCGGGAACGTTCGACGCCGCACGCAAGGAGTACGAGGCCCTGCTGCGCTGCGACAGTTTCCCGCTCGGCCGCTTCCTGCCGGCCGACTCGCTCGGCCGACTCGACCTGAACATCGAGGCCGACGGCCGGGGATTCGACCCGCTGGACAAAACGATGCGAGCCACCCTTCGGAGCGACCTCGCCCGGGCGGAGTACCGCGGGCGCGATCTCGGAGGCATCTCGCTCGAGGCCCGGCTGGAGGAGTGCCGCCTCGCAGGGCTTCTCGCCTCGCACAACAAGGCACTCCGGCTTGCATGGCGGCTCGACGGGGCGCTCTCCCAGGCCGGACAGCGGCTCCGCATCGCGGGCGACGTCGCGTCGTTCGACCTCGCGGCGCTCGGGCTGACACCCGACTCGATCGGCGGCAGGTTCCGCCTCGACGCCTCGGCCGCACGCTCCGAAGCCGACGGGCTATCGGCCCGTATCTCGTTCGACAGCATCCGCCTCCACGGCCCGGCCGGCGAGAGCGACATCCGCCCCACGCAACTGACCTTCGCGACGGGGCCGGCGGGTACCCGCAGCGGCATCCGCTCGGGCGACCTCTCGATGGTCTTCGACAGCCCCTCGCCGCTCGACTCACTGACCGCAGCCCTCGCCCGCAGTGCCGACACGCTGCGCCGCGGTCTCCGCACCGAGGGGATCGACATGCGGTCGCTGCAGCCCCTGCTGCCCAGGTTCCGCCTGCTCGCCGCAGCCGGCCGGGAGAACATACTGAACAACTTCCTCCGCACGAAAGGCGCATCGTTCGAGGCGCTGGAGATCCGGGGCGGCAACCGCGACTCACTCCCCGCTGCATTCCGGATGCGGATCGAGGGGCTGACGGCCGGAGGCGTCCGCCTCGACACGCTCTCGGCCGGGCTCGCCGGCAACGGACATGCCCTGGACTACGAGCTGCGCATCGCCAACACCCCGCCGCGGAGCGACTCGCTGGCACACACCTCCCTCTCGGGCAGGATCGAAGGGCGGGAACTCCGGGCCCTCCTGCGCCGGCAGGCCCCCAACGAACAGCCGACCCGCCTGGGGTTCGCCGTCGTCTGGAGCGACAGCCTGATCGAGGGGCGCATCCTTCCCGACCTCGGGACATGGCACGTCAATGCGGACAACCGCATCGCCTATGGCCGCGGACGCCGGATCACGGCCGACCTGGAGCTCACACGCGGCGACCAGCGGCTCGCCCTGCACACCGTGCCGGCCCCGGGATTCACCGACGGCGTGCGGCTCGACATCGCGGGAATCGACATCGCCCGCACGCTGCAGCTGCTCCCCGAAGCTCCGCCCGTGGGCGGCACGCTCGCAACCCGCGTGGAGCTCGGACTGTCGTCCGACAGCCTCTCGGTACAGGGCTCGGTGACGGCTGCCGGGGTAACCTACGACGGAGCCCGCTTCGGCGATGTCGGGATCGGCGCCTCCTATGCCCAGGGAAGCATCCGGCAGGCCGACGCCCTCCTGACACTCGACGCCGACACGCTCCTGACGGCCCGCGCCCGCTACGGCGGCGGGGAGCCGCTCGAGGCCGAATGCACGATCCCGGGGCTGCCGCTGCAGCGCCTCGACCCCCTCCTGCCGGCCGACCTGCTCCGCCTTGCGGGCACGCTCCACGGCCGCATCCGGATGTACGGAGAGCCTGAAGCCCCGCGCTTCGACGGCGGCATCTCCTTCGCGCAGGCACAGTTCCGCGTTCCGATGATCGGCACCACCTTTCGTCTGGCCGGCGACACGGTCCGCCTCGACGGACGGCGCGTCGCCTTCGACCGCTTCACCCTCCTGGCGCCCAACGGCCGGCCGTTCACGATCGACGGGACGGTGGACCTCACGGACCTCGCCCGCACGACCGCCGACCTGCAGCTGCGCGCCTCCGACTTCCAGTTCCTCGACGTGGCCCGCAAACAGCGCACGGCAGTCTACGGCACCGGATACCTCGACCTGAACGCCTCGGTGCGCGGCCCGCTCGACGCACTCACCGTGCGCGGCAGGCTCGCGCTGCTCCGCGGCACGGAGCTCACCTACGTGATGCAGGACTCCCCGACCGAAATCCGCAACGAGTCGCAGGATGTCGTGACGTTCGTCTCGTTCCGGGACGAGACGCAGGAGCCTGCTCCCGAAACCGAGGCCGCACCCGTGCGGATCGGGGGCATGGACCTGCAGCTGGAGATCGACATCAACGACGAGGTGAAGGCCGGTGTGGACCTCTCCCCGGACGGCAACAACCGCATCGACCTCCGCGGCGGCGGCGACCTCACCTTCTCGATGAACCCGCTGGGCGACATGGCCCTTTCGGGACGCTACCTGCTCACGGGAGGAAGCGTGCGCTACAACCCGCCCGTCATCGCACAGAAGGTCTTCGCCATCCGCCCGGGCAGCTATGTCGAGTGGACGGGCAACCCCGCCGACCCGCACTTCGACATCACGGCCACGGAGACCGTGCGGGCCAGCGTATCGACCGACGGCGGAGAGTCGCGGCCGGTGAATTTCGACATCTCGGTACAGGTCCGCAACTCGCTCGAGGACCTGGCGGTCTCGTTCGGGCTCTCGGCGCCCGAGGACCTCACGATGCAGAACCAGCTGCAGTCGCTCACCGACGAGCAACGCGCCCAACAGGCCATGAACCTGCTGATCTACAACACCTACACCGGCCCCGGCACCACAGCCAAGGCCAATGCGGAGAATCCGCTCAACGCCTTCGTACAGAAAGAGCTGAACCAGTGGGCGCAAAACTCGCTCAAGGGCGTGGACCTGAGTTTCGGCATCGACTCCTACGACGAGACCGACCCGAACGGCGCCCGCACCGACTATTCGTACCGCCTTTCGAAGAACCTCTTCGGCAACCGGTTCCGGGTGATCATCGGCGGCAAGTTCAGCACCGACACCGACCCGACCGAGAACCTCAAGGAGAACATGATCGACGACATCTCGCTGGAGTACGTCCTCACCCGGCGCGGGAACATGTTCCTCCGCCTGTTCCGCCACACGGGTTACGAGAGCATCCTCGAAGGCGAGATCACCGAGACCGGCGTGGGCTTCATCATCCGCAAGAAGATGGCCCGCCTGCTCGACCTCTTCCGGTCGGCCGACCGCACCGGAAAAAAACGCAACCGCCATGAATCCGACACGCACTGACATACGCCGCACGCTCGTGCTCTGCGCACTCCTCCTCTGCGCGGCCTGCTCCACGACCCGGCGGCTCGGCGAGGGCGAGGTACTCTACACCGGGGTCCGAAAGATCCGCATCGAGCCCGACTCGGGGGTCACGCTCACCGATGCCGCAGCCTCGGCAGCCCGGCAGCCCCTCTCGGTCGCCCCGAACAACCCGCTCTACAGCCCCTTCGTGCGCACCCCGCTGCCCATCGGGCTGTGGGCCTACAACTACCTCTACACACCCAGGGAGCGGGGCTTCAAATACTGGTTCTACAAGCGGCTGGCCAAGGAGCCCGTGCTCGTCTCGAAGGTCCGCCCCGACCTGCGCACCCAGGTCGCCGAACAGGCGCTCGCCAACCACGGCTACTTCGGCTCCGAAGTCTCGAACGAGCTCCGTTACCGCAAGCGGGGGCTCAAGGCCAAAGTGGACTACACGCTGCGTATCGCCCCGCCCTACCGCTACGGCACGATCGAATACCCGCCCGCTACGGGGAGTCTCGCCCCGCTGATCGACAGCCTGCGGGCCACCTCCCCGCTCCGCACCGGAGCACAGTACAACCTCGACTCGCTCACCGGGGAGCGCAACCGCATCGCCGGCATCCTCCGCAACCGGGGCTACTACTATTTCCGGCCGCAATACCTCGAGTTCCTGGCCGACACGACCGTGGGCGGACGCCGGGCCGACATCCGCCTGCAGCTGAAGCCCTCCACCCCGCCCGAGGTGCTGCGCCCCTACCGCACGGGGAGCGTGACGGTACGGCTGACGAACGTCTCGCCGGGCCCGACGGACACGCTCCGCCTGCAGCGTGCCACGGTCATCACGCAGCGCCCGATGAAGATCCGCCCACGCCTGCTCGCACGCGCCCTGTCGCTCGAACCCGGGCAGCCCTTCACGGTTGATGCGCAGAACCGCACCCTCACGGAGCTGAACAAGCTCGGCGTGTTCCGCTCGGTGACGCTCAACGTGCCGCCGGCCGATTCGCTCGCGAGCGGCGACTCGCTCGACATAGAGATCGACGCCCGCCTCGACCTGCCGATCGCCGCCGACCTCGAGACCGACGTTGTCTCCAAGTCGAACAGCTTCCTCGGACCCGGCATCGCCTTCAAGGTGAGCCACAACAACCTCTTCCGCGGCGGCGAGGTGCTGGCTCTGAAACTCAACGGGTCCTACGAATGGCAGACGGGAAACAAGCAGTCGGGCGGACGCGACTCGCGGCTCAACTCCTACGAACTGGGACTCAACGCCACGCTCGACCTGCCGCGGCTCCTGTGGCCGGGGGCGGCAAGGCGACATGCGCGGGCCGCGCATACGGAGGGGCGCACCTCGTTCCAGCTGGGGCTCGACCTGATGAACCGCCCCGACTACTTCCGGATGATCTCCTTCGGCGGATCGGCCGGCTACACCTTCCGCACCTCGGCCTACAGCCACCACGCGCTGACGCTGCTGAAGCTGACCTACAACAAGCTGCTCCACACGACGGAATCCTTCGACCAAACGCTGGACGCCAACCCGACGATCGCCATGAGTTTCCGCGACCAGTTCATCCCCTCGCTCGGCTACACCTACACCTTCGACCGGCTCTACGGGCAGACGGGCAACCGCCGGCTCTTCTGGCAGAACAGCCTCACGTCGGCCGGCAACCTGCTCTCGGGGATTCTCGCCCTGTGCGGCGAACACCACCCGCAGGAGCTCTTCGGCAACCGCTACTCGCAATTCCTCAAGGAGGTGAGCGACCTGCGCTTCTACCACCGGCTCGGGCAGGGCAACACGTGGCTGGCCACCCGGTTCCTCATCGGCGTGGGCTATGCCTACGGCAATTCCGAGGTGATGCCCTACAGCGAACAGTTCTACATCGGCGGAGCCAACAGCATCCGGGCCTTCACCGTGCGCTCGATCGGACCGGGCAGCTACCGTTCCCCGACCGACGACCGCAACGGATACCTCGACCAGACGGGCGATTTCAAGCTCGAGGCCAACGTCGAGCTGCGCTTCGGCATCCTGGGGAGGCTCAACGGCGCCCTGTTCCTCGACGCCGGAAACGTCTGGCTGCTCCGGGCAGACCCGGAACGACCCGGGGCCGAACTCAAGTGGAAGGGATTTTTCAACGAGATTGCTCTGGGGACCGGATTCGGTCTCCGCTACGACATCAGCTACCTGGTCCTCCGCGCCGACCTGGGCATCGGGCTCCACACCCCCTACCCGAACCCCGACCGCAGGGGATACTACAACCTTTCAAGTTTCAAGGATGGACTCGGCTTCCACCTGGCCATCGGCTACCCCTTCTGACCCGGGTCGGGAGCGAAACGGACGACAAGCTAACGCCACCGCTTGGCGCGGAAGATGAAGTAGGCCGCCACGCCGACCACGAGCATCACGCCCCACGCCGCGGCATAGCCGTAGCGCCAGTGCAGTTCGGGCATCCGCTCGAAGTTCATGCCCCACACCCCGACGAGGAAGGTCAGCGGGATGAAGATCGTCGAGACGATCGTCAGCCGCTTCATGATGTCGTTCATGCGCAGGTCGTTGTTCGAGATGTAGAGGTCCATGAGCGACGAGAGGGTCTCACGGCACCCCTCGACCAGCTGCACGGCGTTCTGCAGGTGGTCGCTGACGTCGTTGAAGAAGGGGCGGCTCGCCTTGCGGACAAGCCCCGAATCGGAGCGCAGCAGCCGCTGGAACTGTTCGCGCAGCGGCATGACCGTACGCTTGAGCTCCATGTAGCGGCGGCGCTGCATCTGGAGCTGGATGCCGATGTCGCGTTCGTTGCGGGCGGCCAGCAGCTCCGACTCGAGATCGTCGAGTTCGTCGCCGATGGACATGGCCAGCGAAACGTAGTTCGAGATCACGCCGTTCATCAGCACCAGGAAGAGGTAATCGGCCGTACGCATGCGGATGCGCAGCACGTTGTCGCGCAGCGCCCGGGCCACATCGTCGAAGAAGCCCGAATCGCCCTCGACAAAACTCAGCACGAAATGCTCGCCCTGCATGAGCCGCACCTGCACGGCACTGTCCGACTGGAAAATCCTGCCGACCATGAAATTGAACCCGTCGTGCTCCTCGACCTTGCTCGGGTGGTCGGCGTTCAGGATGTCCTGGATGGTCAGGAAATCGGCCCCGAAGTGGGTGCAGACCGCCTCGATGCAGGCGGCATCCTTGAGTCCGTGGATGCGCAGCCAGATCTTCTCGTCCGCCCCGACCGCAACGGCCTCGGGCGTAAAGGCATCGAGCAGCGTCTCCTCGAACGTTCCCGCCGAATAGCGGATCAGGTGGATGTGCGTCTTGGTCCTACTGTCACCGTTGTAGGCCAACTGTTCGGTAAGCAGGTTGTTTTTCATGGCATGTTGTCCGACATTCGGCCGGACATCTGCAAAAATAGTGAAATCCCGCCCGAAAAGATGCGGCGGAAGAGGCTTTTTGCCCGAAATTTGCCTGTCCTGGATCAAAACGACACACACGATGAAACGCCTGTTCCGCTACCTGGGCCCCGTCCTGCTCTGCTTCGCCGTCGGCTTCTCGGCCAGCCTCTTCCAGGCGCGTGCCATCGCCGAATGGTACCCTGCACTGGTCAAGCCCCCGCTGACGCCCCCCGCCGTCGCCTTCCCCATCGCTTGGAGCATCATCTATCTCTGCATGGGCATCGCGCTCGGTGTGGCGCTCGACCGGCAGCGCCGCGAGCTGATCCTCCCGTGGGCCGTCCAGCTGGCGCTCAACTTCCTGTGGAGCATTCTCTTCTTCACGCTGCGCTGTCCGCCGGCAGGACTTGTCGGACTGCTGCTGCTCGACGCCGCGGTGATTCTTTTCACCTGTCGGGCCGCCCGCTCCTGCCGTCCTGCAGCCTGGCTCTTCGCCCCCTACCTCGCCTGGCTGGCCGTGGCCACCTACCTGAATCTGGCGATCTGGCTGCTCAACGCCTGACAAAAGAGGGGGACCCGGACGTCTTCCGACGTCCGGGTCCGGCATTCACACCCCGTAGATGTATTCGACCGGAGATTTCTTGAAGCGCAGGATCCGCGTATCCTTCGTCCCCGCCCCGTTCTTCTGGAGGTAAAGCGCATTCATCCTGTCTCTTATACACATCTCCGAGCCCACGAGACCCTAAGACATCTCG
>ERZ1027078.567-NODE-567-length-10667-cov-4.934885_pt1 | contig 10667 bp, 8 predicted proteins | sample MGYA00519279_ERZ1027078 | MGnify/ENA primary metagenome ERZ1027078 (study PRJEB26926, sample SAMN06164530) | human gut metagenome | biome: ENVO:00009003; feature: ENVO:2100002; material: ENVO:00002003 | host: Homo sapiens | place: USA | collected 2012 ... | reverse complement strand
GGTCTCGTGGGCTCGGAGATGTGTATAAGAGACAGGTGCGCAACTGCTCCTACGCCGATCCCGAATACGGCAAAGGCGTGGCGAAGGCATTGGGTATCGACTATGAGGAAGCCCTGAAAGCGGAGGACCCGGCACACCCGACGTGGGATCCCCGCAACAAAAAGTGATTCGCAGCAGACGCACCGAAAGGAGGTTCCTCCATTTCGTTAAGATCGCTACAAAATCCCGGATGAATATGTATTCATCCGGGATTTTACGCAATACGTCCTCTTCACCCTGTCCGAACGCCCCGCAAAACAAGGCCCGTCCGGCACGAACGGCCCGACGCGAAAAGCCTCATACGATGGGATCGATGACGCCTCCGCCTCCGCCACTCTTTCCGGCTCCGCAGGCTTTCTCCCCTCGACAACGATACTTCGAAAAATGCCAGCCGACACCTTGCTCCCGGCGACAACATCGACAGGCCGGTCCGCACAAGCGGATCGGTTTCCTTGCAAGAGGCAATCAAGGACGGTATTCCAGCATCGTTCCGGGACATTGGACATACCTTTACGGGGTCTTGGCCGGCTCCGTAAAATACAATGCCGGACTGCGATCCCGCACTTTCGGGAGCCGCAATCCGGCGCTGCGAATTTCAAAAGGCACTATGCCTGCGGCGTATCGTCGCCGCCTTTATTGCGATTACGGTTGCGATTTCGGTTACGACGACGCCCCCGGTCCCGGCTGCCGCGATTACCCTCGCCACGACCTTCTCCGTGGCGGGACTCCACATTCGCAGCCGCGACGACACCTTCTGCAGGTACCGGACCGGCACTCTTCGCACCGTCGCGTCCACGGCTCCGACCACGTCCCCCGCTGCGTCCGTTTCCGCCACGGCCCGACCCACTGCGTCCCCGGCGGCCGCCATGACCGGAAAAAGCGGCGGGGTTATATTCAGGGCCTGCACCTACGGCTTCCGGCAAGGACAATTTCGGAATCTCCCGCTCGATAAACTCCTCGATACGGTGGAATTTACCCTGCTCCTCCTCGTTCACGAACGTAACGGCCCGCCCCGTAGCGCTGGCCCGCGCCGTGCGGCCGATGCGATGGATATAATCTTCGGGATCGTGCGGCACGTCATAATTGATGACCATGCCGATATCCTCGATGTCGATACCGCGTGCGACGATGTCCGTCGCTACGAGAATCCTCACTTTATTATTCTTAAAATCGAGCATCACCTGCTCGCGTTTCTCCTGATCCAGATCGGAGTGCATGGGAGCCACGTCGAGCTTCATACGCTTGAGCGTATGGGCCAACTCCTTGACCTTTTGTTTGGAAGAGGAGAAAATGATCGTCTTGGACTCCGAAGGCCAGGAGAACATCTCGCGGACGATCCCCAGCTTTTGGCCCTCGTAACAGATATAAGCACCCTGTTCGATCGCCTCGTTGGGCTTCGAAATGGCGATATTGACCTCGGCGGGATCGTTCAGAATCTGCTTGGCCATCTGCCGGATCTTGGGCGGCAGCGTCGCGGAGAACATCAGCGTCTGCCGCGATTTGGGCATATAGGAAACGATCTGCATAATGTCGTCGTAAAAACCCATATCGAGCATACGGTCGGCCTCGTCCAGAATCAGGTAATCCACATGCGAAAGATCGACGCGGCTGTTCATAAGGTGCGAAATCAGGCGTCCGGGCGTGGCGATCACCACATCGGCACCCATTTGCAGGCCGCGCTTCTGCTGGTCCCAGCCGCGGCCGTCGCCGCCGCCGTAAATTACGGCGGTAGAAACGGGCATATAGTAGGAAAAGCCCTGGAACTGCATGTCGATCTGCTGTGCCAACTCGCGCGTGGGTACGATAATGACCGATTTCACGACGTTCTTCTCATTGCCTTCGAGCAGCAGCCGGTTCAGCAGCGGCAGCGTATAGGCAGCCGTCTTGCCCGTACCGGTCTGGGCGCAGGCGATAATATCGCGCCCGTCCAGAATGATCGGAATGGTCTGCTCCTGCACAGGAGTCATCTCCTGAAAATTCATGGCGTCGATGCCGTCCAGCACCTCGTCTTCCAGATCGAGTTCGTCAAATCTCATACTATGCGTTTTCTTTCTTTTCCAATTATTACACTTCAAACGGGCGGGTTCTTTCGACCAACTCTCCCTGCAACGTCGCCGACGAGGAGGCGGTCACCCGCACCCGCACGTAATCCCCGATCCGGCACTCGCCGCGATCGAAGACCACCACCTTATTCTGCGACGTACGTCCGAAAAGCTGCCGGTCGCTGCGCTTGGAAGTACCTTCCACCAGAATTTCGAACTCTTTGCCGACATCGCGGGCGTTGCTTTCGGCCGAAAGCGTATTCTGCAAGGCGATGATTTCGTTCAAACGGGCCGTCTTGACCGAATCCGGCACATCGTCGGGCATGTGACGTTGAGCGAACGTATCGGGCCGCTCGGAATACTTGAACATATAGGCGAATTCATACCCCACCTCCCGCATCAGCGAAAGCGTCTGCCGATGATCCTCGTCCGTTTCGCTGCAGAATCCGGCGATCAGGTCGGTCGTAATCGCGCAATCGGGCATATAGCGGCGGATAGCGGCGATGCGGTCGAGGTACCATTCGCGCGTATATTTGCGGTTCATCTTCTCGAGCATCCGCGACGATCCCGACTGGGCAGGCAGGTGGATGCAGCGGCAGATGTTGGGTTTCGACGCCATCACTTCGAGCAGACGGTCGCTCATGTCCTTGGGATGCGACGTTGCGAACCGAACGCGCAACAGCGGCGAAATTTCGGACACAAGGCGCATCAGCTCCGGAAAATCGACCGCTCCATAACGATACGAATTGACGTTCTGTCCCAACAGCGTCACCTCCCGGTAACCGTTCTCGAACAGGCAGAGGGCTTCGCTCAGAATAGTCTGCGGATCGCGGCTGCGCTCCACGCCCCGCGTATAAGGCACCACGCAGTACGAACAATAGTTGTTGCACCCGCGCATGATGGCGATATAACTGCTCACGCCGTTGCGATCGAGCCGCACGGGAGCGATTTCGGCGTAGGTTTCCTCGCGGGAAAGCAGGACATTGACGCCCCGGCCGCCTTCGCCCGCTTCGCGCACCAGGCGGGGCAGGTCGCGGTACGCATCCGGACCGGCGACGATATCCACGGGGTTCTCCCCTTCGAGCAGCCGTTCCCGCAAACGTTCGGCCATACAACCGATAATACCGACGAGCAGTCCCGGCCGGCGGCGGCGCAGATGAGCCATCTCCCGCAAACGTCCCCAAATGCGCTGTTCGGCATTATCTCGGATCGAACAGGTATTGATCAGAACGACATCCGCCTCCTCGATCTTGTCGGTATAGACATAGCCCTCCTGCTGCATGATCGCAACGACGATTTCCGTATCGCCGACGTTCATCTGACAGCCGTATGTTTCGACAAAAAGTTTACGGCCCGCACCCTGCAGCGGACGCAAAGTATTTATCTTCTCGTTATTCATAGTTGCAAAACCGGACTCGCCCGGTAAAATTAGGACCGAAAAACGGGAATCGACGATCGCGGTTCCCGTTTCCCCGGTATTTCTGAAAATTACTGTGCCTGAATCGCACCCGCTTCCGGGAAAGGCTTGAAGCCCTCTCCGTAGGTATCGTAGGCATCCGTAACCACGAAGAATGCTTTCGGGTCGATCTCCTGTACCTTACGCTGTACCGCATGCACCTCCTTGCGATCGACCACCAGGAAAATCATATCCTTTTCCTCCTCGGAGTACATACCCCGTGCCTTGATAAAAGTAGCGCTGCGTTCCAGATCCTCCAGAATGAATGTCCGGAGTTTTTCGTTTTCATCGCTGATGATGAACAGCAACTTGTCGTACGACGCACCGTCGATCACCCGGGCTACGACCCGCGAACAGATGAAGATCGTAATGAGCGAATAGAGTGTCAGCACCCAGCCCGAACCCGAACTATCGCCCGTACCAAGACCGAAACCGATCACCACCAAGCCAGAAAGGATCACCACGCAATCCGCCAGGAAGATACCCGTGGAAAACTTGATGCCCGCATACTTCTGAAGCAACATGGCGATAATGTCCGTACCGCCCGTGGTAGCCTGTGTCCGCACGACCATACCCTGCCCCACGCCGATAACGACCGCACCGATGATACAGGTCAGCAACAGATCGTTCGACAAGTTGAGCGAACCGCCCAGCAATAGCGCCGGATCGAGATTGATACCGTCGGCCGTAAATGCCGCATCGGAATAGACCAACCGCGTCAGGATATTCATAAAACCGGGCGTGAACAGCGCAGCCACCACCGTCCGGGCGCCGAACTGTCCGCCGAAAACCAATACGGCGGTAATCATCAGCGGCACGTCGAACATATAGCCGAAAGTACCGACCTGGATCGACGGGAAAATATTATGCAATACGATGCCGGCGCCATAGACTCCGCCCGGAACGAAATTGTAAGGATTGATAAAAAAAACGAAACCGGATCCCATGATCGCACAACCGACAAACAACTGAATCCAGGAACGCCACCAGGCCCAAGACCCCATCGGCTCCAATAAAGCTTTCGTATTGATCATAAAATTAACTATTTTAGAGCGGTTAATAATTGATTTAATTTTGCAAATATACGAAAAACTCCCGGATTTCCCGTTCGCTTCGGACTATTTTCCCCAAAAGCCGCAGTATTTAAATTTTTTTCGTTTATATTTGCATATACAATCCTGACAAATAAAGGGCATGATACTGACTTACTATTGCATTATCACGATGATAATCATCGCCTACCTGCTCGGCTCGATCCCCAGCGCCGTATGGATAGGCAAAAAATATTACGGCATCGACATCCGGGAACACGGCAGCAAAAACGCCGGTACGACCAACATGCTGCGGGTACTGGGACGCCGAGCAGCCCTGCCGGTCTTTCTGCTGGATTTCCTCAAGGGATTCGTCGCGGTCACATTGACCGAGATCCTCAAATACGACGCCTACATCAACGATATGTGGCTGATAAATATCAAGATCATCGCCGTATTCGCCGCCGTGCTCGGACACATCTTCCCCATTTTCGCGGGATTCCGGGGCGGCAAGGGCGTGGCGACCCTGGTAGGGGCGATTACGGGTATTTATCCGCCGGTAGTACTGCTCTGCTTCGCCGTATGGGTCGTGATCCTGATGATGACGCACTACGTTTCACTCGCCTCGATCGTGGCCGGCTGCTGCTTTCCGGTCTTCACGATCGCTTCGCCCAAAGTGAACCAATCGGTGCCTTTCATCGTCTTCTCGTTCGTCACGGCCGTTCTGCTGCTCTACACCCACCGCAAAAATATCGTTCGGCTGAAAAACGGCACGGAATCCAAAATATACATCTGGAAGCCCCATCGAAAAGCGGACAAATAGCACGGTAAAAACGATTCGCTTGTTTGGCGAATCGTTTTTTATCGAATAAGGTCCGAAACCGGAACCATATCCGAATAGGCACAAAAAAATCCGACTGCTCCATCTCCTGCCCCAACGGTCATTCGGATCGCTTCATCCGCCCGTTTCAGATCGGACATTCAATCCACGGTAAATAGCGAGCCGGAAATCGCCATTATTCAACACGCTTGTATTGTCCGATTTCGATCTATTTGTGTCTGTTTCCGCTGCGATCCGATCTGTCGAAACCGGCTGAAACGGCCTTGTAAAATAAAAACGAAGGCATCCCCGAATTCTTCCGACAAAAAACGGGTATTTTACCGATTGGATAGATTTTCATATATTTGCTCGCAACGAATACCGATTTGTACGAACTGTCAAAAAGCGAAACACACGAAATTTGCTTTGTTCCCGGCATATATTATCTTTGCCGGAAGAGGTTAAGAAGAATAACCCGAATCCGGCCGGACACCAGTCCCCCCGGGACAAGCGTTTCGCCCTAAAAATTGAATTATCCACTACTTGATACCGAAAATTCTATGTTACGCGAAAACCTGATTAATATTTACGAAACCAGCTTCCGGGAGAACTATGCACTGCCGGCATTGACCGACTATTTCAAGCAGGAGAACTTCACCTACCTGGAAATGGGCGCCGAGATCGCCAAGCTGCATCTGCTCTTCGACGAGGCGGGCATCCGGCAGGGCGACCGAATTGCGCTGATCGGCCGCAACAATCCCCGCTGGTGCATCACCTACATCGCCACGATCACTTACGGCGCGGTCATCGTGCCCATTCTGCAGGATTTCCATGCCAACGACGTGATCCACATCATCAACCATTCGGAAAGCCGACTGCTTTTCCTGGGCGACACGTTCTGGGACGCGATCGAAGCCGACCAGATCCGGAAAGTCGAAGCCGTCTTCTCGCTCACGGACCTGAACGCGATCTACGAGCGCCGGGATCCGAAGAAACTGACGGATTTCCAGAAGAACCGCGAAAATCACTTCCGCAAAGCCTATCCGAAAGGGTTCGGACCGGAGCATATCCGCTTTCACAAGATTCCCAACGACCGGATGATCCTGCTCAACTACACCTCGGGAACGACCGGATATTCGAAAGGCGTCATGCTCTCGGTCAATAACCTGACGGGCAACGTGCTCTTCGCCCGAGGAGCCATAAACACCCAAACCGGCACGAACTATTTCCAGCGCGGCGGACGCACGCTCTCGTTCCTGCCTCTGGCACACGCCTACGGCTGTGCATTCGACTTTCTCGCGCCGCTGGCCGTCGGAGGCCACATCACCCTGCTGGGCAAAATTCCCACTCCGAAGATCCTGATCGAAGCCATGCAGGTCGTGCGCCCCACGATCATTTGCTGCGTACCCCTGATTCTCGAGAAAGTCTATCGCAAACAGGTACTGCCGCTGCTCGAAAAGGGGCCGATGAGTATCGCTATGAAGATTCCGCTGCTGAATACCGCCCTGCGCTCGGTAATCCGCAAGAAGATGATGGAATCGTTCGGCGGAGAGGTGAACATCTTCATCGTGGGCGGTGCACCGATGAATATGGAAACCGAAGCATTTCTGATGAGTATCAAATTCCCGATCACGATTGGATACGGCATGACCGAATGCGCTCCGCTCATCAGCTTCACTCCCGACAACGAATTCAAGGCCGGTTCCTGCGGGCGTTTCCTCTCGGAATTTATCCAGGTGAAGATCGACTCGCCCGATCCCGAACACGTCGCGGGCGAGATCCTGGTGCACGGCGAGCACGTCATGATGGGTTACTACAAGAACGAGGAGGAAACCCGGAAGGTCCTGGACGAAAAAGGGTGGCTCCATACGGGCGACATCGCCACGATGGATCCGGACGGCACGCTTTACATCCGCGGCCGCTCGAAAACCATGATACTCACGGGAAGCGGACAGAACATTTACCCCGAAGAGATCGAAGACAAACTCAACAACATGTATATGGTCCAGGAATCGCTGGTTCTGGAGCACAACGGTCGTTTGACGGCATTGGTCGTTCCCGACTTCGAACAGGCGGAGCTCGAAGGGATCGATAAAGAGGAACTGCCCCGAATCATGGAAAACAACCTCAAGGAACTCAACAAACTGTTGGCATCCTACGAACAGGTCGCAAGCATCACGGTCTATCCCACCGAATTTGAAAAGACGCCCAAACGCAGCATCAAGCGCTACCTATACAATACGGCTCTGCTGGAGAAATAGGCCGATTCGATGACGCACGAAAAATCGCTATCGAAGGGTTTTCCGCCGACAATCCGACAAGTTTCCCTTCGAAACAGCTTGCCGCCTTTTCAGGCGGCAAGCTGTTTCGAAGGCTCCTCGGAAATCTTCGCAATAGTCCGTACGATTGTCCTTACCTTTCACTATCTTTGCAGAAAACAGGATGCGCCTCGGAAAACGATGAACAAGTTCCCGTTTTCTTCTCGGCTTTCACTATCTTTGTATTTGTAGAAGATAGGATGCGGTTCGGCAATCTTTGCGTGCAAGCCTGCACGATTGACCTCACCTTTCACTATCTCTGACACCGAACATTTCGCCTCGACAAAATGCAAATAAATTTGCGTTTGCCTCCGGCTTATCGCTATCTTTGCCAATATGAAATTCAGCAGCAAACAAATGATCGGAGAAAACCTCCTGTACCTGATGGTATGGATGGTGATTATCCTAGTACCGGTCCTCAACTCGGAAATGCTCTCGGAGGTACAAATCAGCCTGGAGAATATCCTGATCGCCTGGCTCAAAATCGCGCCCTATCTGCTTATTTTCATCATTCACAACAGCCTGATCGCCCCCAGGCTGTTGTTGCGAAAACATCGTTACGTATGGTATCTGATCGTCAACCTGCTGACCATTACAGCGGTCTTTTCGCTGGTGGCCATCTATGAAAAATACGTTCCGTACGACTCCGAGCCTTACATTCTGAATGGCAAAGCGTCGTTCACCGATCTGGCGATCTACTGGAACATCCTGCTGGGATTCTTCATGACGGGTCTGAACATGGGTATCAAACTGCTGTACCGCTCCCTGCGCGACGAACAACAGATGGAGGAGCTCAAACGTCAGAACCTGCAGGCGGAAATGGATTATCTGCGATACCAGATCAATCCCCATTTCTTCATGAATACGCTCAACAATATTCACGCCCTGATCGACATAGATACCGAATATGCGAAAAGCGCTGTTATCGAACTGTCCAAGATGATGCGGTACGTTCTCTACGAATCGGGCAGCGAAACCATATCGCTCAAAAAGGACATCCAATTCATCGAGAACTACATCGAGTTGATGCGCATCCGCTACGACAGCAGCATCGACATCCGTTTCGACTATCCGGACTCGATCCCGAATAAAGTGGCCATCCCGCCCCTGCTGCTGATCGTATTCGTCGAAAACGCGTTCAAGCACGGAGTAAGTTATAACCACGCCTCGTTCATCCAGATCCGAATCGGCTACCGGGATGATGCGGTAACGGCCGTCATCAGCAACAGCCGTCACGAAAAATCCCGGTCGGGTACTACGGGCATCGGACTCGAAAACGTCAAAAAACGGCTGGCATTGATTTACCAGAACAACTATACGCTCGCTATCGACGATTCCGATCCGGCCGTTTATACCGTCAAACTCATAATCCCCATCATGCCATGCTGAAATGTATCGCCATAGACGACGAGCCGCTGGCACTGCGGCAATTACAGGGTTATATCGCCAAAATCAATTTTCTGAAGCTCGAAAAAGCGTTCACCAACGCCATCGAAGCCCAGCAATATCTGGCCGGAAATCCGATCGACCTGATTTTCGTGGATATCAACATGCCCGATTTGAGCGGCGTAGAGTTCGTACGGTCGCTCGTCAGCCGCCCGATGATTATCTTCACGACGGCATATTCGGAATACGCCGTCGAGGGATTCAAACTCGATGCGATCGACTACCTGCTCAAACCGTTCAGCTTCGCCGATTTCAACCGTTCGGTAACCAAAGCGCAATCGCTGTATGAACTGTTGGCCTATCGGAAGACACAGGGGGACGTCCCGGCCCCGGAAGCCACCCCGCGCGACCGGGAGTATATCTCGATCAAAGCCGATTATAAAACGACGCTGGTACGCATCAGCGACATCGTTTATCTGGAAAGCGAAGGCGAATACGTACGGCTCCATCTGGACGACCGATCGACCATCACGACTCTTTTCCGGCTCAAGAACATGGAAGCGGCCCTGCCGTCGGAAATGTTCATGCGGGTCCACCGTTCCTACATCGTCAACCTGCAACGTATCAGGAGCTACGTGAAAGGTCGGGTTTTCATAAGTGACAGCGAATACGTTCCGATCGGCGAAAATTACCGGGAGGCGTTCCAACGATACATCGAAGCTCATTACCAGAATCTATAACGGAGAATCGCCTCCGAAGTCGATATCTTCAGGAGAAATCGCACCGTTCCGAACGGACATTCGACCGCCCGGCAACAAATAACAAAACGCGATTATATGTTTTCGGGGAGCTATTGGAAGCCGACACGCCCTTCCCCTCTTTGGAGAGGAAGGGCGTGTCGGCATTACAGAAGCGGCCACAGACCGCAAATAAGCTCGATGCCGCGATCGTTGGCCAAGGGTACATCGGAAAGACATGACCCCCAAATATAAACTCTGCATTCCCAGAGCGCAGGCACGCTTGCCACCAACCCCGACTATGAGGGGCGAATCTTATTTGCGATCGGCCAGGCAGCTCTGAATATCCAGACTGACCGGCTCACCGTTGAGAGAAAAAGAGAGTGTGCAATCCTCGAAAGCGGTAAGTTTCTCGAACTGCAAAATAACGGTGGAATTATCGCCCCAAATTGCATCGACACTCTTTGCCTGGAAGGTTTTACCACTGTTATAAAGCACCACATCTTCGATTGAAAGTCCGTTGGTTTCATCACGGTCGGATGCAGGGATTTCAATTTTGATAGTTGTTTTGCCGTGTTTGTTGTTCAAACTCAAAAATTTGGGAGTTGCATGGGCGCTTCCTATCGCCAGCAGAGCGGCAGCGCACGAAAGAATAATTTTTTTCATAGCAAATGAATTTGAAGTGATGTAAAAGAGTTGATTTCCAATCGTTACGAAATAATATCCAAGATACGAAATAATGTCTTTTACTATATGCAGAAGATTCCGATATTTTTACAATAAATTATTGCTGTCTCTTATACACATCTGACGCTGCCGACGACTAGTCGAGTGTAGA
>ERZ1027078.548-NODE-548-length-10982-cov-6.182301_pt1 | contig 10982 bp, 11 predicted proteins | sample MGYA00519279_ERZ1027078 | MGnify/ENA primary metagenome ERZ1027078 (study PRJEB26926, sample SAMN06164530) | human gut metagenome | biome: ENVO:00009003; feature: ENVO:2100002; material: ENVO:00002003 | host: Homo sapiens | place: USA | collected 2012 ... | reverse complement strand
ATGTCTTAGGGTCTCGTGGGCTCGGAGATGTGTATAAGAGACAGCCATTGGATTGCAGCCTTCGCCTTTCTGTAGGATTCCGAAGATCTATACGCCGAAATTATAATGATTGCGGCTACGGCAAAGACGCTCACGATAATGAACACTATTGGTGCTTTTTTCTTCATAGTCTTTATCTCCAAAATTTCCAATTCATTGAGTTGAGCATATTACATACGCGAACACTCCAAACCTACAGCTCAGTTTCCACCGCAAGCTGCTCCTGCTTCTCTTTTTCATCAGCGATTTGGACATCAACATCTTCGCGCATCTTTTTCAGAAGTGCAAGGACTCGCTTGATTTGGCTCTTGGTGTTTTCCACTCTGCTCTGCGCCTGATTGATGTGATCCAGAACTGCCCAGTCTGCAAAGAGGCCATCAAAGAAGAAATCTGCGAATTTCAAAAAACTGTCTACCGCAACCTGAAGGTCTGCGGTGATCTCAACATCGGCAAGCTCAGTTTTGAACCGCCGCAGTTCCACTTGAAGCTGTTCCACCTGCTCCTGTGCATTGTCCAGTTCCTCATACTTGGCAAGATCAGCCATCAAACCGCCGCCCATTACGTCCCATGTACTCCAGCCCTCGGCATTATCCAGCGTTTCCAGAACTTCATTGACCGTGTGCAAGGCGGTCTTTCCGGCGTTGATGGCTTCCAGCAGCTCCCGCTTTTGGACTTTCAGTGCGGCAATGCGGCTTTCGCTTTCCACAATCTGCTGTGCGGCAGGGTGGGCAGAGACTTTGATGCTTTTGATTTTTTCGGAAAGAGCAGCTTGATACTGCCTTTCGCAATCGGACAGCCGTGCCAGTCTATTTTGAATCTGCTTCAAGTCGGCATCAACGGAAGAAAGATCATGGAGAGCCGCATCGTACTTGACACGGGCTGCATAGGCTTCCTGCCGTTCTTTGTCCAGCTTTTCATCCATTTTTCCAATCACTTGATAGAAAAATGCGGCAAGGCTGTGTCCCTCCAGACGGTCCACATCAGCCTGCTCTGCCAGCTTGGATTTTTCCAGCTTTTTCAGGCGATCAGCAAGCGTATCTCTCTGGGCGGTCAGTTCTTTCTGTTTTGCTTCGCAGCTTTTCTTTTCAGCGACCTGCTGCCAAAGCTCTTTCAACGTAGAATCACTCATATGGAATGTCCTTTCCCGGCATTACGTTTCTTCGTTCAGAAGCTGGTTCAAAAAATGCTGCCGATTATTTACAAATGTTTTGGTGATAACGTAGCTGTCCGTATCTTCATACTGACAAGGATGAATCGTGCCATTGTCGAAGCTAAAAATCTCAGCATCAGGCATTCCGAGGAGAATGGGTGAATGTGATACGATAATGAATTGCGCCCCTTCTTGGGCACACCGATAAATGTTGATCAGTAACGTGAGCTGCCGCTGCGGGGATAAAGCGGCTTCCGGCTCGTCAAAAATATAGACTCCATCTGCACCCATGTAGTCCTGCGCAATGGCGAGGAAACTTTCACCGTGTGATTTTTGGTGATAGCCTTTGGAGGGATGATCGTCATCGGAATAGTCGATTTCCTTGGTGGCTACATTATAGAAACTCTCTGCTCGGAGAAAATACCCGAACTTTGGTCTGCGATACCCCTTGGAAATCGTCATAGCCTCACATAGTTCCGAATGGGAGTTGTATGTGGAAAATGAATAGTTCTTCGTTCCACCCTCTGCGTTGAAGCCGTAAGCAACAGCGATTGCTTCCAGAAGCGTAGATTTTCCACTTCCATTTTCGCCAACAAAGAACGTAATGGGCTTATGGAATGTAAAAGCGTCGATTCCACTGATGGCAGGAATCTGACGAACATAATTGTATGGGCGAACTCTGTTCCAGTCGATGGTCAGCCCTTGGATAAACAAATCGTTCATACAGCACTCCATACTATATAATGTAAGAAACACTTAGCTCCGCTCAAACCCAAGATAGCGGGTGCCCTGAAAACTCAGCTTTCCGATGTCGCCCTGCACGAGCAGACCATAATCGCTTCCGTCCACTTCAAATTCCATGCGGTCGCCGCTCTCCACCTGAAAAGTCACATAGTACGATGTAAATGTGCTAGTGTCGTATCCGTGCGCACCGGACATATCTCCGGCATTGGCACTGCTGGAATGCGAAACATCGGTGCGCTTTGCTACCACTGTTGCCGGAACGGTAAGCCGCGGCGAGTGGTTGTTTTTGTTCCATGTGCGGAGATTTGAAATTAGAGCAAAGAAAAACATTCCAATAAAAAGCAGGAACAGGATTGGGAAAATGAAGCTGAATATAGCGTCAAACCATCCAAAAAACATTTTACTCCTCCAAAATTTCTTCCAGCAGGTCCTTTACATCGTCCAGAAAGGATTCTTCTCCGAGGGTGTTCACCTTGAAGAACACCGCCTGACTGCCGCCTGCGGTGATGGCAGACAGGCGGATCGGACTGTCTCCATTCTGGAACAGGGTCAGAGTCAGGCTCAGGCGGTTGCCGCCCATCATGCTGTACCGCTCAAACACACGGACACTGCACCGGGCGTCGGCTTCTTTGAAGTCACTGCCTGCTTCCAGATTGGCCGACCAACTGCTGTCCGGGATTTCATTTTCCAGCTTCCGAAGCAGCTTGTCAAAGTTTTTGTTTCGGATGGTCTTTTCAAAGATTGCCATAATGGTTCCTCCGTTCTGACAATTAAAAATCGGTCCCTTATTTTTGATACGAGCAGAGCCACAGGAAAATTGCGGAGAAATCGCTTGAAGAGAGGAATTTTGTCTAATTTGATTATAGCATATCTTTTGGAAGAACAAAATACTTTATGTACGCCGCCCGCAGGCGGCAAAGATCAGTCCGGGGGAAATTCCAACTCGGCAAACTCCGCATCAGTCAGCAGTTTCAGCTTTTCGATAACACCCTCCGACAGTTCCCGCAGGGCGGTTTCATCGGGCATCAGGTAGCACTGCATGAGCCGCAGTTCGTGGATGAGCCCCATCCGGGTGCCGGTGTTGTAGAGCATCATCAGCATGAGTTCCTCATGGTTAAAGTTCATGTTCAGCCCTCGCTTTCCGGCAGACGGTGGGATTGCACTCCGGGGCATCGCACTTTTCCTTAAGAGTTTGCAGAACAGAAGAGCGCTCCTGCTTTTTATCCAGAAACCCCGGCAGTTCCTTGAAGCCGATGCTGTCCACATAATGCGCTGAAATCTTCCCATCCTGATTCAGCATGATCACATCGCTGACCGACAAGCTGTGCCCATGGTAATCCGTCGGGCGGGCACAGTTGAATTTCTGGTACAACTGTTCCAGCAGCTCCGCCTGCGGAATGCTGCGCTTTCCTTCCGGGAGGCTGCCTCGGTACAGGATCTCGTAATTCTCAATGGACGGAGCAATGTTCTGCTTGTTCAGATAGCGCATAGACGCGAAGCGGAGCGCAGGGTCTGCATCCTGTTGCAGCTGCATGACCAGATAGCAGTCGTGCCCGCTTTGCTGGAATTGCTTCATACGGTATGACTGTATCTCATTTCGGTCTGCAAGTTTCTGGGTAAACTCCTCTTGCGTGAGCGGGATGCAGTCCTTGTTCCGTAGGTTGTGAGTGTACATAATTTCGTCCCGCACTTCTTCGATCATCAGTTCAGGCGCATCAATTTTTCCGCTTTCCAACAGGCAGCAGTCACCCTGATAGAGAGCATAATTCCATGCGTCGTCCTCTGCCTGCACGGTGAGGTAATAGTCGTATTCCAGATTCCATGCCCTCTGCTCCTGCTGTGTCAGCGGCTCCGGCTCCACGATAGCACGACTGCGTGCCATGCGCTCTGCAAATTCACAGATATGCTGCACGGTGGACCCAATTTTCATGTGATAGTCATCGAGGTATTCGACCTTCTCGGAGCGCTGATGTCCATCCGGGAAAGTCATCTGCACAACACCGCCGTCCGGCACCCGGAACAGCTCGTTGTACATCGGGTCAATGAACCGCACATCATTCTCCGGCAGAGAGCGCGGAGCCAAATTCCTGCGCCTGCGAACCCCGGAGCGAAACTTCTCCAAGGTGGTAACGGCAACGTTCTGGATCTTCCCCACAGGTTCGTCCTGATGCTCTGCCAGATAGTACGCACGGGCGGTCTCGATGCGCCGCTGGGTGTTGCCCAGAGCTTCCCGCGGAATCTGCCCTTCCTCCACCGGGAGAGGGCTGTTCTTGTCGAAAACCTCGTACCCGACACCTTGGAGATTTTCCCGCAGATGCAGATACGTCTGCTCGTTGAGGAGGTAGACCGCCTCGTTGTCCTTTATTACGGCATCATCCTTCATCAGCAGCCCCCATTCTCAAATTCCAAACTGAACTTGCTGCGGCCATCGGCTTCACAGGACAGCAGCACGGTGGCGTTGTAGGTCTTGCCCTTGGAACTCTTACAGTCCTTCAGGCGGACACGGCCATCCCGCATCAGCTTGTCTGCCACATGAGCATCCAGCCGCTTGCCCAGACGCTTGAAGAACGCATTGTCCTTCCACAGCACGAAACGGCACTCCCGGTTCTCGCAGAACCAGCCCTTTTCACGCCCCACAACATTTGCACCGCAGTTCGGGCAGACACCAATGATTTGGTTTTTCATAAGCGCATTCGCTCCTTTCCTAGCCTCAGTGGTCGTTACCAGCGAGGAGATCATCTCTTTAATTTCAGTCATAAAAGTTTCCGGCTCCATTTCGCTGCGTTCGATTTGCAGCAGCTTTGTTTCCCAAGCGGCGGTCATTTCCGGAGACTGAATTTCTTCGGGCATCACGGTGATGAGGGCTTTGCCTTTGTCGGTGGGCAGCAGCACCTTGGTTTTCTTGGTGCCCTTCCGTTCCAGAAAGCCCTTCTGCACCAGTTTTTCAATAGTTGCGGCACGGGTTGCCGGGGTGCCGATGCCTTGGTGCTCCACGCCCTCCGGCATACTGCCTGCACCCGCTGCCTGCATAGCTGACAGGAGGGTATCTTCCGTGTGGGATTTCGGCGGCGAGGTCTGCCCCTCTTTCAGTTCAGCACTGGCAACGCTGCACTGGCTTTGCTCCTGCACATCGGGCAGAACAGCCTGTTCTTTCTGCTTGCCCAGCAGTTCGCCCAGCATTTTCCGCTCTACTGCTTTCCATCCGTCGGACAGCACAACTCTGCCTTTGGTGGTAAATTCTTCGCCTGCGCAGATGGTAGTCAAGGTGGTTTCTGCATAGCAGTAAGGCTCACCCACGGCACAGAGTAGCCGTGCGGCGATCAACCGCAGGACATTCCGCTCCCCGGCAGGGAGGGCGGCAAGGTCTGCTTTTGCCATGCTTTTCGTAGGCAGCAGCGCATGGTGGTCGGTGACTTTGCTGCCGTTGATGACCTGCTGCACATGGATGGGAAACGGCTCTTCCACAGCAAACGCCTTGCCCGTGTTCGTCACCAGCCCCGGCAGGGATGCCGCCATATCCTCCGTCAAAAACCGGCTGTCTGTGCGGGGGTAGGTGATGAGCCTTTTTTCGTAAAGGCTTTGGGCATAATCCAAGGTCTGCTGTGCCGTAAATCCCAGCAGACGGTTGGCATCCCGCTGCAATGCGGTAAGGTCGTAGAGCTGCGGCGGACTTTCGGACTTTTCCTTGCGTTCCATCTTCTGTACTGTGACACGCCCTTCCTTTCGGCATTTGGAAAGCAGCAGTTCGGCATCCGCTTTCTGTGCAAACCGCTTGCTGGATGCGGTGCCGCCGTCTGCAAGGGTCAGGGCAACCGTGTAAAATTTCTCCGGCACAAAGGCAGCGATGGCGGCTTCCCGCACCACCGTCATGGCAAGCACCGGGGTCATAACACGCCCTACCGCCAGCGGTTGACTGTACAGGCACGAAAAAAGCCGGGATGCATTGATGCCGACCATCCAGTCGGCGCGTTCCCGGCAGAGTGCTGCGTTGTACAGCGCATCGTATTCAGTTGACGGTTTGAGATGGGCGAAGCCCTCCCGGATGGCGTTTTCCTCCATGCTGGAAAGCCACAGGCGAGAGAACGGCTTTTTGCAGCCCGCTTGCTGGTACACCAGCCGGAAGATGAATTCGCCCTCACGTCCGGAATCTGTAGGATAGTTCTCGGAGGTGACTTTTCTGACTTTGTTACTCGATGGCATCCAATGGGCCGATAAAGCGGTAGAAAATCTGGATTTTCTGGACGTATTCGCCATCGACCTTTTCCGCTCTGGATACCAGAATCTTGTCAATCAGCTGATGCAGAATCTTATAGTTCAGTTCGGTGATACCAGCGTACTTGCTGACTTCATCAATAAAATCCTGAATCTTGTCCAGCTGATCGTGTTCAGCACGGCCTTCCCGCTCGTACTGCTCAATCTTCTCGGTCAGTTCAGCCTGTTCTTTGTCGTAGCGATCTGCAAGCATTTGAAAACGTTTCTCCGGGAGAAGTCCCTTTGATACGTCCTCATAAAGTTTTGCATACAGGTCTTCGATTTCTGCGATTCGTGCTTTACACTGCTTCAAATCCCGTTTGTGCTGCGCCCGGTCAGAGGACACCCGGAGGTGCATCTGATTTGCAATCTTCTTCACAAGGGCTTCCCGATTGCTCACAGCGGCCTTTGCGTGTGCCTGAATGTCCGCAAAGACAGCTTCATGCAGAACACGGGCTTCCAAATTATGCGAGTCACAGGCTTTCGCACCATATTTCCGATAAGTGCTGCAACAATAAAAGGTCTGATCCAGAACACTGTTACGTTTGCGCCTGTGCTCGACCTTGACTAACATCGTTCTGCCGCAGTCTGCACAGCGGACGATGCCTTTGAAGATATTGTCGTAGTCGGTCTTATCGCACATAAAACTACTGGAACGGCTGTAAAGGATTCGCTGCACGTTCTCCCAACGGTCTTGTGGGATGATTGCTTCATGTGTATTCGGAACGATAGCGCGTTCTTCAAACGGAATATAACGCCGCTTTTTGGATTTCATGGACACGGTGGGCTTGGCTTCGTAGATGATGTGTCCGGCGTAGACTGGGCTGTGCAGAACCTGACTGATATAGGCACTGTCCCAATCATACATCTTTTCATCATCAATAAAGCGGCCAAACATCTCTTTCTTGTAGTAACACGGCTTCAAGACTTTTTCATCGTGGAGCCGCTTGGCGATGCGGTGAAGCCCCAGCCCTTCCTCTGCCATTGAATAGATATACTCAACAACGGGGGCGGTGTTCGGGTCGATCACAAGGTGATTGTGGTCGGCAGGGTCTTTCTGGTAGCCAAACGGTGCGCCGCTGGAGATATACTTTCCACTTTTCTTGCGTGTCCGAAGGGCACTCTTGATCTTTCGGGAAGTGTCTTTGGCGTACATTTCATTGATGATGTTTCGGAACGGGGCAATATCCATCTGAGATTGCTCGTTGGAATCATAACCATCGTTGATTGCAATATAGCGGACACCGTGTTCAGGAAAGAAGATTTCCATATACGTTCCGGTTTCGATGTGGTTGCGTCCAAGTCGGGACTGGTCTTTGGTAATGACTGTTGCCACCTTTCCTTCCCGGATATCATCCAGAAGTTCCTGAAAGGCAGGGCGGTCAGAGTTCGTACCGCTGTAACCATCATCAACATAGTACTGGCAATTCCCGAAACCGTTGCGTGTGGCATACTCCATAAGCATTGACTTTTGAGTGCGGATGCTCAGGCTTTCGCTGTTTGAACCGTCATCTTTTGACAGTCGGCAGTATAAAGCAGTTACTTTTTTGTCCTTTTCCATGTGTACCTCCATAATGGAAAAGAGACCTCATCAATCACATTGTAGCGGATGCTGCGTGACGATGCAAGCCCTTTTCCGCAGTAAAACGTCCAATTAGCCAGCGGCGAGATACGATTCGGCAGTTTTACGAATTTCTTCTTCCACAAGCCGCTGAAAAAGCGTATTCATCGGCACATTGCCGATATAATGGCGTTCCACGATCAGGCGCACGGACTTCGGACTTCTCGGCGCACGTTTGCGTGTGGTGGGCTTCTTCTCAGATTTTTCTTTGTTCAAGGGCAGACCTCCTCATTCATGTGGTGCAAATACGGAAAGGAATGGATGGATTCTATTCGTTTTTCTCTTTTTGTTTTATTACGTTGGTTAGGTGAAAGTTTTCTTCGATACAGTCTTAAAGGCTGCTATACTGCATAGGAAAAATATCTTTTGCAGATGCCATTAAGAATCTGCATCACAGAATCGTGATTTTGGCGGTTCTTGAATCGTGAAAAACGCAGAACTATTCAACATTTGGAATTTTCACAAAGATGTGATTGGGCGAAGAAAACCGCGTTCGTCTGCGCTCAATCAATCCCGCAGCGTCCAATTCCTTAAGCGCACTGGAAACACTGACAGTGCTGCGCCCTAGCTGCTCAGCCAAAGAGCAAATCGTAAAAATGACAAACACGAATCCACGTTCATCTATCCAGAGATTTTTCTGCGAGAGTGTGGCACGGTCGAGTAGCAACACATAAGTCATTTTTGCAGTCTGGCTCAGGTCAAGTTCCAAAAGGAAGCGTGGGTACGGGAGAAACGGAGGCAGCAGAGTTTGCGTGGTAAGATATTCTGAAATGTTGATCACCTCCAGCTGAAGCAGAAATCAGAAACAAAGAGTATGTAACGAGAATTGGTGGGTTCCAATTCTCCAGTCGCAGAAAAGCACGAAACAAGTGCTCAACTGCGTTAATAAGTTAAGGTCTCCCATATTGGTCCTCGACTTCCCTAGGAGTGGGGAATCGTCCGGCGGCGGGCTTGCACCGCACCATTGGCATTTCAGCCACCCCGTCTTCGTTATGACCGGGCTGCGAGTTACAGAAGTACCTTTTGTGAAGTACCGGACGATTGAACTATTCTGTTTTCAAAGAACAGAGTTTTATAGAAAATCTTCGAAATTTAAGGCTTCCGAAAAATTGTCCCTCTAATTGGTAGGCATCGAGAAAGGCCAAAAAGTAACCCGAAAAAGAAATTTGTTAAAAAGTTCTTGGAAAATATAGCCGAAGTAGCTTCTTGGTTAAAATAACGTCGGTCCATGGAGTAACCGATGGAGGGCGAAACTTTGCAACAATGGCGGTGCCTGAAGTTGAAAGTGGTCTTGAAAAAAGATGCCCTCAATAGGTAGCCGACGAAAAAGGCCAAAACGTAGCAATGTTTTTGAAAATTAACAAAAAAGTCACAATTTGCATTTGCAAATCGTGCGTCTGCTATTAAACGGAATTGTCATAATAATCATACGAGTACAAGCAAACCTTCGTGAAAGAAGATACTCCGAAGAAATACCCCTCTATATACGAGCCCACGAAAAGGGCTATTCTGCACCCACCACTTACAATCTGTAACCAAGATGTAATCGTTCAAATTGATACTAGCCAGAAGAATCCTTCATAGCGTCAAAAAGTGTGTCACCTGCGGATAGGTGGCAATGTAAAGAGAGCTGACAGTAGTTTCAACTCTCGCGTCGCAGATAGGCTTACAGTCCATCTGCGTCAATATGATATAGGTCTCCCATATTCGCCCTCGGCACCCTAGGGGTGGGGAATCGTCCAGCAACGGGCTTGCACCGCTTCATTGGCATTTCAGCAACCCCGTCTTCGTTATGACCGGGCTGCGAGTTACAGAAGTACCTTTTGTGAAGTACCGGACGATTGAACTATTCTGTTTTCAAAGAACGGAGTTTTATAGAAAATCTTCGGAATTTAAGGCTTCCGAAAAATTGTCCCTCTACTTACGAGCCATCGAAAACGGCCAAAAAATAGCCTAAAAAAGAAATTCGTTGAAAAGTTTTTGGAAAATATAGTTGAGGTGGCTGTTTGATTAAAATAACATTGACCCATGGGGCGACCGATGGAGGACGGAACTTTGCAACAATGGCAGTGCCTAAAGTTGAAAGTGGTCTTGAAAAAGATGCCCTACACTTGGTAGGCATCGAGAACGCCTGTTTCGTAGCATTGGTGAGAAACTTGTAATTGAATTGTAATTCTTGAGACCGAATCTCCGGCTTTGAAAAAGTCCTCTCAATAGGTAGCCGACGAAAAAGACCAAAAGACAACCATCTTTTTGAGAATTAACAAAAAGGTCACAAATGACTAGCCTTCAAAGAAGCGTTTCTACTATTAACAGAAAAAGTGGCCTAAAATGGGGGGTGTTGGAGAAAATTTCCACCTTAAAAATGCGCCTTTACTCACTAGCCAACGAGAATAGCCAAAAGCCAACAAAAACGAATTATGTATTTCTGCCACTGATTGCAACAGCATATCGGTGACAGAAAGATCGTTTAGAGCGATTCTTCGCGGTTTGGGGGAGTGGAAGTCGTTTTGTGGTGGGACTTTTTCTGCTGAAACTGCTCCAGCTTTTTCAGCACCGATTCCTTTTCCGGGGCCTTACCGCCCGGTGCGGAAAGCTGCTGCTTATTCAGCACCATGTCGGTATACTTGCGGATATTTTTCAGTGCAGAGATGTCCGGCTGCAAGGTTTCCAGTTGGGTGCGCAGCTCTGCGCTGCTGGATTGCAGCGCAGAAAATTCGGCATCCAATGCCGAAAAATCCACCGCTGTGCTGCCGTTCAGCTTCATCAGGGTGCGGACGGCTTTGTTGAATGCGTCCAGTTCGTCCTTGTGCTGGGCGGCGCAAGCGTCCTTGGTCAGCTTAAAGTTCTTCTTTATAAAGGTATCATGGACGGGTTTCAGCTTGGCATGGACGGCAGCGGCGTCCTTGATCTGAGCGATTGCGCGCATACGGTTTTCGTTCTGCTTCAACTGTCTGCGGAGAGGGGCGGCGGTTTGGTTCAGGTTAGAAATTGCGGTATCCAGATCCTCAATGGTGTTCAGAGAATGGGCTTTCAGATAGTCCACCGCCCGTTTGACTTCCTCAAAGTCCCGAACAGTGCATTTCAGTTTTGCCTTGCCAGACCAATCGCTGCGCTGCTCATTGCGGAGATTGAAGTAGTCCACCAGCAGGTCGGACAGCGTGGGCTCCTTCGCCT
>ERZ1027078.546-NODE-546-length-11048-cov-6.358137_pt1 | contig 11048 bp, 8 predicted proteins | sample MGYA00519279_ERZ1027078 | MGnify/ENA primary metagenome ERZ1027078 (study PRJEB26926, sample SAMN06164530) | human gut metagenome | biome: ENVO:00009003; feature: ENVO:2100002; material: ENVO:00002003 | host: Homo sapiens | place: USA | collected 2012 ... | reverse complement strand
GGCAGCGTCAGATGTGTATAAGAGACAGGCGGAAGTGGGAGGGGGTCATGCCCGTCACGCTCTTGAACTGTGCGCTGAGGTAGGCGCCGCTCGAGTAGCCCAGCCGGTCGGCGATCTCGGCCAGCGAGAGTTCGTCGTAGATCAGCAGCTCCTTGGCGTACTCGATCTTCTGGGCGATCAGGTACTTTTCGAGCGTCGTGCCGGTCACCTCGGAGAAGAGGCGGCTCAGCGAGTCGTAGTCGTGGCCGAGGCGGCGGACCAGCCAGTCCGAGAGCCGCTCGCGCCTGACACCTTCCGGATGGCGGACCAGCTCGATGACGGCGCCCCGCAGGCGGGCGACGAGCTGCTGGCGGCGGTCTTCGAGCAGTTCGAAGCCCAGGTCCTCCAGCTCCCGGCGGAGCGTTTCATGCTCCGGCTCCGTGAGCGGGCGCGGAAGGCGCACCTCGCCCAGCTCCACGGCGAGCGGTTCGATGCCGCAGCATCGGGTGAGCACGGCACGCACCGCCATGATGCAGCGGTCGCAGACCATATTCTTTATGTAGAGCGTCTCGGCCATCTCCGGTATCGGTTTTGTTTCGGGCAAAAATACGAAATTTTCGCGGGCCCCCGTGCATGCTGCGTAGCGAACCGGCGGAAAAACGAGACGTCCCCGCCGCCAGGGGGCGACAGGGACGCTTGGATCGGATTTGTGCGGTCTCTACCGGTAGATCTCGTTGAGCAGGCGCGCCAGCCGCAGGCCGCCGCGCAGGAACTGCTGCTCGACGACGGGGGTCTGCGCCGCCACGTAGTCGTAGGAGAGGTTCGCCCCCTCGGGCGTCGCCTCGTAGACCTGCCGGCAGACGCCACACGTCTCGGCGGCCCACTCGGCCGGGGTGCCGGCGGCGATTGCCTCGGCCTCGGCCTGCGATACGCGGTCGATCTGCTGCCGCCATTCGGTGTAGCCCCAGTTGTGGGCCGACTCGACCAGCGACGTGTCCCACACCGAGTGGAGGTTCGTCGAACGGCCGAAGTAGCGCACCGGCCGCTTGTTGCCGCCCAGGTCGGTCGAACGGCCCAGGTGCATCGGGCAGTGCATGTCGCCCACCAGGTGGATGAGCATCTTCAGCTGCAGGGCCTCCTCCTCATGCGTCAGGCCGCCGGCCTTGAGTTTCGCGACGATCTCCGTCACGGCCTTCAGCACGTCGCCCTTCGGGTTGGCGGGCATCGTCTCGAGGGTCTTCCCTTCGTCCACGTTCAGGTAGTGCCACGTCTTCGTGTAGGCGTAGTCGGGCGTATGGCTGGCGTTGTCGAGCCAGTTGGCGTAGTAGACGGGCGAATGTCCGTCGAGTACCTTGTCGATCTTCTTTGCGGCGGCGGGCGTCAGGTGGCATTCGGCGATGTAGGCCGTCACGTCGTGTCCCTTCTGTCCCCAGGCCAGGGCGCTGCGGACGATGAGCAGGCTCAGCCCCAGCAGAATCAGTCTCTTCATGTTCATCGGGTTGGCGTTTTAAGGTCAATGGTTCATCGTGGCGAGGAACTCCTCGTTGGTATCCGTGAGGCCCATCTGCTTCTGGAGGAACTCCATCGCCTCGACGGGCGTCATGTCCGAAAGGTATTTGCGCAGCACCCACGTGCGGTTCATCACTTCGCGCGGCAGCAGCAGGTCTTCGCGGCGCGTGCCCGAGGCGATGACATCGACGGCGGGGTAGACGCGCTTGTTGGCCAGCTTGCGGTCGAGCTGCAGCTCCATGTTGCCCGTGCCCTTGAACTCCTCGAAGATCACCTCGTCCATCTTCGAGCCGGTGTCGATCAGCGCCGTGGCGATGATCGTCAGCGAGCCCTTCTCCTCGGTGTTGCGCGCGGCGCCGAAGAAGCGCTTGGGTTTGTGCAGCGCGTTGGCATCGACACCTCCCGAGAGCACCTTGCCCGAGGCCGGCTGCACGGAGTTGTAGGCGCGCGCCAGGCGCGTTATGGAGTCGAGGAAGATCACCACGTCGTGTCCGCACTCGACCATGCGCTTGGCCTTCTCGAGCACCATCTCAGCCACCTTCACGTGGCGCGAGGCCTGCTCGTCGAAGGTCGAGGCCATCACCTCGGCCTTCACGTTGCGGGCCATCTCGGTCACCTCCTCCGGGCGCTCGTCGATCAGCAGCACGATCATGTAGACCTCCGGGTGGTTGTCCGCAATGGCGTTGGCGATCGACTGCAGCAGCATCGTCTTACCCGTCTTGGGCTGTGCGACGATCAGCGCGCGCTGACCCTTGCCGATGGGCGAGAAGAGGTCCACCACGCGCGTCGAGAGGTTGTTGTGCCCGTTGCCCGTCAGGCAGAACTTCTCGCTCGGGAAGAGCGGCGTCATGTACTCGAACTGCACGCGGTCGCGGATGAACTCCGGGGCCAGGCCGTTGATCTCATTGACGCGCACCAGCGGGAAGTACTTCTCGCCCTCCTTCGGGGGACGGATCGTGCCGTTCACCGTGTCGCCCGGCTTGAGGCCGAAGAGCTTGATCTGCGACGGCGAGACGTAGATGTCGTCCGGCGAGTTGAGGTAGTTGTAGTCGGCCGAGCGGAGGAATCCGTAGCCGTCGGGCATGATTTCCAGCACGCCCTCGCCCTCGATCTCGCCGGCGAAGTCGTCCTTGGTGATCACCTCCTCGTCGAGCGGCGTCTGCGGTTCGTCCGACGGCTCGGGACCGGCGGCCGGTTCGGTGTGCGCGGGCTGCTCCCTGCGATCCGCGGGTGCTTCAGCTCCGCTCTCGGCCTGTGCCTCGGCCTTGGGTTTGCGGCCGCGGCGTTTCTGTTCGGCCTTGACCGGCTGCTCGGCGGCTCCGGCGTCGTGTCCGGCCGGTTTGCGCCCGCTCTGCCGGGCAGGGGCTTCGGGTGCCGCCTGCGGGGCCTCGCCGGCTTCGGGCGCCGGCTCGGAGGCCGGGCGGGGAGCCGGTACGGCGTTCTCCGCCTTGCCCAGACGCGGGCGGCGTCCGCGGGGGGCCTTGGCCGGTGTGGCCGGCTGGCTCGCTTCGGCGGCCGCTGCGGGGGCAGCCTCTGCCGAAACGGGTTCCTGTGCGGGGGTATTATCGGATGCGGGGGCCTCCGCTGCGGCGGCTTCCGCGATCTTTTCCATCAGTTCGCGCTTTTTGAGCATGACGTCGCCGATGCCGAGCACCTTCGCGATTTCGCGCAATTCGGCCAGGCTCTTTCCTTTCAGCGCATTCAGGTCTTGCATATTCTGTGAAGTTCGTATTGTGTGTTGTGATTTCAGGTCCGGACGGTCGCCCGGCTCTTCGGAATTCGCATGCAAAGATAGTGCATTATTTCTAATTTCAAAATAAAAAAGTTGCAGGCCAGCGATTTCCGACCTTGCGGAGAATTTTCCGGCCGGTCGCACCGATTGCCCCTTTCGGAAGCCTTTCCTGCCGCCGGATGCGGGGCCTGTGCGGACTCCGCCTCCGGGCTGCGGGCGAAATACCTATTTTTTGCGATTGCGCGGTCCGCATTTTCGCGCGACCTTTGCACCAGAACAATGAAGACAGTATTTCGCCATTGCATTGTTTGTATTGTTAATGTTTGTGTGTGAAAAACCCTTCCGGGATCCCGGAAGGGTTTTTTGCATGCGGCCGGCCGCTGCGGGCGTCGCCGCGGCGCCTACTTCTTGAGCCGTAGCTCGTAAAGGTCGTGCCGGCGGTCGCGCAGGTTGCGCACGCTGCCGTAGGTGTGCAGCTCGTTGAGCAGGTCCAGATCGACGTCCGAGATGAGGATCATCTCCGTGTTGGGGGTCGCCTCGGCGCGCTTGCCGTCCGTCGGGAAGGCGAAGTCGCACGGCGTGAAGACGCCCGACTGCGCATACTGGATGTCCATGTTGTGCACGCGGGGAAGGTTGCCCACGCTGCCGGCAATGGCCACGAAACACTCGTTCTCGATGGCCCGGGCCTGTGCGCAGACCCGCACGCGCGAGTATCCGTTCTGCGTGTCGGTGAGGAACGGCACGAAGAGGATCTGCATGCCCTGGTCGGCCATGATGCGCGACAGCTCGGGGAACTCGACGTCGTAGCAGATCAGCACGCCGATGCGGGCGCAGTCCGTGTCGAAGGTCTGCACCATGCGGCCGCCGCTCAGACCCCAGCTCTTCACCTCGTCGGGCGTGACGTGCACCTTCTCGTACATGTCGTAGGTGCCGTCGCGGCGGCAGAGGAAGCCGACGTTGTAGAGCCCTCCGTCGGGCTTGATGTAGGGCATGCTGCCGGTGATGATGTTGATGTTGTAGCTGATGGCCAGCTCGATGAAGCGGTCGCGGATCTCCTCGGTGTACTGTGCCAGCCCGCGGATCGACTGCGCCTCGCCCAGGTTGTTGAAGCGGGCCATGAGCGGGGCGTTGAAGTACTCGGGGAAGAGCACGAAGTCGCTCTTGTAGTCCGAGACGGCATCGACGAAGAACTCGACCTGCTCGAAGACGTCGTCGAGGGTCTTGTAGGTACGCATCTGCCACTGCACGAGGCCCACGCGGACGGTGGTCTTCTTGTCCACGAACTCCTGTGTCGGGGGCTGGTAGTAGATGTTGTCCCACTGCAGGAGCGTGGCGCAGTGGCACGACTCCTCGTCGTTGGGCAGGTAGTTGGGCATGACGCGCCGCACGTGGAAGTCGTTCGAGAGCTGGAAGGTCAGCACCGGGTCGTAGATCTCGCGCGAGCGGACGCGGTCGATGTACTCCTTGGGACGCATCCGGTCGGCGTACTTGTGGTAGTTGGGGATGCGGCCGCCGAACATGATCGCCTTGAGGTTGAGCTTCTCGCAGAGCTCCTTGCGGTAGTCGTACATGCGTCGGGCCAGGCGCAGGCCGCGGTAGTCGGGGTGGATGAATACCTCGATGCCGTAGAGGATGTTGCCCTTGGGGTTGTGGGTCGAGAAGGTCTCGTTGCCGGTGACCTTTGCGTAGGTGTGGTCGCCCTTGACCATGTCGTAATCGACGATGATCGAGAGGGCGCAGCCCACGATCCGCTCGCCGACGACCGTGACGATCTGCCCCTCGGGGAAGATGTCGATCAGTTTGTGGATCTGCTCGCGGGTCCAGAATACGTCCTTGTCCGCATAGACGCGCGTGAAGGACTGTGCCAGCTGCCCGTAGTCCTCCATCTGGAGGTTGCGGACCTCGACCCGGTTGATCTTGTGCATGTCTGCCATATGCCGTGAGATTATGTCGTTGTCGGGAAACGGCGCAAAAATACGCATTTCTCCGCCATATTGTCCCGTCGGAGGCGATTTTCACGGTCCGCAGGGTTTCCGGATCGGATATATTTGGTATTTTTGCAGCATGGATCATCCGACAGCATCCGCCTTGGATTATACGGCCCGGGACTACACCGCATCGCTCCCGGCCACCGACTTCATCGCGCGTTTCCGCGATGCGGAGCGCATTGCAGGCTATTGCCGCGCCTGCCCCAACTACGGGCGCAGCTGGGCCTGCCCGCCCTTCGGCTTCGACCTGGAGGAGTATCTCTCGGGCTATGCGACGGCCCTGATCGTCGCCACGAAGATCACCCCGGCCCGCGAGGGGCTTCCCTTCTCCGAGGCCGGGCGGCTGATCCGCCCCGAACGGGTGCGCCACGAGCGGCTACTGCTCGACATGGAGCGCCGGTACGGCGGCCGTGCCTTCGCCTATGCCGGCACGTGCCTCTATTGCCCTGCGGGGGAGTGCGCGCGGATCGCCGGGAAGCCGTGCCGTCATCCCGAGTGGGTGCGCCCTTCGCTCGAGGCGTGCGGCTTCGACCTCTGCCGCACGACCGGGGAGCTGCTGGGCATTCCCCTGCGGTGGAGCAGTGACGGCCTGCTGCCCGAGTACCTGACCCTCGTCAGCGGCTTTTTCCACAACGAACGGACGGTCGAATGGGAAGGGTGAAACGCGGTATGGAAATGAGACGTATCATCGGTTGGATTTTCGTTTTTGCGGCACTCACGGCCGCCGGGTGCGGCCGTCGCGGAACACCGCAGGAGTTCTCGGTGGACGGATTCTTGGCCGTGGAGCATCCCGACAGTGCACGTCGGCTCCTCCAGCGGATCGATCCCGAACGGCTCAACCGGGGCGATCGGGCCCGCTGGGCGCTGATCATGGGACTTGCCGAAGTCTCGTCGGGCGATACCCTGGCAGGCAAAAAGTCCCTTGACCGCGGCATGCGCTACTATGAGCGTCACGGTTCGGACGGCGAGCGTGCCGTGGCGTGGTACACCTACGCCCAGGCGCACGTCAAGACGGGCAATCTGGAGGAGGGAATCCGGGGCTACACCCAGGCGGCGATTCTGGCCGAGAAGGCCCTGGCCGCCGGGTCGTCCGACGATTCGCTGCGGCGGGGGACCGAGACGCTGCTCGTGGCCGTCTACCACACGTTGGGACTGCTCTATTTCGAACAGGGATACGATGCCGTGGAGCCCTTCGCGAAGGCGGTCGAGGCGGCCCGTGCCAACGGCAACACGGAGCAGGAGGGATACAGCCGCTTCATGCTCGCTTCGGCCCACTGTGCCGCGGGCGATTACCGGCAGGCCATCGAGACGCTCGCGCCGTTGGTCGAGGTGGCCGATACGATCCCGTTCCGCTATTTCGCCCAGCAGATCCGCCTGCAGAACCTCATCTTCCACACCTACCTCGGCGACTGGACGCCGGAGCAGCTCCTGGAGGCCCGCAAAGGGATCGACCTCAAGGTGATTCGCCGTGCGCCGCTTTCGTACGGCTCGGCCGCCTCGGAGGATACCGGGCGGTCGTTCTACGACGTCGCCTCGGCCATCATCTTCCAGCGCGACGGCCAGCTCGATTCGGCCCGCTGCTATATCGAAGAGTCGCTGGCCTGCCGGGATACGTTCCATCAGGGGAGTGTCGGACTGTTCAACCTGGCAGCGGAAATCTACCACGAGCGGGGCGACGACGCCCGGGCCTACGACTACATGCAGCAGTATGTTTCGGTGAGGGATTCGCTTTTCGAAGCGCAGCGCGGGGCGCAGGTCGCCGAACTCGAACGACGCTACCGCACGGCCAACGAGGTGGCCTTGCGCGAGGCGTCGCTGCGCTACCGGGCCTGGATCGCCGTGCTGGCGGCCGTGCTGGTCGTCATGGCGGCGGGGTGGGCCGTCGTGGGCTACCGCCGCAAGCTGCGCCGCCGCGACGGGCAGTTGAGCGAGTCGCTGGCGCTGCTCGACTCCTACCGCGAGTCGCACGACAGCCTTACGTCGCGGCTCGATGCCTCGAATGCCCGAGAGGCGGCCGTCAAGCGGCTGCTCGAGGGGCGCGTGGCCGCCGTGCGCGACATCGCCGCCACCTGTTACACCTTCGGCGAGGGCGAGCGCCTGACGGCCAAGATGCGCGATCTGGCCCTGAGCCCCTCGGTGCTGGCCGACGTCGTGGACATGGCCGACCTCTACAGCGACCGGGCCGTCACGCGGCTCCGCGAACAGCTCCCGGGCTGGACGGCGCGCAACTACGACTTCGCGGCGCTGGTCATCGCCGGCTTTTCGCCGCAGGAGATCTGTGTCATGCTCGACATGTCGCTCAACGGGGTCTATACGCTCAAGTCGAAACTCAAGCGGCGCATCGCCGAGTCCGGGGCTGCGGACCGCGAGCGGCTGCTCGGCTATTTCGCCTGACGGCCGCCTTTCGGGGCGGGCGGTCCGGCGGCAAGGCTTGCAGCCGGGACAGCAAGATTTTTTTCGGATGCCTGTGCTGTAAATCAGTAAGTTGTGTTCCGTGCAGCAAGATCCTGTCTGCACCGGCAAGGCCTTTTCCGACGTAATTTTGCGGAACGAAGAGACCCTTCGAAACACATCGAAACATGAAATCACACCATCTGCAACTTCTGTTGATTCCGGTGGCGATCCTCCTGAGCCTCGCCGCCGCAAAAGCCCAGACTGCCGTCCCGACGGAGAGACCCTCCGATGCCGTGATCCGCGGGCGGGTCATCGATCCGTCGGATGCGCCCGTCGCGGGAGCCGCCGTCGTATTGTTCAACCGCGACTCGGTCTACCTCGACGCCGTCGCTTCGGATGCCGACGGGCGCTTCGAGATCCGTTCGGCGGTGCGGCCCTACCGGCTGCAGTTCCAGCACATCGCCTACGAGGTCCGCACCATCGAATCGGACCGCACGGACCTGGGTGACATCCGCCTCACGGAGGCCTCGACGAAGGTCGCGGCCGTGGTGGTCGAGGGCGAACGCCCCGTCGTGAAGGTCGAGCAGGGACGGCTCGACTACGACCTCGGCCGGCTGACCGAGGGCCAGGCCGTCAATAACGCCTACGAAGCCCTGACCCGCCTGCCGGGCGTCATGGAGCAGGAGGGTGCGCTGACGCTGGCCGGGGCCTCGTCGGTGACGGTGATCCTGAACGGGCGCCCCTCGACGATGACCCCCGAGCAGCTGGCCACGCTGCTGCGCTCGACCCCCGTCGATCGGGTCGAGAAGGCCGAGGTGATGTTCAGCGCGCCGCCGCAGTACCACGTCCGCGGGGCCGCGATCAACGTCGTGCTGCGCCGCAGCCACGAGACGGCCTTCTCGGGTGAGCTCCATGCCAACTACACGAACCGCTATTACGACACCTACGATGCCGGCGGCAACTTCGTCCTCTCGTCGCCCAAATGGTCGGCCGATGTCACCTATTCGGCCGCCCGGAGCAAGGAGCTGACGAGTTACGACCTGCGCTCGCTGCACACCTTCGAGGGACGGCAATACGACATCCGGCAGGATGAATGGATGACCGCCGAGGGGTGGAGCCACCAGCTCCGCGCCGCTGCCGAGTATGCCCCGAAACAGCGGGGCCGGGTGAGCGCCGCCTACACCGCCTCGTTCTCGCCGAACACCGACGGACTCTCCCGTTCGACGGGAAGCTACGTCAGCTCGCTCTCGCAAAAATCGAGCGACCGGTCGCTGCACAACCTCGCGCTGCGCTACACCTCGGCATTCGGCCTCGACCTGGGCCTCGACTACACCCATTACGACAATCCGGAGCAGTCGCGGCTCGAAAACAGCTATGCCGACGGGTCGGCCACGGCCTTCGACGTCGGCTCGGGACAGCGCATCGACCGCCTGAACCTGACGGCCGACGAGCGCCATGCCTTCGCCTCGGGCTGGGAGCTGACGGCCGGCGGCGCCTTTGCCTTCGCCCGCTCGCACGACTGGCAGCACTACACGCTCCTCGAAGGCTCGCCCGCGACGGAAGACACCGATTCGCGGCTCGACGAGTACACCGCCAACCTCTATGCCGGTTTCGGCCGCCAGTTCGGGAAGGTGGGTCTCACGGCCTCGCTCGCCGGGGAGTACTACCGCATGGGCGACTACGAAAACTGGTCGCTCTATCCGCAGGCGTCGCTCAACTGGATGCCCTCCGAGCGGCACATCCTCCAGCTCAACTTCTCGTCGGACAAGGAGTATCCCGCCTACTGGGAGATGCAGGGCGCCATCTCCTACATCGACGGCTATTCGGAGATCCACGGAACACCGGGACTCCGCCCCTCGCGCAGCTACGAGGCGCAGGCCGTCTACATCTACCGCCAGAAGTACATCTTCGTCCTCTTCTGGAACGAGCGCCCCGACTACTTCACACAGACTGCCTGGCAGGCCTCCGACCGGCTGGCGATGATCTACCAGTCGCTCAACTGGAACTTCAACCGGCAGTGGGGCGCCAATGCCGTCATCCCGTTCCGCGCAGGCAAATGGCTCAATTCGCGGCTGACGCTCACGGGAATGCGCATGCGGCAGAAGTGCGACCCGTTCCACGACATGTCGTTCGACCGCGCGAAATGGGTCGGCATCGCCCGGCTCGTGAACACCTTCCACCTGAGCCGCAAGCCCGCCATCGACCTCGAGGTGAACGGCTTCTTCCAGTCGGGGGCCATTCAGGGCACCTTCGACATCAATCCCCTCGGGTCGGCCGATGCCGCCGTGAAGTGGACCTTCGACCGGGGTCGCGCCACACTTTCGGTGCGCTGCAACGACCTCTTCGACAGCGGTGCGCCCTCGACGAAGGTACGCTACCGCGGGCAGTGGCTCGACATGGGGGCGCAGCGCTACACGCGCACCGCAACCGTACACTTCTCCTACCGCTTCGGCGGCTACAAGGCCAAAAAACACAAGGAGGTCGATACCTCGCGCTTCGGACACTAAACGGACCGGCGTGTCATGAGGCTTTCAAGACTTCGGAGGACGCTGCCGCGTCGCGGTTCGGCCGGTCAGACGGGTGTTGGAAAAGGTCTTGCATGGCGGCGGGCAACTCGCTGTAGCCCAGATCCGATCCTGTCGCATGTGTTAGATTCCGAGGCCCGGGACGCAACAGAAAAGCGTCCCGGGCTTCTTAATTTTGCAGCCGGGAACGGATCCCGCAACTCAATACGGATACTCATGCTTCTGGCCCTTCTCTTCTCCCTGTTTCGTCTGGCTGCAATCCTCCGGCGCCGGGCCCGTGGTTCGGCATAGGCCCCCGCGGGTATTCTCTCTCCGTATTTTCCGCAGGGGCGGAAAAATCTTTTTTTTACTGACGCATATCCCCTGTCCGCGAGTGCGGTATGTCATGCCGTACGCACTCCGGATCCGTTTTCAGGCATCATAATTGTTAGAGACTTCGCGGAGTATCCTCCCCGGTGCGGGACGAGACTTCTTCCGGGATGGAATCGTCCCGTGAACGGTCTGTCGAATCGAAAAGTGGCGATGGAATGTGGCGAGTGATGATTGTGATGGCGATCTTTTGCGGGACGGTCCGGACCGTGCCCGCCCAGGAGCTTGCGTTGAAGACCAACGCACTCTACTGGGCGGCATCGGCTCCCAACATCGGAGTGGAGATCGGTACGGGGCGTCGGATGACCCTGGACCTTTTCGGCTCCTACAGGCCGTGGCGGCTGCGTGACGAGGCCGATGCCTCCTTCTGGCTCGTGCAGCCCGAACTGCGCTACTGGCTGCGCCGGAGTTTCGAGGGCCACTTCTTCGGGGTTCACCTCCACGGCGCACAATACAGCGCCCGCGGCCGCGAACGCATCTACGACGGCAGCCTGGCCGGCGGCGGATTCACCTACGGATACTGCTGGAAACTCTCCCGCCACTGGCGGCTCG
>ERZ1027078.544-NODE-544-length-11112-cov-4.188568_pt1 | contig 11112 bp, 6 predicted proteins | sample MGYA00519279_ERZ1027078 | MGnify/ENA primary metagenome ERZ1027078 (study PRJEB26926, sample SAMN06164530) | human gut metagenome | biome: ENVO:00009003; feature: ENVO:2100002; material: ENVO:00002003 | host: Homo sapiens | place: USA | collected 2012 ... | reverse complement strand
ACGAGATGTCTTAGGGTCTCGTGGGCTCGGAGATGTGTATAAGAGACAGGCACTTTATAATCCAAAAACACAAACTATTTTACACTACCAGAGGATCTTCCGGAATACTGCCGTACTAAACTGAAAAAATAATACTAAGCCATCTGATAGAGAATCTGGCAGACAGCCAAGAACAGTATCAGATGGCTTTTATAAAATGTTAATATACGAATGATTACCTAGTTACGAGACGCTTGCTTCAATTATTTCATATTTACGCAATTAAAAGGAGGATTACCATTTAATACATTAACTACTTCTTCGGCTACTTTTCTTTGCAATGTATGAATTGCAGTTTCGCTATACCATGCGCTATGTGGAGTTGCGATTACATTATCCATATGGAGTAATGGATGTTCTGGAGTAACTGGTTCGTTTTCAAATACATCTACTCCGGCACCAGAAATCTTGCCGTTTTGCAGTGCTTCGATAAGAGCGGCCTCGTCGATGATTCCGCCACGAGCTGTATTCACAAGAATAGCGTTTGGTTTTAATAATGTCATTTCTTCTTTCCCGATAAGATGGTAAGTATCTTTTGTAAGTGGGCAATGAACAGAGATAAGATCGCTATCTTTGAGAAGCTGTTCTAAAGTAACAGGTGTTACATTTAGCTCCTGAGCAGCAGTCTCATTTATATAAGGATCGTATGCGATCACTTTCATTCCGATTGAAGTACAGCTGGGCGCGGATATCAACGTTCACGATAAGCAGAAGTTTGAGCTGGAGCGGTAAATAAGATAGAAAATACAACTGATAAGAAAGACAGGGCACGGTGATGAAGTATCTGCAGAATGTACCTATTCACAAGGATGACCTGTTTTTTATCCCTGCAGGCACGATCCATGCCATTGGGGCAGGTGCGCTCGTGGCAGAAATCCAGGAAAGCTCGAACCTGACCTATCGGCTGTATGATTACGACCGCATAGGAAAGGACGGGAAGAAAAGAGAACTGCATATCGACAAGGCGTTGGATGTGGCAGATCTTCACGGCAGTGCAGAGCCGAGACAGCCGCTGCGGGTTCTGAAGTACCGTCCGGGGATGGCATCGGAGCTATTGATACGCTGCAAATATTTTGAAGTATACCGGATGCTTATCAATACAGAACGCCGACAGACGGTGCATTACTGTGCGGACAGGATGGCATTTCGGGTATTACTGTGCATGGATGGCTGTGGCACGATATCCTATGATGAGGGAACTGTTAATTTTTATAAGGGAGACTGTGTGTTTGTGCCGGCGGATTCAGAAGTCCTTACGATTCACGGACAGGCGCAGTTCCTTGATATCAGAGGATAAAATACAGAACTCCAGGGTATGGGGAAAGACAGGTAGGTAAGATGAAGATTAAGAAGGAATATGAAAGATGGCTGGCAAATGCAGTGGCAGATACGGATGTTGCTGCGGAACTGAAGGCAATGGACTATGTGGAAGTCGAGGATGCGTTTTATCGTGATCTGGCATTTGGAACAGGCGGTCTGCGCGGTGTGATCGGTGCAGGAACAAACCGTATGAACATTTACACAGTTGCAAAGGCTTCTCAGGGATTAGCGGACTATTTGAAGAAACACTTTAAAGAACCTTCTGTTGCAATCGGCTACGACAGCCGTATCAAGAGCGATGTGTTTGCAAAAGTCGCCGCAGGTGTGTTTGCCGCCAATGGCGTCAAGGTCATCGACATCAACGCTGGCATCATCGATGTAGCTTCCTCTACACCATTCTACGGGGTTCGCTCCATGTTCAACAATCCCACGGCGGACGGGCTGCACCCGAATGCCCAAGGCGACCTCCTGATGGCAGGCAACCTGGCCAAAGGCATGGGCTATGCCGGGCGGTCAGCCGGGCAGGAAAGGAAAGCCGCCCATGAGCTGGAGGTCAACTTCGGACAAAGCCCTTCCATCACCCAGCAGACGCTGGAGGCCAACGGCTTCACCGCTAATAACGTTACCATCTCCAATAATACGGTCAACTTCAACAAATCCGGCAGCAGCTCCCTGACCTATAACTGGGGAGCCGCCCAGGGACAGGACAAAGGCTACACGGTAGATTTCACTCTGCGCCTGGGCAACGGGGCCACGGGCGGCTGGGACACCACAAACAATTTCTCCCTGAACCTGGGAAACGGAACGCTGAACATTAATGAAGCGTATATCCAATGGGGCAGCACCATTCTTTATTCCAAAGACATGTCCGCCAATGCGGACTCCATCCGCGTAGCCTACGTGGCGGGAGACCGCGCCAACGGCCTGGACGCGGGCTATTACATCTGGCTGGGGGATGTTCTCATCGGGGAAGCGCAGACGGCAGCGGGGGGAAGTTCTTCCGGCCTCACGTTCAGCTATTCCGGCACGCTGGACGCCATCCTGTCCAATCTGGCTTTGGACGGTTCCCTTTCCTACGCCCCCTCTACCACCGGCATCACTGGCCCAGAATCTCTTTATCTGGCAAATGGCGCGTCTCCCTCCACTCTCAAACCGGGCATGATTGAATGGACTGCGGGAACCGCCGCCACCGCCGTAGCCACTGCCGGAACCAATGCCACGTATAATGTCCGTAACACAACCAATTCCAACATTGCCAGCATTACGGGAACGGGAAGCACCAAATTCATTTACGCCAATAACGGCGCTTACGGCAGCGCGGGTAACCGTCAGGACCTGTGGGTGACGCTGGGAGCGGGAACCAGCAGCGCCAACGGCTGGATAGGCGGCCATACAACGGGAGACCTGTACGGTGACATCCACCTGCGCCTGGCGGAAGGGGCCATCGGCAAATCCACGGTATTCGGCGTTGTGAACGCCGGAACCGTTCACGGGGACATTTACCTGGAATTCTCCTCATCCACCGGGGTTTACGATACTTCCTTCACCACCGGAGAAGCGGACCGCACCTCCGTGGCGGGATCCTATGCCTCCGCCGTGAACGGGGACATCACCATGGTGTTCAATGACGGCGTATTCTCCCACCGCATTTTCGGCGGCTTTTACACGGGAAATAAAACCATCTCCGGCTCCGCCTCCCTTTTCATCAATGGCGGAACGTTCATGAATGAAATTTACGCCGGGAACAAGACGGACGGCACCATTTCCCGGGGAACCAGCCTGACCGTCACGGGCACGGACGCCATTCTGGGCAAGGCTGACGGGGATAACTGGACGTGGACACTTCTGTGCGGAGGCAATAAAACCAGCGGCACCATCAACGGAGGCACCACGATCACCCTGAAAGATATCGCCGCCACTACCGGAGCCGGAACCGAACATCAGTTCGACAAATACGCCGGCATCATCGACGGCAAGGGAGCCGGGACGGTGAACGGGGAGAAGAAGCTCGTCTTTGACAACTACGCCGCCAGCTTCCTGGGAACGCTCCAGAATTTTGACAAAGTACAAATTACCGGGAATTCGGATCTCTCGCTGGACAAATCCCTGGGAAATACCGTCACCTCCCTGTCCGTGAACGCAGGTTCCACCCTCCGGTTCAACCGGGACCAGGACGCCACGCTGGACATCACTAACAACGGCACAATCCGCACCTCGCACAACCTGACCCTCAAATCCGCAGACACCGGAACCGGGACCTATCAGGTGGAAGGAGGAACGCTGGACCTGGCCGGGCAGGCCGTCTCCGGGAAAATATCCCTCTCCGCGGGGGCGCTCTCCAATACGGCGGGACTGGGAGCCGGGAGCGTTTCCGTCTCCGGCATCACCGGGAACGTCAACCTGGGCGGACTGGACGGCAGCAAGCTGAGCTCCATTAACATGGGCAGCGGTACAGGAATCATTTCCGGTCTGACGGGCCATGCGGACCTGTCCGGTTCCGACACGCAATTGAGGCTTTCCGCCGCCAACATGGGCGCGGACGGCACGGGAATCATCCAGTTCAATGACGCGGACAATGCCAGCTTGACGCTGGGCAACCTGACCCTGACGCTGACGGCGGATGCCGTGGCGCTCCTCGCCGCTCCGGGGGACTACTCTTTCCACGTCACCAACGCCGCCCTGCACGCGGATACCAACCACATTACGCTGAGCGAATACAACGGCATGGCGTGGGACATTACCCGGACGGAAGGCGGCCAGGTAATCATCTCCTTCGGCCAGTTGCTGGACGCCATGGTCATTGACAAGGGAGCTTCCAAAAACGTCACCTCCGCCAACACTCTGGCGGCAACTCCCAGCGTCACCAACAACGGAACGCTGAACATTGACCTGTCCGCGGCCACCGCGCCGGAAAACAAAACCACCATCCGCTACCTGGCCGGCACGGAAGCCGATGCCGTCGTGAATACGGGGACGGACAGCGACGTGATCATCACGCTTCTGAATGAAACCTCCGCAGATCCGGACAAACCGGGCAACACCGCTTACGCGGGTTCCATTGAAGGAGCGGCGCAGCTCGTCAAGGACGGGGAACAGAGGCTGACCGTTGACGGCAGGGTAACCGCCTCCGCTCTGGACGTGCAACAGGGAGAACTCGCGCTCCAGAACACGAAGGAAAGTTCCATCATCTCCGGCGCCCTGAACGTGGAACAGGATGCCGCGCTGACGCTGAACGCTGCCTCCCTGGCCGCCGGGGATCTGGCGGGCTCCGGCTCCATCACCCTGAACGGGGGCGCCCTGCTCTCCATCGCCAGGGACACTCTTTCAGACCTGACGCTCCACGCAAGCGTCACCGGCTCCGGCACCCTGAAACTGGACAACTGCAACCTGATTCTGGGTACGGACAATAATCTGGGCGAAGACGTGCTGCTCCATCTGGGGGGCGGCAGCCTGCGTCTGCAGGACGGCTCCGCGATCGCACTGGAAGGGCTCCACCAGGAGCAGGAGAACGGCGCGCTCCACCTGGGGGCTGACGGACGTCTGGAACTGGCCTCCAACGACGGGAAAACCTACTCCTTCAAAGGGGATATCACCGGCACGGGAGCCATTACCCACCGGGGCGAAGGCACGCAGATCATCCTTTCCTCCGGCAACGCAGGCGTGGACGTCAGCCATACCCGGACCGGCGGTCATCTCGTTCTGGGAGACAAGGATCTGGCAGCAAACGGCCTCATGACCTACAGGGATATTTTCATCGGCAGCAACACCCGGGACGCCTCTGACCTGGACGCCACGGCAGACCTCTCCCTGATGAATAATACCACGGCCAACTCACTTTCCATCGCCTCCAACGGCAAACTGTACCTGGGCGGTAATCCCAACCAGAGGGCCGTTCAGCTCGTGTTGACCGGCAACAACGGCGGCGTGGCGGCCACTCTGGCCTCCGGAGCTTCCCTGGATCTCACCGTCAATACGGAAACGCTGACCAATAGCGCGGACAACGCCTGGGCCGCCTTGAAGGCGGAAAACGGCTCCATCCGCATCAACGGAACGGATCCATCCATTAACGTCAACATTTACGGCCTGGGCGCCGCCGGAGACTGGGCCATCCTGCCGGAATTCACCGTTAACGCCTTCTATGCGGAAAACGGACTGGTCACGTCGGACGGGGAAACCTGGACGGAGGACATGGTGAACCTGACCTATGCCGGCTTCGCCAACCTTGTCTATGACATCAGCAAGAAACTCTCCGACGACGGCAAGCTGTTCCAGGTCCACTTCACCAAGCAGGGAGACAGCCCGCTGAAAGACTTCGCCTCCACGGGCAACCAGCAGGGCGCGGCGGACAGTCTGTGGGCCGTCACCTCCTCACCGGAAAACATCACTCCGGACATGATGGAATTCCTTAACGCCATGGGCAACGCCCAGGCCATGGGGAATGCGGAAGCTATCCGGTCAGCCCTTTCCTCCTATGCGGGCAGCGGCATTACCGCCCTGCATTCCGCCCAGAAGGGAGCCCTCCGGGACCAGGTGCTTCACCTGCGCAACCGCCTCTCCCAGATGGGAGTCTCCCCGCAGTACATTCACGATGACCTGCCCGGCTTCAACGCCTGGATTGAAGGGGAAGGCGGCTACCGCAGGCTGGATGACCGGACGGACGAATCAGGCTATAAGCTCAGCACCTGGGGCGGCACCTTCGGCTTTGACGTAACGTGCAGCGACAGCTTCGTATGGGGGGCGGCCTTCTCCGCCAGCTACGGCGACCTGGACGCCTACATGGCGAACGGAGACCTGGACTCCTATTACGGCAATCTGTTCTTCCGCATCCAGTCGGGCCGCTGGGCGCACAACATCATCCTCACCTGCGGATGGAACGACGCTTCCCTGGACCGCACCGCGGGAATCCCCGGAGCCGGCATGTACACCATGCACGGCAGCACCAGCGGCAGCAGCTACGGCGCCTTCTATGAAGGCACGTATGACCTGTACCTGAATGAGAACAACACTTCCGCGCTCCAGCCTCTAGTGAATGCCTCCGTGTACAGGAGCCGGATGGACGGCTTTACGGAATCCGGCGGCCTGGGCATGAACGTGGATGACATGGACTCCACCTTCGGAACCGTGGGACTGGGCGCAAGGCTCCGCGGAGAACTGTCCGCCAACCTGACGGGCCGCGCCTCCCTGGGTGAACTGCGGGTGCAGGTTGTCCAGCTTCTGGGCGACCGGGACACCGCAGCCGTCCTGGCGCCCGCCGGCATACCCGGCGCAGGGTTCCGCGTAAACGGAGCCAGGGAAGGAGCCACCGGCGTGCAGGTCGGAGCCGGAATCACCATTCCGGTGGGTTATACCGGCTCCGTCTTTGCAGACGTCAATGCGGACTTTCGCAGCCGCGCCAACAGCTTCAACGGAAGCATCGGCTACAGGCTGACCTTCTGACCGACTTCTTCAGGAGTATATATCAACGGAAGCATCGCGGCCATGCCGCGGTGCTTTCTTGTTTACGGCGGGCCTCCTGCTCAGGCACGGCCTTTCCGCGGAACTCGGGACGGGTCCTTCATCTGCCCGTCTCCTTCAATAACATACTTGTAGGAAGTAAGTTCCCGCAAAGCCATTGGCCCCCGGGCATGAAATTTGTCCGTACCGATGCCTATTTCCGCCCCGAAGCCGAATTCCTCCCCGTCGCTGAACCGCGTGGAACAATTATGGTAAACGCACGCGCTGTCCACCCGGTTCATAAAATAATCGCGCGCCCGTTCATCCTCCGTAATGATGGAATCACTGTGGTGGGAGCCGTAATGGTTAATGTGCTCCACGGCATCACGGACGCCGTCCACCACTTTCACGGAAAGAATCAGGTCTTCATATTCCGTGGACCAATCCTCTTCTTCCGCCGGAATGGCTTCCGGACCAAAAAACGGGCGGCTTCGCTCACACACGCGGCATTCCACGCCGCGCAGGCGCATGCGTTCCGCCGCCATCGGCAGGAACCGTTCTGCCGCGGCAGCGTCCACCAGCAGGGTTTCCGCCGCATTGCATACGCCGGGCCTCTGCGTTTTGGCGTCATCCAGCACGTTCACGGCCATCTCTAAATCCGCCGCCGCATCCACATACACATGGCAAACGCCGTCCAGATGCTTCAGCACGGGAACCCTGGCGTACTCCGTCACGGCGCGGATCAGTCCCTTTCCCCCCCTGGGAATAATCACGTTCAGGAAAGAATCCAGCCCGCACAACTGCCGCACCTCATCACGGCTGCCGGAATCCAGAAGCTGCACGGCGTCCGCGGAAACGGCGGACTCCTTCAGCGCGGCGCGCAGAACCTCCGCCAGCGCCCGGTTGGTCCGCAGAGACTCGCTTCCGCCGCGCAGAATAACGGCATTCCCGGACTTCAGGCACAGGGCGGCGGCATCGCAGGTGACGGTGCCGCGGCTCTCGTAAATAAAACCGATGACCCCCAAGGGAACGCGCACCTGGCGGATATGCAACCCGTTGGGGCGCGTCCATTCCCGGATGCATTCGCCCACGGGATCAGGGAGAGCCGCCACCTGTTCCATGCCGCGGGCCATGTGCTCCACACGCTCCGGCGTCAGAAGCAGCCTGTCCAGAAACGCGGCATTGCGGCCGCCTTTCCGGGCCTCTTCCATATCAAGGCCGTTCTCCCGGACAATCTTTTCCGCAGCGCTCCGAACGCCTGCGGCCATCAGGCGCAGGGCCAGAGCCTTCTCTTCCGGCTCCAGGGCAAGCAACTCCCGTGAGGCCTCCAGAGCGGTCCGTCCCGCCGGTTCAAGAGGATTCTTCATTTTCATAACTTCATCCCTTCGGTACAAAATATGTTCCGATTCCTTCCGCTTTCCCCTCCAGCAGCAGCGCGATGCGTTCCGGATGGCGGCCATGCAGCATGTAAACGCCCGTCCCCGCATTCACGGCCTCCCGGATAGCCTGAAGCTTGGCGCTCATGCCGCCCATGGAAAAGCGCCCCTGGTCCTCCTCCGCGAACGCCAGCACGGCATCCACGTCCTCCACCCGGGAAATGATGGCCTCCCGCCTTCCTCCGGGGGGATACAGGCCGTCCACGCTCGTCAGGATAAACAGAGCGTCAGCCTCCACCAGACGCGCGATATGCACGGACAGGATATCGTTGTCCCCAAACTTCAACTCCTCCACGGATACGGTATCATTTTCATTGACAATCGGGATAATGCCTCCGTGCTCAAACAGGCGCAACACCGTGGCCTGCACGTTGCGGCGGCGGAGTTTCAAATCCTCCGCTGTCAGCAGGAGCTGGGCCACATCCACGTTAAAGTGGTTGAAAAGATTCTCATACGCCTGCATCAGCCGCGTCTGCCCCACGGCCGCGCACGCCTGTTTCAAGGACAGTTCCTGAGGATAGGACGGAAGACCCAGGACGGACACGCCGGCCCCTACAGCGCCGGAGCTGACCAGAACCACCTGATGGCCCTGCTGCATCAGCCCCGCCAGGGCGCTCACCAGATGCACGATGGAAGAACCGTCCAACGTCCCATTCTCTCGGGTCAACACGCCCGTACCTACTTTAATTACGATTTTCATGTATTTCCGCCGCTTATGATACAACAATCCCTTTTTCCGCAAAAAGCGGAAAACGCGTCTTTTCCGCGCTAACCCGTGAAAGCGCCGGACGCAAAAACGGAAGGAATTCCCCCTTCTTCTTCCATAAAGATAAAAAGGATCATTCCCTCCGACTGACCGGCTCCGGCGCGGATGAAATCCGCCATCCCGGCCAATATCTGGACATCCATGAAAACCAGGGGCGGACAACACCGGAGAAAAGGACTGGAGCATGCCGTCCGACATGTTTCCCCCGGCTTTATTCCCTAAAGCGCCATACATTCCGGTGAGCGTGCCGCAAAACCGGGAGCGGCATGCGCGGCGCTTCCATCTTCAATGCTTTTCCCCGGTCCGGAACTGGCGCCGGAGACGCATTTTAGGCTTCCAATATGAAGCTGATCCGCTCATATTGCCCGGGCATGAATCTTGACCTTCTCCAAAAAGCCGCCAACCAGGCGCGGGGACTCGCCATGGATGCCGTTCACGACTGCGCATCCGGCCACCTGGGCCTGCCGCTGGGGTGCGCCGAAATCGGGGCCGTCCTGTTCGGCGATTTGCTCAACATCTGCCCTTCACAGCCCCGCTGGCTCAACCGTGACCGCTTCATTCTCTCCGCCGGCCACGGCTCCATGTTTCTTTACGGCTGGCTTCACCTGTCAGGATTCAACATCGGCATAGAAGATATCAAAAACTTCCGCCACAAAGGTTCCATCACGCCCGGCCACCCGGAATTCCGGGATACGGAGGGTGTAGAATGCACCACGGGACCGTTGGGCCAGGGCATTGCGAACGCCGTAGGCTTCGCCCTCTCCGCCAGGCGCGCGGCTGCCCGGTTCAACAGGCCCGGCATGGACATCTTCACCCAGCACGTCTTCTGCCTCACGGGAGACGGCTGCCTGCAGGAAGGCGTCGCCCGGGAATCCCTCGCCCTGGCCGCCGTGCTCAAGCTGGATAACCTTATTCTCATTTACGATTCCAACGACATCACGCTGGACGCTCCCGCGGAACGCACCCAGCTTACGGATCCGCGCGCCGTATACGAAGCCCTGGGCTGGGATGTGCGCCAGATTGACGGGCACGACATCAAGGCCATTAAGTCAGCGGTTGAAGCCGCCAAAAACGCCAAAAACGGGAAACCCCAGCTCATCATTGCCAAAACGGTCATCGGCAAGGGCATTCCCGGCATTGAAGGCACCACAAAAGGCCATGGGGAAGGCGGAGCCAGGCTTCAGGAAGAAGCGCACGCCAACTGGGAAATTCCTGCCGGAGAACGTTATTACGTCTCCGAAGACGTCCGTACCGCTTTCGCAGACCTGAAAGCCCAACGGGAAAAAGATTTCAATGCCTGGAACGCCATGTACGAACAATGGCGCCGGGCTTATCCGGAACTGGCAGAGGAACTGGACGCAGGCATCAACGCCTGCTCCTGCGGCGTCAATCCGGCAGACTCGGACAAGGCAATCCCGCCCTTCCCGCAGGACTATGGCGATGCTACCCGTTCGGCCGGAGCCGTTGCCATCAACGCCATCGCTAAAGCGAATCCCTGCTTCCTGACCACCAGCGCGGACCTTTACAGCTCCAATAAAAACTACCTTTCCGGCGCAGGAGACTTCTCTGCGGAAACCCCGGAAGGGCGCAACTTCTGGTTCGGTATCCGCGAACACGCCATGGCCGCCATCTGCAACGGCATTGCCTACGACGGCCTGTTCCGCGTAAGCGCCGCCACTTTCTGCGTCTTCGTAGACTACATGCGCGCCTCCATCCGTGTAGCCGCCCTCAGCGGGCTCCCCGTCACCTATATTCTGACGCATGACTCCGTAGCCGTGGGAGAAGACGGCCCCACCCACCAGCCGGTGGAAACAATTTCCGGCCTCCGCGTCATTCCGAACCTGGATGTCATCCGCCCGGCGGACCCGGAAGAAACCGCAGGAGCCTGGATGGCCGCCATGCAGCGTGCCGACGGCCCTACCGCCCTCATCCTGACGCGCCAGAAAGTGGCTACGCTGAACGGCATCCCCGTTGAGACGCGCCGGGAAGGCGTGCTGAAAGGAGCCTACATCGCCCGGAAGGAACAGGGCCCCCTGAAAGCCATTATTCTTGCCAGTGGTTCCGAACTGGAACCTGTCTCTTATACACATCTCCGAGCCCACGAGACCCTAAGACATC
>ERZ1027078.535-NODE-535-length-11358-cov-6.093692_pt1 | contig 11358 bp, 9 predicted proteins | sample MGYA00519279_ERZ1027078 | MGnify/ENA primary metagenome ERZ1027078 (study PRJEB26926, sample SAMN06164530) | human gut metagenome | biome: ENVO:00009003; feature: ENVO:2100002; material: ENVO:00002003 | host: Homo sapiens | place: USA | collected 2012 ... | reverse complement strand
TGTCTTAGGGTCTCGTGGGCTCGGAGATGTGTATAAGAGACAGGCCTCCGTTCGCGGCGCTCGCGCAACTCCTCTTCGGCCCGCTCGGCCGCCTCCCGCTCCTCGTCGGCACGGATGTCCTCGTCGGCCTCGCCGCGCTCCATGCGGCGGACCTCACGCCGCACGCGGCGTGCAAACTCCGCCTCCTCCTCGCGCCGGGCCTGCTCCTCGGGCGTAACCGGGTCGAATTCGTGATCGTGGTACATGGCCTCGTGTCAAAGTTTTACCGCAGCGCGGAGTTTGGCCGAGCGCGAACGCGGATTGCGCTCGAGCTCCTCGGCCGAAGGGGTCACGGCCTTGCGCGTAACGGGTTCGAATGGGGTCTGCGGACGTCCGTAGAAATCCTTCTCGACCAGCCCCGAGCAGTTGCCGCTGCGCAGGAAGTTCTTCACCAGCCGGTCCTCGAGCGAGTGGTAGGAGATCACCACCAGGCGGCCTCCCGGACGCAGCACCCGAAGGCTCTGTTCGAGCGCCATGCGCAGCGCCTCCATCTCGCCGTTCACCTCGATGCGCAGCGCCTGGAAGAGTTTGGTGAGGAACTTCGCCTCGTCCTTCCTGGGCGTGCAGGGGCGCACCGCCTCAACCAGTCCGGCCGTCGTGCCGATCCGCTCCGCGGCCCGGGCCTTCACCAGGCAGCCCGCCACCTTCCACGGCGTCTCGAGCTCGCCCCAGTCGCCCAGCACGCGCGTAAGCTCCTCGACCGGGTAGCCGTTCACCACGTCGGCGGCCGTCAGCCGCCCCCGCTGGTTCATGCGCATGTCGAGCGGCGCCTCGCCGCGGAACGAAAAGCCCCGCTCGACGGCGTCGAAATGGTGCGACGAGACCCCCAGGTCGGCCAGAATGCCGTCCACCTCGGTCACCCCGCGGTAGCGCAGCGCTCCGCGCAGGAACCGGAAGTTGCTCTCCACATAGTGGAAGCGGGGGTCGTCGGGACAGTTCGCCCGCGTGTCGCGGTCCTGGTCGAAGGCATAGAGCCGCCCCTCCTCGCCCAGCGAGGAGAGGATGCGGCGCGAATGGCCTCCGCCGCCGAACGTAAGGTCGGCATAGGTGCCGTCGGGCCGTATATCGAGCAGGCCCACAGACTCCTCCAGCAGAACCGGCGTATGGTATTGCGACATAATCTTCGTTTTCGAAAGTCTATTTGGGTGTAAAGTTAGGGATTTTTCGAAAAAGAATGCCTATATTTGTGGATATAATTTTCCCGACACGCATCCATGCCTCAGATCGACATCGGCTCCGTCCTCTCCGAGAAAGCACCCCGTCTGGCCCGCTGGATTCCCCGGCCGGCCGTCAATTGGCTGCGGCGCACGATCCACGAGAAGGAGATCAACCACATCCTGGCGAACTACTGGTCGCTCCCGCCGCAGGAGTTCATCCACGCCTGCTTCCGCGAGTGGCAGATCACCTATTCGGTCACGGGGCTCGACCGCCTCGACCCCCGCGGCCGCTACCTCTTCGTCTCGAACCATCCGTTCGGCGGCATGGACGGCATGATGCTGGCCGACAAGCTCATCGACCGCTTCGGCGACGCCCGCGTGGTGGTGAACGACCTGCTGATGTACGTCGAACCGCTGCGCCCGCTCTGGATTCCGGTGAACAAGCACGGCTCGCAGAACGCAGCCTATGCCCGCAAGTTCGACGAGGAGTTCTTCGGCGAACTGCCGATCCTCACCTTCCCGGCGGGGCTCTGCTCCCGGCGCATCGACGGCGTGGTGACCGACACGGAGTGGAAGACCAGCTTCCTGAAGAAGGCCTACGCCTCGCAGCGGCAGATCGTGCCGGTCTTCGTCGAAGGCCGTCTGTCGAACTTCTTCTACAACGTGGACCGCATCCGCAAGGCTCTGGGCATCCGTTTCAACATCGAGATGCTGTGGCTGCCCGACGAGATGTTCTCGCAGAAAGGCAGGCATTTCCGCATCGTCGTCGGTGAGCCGATCCCCGTGGCGGAGCTCCAGCACTGCGGGTCGTTGCGCGAACAGGTCGAGGAGGTACGCAAAAAAACGTATTTTTTGGAAAATCTGGTCGCCCGCACCTCCGAAAACCGCTAAAATTGGTATTTTTGCCCTCGCTATGCAACAGAAAGTGCAAGAACCGATCCTGCCGCCCGTAGACCGGGCCCTGCTCCGCGCGGAACTGACCCCCGAGCGGAAGGTCCGCGACACGCAACGGGCCGGCAACGAGATATACATCTTCGCGGCCGCGGAGTGCCCCGCGCTCATGCGCGAGGTCGGAAGGCTCCGCGAACTGGCTTTCCGGGGCGCCGGAGGCGGCACGGGCAAGGAGATCGACATCGACCGGGAGGATCTGGCCGAGGACGGATACTACCAGCTCATCGTCTGGGATCCGGCCGCCGAGGAGATCGTCGGCGGATACCGCTTCATCGTCTGCACATCGGAGTACCCGCGACACCTCTCGACCGAGCACTACTTCCGCTTCAGCGACCGGTTCCGCCGCAAATACCTTCCGCGAACCATCGAGCTGGGCCGCTCGTTCGTACAGCCGTCCTACCAGGCCCGCGGCAACTCGAAGAGCATCTACGCCCTGGACAACCTCTGGGACGGGCTCGGCGCGCTGATCGTGCTGAACCCCCGCATCAAGTACCTCTTCGGCAAGGTCACCATGTACACGACCTACAAGGCCGTGGCCCGCAACGCCCTGATCTGGTTCCTGCGCCGCTATTTCCCCGACCGCGACCATCTGGTGGAGGGCATCCATCCCCTGAAGCTCGACCTCGACGACCCCTACTACGAGGAGCTCTTCTCGGGCGAGACCTACATGGAGAACTACCACATCCTAATCCAGAAGATCCGCGAGTTCAACGAGAACATCCCGCCGCTGATCAACGCCTATATGAACCTCTCGCCGACGATGCGCGTGTTCGACACGGTGATGAACCCCGACTTCGGCGGCGTGGAGGAGACCGGTATCCTGGTCACGATCCGCGACATCTATCCCGAAAAGCGGATGCGCTACACCCGCTGGCAGGGCTGGCGCGCCAACCTGAAGCACCGCCGCGAGGAGTTCAGCGAGCGCCTGCGCGAGCACCTCGGCCGGATCACACGAAAACGGGAGAATTGATCCCTGCGGATCCGCACCTTCGGGCGGCGCATCCGATGCGCCGCCTTTTCCATACCCGCCGGAACACGAAAACAGAGCCGGAGGCCCTGTCGGGAAAGGCAAGAGGTCCCCGCCGATGCCCGGGCACAAAAAAACTCCGCCCGAAGGCGGAGTACCAGGCAAACAATCGTTAACTAAAAGTGACAGTTCACTGCTGCCGGAAGCCGGCTGCGAGGGACGATCTGAAAAAACGGAAAAATTTTACATATCTCCCAAAGAACCGATCCGCTTCGCTGGACGTCGCACCCGCAATCCGAGGCTCCCGTCAGAAGATCCCTGTCGTCTTTACCGTCATTTCACCATAAGCATTTGTTTAAGTTCCACTTCGTTTTCCGTCCGTCGAATCCGGAATCCATCCGGCTTCCCCTGCAAGGGAACAAGCCGGATGCCAGACCCGCGACGAAAAGCGCAACAAACTGCAAATCAGCCCAAACGATCCGATACGGATCACCGGAAAGGCATCCTCCCCGTGTGGAAAACCGTGGAGAAGCTCCACACAAGGTGTGGAAAAATTCCACACACGGCTCACTCGATGCCGTAGAGGTGCAGTTTGTTGTAGAGGGTCTTGCGGTCGATCCCCAGCAGCTTGGCCGCCTGCGACTTGTTGCCGCCGGCCGCCGACAGCGCACGTCGGATCTGCTCCTCTTCCGAAGCCGGGTCGCGCAGCGAGAAACTCGGCGCCGCAGGTGCGGCGGCGGTCACCTCGGCAGGCAGCTCGCGGCAGGTGATGTAGTCGCCCGAGGCCAGCAGCGTAGCCGACTTCACGGCATTCTTCAGCTGGCGCAGGTTGCCCGGCCATTCGCAGCGCGTGAGGGCCGCGACCGCCTCGGCATCGAAGCCGACGATATGCTTCCCCAACTCACGGTTGGCCTGGTCGAGGAAGAAGTCGGCGAAGAGCAGGATGTCGCCGCGCATCTCGCGCAGTTCGGGCATCCGGAGCGTGAACTCGTTGATGCGGTGGAAGAGATCCGCACGGAAACTGCCCCGGGCGATCGCCGCCTCGAGGTTCTCGTTCGTCGCCGTCACCAGGCGGATGTCCACCGGGATTTCGCGCGTACTGCCCACACGGCGGATGCGGCGCTCCTGCAACGCACGCAGCAGCTGCACCTGCGTCTCATAGGTGAGGTTGCCCACCTCGTCGAGAAAAAGCGTGCCGCCGTTGGCCGCCTCGAAGGCCCCCACCTTGTCGGTGAGCGCCCCGGTGAACGACCCCTTGACATGCCCGAAGAACTCCGAAGCGGCCAGCTCACGCGGGATGGCCCCGCAATCGACCGCCACGAAGGGCTTCCCTGCCCGCTTGCTGCTGCGGTGGATCAGCTGCGCCACGTGCTCCTTGCCCGTACCGCTGGCGCCGTTCACCAGCACCGACATGTTCGTCGGCGCCACCAGGCGCACATATTCGTAGAGCTGGCGGGCCACATCGCTCCGCCCCTCGATGTAGTTGAGCGGCTCCGCACCGTCACGGGCCGCACGGCCCCCCTTCTCGCCCCGGGCTCCCCGTTCGGGCCGCACGGCCGGTTCGGAGTTCTCCGGAGCGGCAGCCGCCTCGAGTGCCTCGCGGATCTTCTTGAGCAGCTCGTCCGGATTGACGGGCTTGGCGACGTAGTCCCGGGCCCCGAGTTTCATGCTCCGCACGGCGTTCTGGATCTCGGCATAGCTCGTCATCACGATCACGGGAGCCGCGATTCCCTCGCCCGACATCCACTGCAGGAGCGCAATGCCGTCCTCGTCGGGAAGCCGCATGTCGCTCAGCACAAGCGAATAGCTCCCCTTGGCAAGGGCCGTGCGGGCCGCCGCGACCGAACCGACGCTCTCCACGTCGAAGCCGCGTTTGGTCAGCCAGGTGCGAAGCATCAGGGCAAACGTAATATCGTCGTCTACGATCAGAATCCGTTCCATAACACTACAAAGATAACATTTCTATTCGGATTTCCGCGTTATCCGCGTACTTTTCCCGACGCGGCGCTCCGCCTCGGCGACGATCCTCCGGATTTCGTCCCCGGCCGCCGCCAGATCGGCCGAAAGCGCCTCGGGGAAGGGATCGCCCGCCCCCTCGGCCCGCCGCAATACGGAGGCGACCGCCGCGGCACCCAGCATCGTGAAGATCGGCAGCATCTTGTGCGCGAAGGCACGGACCGTCGCCCAGTCGCCTGCGGCAAGCGCCCGTTCGAGCGAGGCGCAGTTGGCCGCAGTCTGCTCGGCAAAGGAGGCAAGGATGCTGCGGGCCGCCTCGGCATCGTCGCCCGCATAGGCGGTCAAGGCGTCGAAACGGACGCCCTCCGGACCGGCCTGCCCGGTATCGGGAGCCTCCGGCCCCTGCAGCGGCTGTCTCCCGCCGCCGCAGACCCGGCGGATCGTGGCGGTCAGCTCACCATAGGAGAAGGGCTTGCGCAGGCATGCGGTGAACCCCCGGGCGGCGAAGTCCTCCGGGCTCATCTCCCCGCGGGCCGAAACGGCCACCACCGGAAGGGAGGGGTTCACCTCGCGGATGGCGGCAAGGACCCGGAACCCGTCGAAGGCCGGCATCTGGATGTCGGTGACCACCAGGTCGAAATGTCCTTCGGAGATGAGTTTGGCCGCATACTCGGGATACGGACAGCACTCGACCGAGAACCCGGCCCGGCGGCACATCGCCGCCACCATCTCCAGCTGCAGCCGGTCGTCATCGACCAGCAGCACCCGCAACTCCTCGTCCGACACCGCCTCGGAGGCCTCGGCCGGCACCGGAGCCGGATCGGGTTCGGGGGCCTCGCCGACAGGAATCCGGACGATGAAGCGGCTGCCGCGCCCCGGCTCGCTGTCGAGCGCGATCGTTCCTCCGAGCAGCTTGACGAGCCGGTCCACGATCGAGAGGCCCAGACCGAAGCCATCGACCCCCTGCGCCGAACGCAGTCGGACAAACTCGGCGAAGATGCGCTCGCGCTCCTCGGGGCCGATGCCGCGGCCCGTATCGCGAACCGAGAAGGTCAGCCAGCCGTCGGCCACGTCGGCCCGCAGGGTGACGCTGCCCTCATCGGTGAATTTCAAGGCATTGGATATCAGGTTATCAGCGATCTGCCGGATGCGGAAGGCGTCACCCGTAGCTTCGCGTGCAGCCCCGGGACCGGTCTCCAGCCGCAGGTCGAGCCCCTTGGCGTCGGCCGCAGCGGCAAAGCCCGCACGGATCGTCTCGAAAAGCTGCGAGGGATTGAAGACCACCGAATCGACCTCCATCTTGTTCACGTCGAGCCGGTAGAAATCGAGCAGGCTGTTCACCAGGGCCAGCAGGTGCTCCGACGAGGAGCGCATGTTCTGCAGGTAGAGCGTCTGCCGCTTGTCGGTGGTCAGGCGCGAAAGCAGGTCGATGTAGCCCATGACCGAGCCCAGCGGCGCCTTGATGTCGTGTGTGATGGCCAGCATCAGCTGCTCACGGGCAGCCAGCAGCGCCTCGTTGTCGCGGTTGGCGCGCTCGAGGGCCCGGCGGTAGCGGTTGCCGCGGTTGATGTCGCGCCACAGCACCGCCACGAACAACAGCATGAGGACGACGGCCCCGGCCGCCACCCAGCCGAGCATCCGCGACGAGCGGCTGCGGATCGCCTCGTTTTCGTCGATGCGGCGCATGAGGTAGTCGGTCTCCTCCTCCTCGAAGTCCATGATCAGGCGGTAGATCTTCGCGTTGATCAGGTCGTTGCTGTAACGCAGGCGCAACCCCTCGCGCCACGCCTCGTCGTAGATGTAGAGGCGTTCGCTGGTGACACTGTCCTGCAGGGCCCGCAGCACGATGGCGATCGTATCGCGCAACGCATCGGGCCGCATCTCGGGGGCCGGAGCGGGAACCGTATCGACGACGATCTCGCTGCGCGAGATCACCACTGCGGTCTCCTCCCGGGGCGGGCTGAACAGGTCGGCCAGGCGGCGGAAGAACCGCCGTTTGGCCCGCGGCACGGAGACCGTATCGGTCTGGACAATGCGCCGCAGGCGCGGCAGGGTGTCGATCTGCATCGGGCGGGTCAGGATCAGCGTGTCGGCCAGCAGCAGCGTCGAGGAGTCGCCGTGCATCCCCTCGCCGACCGGGATTCGCTCGGTATGCAGCACCGAGTCGGGCAACGGAGGCAGCTGGAGCGAGTCGGGCAACGGAGGCAGCGAGTCGGAAAGGGGAGGCAGCGAATCGGCAGGCGACAGGGTATCGGCCGGCGATACGGTCCCCGGCAGGCTGTCGGACGACGACTCGATCAGCGCCCGGATGTTCTTTTCGAGCAGGTTGGCCGTGGCGCCGCCGCGGATCGAACGGAAGAGGCTCGTCGTCCGGCGCTCCTTGTCGGCCAGCAGCCGCACGATGCTGTCCAGACGCATCGTCTGCAGCGAATCGCCGCGTCCGGTCAGCGTGCGCAGCGAATCGATCCGGCTGCGCACGGTGCGCAGCTCCTGGCGGTAGCGTTCCTCGTAGGACTGGTAGCCGGCGATCATCAGCTGGCCGCAACTCTCGGCCTGGTAGAGGTGGTAGAGCACCTGATTGACGGCGCTGCGTTTGGTGTGCAGCTGCGCATAGGTGCCGTCGGGAGCCGAAAAACGGACCACCTCCCGGTAGACATAGCCCACCGAGAGGATGCAGACGGCAATCAAAATGACGTAGCCGGCAACGATCTTCGTCTTGACGAATTTCGACTCTTTCATGCGCCAAAGATAGTGAAAGTCCGGCAAAAACCGCATTCCCGCAGCGGAATGCGCACGGGAGCGGCAGCGGCGGGAGAGTCCCGGAGGAGGCTTCCGCGGCAATCCGCACGGCAGAAGAGCCGCATGAAGCGGAACGGAACGGGGCCGGCAGTCGGCATGCCGGGAGGCAACGAAAGAGTATTTTTATCGAAAAACGATAAATTTTCTTTGAAATTTCCCGCTTTGTTCTTTATATTTGCCGATGGTTTCACCCGAAAACAGACAATCAGACACCCATGGAAATTCTTACGGCTGAACACGTCTCGAAGCAATACGCCGGACACAAGGCGCTCGACGACGTCTCGATCGCCATTCCCCGCGGATCGGTCTACGGACTGCTCGGCCCCAACGGCGCCGGCAAGACCACCCTCATCCGGATCATCAACCGCATCACCGCACCCGACAGCGGGCGCGTCTGCTTCAACGGCCACGAAATCGCCCCCGACGACATCTACCGCATCGGCTACCTGCCCGAGGAGCGGGGACTCTACAAGAAGATGAAGGTGGGCGAGCAGGCCATCTTCTTCGCCCGCCTGAAGGGCCTCCCGCGCCGCGAGGCGGTCGCCCGGCTCAAGAGCTGGTTCCGCAAGTTCGGCATCGAGAACTGGTGGGACAAGAAGGTCGAGGAGCTCTCGAAGGGCATGGCCCAGAAGGTGCAGTTCATCGTCACGGTGCTCCACGAGCCCGAGCTGCTGATCTTCGACGAGCCCTTCTCGGGCTTCGACCCGATCAACGCCAACCTCCTCAAGGAGGAGATCCTCGCCCTGCGCGACAAGGGATCGACGGTGATCTTCTCGACGCACAACATGTCGTCGGTGGAGGAGATCTGCGACCACATCACGCTGATCAACCGCTCGAAGAACATCCTCTCGGGGCGTGTGGACGACATCCGCCGCCGCCACGGGTCGAACCTCTTCGAGATCGACTACCGCGGCGACGAAGAGTCGCTGCGCCGCGTCCTGGCACCGCACTGCGAACTGCTCGAACGCCCCGAGGGCGAGGAGTCGGCCTACCGCACACTGCGCCTCCACGTCCCCGACGACGGCGCCGTGCGCGCGGTGATCGCCGCGGCCAACGAAGCCGTCGAGATGCGCTCGTTCCGCGAGATCATCCCCTCGATGAACGACATCTTCATCCGAGCCGTGAACGGGCAGTTATAGATCACGCCACCATGAAAAAGACAAACGAAGCGGCCGGACAAGAGCACCCGCGACGCCTCGGGAAAGCCGCCGCAGGGACGCTTGCCGGCCTGTGCCTGGGACTGGGCGTGTACGGCCTGATCCACGGCCTGCGGACCGGAGAGAGCACGCTGCGGCTCACGCTTTCGGCCATCACGCTGTGCTGCGGCATCCTGCTGCTCCGCATCCCGAAAACAGGAGAGAAAGAGAACCGATAAAACCTACACATCATGTCCAACATATCCCTCATCATCCAGCGCGAGTTCAACGAGCGCGTGCGCAAAAAATCCTTCATCATCACCACGATCCTCATGCCCGTGCTGATGCTCGCCCTGATGGTCGCCCCGGCGCTCATCATGCGTTTCTCGCGCGGCGAGACAAAGACGATCGCCGTCATCGACGACAGCGGCCTGGTGGCCCCGAAACTCGCGGACAGCGAGGAGATCCGCTTCACGACCACCGACAAGAGCACCGACGAGGCACGCCGCGAGTTCTCCGACCTGTTCGGCGTGCTCTGGATCGGCAGCGACATCCTCGAGAACCCCTCGGCCGTCAAGCTCTACGCCAACTCTTCGTCGTCGCTCTCGCTCGAGGAGAGCCTCACCGGCCAGATCGAACGGATCCTCGAAGCCGAGAAGCTCCGCCGCTACAACATCGACAACCTCCAGCAGATCCTCGACGAGGTGAAGACTACCGTCACGCTCCAGACCTTCCGCAACGACAAGTCGCAGGAGGAGGAGACCCAGGCCCAGTCGTCGGTCGTCGCCACGGCCTCGGGATACATCCTGGGCTTCGTGCTCTACATGTTCCTGCTGATCTACGGCTCGATGGTCATGCAGTCGGTCATCGAGGAGAAGAACAACCGCGTGCTCGAGGTGATGGTCTCTTCGGTGCGGCCCTTCGACCTGATGATGGGCAAGATCCTCGGCATCGCCTCGGTGGCCGTGGTGCAGATCGTCATCTGGGGCGTACTGATCGTCGGCGTGGGCAGTTTCGTCATGCCGCAGCTCATGCCCGCCGAGGCGATGGCCGGCGTGGAGGCCGTGCGGCAGGGGATGCCCGACGCTGCGGCCGCGAGCGGCATGGACACCGAGATGCTGCAGGCCGTGGCCACCGTCACGGACCTGGGCTATGTGGTCAAGATCTTCGTCTGCCTGCTGCTCTTCGTCTTCGGCGGCTACCTGCTCTACTCGGCGATGTTCGCCGCCGTGGGCTCGGCCGTGGACAACGTACAGGACGCCTCGCAGCTGCAGACCCCCATCACGCTGCCGATCATCCTGGCTCTGCTGATGATGCTGGCCGTGATCAAGGACCCCAACTCGCCGATGGCCTTCTGGTTCTCGATCATCCCCTTCACGTCGCCGGTGGTGATGATGGCCCGCATCCCCTACGACATCCCGCTGTGGGAGATCGCCCTCTCGCTCGCGGTGCTCTACGGCTCGTTCATCGGCATGGTGTGGTTCGCCGCGAAGATCTACCGCGTGGGCATCTTCATGTACGGCAAGAAACCGACCCTCAAGGAGTTGGTGAAGTGGATGCGCTACAAGTACTGATACCGCATACGGGGACTTTTTGTCCGGGCGGCCGCATTTTTCTGTTATCGCAATAACAGATTCCTGAAATTTTTCATAATTTTGCCACCGGATGAAATCCGAAGGAAAAACATTCAACAAAACATCTAATATTCAAGAGCTATGATTTCGATCGACAACTACGATTTCAAAGGCAAGCGCGCGATCATCCGCGTGGATTTCAACGTGCCCCTCAACGAGAAGGGCGAAGTGACGGACGACACCCGCATCCGCGCCGCCATTCCCACCATCAAGAAGGTGCTCGACGAAGGCGGTTCGGTGATCCTCATGTCGCACATGGGTCGCCCGAAGAAGAACCCCGATCCCAAATACTCCCTCGAACAGATCATCCCGGCCATCGAGAAGAACCTCGGCGTGAAGGTCGCCTTCGCCGGTGACTGCATGGGCGAGAAGGCCGCCGAGATGGCCAAGGCCCTCAAGCCGGGCGAGGTGCTGCTGCTCGAGAACCTGCGTTTCTACGCCGAGGAGGAGGGCAAGCCCCGCGGCCTGGCGGAGGACGCCACCAAGGAGGAGAAGGACGCCGCCAAGAAGGCCCTCAAGGAGGGTCCGCAGAAGGAGTTCGTCAAGAAGCTGGCCTCGTATGCCGACTGCTACATCAACGACGCCTTCGGTACGGCTCACCGCAAGCACGCATCGACCTATCTGATCGCCAAGCACTTCCCCAACGACAAGATGTTCGGCTACCTCATGGAGCTGTCTCTTATACACATCTCCGAGCCCACGAGACCCTAAGACATCTC
>ERZ1027078.517-NODE-517-length-11685-cov-5.471195_pt1 | contig 11685 bp, 10 predicted proteins | sample MGYA00519279_ERZ1027078 | MGnify/ENA primary metagenome ERZ1027078 (study PRJEB26926, sample SAMN06164530) | human gut metagenome | biome: ENVO:00009003; feature: ENVO:2100002; material: ENVO:00002003 | host: Homo sapiens | place: USA | collected 2012 ... | reverse complement strand
ACGAGATGTCTTAGGGTCTCGTGGGCTCGGAGATGTGTATAAGAGACAGCGACAGCACCGCCGCCACGCACTGCACGAAGGCATTGGTCTCCATCGTACCGATGTGTTCGCTCAGGCGCGTGTTCATCACGCCCTGAATGCTCATCGCCGCCCCGGCGAGGATGCACGCGAGAAATCCACCCAAAATTCATCGGCTCCTTCCGAATAATCCTTGCACTGCCGCGCGGAATGTGTTACACTGTGTCGTACTGAAAAACATTTGCCCGCAGCACGCGAACAAAGGAGGGGCTGTTTATGGCCGCAGGCAGCAAACCGAAATACTATCTCGTGGAGGCGAGCGTCCTGCCCGAGATTTTTGCCAAGGTGATCGAGGCCAAGGAGCTGCTCGAGACCGGCCAAGTGCGCACGGTGGCGGACGCCGTGGCGCGCGTGGACATCAGCCGCAGCGCGTTTTATAAATACAAGGACTTCGTGTCCCCGTTTCAGGACATGTCGCGCGGCCATCTCGTGACGTTCAACCTCGAGCTGCTCGACCGGCAGGGCGTGCTGTCGTCCGTCCTTGCTATTTTTGCCGAAAACGGCGCAAATATACTCACCATCAACCAGAGCATTCCGACGAGCGGCGTCGCCCCGGTGACGATCACGGCCGCGACCGAGAACATGCAGACGACGATGGAGGCGTTCATGGCGGCGCTCAAAGCGGCCGAGGGCATCATCCGCGTGCACCTCATGGCCGGCTGAAGAAAAAAGCAAACGAAAAAGCATCCCCGGACCGACACGATCCGGGGATGTCCGTCCGTTAAAAAGTCCGTGCCGAACTTTTTAACAGACGGACAGCAAAATCGGATTCGAGGCGGGCCTTGCCCCCTCGAGCTCCCCCGCTGCTCTGTCCGCTTTGCACTTGCGCGCAGGTTCCAACAGTTTTACAGCCCCGGGCCAATTACGGTCCGGGGCTGTTTTCGCTTCATATCGATTTATCTTTTCACTCGAGCAGCTGCGCGCGGCCGCCGTGCAGGCGGATCTTCCCGGCGCAGAAGCGCTTGACCGCCTCAGGCAGCAGCTTCCACTCCGCGTCAGTGAGCACGCGGCGCTTGAGCGTCGTGAGATCGTCGTCCTCAAGCACGGGCACTGCCTTTTGCAGCAGCACCGGGCCGACGCCGCCGTTCTCGTCCACGAGGTACGCCGTCGCCCCCGTGACCTTCAGGCCGCGGGCGAGCACCGCCTCATGCACCGCATCGCCGCGCAGCGTCTCAAACGCCGGGATGAGCGACGGCTGCACCGCGATGACCTTGTTGTGGAAGCTCCTGGCCGTCTCGCGGCCGACGCCGGGATAAAACCCCGCGTTGATGACGAGCTCGATGTCCATGTCCTTGAGCTTGTTGCGGATGGCCATGTCGTACGACGTGTCGTTCGGGAACATGGCCGGCTCGACGACGACGGTCTCGATGCCGGCGTTGCGCGCGCGCTTGAGCGCGTAGGCATTGGCGTCGGACGAGATGACGGCGACGAGCTGCAGCTCCGGGATCTCGCCGAAGAACACGGAGTCCAGCAGACTTTGCAATTTTGTTCCCTTGCCGGAAACCAGAACAGCACTGCGGATCATTTTGCTCGTTTACTCCTTCCCAAGCAGCCGTGCGGCCGTGGCGCGGTTATTGTCCTCCTGACGGTTGAGCAGCTCGGTGCGGCGGCGCAGCTCCTCGCCTCTGCCGGCGAGCGCGACGGCCGAATCGATCAGGTCGGACAGGTCCTTCTCGTTGAGCGCCTCGAACTGCATATAGTTATTCTGCTCGACATAGTCGAGAAACGCCGTGACCTTCGGGTCATAGGCAACGCCGATGAGCGGCACGCCCTGTCCGGCGGCAAAGATCAGTCCGTGCAGCCGCATGGACACGACCGTCGTCATGCGCGAGAGCACGCCGATGACCTCGCCGGTGGACATCTGCTCGTCGATCATATAATAAGGGATGCTCAAATGCTCCGTGACGAGCCGGCTGGCCTCGCCGTCGGTGCGGAAATTGATGCTGAGGAACACCGGCGTCAGGCCGTATTTCAGGTAGGCGTACACAGCGCCGGCGGCGAACACGGTGGCCTTTTCCTCAATGCCGGGCCACTTGCGCAGCACGAAGCCGATATACTTGCCCTCCGGATCCATATCATGCTCACGCAGGATGCGGTCGATGCGGCTGCGCTCTGCGGCCGGCAGCGTGAGCGCGGGGTCGGACGCGAGGATGACCTCCGGGTCCGTGACGCCGAAATCGCTGAGCGTCTCGCGGCTGTCCGGCTCGCGGAGGGTGATCTTGTCGACGCAATCGTTGATGATGCGCGCGGCGAGCTGCCGGTCGCGCTCATAAACGATCGGGCCGATGCCGCAGCCGTACATCTGCACCTTGCAGCCGCAGCGGTGCGCCATGCGGATCGTGCCGAGATAATACCATAAGCTCAGCCGGCTCGTGACGTCCTGCATGAGGCTGCCGCCGCCGCTGATAAACAGCAGGCTGCGGCGCAGGATGCGCCGGATGGCAAAAAGATGAAACCGGTGGCAGGCGTTGACGCCGCAGGCGCTGCGCGTGTCCTTCGGCCGGCGGGAGAGCACGGTCACGGGCATATGCGGGTCGATGCGGCGCATCTCGCCGATGATAGCCTGCAAAATGGCGTCGTCGCCGGTGTTGCCGAAGCCGTAGGCGCCGCAGATGAGCACGCCGTCGCGCACACCGTCGCGCCGGTTGCGCTCCATGCGGAAGACCGCGTGGTAGATCTCCAACTGGCGCAGGCCGGTGGCCTCCTCGGAAAAGTCGGCCTTGCCGCGCCGGTAGAGCGCCTCGCCCATCTCGCGGCGGTAGTTTTCGTCGAGCGCGTAGCGCGCAAGATAGGCCGCGAGCATGCGCACGTCGCCGGGTTCGATGAGCAGACCGGTCACGCCGTGCTCGATGATGGCCGGCACGCCGCCGACGTTCGAGGCGACGGTGGCCAGATGCGCGCGCGCGCCCTCTGGCAGCGCATAGGGAAACGCCTCCGACACGGACGAGAGCGTGTTGATATCGAGCGCGCCGTAGAAGCTGTCGAGGTCGTTGACCCAGCCGAGGAAGAACACGCTGTCCTCAAGGTTCAGCTCCTTTGTGAGCGCCTCGAGCTTTTTACGCTCCTTACCGTCGCCCGCGATGGCAAGGCGCAGCTGCGGGCAGGCCTTTTTGGCCAGCGCTACTGCGCGCAGGAGCGTCGGGATATCCTTCACGGGGTCGAGCCGGGCGGCAATGCCCGCGATGACGTCGCCCTCATGCACGGTATAGCCGAACTGCGCGAAATACGCCGCGCGGTCGGTCTTGGGCACGACGTGGGAAAAGTCGAGCCCGTTGTAGATGGAAAAGAGCCGGTTCGGCTCAAAGCCGCGGTCGATGAGCCGCTGGCGGATGGGGTCGGACACGCACACGCGGTAATCGAGTTGGTGCAGGGCCCAGGTATTGAGCGTACCGTAGACGGCGCGGGCAAACGGCCGGCCGAGATAGTCGAGCCGGTAGTCGCTGTGCACGGTGCTGATGACCGGCACATGCAAATGCCGGCGCAGCAGCGCTCCGGTAACGTTTGCGAGCGCGCCGTGGCAGTGCACGAGGTCATACTCCCCGTCGCGGATGATCCTTTTGAGTGCGCCGAGGTTTGCCAAAAAGCCCTTGCCAAGCACCATCGTCGGGATGCCGAGCGCGGCCGCGCCGTCGGCAAAAACACCGCCGCGGAAGCACACGAGCTGCACGTCGATGATCTGACCGAGATATTTCAGCAGGGAGTAAACATGCGTCCGGGCGCCGCCGGTGTCGCCCCCGCTGATGAGGTGGATTACTTTCACTTTGCCCTCCAAAGCACTTGTGCGCGCCGCAAAAACACGGTATAATGCGCTCGTACAGGTGCTGATACATTCCCGCGCGAAATCAAAGCGCGGATTCAGATTATTATACTGTATGATTCCACTATGGTCAAGTTTTGGAGGCCCGCAATGACGAAAATTTATCTGATCCGGCACGCGGAAGCGGAGGGCAACCTCTACCGCCGCATCCAGGGGCACTGGGACGGGAGCATCACCCCGCTCGGCCTGCAGCAGATCGACGCGCTCGCGCAGCGGTTCCGCCGCGAACACATCGACGCGCTCTACTGCAGCGACCTGTCGCGCGCGCGCGCGACGGCCGAGGCGATCACGCGCTATCATGACATTCCGGCCGTGGTCACGCCGCGCCTGACGGAGATCTGCATGGGCGTGTGGGAGGGCCGCGCCTGGGGCGACGTGGAGCACGAATTCCCGGAGCAGATGCGCTGGTTTAACACCGACCCCGACCGCTGGTCCGTGCCCGGCTGCGAGCCGATCCGCGACGTGCAAAAGCGCATGAAGCGCGCCATAGAGGATCTCGCCGCGCGGCACAACGGGCAGACGATCGTCCTCGTGAGCCACGGCATGGCCATCCGCGCCTATCTGTGCACGGTGCTGGGCATCCCGAACAGCGAGATGGCCACCCTGCCCTACGGCGACAACACGTCCGTGAGCCTGCTGCTCGTCGACGGCGAGCGCACGACCGTGGAGTATTATAACGACAACCGCCACCTTCCGCCCGCACTGAGCACATTCGGCCGCCAGACCTGGTGGCGCGGCAGCGGCAGCGGCGTGGAGGATCTGCGCTATGAGCCGCTGCGTTTCCCGCGCGACGAGGCGTTTTACCTCCAGTGCTACCGGGACGCCTGGCGCAACGTGCACGAGACGGACGAGGGTTTCGTGCCCGAGCTCTACGCCCGCAGCGCCGCCCGGCACGCGCAGGAGCATCCCGGCTCCGTCGTGCGCGTCCTGAGCGGGGATCGCGTCGTCGGCCTCGTCGAGCTCGACCCCGGGCGCGACGAGCAGTCCGGTTGCGGCTGGATCAGCCTGCTGTATATGCTGCCGGAGTACCGCGGCCGCGGCTGGGCCATCCAGCTGCTGGGCTATGCGTTCTGGTTTTATGAGAATCACGACCGCGCGGCCGTGCGCCTGCACGTGTCGGAAAACAATGCCCGGGCCATCACGTTCTACCAACGCAGCGGCTTCGTGCAGATCGGGCGCGACCCCGGCGTGCGCGCGCACCTGCTGCTCATGGGCCGGCTCATCCACAGGACGGTGACGCATGGAACGGTGTGATTTCCTGCCCGTCTCCGCCGAGGAGATGCACGAGCGCGGCTGGTGGTGGTACGATGCGCTCGTCGTCGGCGGCGACGCATATGTCGATCATCCGAGCTTCGGCACGGCGGTCATCAGCCGCGTGCTCGAGGCCGAGGGCCTGCGCGTGGCCGTGCTCGCGCAGCCGGACTGGCACGACGCGGAGGCCTTCCGCGCCATGGGCCGGCCGCGGCTGGGCGTGTTCATCGGCGCGGGCAATCTCGACTCCATGGTCGCGCACTACACGGCGGCCAAGCGCCGCCGCAGCGAGGATTTTTACTCCCCCGGCAAGCGCTCCGGCTGCCGGCCCGACCGCGCGGCCATCGTCTACTGCAACCGCGCGCGCGAGGCCTTCGGCCCCGACATGCCGATCATCCTCGGCTCGCTCGAGGCGAGCCTGCGCCGCTTCGCACACTACGATTACTGGGACGATTCCGTCCGCCGCGCCATCCTCTTCGATGCCCCGGCCGACCTGCTGGTCTACGGCATGGGCGAGGCAGCGACGATCGAGATCGCCCACCGCCTGAAGAAAAAACAGTCTGTGCGCACGATGACGGACATCCCCGGCACGGGCTACATCACACGTGACCCCTCCGTGTGCAAATTTGACCACATCACGCTCCCGTCGTTCGAGGACGTGCGCGATGATAAGCGCCTCTATGCCGAGGCCACGCGCACCGAGTACGCCGAGCACGACCCCATCCGCGGCCGCGCCATGATCCAGCCGTGCGAGGGGCGCTATCTGATCATCAACCCGCCCGCCATGCCGCTCGACACGAAGGAGCTCGACCGCGTGGCCGAGCTGCCCTATACCCGCGAGTGGCACCCCATGTATGAGCCGCTTGGCGGCGTGCCCGCGATCGAGGAGGTGCGCTTCAGCGTGATCCACAACCGCGGCTGCTTCGGCGGGTGCAGTTTCTGCGCACTGGCATTCCACCAGGGCCGCATGATCACGAGCCGCAGCCACGCGAGCGTCATCCGCGAGGTCGAGGCCATGACGCACCACCCGCTCTGGAAGGGGTACGTATCCGATGTCGGCGGCCCGTCGGCAAACTTCCGCCACCCATCATGCCGCCAGCAGCTGGAGCGCGGCATGTGCCCGAACCGGCTGTGCCTCGCGCCGACGCCGTGCCCGAATATCGACGCCGACCACTCGGACTATCTCGCCCTGCTGCGCAAGCTGCGCCAGATCCCTGGCGTGAAGAAGGTGTTCGTGCGCAGCGGCATCCGCTATGACTACATGCTCTGCGACGATAACGACGCGTTCTTCCGTGAGCTCGTGCGCTACCACATCTCCGGCCAGCTCAAGGTCGCGCCCGAGCACTGCATCGACTCCGTGCTCGACTATATGGGCAAGCCCCACATCGGCACGTACGAGCGCTTCATGGACGAATACCGCCAGCTCAACCACAAGTACGATAAGGAACAGTACGTCGTGCCGTACCTCATGAGCTCACACCCCGGCAGCACGCTCGCCGACGCCGTGGCCCTCGCGGAGTATCTCAACCGCCGCGGCCGCCAGCCCGAGCAGGTGCAGGATTTTTACCCCACCCCCGGCACGATCAGCACGTGCATGTACCACACCGGCATCGATCCGCGCACGATGCAGCCGGTCTACGTCGCCAAGACGCCGCATGAAAAGGACATGCAGCGCGCGCTGCTGCAGTGGCGCCGGCCGGACAAGCGCCGGCTCGTCATTCAGGCGCTGCACGAGGCCGGGCGCGAGGATCTGATCGGCTTCGGCAAGGACTGTCTCGTGCGCCCGATGACCGACCGGCGCAAACCCGCCAGGCCCGCCGAACCCCAGCCGCCCCAGCGCAAATACGGCAAGGTCTACGGCGGCGGCAAAAAGCCCGCGTCCGCCCGCGCCGCACAGAGCGGCAGGGCCGGAAAGTCCGCCAAATCCGGCAAACCCGGCCGGTTCGGAACGTCCGCCAAGCCGGGCGCGCCCCGCTCCGGCGGCAGGGGCACGCAGCCCCCGCGCGGGAAAGGCGGCCGCCGATGAGCTATCTCTTTCTCTACCTCGCCGCCATCAACATCATCGCCTTCGCCGCCATGGGCATCGACAAGGCGAAGGCCCGCGCCGGCAAATGGCGCATCGCGGAGGGCACGCTCTTCGCCCTCGCCGCGCTCGGCGGGGCGCTCGGCGGCACGCTGGGCATGCGCGTGTTCCACCACAAGACGAAACATAAGGAATTTCGCTTCGGCTTTCCCGCGCTGCTGTGCCTGCAGTGCGCGGCCGTGGTGTATCTTATTCTGATCTGGAAGCAGGTGATCTGATATGACTCCCACCCTACTCGCCTATCAAATCGACCCGAAAAAACTCGGAAAAATGCAGATCGTGTGCCTGCGGCTCGGCATCCGCGTGCAGGCGGTCGACCCGGCCGACTTCGGCCAGACGATCGGCGCGCTGGCCGGCGTGCTGCCGCGCGAGCCGGACGCCCCCGCCGCCCCGCTCCCGGGGGAGATGCTCGTCATGGCGCACTTTCGCCCCGGCCTGCTCGAGGGGATGCTGCAGGGATGGCGCGCCGCGCACATCCCGCCCGTCGCGCTCAAGGCCATGCTGACAGACACGAACGCCGCCTGGACGGCCCCCGCGCTCTATGCCGAGATCGCCAAAGAGCACGCCGCCATGCACAGCGGCGGCCGCGCGCACAAGGCGTGAAATTTCACGATTTACAGCAAAAAACCGATTGACAAGCGTTCACGCCTGTACTATGCTATGGACACAGGTGTGCACCTACCGGCAGTCAGGCGAGGAAAGTCTGACTGCTTTTGTATTTGCCGCCGACATTGCCAAGGGGTCCCGCCTATGAAACACAATCAGATCCGTCAAGTCGTTTTCCCGATCCTGGCCGCGCTCATCTGGGGCACCGCCTTCGTCGCGCAGGACGTCTGCGCCGATACGATCGGCACGTTCACGTTCAACGCCGTCCGCTATTTCATCGCCGTGCTCGCGCTGCTGGTGCTCATCGCGGTGCTGCATGCCGTGCATAAGGACCGCCCGCAGCCCACGGAGGCGGAAAAACGCGCCGGACGCAAACAGCTCTGGCTCGGCGGCTTTTGCTGCGGCACGGCGCTGGCCATCGCCTCGAACTTCCAGCAGGCCGGCATCACCGCCGGGACGGACGCCGGAAAGGCGGGCTTTCTCACGGCGCTGTACGTGGTGCTCGTGCCAGTGTTCGGCCTGTTTTTCAGGCGCAAGGTCAGCCTGCCGGTATGGATCGCGGTCGTGCTGTCGGTCGTATCCCTGTACCTGCTGTGCATCAAGGGCAGCTTCCGCCTCGCCGCGGGCGACCTGCTCGTGCTCGTGTGCGCGGTGTGCTTTGCCGTGCACATTCTGGTCATCGACCACTTCGGTGCAACGTGCGACGGGGTGAAGCTCAGCTGCGTGCAGTTTCTGTTCGCGGGGCTGTGGTCGGCCGTGTGCATCCCGTTTTTCGAGCACGTGGACGCCGCCGCCCTGCTCTCGTGCGCGCTGCCGCTGCTGTACGTGGGCGTGTTCTCGTGCGGTGTGGGCTACACGCTGCAGATCCTCGCGCAGAAGGACTCCAACCCCACGGTCGTCACCATCCTGCTGAGCCTTGAGAGCGTGTTCGCCGTCATCGCGGGCGCGATCATTCTGCACCAGCACATGACCCCGCGCGAATACCTCGGCTGCGCGCTGATGTTCCTCGCCGTCGTCCTCGCGCAGATCCCGCTGCCGGCCAAGGCCGCCCGCGCGGGAAAATAAGCAAAACCCCGCCGGTCGGCGGGGTTTTTCGCACACACGCAGCTGCGCGCAAATGCCCCTTGCATTTTTGCCCAAATTGGGCTATAATTCTTGTCAAGAAATTCACAGAAAGTGTATGTACAAGGAGGTCGATTCCCCATGAAACTGACACCCGAACAACAGGCCGTGCTCGACGGCAGCAAGGGCACCGTCATGGCCAAGGTCATGAAAACGCTCGTCATGTACGGCGACGCCTTCGGCGCGGAAAAGATGGTGCCCGTCACGAGCACCTACGGCCACACGGTCATCAGCTTCGGCATCAACGCCATGAAGCCGGTCTATGACCTGTATGACCAGCTGATCGAGGCCGGCGCGTTTTCCGAGCAGAAATTCACCGCCGACCCGCTCCCGCTCGACAAGAACGTCCCCTCGAACCCGCTGCAGGATCTGGTGTTCCACCAGTTCATGTATAAGCAGCAGGCGCGCTACGAGGCCCAGCTGAGAAAGCTCGGCATCCTCAGCGACAAGGACTACACCTGCACCTGCTACCTCGACGAGGTGGGCAACAAGCCCAAGCAGGGCGAGGTGCTCTCGTGGGCGGAGTCGTCCGCCGTGGTGTACGCCAACAGCGTGCTCGGCGCGCGCTGCAACCGCAACTCCGGCATGATCGAGCTCATGGGCTCTATCGCCGGCTGCGTGCCGTATTTCGGTTTCCTGACCGACGACGGACGAAAGGCCGACTGGATCGTCGAGGTGCGCACGACGAAAAAGCCCGAGCCGCAGCTGCTCGGCTCTGCCATCGGCATGAAGGTCATGGAAAAAGTGCCGTATATCAAGGGGCTTGACCAGTGGATCGGCACGGAGATCAATGAGGATGCCATCGCGTATCTCAAGGACTTCGGCGCGGCCACCGCGTCCAACGGCGCCGTGGGCCTGTACCACATCGAGCACCTCACGCCCGAGGCCGTGCAGCAGGGCGAGGCGCTCATCCGCGACGGTGCGCCCGTGTACGTCATCGACGACGCGGAGCTCCAGCGCGTGCGCGAAAGCTATCCGTGCGTGTGGAAGAACCTCAACGCCAAGCCGAAGCTGTGCTTCATGGGCTGCCCGCACATGACGCTCCACCAGCTCATCGACACGACCGAGCGCGTCGAGGCGAGCCTCCGGGCGCACGGCCAGCGCAAGGTCTGCATCCCGACGGTGTTCACCGCCGCGCCCGGCGTCATCGAGGCGTTTGAAAAGACAGAGTACGCACCCCGCCTGCGCAGCACCGGCGTCGTGCTCAGCTACATCTGCCCGCTCATGTACATGAACAACCCGCTCAGCAAAGCCATGCCCGTCATCACCTCGTCGAACAAGCTGCGCACGTACACGACCGCGCGCTACTACACCGAGGATGAGATCATCACCATGATTACGAAGGGGGCCAACTAATATGAAACAGTTTCAGGGCCGCGTCATCTGTCCCGGCACGTGCGAGGCGGAAGCCCTCGTGTCGCACGGCGGCTTCAACACGCTCGCCAGCTATCAGATGGCCTTGATGTTCCACGACAAGCAGGTCAAATGCGGCGACCAGAACAACCCCGACCTGTATAAAAAGCCGATGATCGGCAAGGCCCTGTGCCTGCCGGAGACGATCGGCTCGACCACAGGCGGCATGGTGCTCTACACGGCCTGCGCCTCCGGGCAGCAGCCGGCGTGCATGCTCTTTTCCAAGCACATCGACTCGCTGGCGGCCTCGGGCGCGATCCTCGCGTCCGTGTGGACGGACGCCGATATGCCGGTCATCGACTGCCTGGGCGACGAATTTCTCGCCGCCGTGCAGACGGGGCAGACCGTGCGCGTGCTCGACGGCGGCATCGTCGAGGTGGCATAACACTTTATGGAAAGGAAACGGGGCTGACCGGCCGGTCAGCCCCGTTTTTGCGCCATGCGTCGGAAGCCATTTCATCGAGGCGCGAATCATGCATCATTCCAAGATATCTGAGCCGCAGGGGCGCCAGAGGGGGCAAGGCCCGCTTCGGATGAGATCATGCATCGCCCCTGGCGATGCCTTCTCCTTGAGGAGAAGGCTTTCAACGTCCTTCAGCGCTGCCCCACCGCAGCCCGCGCATTGTCTTTTCCCGCCGCACGTGCTACAATTTATTATTCTCGTCTTGTCAGGAGGTGCCGCCATGCAGCCGCGATCCCGCCGCGCCGTCATCGTGCTCGATGCGCTGGGCCTTGCCGCGCTCGCGGCACTGTTCGTGCTCTGGTGCGTGCGCACGCCGGGTCTGTCCGTCCCGGGCGGCATCGCCGCCGGGTGCAGCGCGGCGCTGTTTGCCGCCGTGGGGCTGCGGTTCGTGCCCGCGTGGGTGCACTTCTGGCAGCGTGAGGGCGATGCGCCCGCCGCCGTTCCGGCGGCCGAACCCGCGCACATGGGCTCGCGCATTTTCGCTGCGCTGCTCGCGCTCGATCTCGTCCTGCTCCTGCTCACGTGGAGCGTCCGCGCCCTCGCCGGGCAGCCGGAAACGCTCGCGCAGGCGCTCGAATTCTGGCGCTGCACCGACAGCCGGCACTATCTTGACATCGCGCGCGACGGCTACATCGCCGCCGGCGATCCCGACCGCGTCGTGCAGCTCGTGTTCCTGCCGGGCTACCCGCTCGTGGTGCGCGCGGTGATGCGCCTCATTCCCTCGGACATCTGCGCGGGGCTGCTCACATCGGCGCTGTGCTTCGCGGGCGCGGGGTGCATGATCTGTCTCTTATACACATCTCCGAGCCCACGAGTCCCTAAGACATCTCGTATGCCGTCTTCTGCTTGAAA
>ERZ1027078.503-NODE-503-length-11802-cov-5.763940_pt1 | contig 11802 bp, 8 predicted proteins | sample MGYA00519279_ERZ1027078 | MGnify/ENA primary metagenome ERZ1027078 (study PRJEB26926, sample SAMN06164530) | human gut metagenome | biome: ENVO:00009003; feature: ENVO:2100002; material: ENVO:00002003 | host: Homo sapiens | place: USA | collected 2012 ... | reverse complement strand
CGAGATGTCTTAGGGTCTCGTGGGCTCGGAGATGTGTATAAGAGACAGCTGCATCTCGATCAACTTGGCGTAGATGCCGTTTTTGGCCATCAACTCCGAGTGTGTGCCCTGTTCCGCGATCCGACCCCGTTCGATGACGATGATTTTGTCGGCGTTGTGGATGGTCGAGAGGCGGTGGGCGATCACGATCGATGTGCGGCCTTGCAACAGGGAGTTAAGGGCGTCCTGCACAAGTTTTTCGCTCTCGGTGTCGAGGGCCGAAGTCGCTTCGTCGAGGATCAGGATTTCGGGATTCTTGAGTACGGCTCGGGCGATGCTCAGGCGCTGGCGCTGACCGCCCGAGAGTTTGGCGCCCCGGTCGCCGATGTTGGTGTCGTAGCCCGACGGACACTCCATGATGAAGTCGTGGGCGTTGGCGATTTTGGCCGCAGCGACGATCTCTTCGTGCGTCGCTCCCCGGCGTCCCATGGCGATGTTGTTTTCGATGGTGTCGTTGAACAGCACGGTATCTTGCGCAACGATGCTCATGTGGGCACGCAGGCTCTCCTGCGTGTAGTCGCGGATCGAAACCCCGTCGATCAGGATGTCGCCGCCCGTAGTGTCGTAGAAGCGGGGGATCAGCTCGCTGAGGGTCGATTTGCCGCCGCCCGAAGGACCGACCAGAGCCACTGTTTCTCCTCGCCGGATGTCGAACGAGATGCCGTCGATCACCTCCCGGCTGCCGTCGTAGGAGAAGTGTACATTGCGGAATTCGATCTTCTCGTGCAGGCCGTCCAACGTCTTGGCGTCGGGCTTGTCCTGGATTTCCGGTTCGGAATCGAGCACGTCGAAGATGCGCTCGCCTGCGGCGATACCCTGATTGATGTTGGCGAACTGGTCGATGAACGAGCGCACGGGGCGGGTGATCTGCGAGAATACGGCGATGAAGCCGACGAATCCGCCGGCCGAAAGCGATCCGTTCATGACGAGCGAACCGCCGAAGACGATCAGTACCGCGACGGCCGTCAGGCCGAGGAATTCGCTCATCGGCGAGGCTAGTTGCTGGCGGCGGGCCATCGAGAGCATCAGGCGCGAAAATTCGGCGTTGAACTCGGAGAACTTGCGGCGGATATAGTCGGTGGCGTTGTAGCTTTTGATGACCTTGATGCCCGAAAGCGATTCGTCGAGCACGCTTACCATGTCGCCCATGCGTTCCTGCCCTTTGAGGGCCGGGTGGCGCAGTTTTTTGACGATCCGTCCGATGATGAGCGCCACTACGGGCAGGAACAGGATGGCGAACAGGGACAACTGCCACGATACGAGGAGCATGTAGATCACGTAACCGATAATAAGCAGCGGATCGCGGAAGGCGACTTGCAGCGTATTGGTGATGCAGTACTGGACCACCATGACGTCCTGTGTGATGCGCGACATGAGATCGCCCTTGCGCTGATCGCTGAAATATCCGGCGTTCATCCCCATGATTTTGTTGAACAGATCGTTGCGCATGCGTTGCAGCGACCTGACACGCATGTTTTCGACCGTCCAGGCGCTCATGTAGCGGAAGAAATTGCTCAACAGGTTCATTACGATCGTACCGCAGGCGAGCAGGAGGAGCATTTTCGACATCGTGAAATTCGTCCCGAACAGTTGCGTATAGACGTAGCTCAACATCTGCGAGGCGTCGATGTCCGAGAACGAGAGCCCGTGCATGGGAAAGTCGTAAACGGGTTGGAAAACGTAGGAGTTCTTGTCGTCGAACAGCGTGTTCATGATCGGGAGGATCATGGCGTAGGTGAGCGTGTTGAACAGGGCGTACAGCAGCGCGTAAAAGAAGTAGGGGACGGCGTATTTGGAGATCGGGCTGACGAATCCCAGCAGCCGCATGTATGTTTTGAACATAAATTCCGGATCGGTTATTGTTTCGGAGTAAAGTAGGGGCAAATATAGCAATTTAATCAGGATATGCAATCCGGTTGTCCGATTTTGGGGAAAGAATGTTATTTTTGTAACAGGATAGAGTCATAAAAAGGAACAATAGACCATGGAAAATTTCAAACAGATCGATCCGGCTGAAATTACCGATAATTTTATCCGGGCCATCGGCCGGGAGTGGATGCTCGTCACGGCCGGGAACAGAGAAAGTTGCAATACGATGACCGCCAGTTGGGGTTTGATCGGGTTCATCTGGGGACGCCCCGTGGCGCAGTTCGTGATACGTCCGCAGCGTTATACGCGGGAGTTCGTCGATCGGGAGGAGAGGGCGACCCTCTCGTTTTTCTCGCCCGAATATCGTGCGGCTCTCGAATACTGCGGCAGTCGTACCGGCCGTACGGAGGATAAGATCCGCAATGCCGGACTGACGGTCGCCTGTACGGACGACGGAGTGCCCGCGCCGGCCGAAGCACGCCTGATCCTGCAATGCCGCAAGCTCTATGTCGGAAGAATCCGGCCCGAAGGGTTCGTCGATCGCAGTTGCGATACGAAATGGTATCCCCAGCACGATTATCACGAGGTCTATATTGCCGAAATCGAGCGAGCTTACGTGCGGAAGTAAGTTAAGTAGAGATAGGAGCAGGAGGTGAGTAGGGCAATGCCGTCCCGAGTTCGGGCGGCCGTGTGACCGGATAGTTTTTTAAAAAGTCTCGGGACATTTCGTCGTGTTTCGGGGCTTTTTATTCTCTTTATATGGCTTACTCTCCACTGCCCGGAACATACCCGGTATCTTCCAGCAGGTGCGCCCTGTCGTTGGCTGCGGCTACGGCCAGTTGGTCGCAGCGGTTGTTTTCGACCGTATCGGCATGACCCTTGACCCAGACGAAACGGACCTTGTGACGGCGGTAGGAGCGCAGGAAGCGGGACCATAGATCGGGGTTCTTCTTGCCGGCGAACCCTTTCTTCTCCCAGCCGAATACCCAGCGTTTCTCCACGGCATCGACCACGTATTTCGAATCGGAGTAGATCGTCACGTCGCTGCCTTCGAATTTCAGCATTTCGAGGGCTACGCAGACGGCCAGCAGCTCCATGCGGTTGTTGGTCGTCAGGCGGTAACCCTGCGACACCTCCTTGCGGAACCGTCCCGATATCAGGACCGCTCCGTAACCACCCGGACCGGGATTGCCCAGGGCCGAGCCGTCGGTATAGATGGTGATTTCCGGCATAGTCGGGTATAAACTCCTCTCTCTGCTGTTGTAAGCCGGAGAGAGGAGTTGAATGTTTCGTGATGAGTTATTTCAAGGCCGCCAGTTGTTCCCGAAGCGCGGCGATCTTGGCTTCGGCGTCAGCCTGTTTGGTCCGTTCGTTGGCCACGACTTTCTCGGGAGCCGACGAAACGAATCTTTCGTTCGAGAGCTTTTTTTGCACGCTGGCGAGGAATCCTTCGAGGTATTCCAGTTCGCCTGCGAGTTTTTTGCGTTCGGCCTCGATGTCGATCATGCCCTCCATCGGTACGAAGTATTGCGTGGTCTTTACGAGGAATCCGACGGCCGAAGGATCTTTCTCCCGGGTGGTTTCGATCTGCGAGAGGTTGCCCATTTTCTGCAGGACGGGAGCGTATTCCGCCGGGTAGTTCTCGTCGGCGATCACCCGGAGCGTCAGGGGGTCTTTCTGCGGAATGTTTTTCTGCTTGCGGACGTTGCGGACGGCCGTTACGACCTCTTTCGTCAGTTCGAACCGGCCCAGCAGCGCCTCGTCTATCTCCCGTGCTTCGGGCATGCGCTGGACCATGATCGACTCGCCTGCCTTGCGGGGTGCCAGGTCCTGCCAGATCTCTTCGGTGACGAACGGCATGAAGGGGTGTAGCAGACGCAGCAGGTCGTCGAAGAAACCGCACGTGGCTTCCAGTGTCGGCCGGTCGATCGGGCATTGGTAGGCCGGTTTGATCATTTCGAGGTACCAGCCGCTGAAGTCGTCCCAGAAGAGTTTATACAGATTCATGAAGGCTTCCGAGATACGATAGGAGGCGAAGTCCGATTCGACCTGACGCAGCGTCTTGGCGAGCGCTTGACGGAACCATTCGATTGCCAGGCGGTTGTTTTCGCTTTGTGCCAGGGTGTCGTCGATCGTCCAGCCGTTGACCAGTCGGTAGGCATTCCAGATTTTGTTGCCGAAATTGCGTCCCTGTTCGCAGAGAGCCTCGTCGAACATTACGTCGTTGCCCGCTGAGGAGCTCAACAGCATCGCTACGCGCATGCCGTCGGCGCCGAACTGGGCGATCAGGTCGAGCGGATCGGGCGAGTTGCCGAGCTGTTTGGACATCTTGCGGCCGATTTTATCGCGCACGATCCCCGTGAAATAGACGTGACCGAAAGGCTTCTCACCCCGGTATTCGTAACCGGCCATGATCATGCGGGCCACCCAGAAGAAGATGATGTCGGGACCGGTTACCAGATCGTTGGTCGGATAGTAGTATTCGATGTCTTTGTTATTCGGGCGGCGGATGCCGTCGAATACCGAGATGGGCCACAGCCACGACGAGAACCAGGTGTCGAGCACGTCCTCGTCCTGCCGCAGATCGGCGAGCGTCAGCGAGGCGTCGCCGCTCTTGGCCCGGGCTTTCTCCAGTGCCTCGTCTGCGTTGAGGGCCACTACGTAGCCGCCTTGGGGCAGATACCAGGCCGGAATGCGCTGGCCCCACCAGAGCTGGCGCGAGATGCACCAGTCCTTGATATTCTCCATCCAGTGACGGTAGGTGTTCTTGTATTTTTCGGGAACGAGCTTGATTTCGTCCTCCAGAACGGCCCGCGTCGCCGGTCCGGCGAGCTTCTCCATCGAGAGGAACCACTGCATCGAGAGCTTGGGTTCGATCGCTACGCCGGTACGTTCGGAATAACCCACGTTATTGGTGTAGTCTTCGGTTTTCTCCAACAGGCCGGCCGCGTCGAGATCCTTTTCGATCTGTTTGCGCAGGGCGAAGCGCTCCATACCGGCATAAAGCCCTACCTTGTCGTTGATCGTGCCGTCGTCGTTGAAGATGTCTATCGATTCGAGCCCGTATTTTTCACCGAGCATATAGTCGTTCACGTCGTGCGCCGGAGTAACCTTCAGGGCACCCGTGCCGAAAGCGATGTCCACGTACGTATCGCGGATCACGGGCACCGACCGGCCCACCAGCGGGACGATGACCCGGGCGTCTTCGGGCAGCCAGGCGTAGCGTTCGTCGTCGGGATTGACGCAGAGGGCCGTATCGCCGAGGATCGTTTCGGGCCGGGTCGTGGCGACGATGATCGTGCGGTCGGTGCCTTCGACCCGGTAGCGCAGGTAGTAGAGCTTGCCGTGCGACTCTTTGAACACTACCTCTTCGTCCGAAAGGGCGGTCTGGGCCGACGGGTCCCAATTGACCATGCGTACGCCCCGGTAAATCAGCCCCTTTTCATAGAGGTCGCAGAAGACCCGCAGGACGCTTTCGGTACGGGCTTCGTCCATCGTGAAGCAGGTGCGCTCCCAGTCGCACGAGGCGCCCAGCTTGCGCAGCTGTTGCAGGATCACGCCGCCGTATTTCTCTTTCCAGTCCCAGGCATGACGCAGGAACTCTTCGCGCGAGAGCGACGATTTCTCGATCCCCTCGGCCTTGAGTTTGGCCACCACCTTGGCTTCCGTGGCGATCGAGGCGTGGTCGGTGCCCGGGACCCAGCAGGCGTTCTTGCCCTGCATGCGGGCGCGGCGCACCAGTACGTCCTGCAACGTGTTGTTGAGCATATGTCCCATGTGGAGCATACCCGTGACGTTGGGTGGCGGGATGACGATCGTATAGGGTTCCCGTTCATCGGGTTCGGAATGGAAAAGGCGGTGCTCCATCCAGTAGTCGTACCATTTGGATTCGATCTCCTGCGGGGAGTATTTGTCGGCGATTTGCATGATATTGTATGCGGTATTTATAATAATTTGTACAGGATTTGCAAAGTTATGAACATTCTGCTAATATGAAATAAAATTAGGAGGAAAATCGTTATCTTTGCAAAATCTGTAATTTTTTAAAAAAAGTAGATGTTTTTCGTACTCAAAACTTTCCCGGTCAAGGAAAGGAGGAGCGAGGGGAAAGCGGTCGGGGTCGGGAGTTTCCGAAGGGAGAATTTATCCGACGATACGGAAAACACTTCGATTTTTAGCCACATAATAAAAAGAATATGAGTAAGAAGGATAAAATAAAGAATATCGACATGGACGATCTGAAGGCACTGCCCGATGTCCTGGACGGACGCCATCACGTCATTCCCATCGTAACGGGCGGGGACGAGGTGTTGGAAGAGGTCAACGTGCCCGAAATATTGCCGATATTGACCTTGCGCAGTTCGGTGCTGTTTCCCGGAGCGATCACGCCGATTACGGTCGGCCGAGAGAAGAGCATCCGGCTGGTGCGCGAAGTGAACGAGCGCAACGGATTGCTGGGGGCCGTGCTGCAACGCGAAAGCGAAGTCGAAGATCCGGCGCCGGACGATATGTACAAGGTCGGCACTGCGGCTCGTATTATCAAGATTCTGGAGATGCCCAACGGCAACCTGACGGTGATTCTAAACGGACTGGAGAAAATCGAGGTGAAGGAGTATGTCTCCACGGAACCTTATTTCCAGGCCAGCGTGACGCCGTTGCGCGACTCTTCTCCCGATGTAAAGAGCCTGGAGTTCGAGGCTCTCGTGGATTCGATCCGCGACATTGCGCTGGGTATCATCGCTATTTCGCCGGACATGCCCAAGGAGGCGGCGTTCGCCATCAAGAATATCGACTCCAAGCGGGGAATCATCAACTTCATCTGTTCGAACCTCGAGCTTTCGGACGAAGACCGCCAGTCGCTGCTGGAGTCTCCCGGTCTGCTGGCCCGTGCCCGCAAGTTGTTGGAGATTCTGGTGCGCGAGCAGCAGCTCGTCGAGCTGAAGAACGAGATCCAGAGCCGTGTCAAGCAGGAGATCGACAAGCAGCAGCGCGATTACTACCTGCAGCAGCAGATGCGCACGATTCAGGACGAGCTGGGCGAAGGTGCCGACAGCGAGCTGGAGGGATTGCGCGAGAAGGCGTCCAAGAAGAACTGGCCCAAGGAGGTGGCCGAACTTTTCGAGAAGGAGATCACCAAGCTCGAACGGCTCAATCCCGCCGTGGCCGAATATTCGGTGCAAGTTACCTATCTGCAACTGATGCTCGAGCTGCCCTGGAACGATGTGACGCAGGATAATCTCGATCTGAAATGCGCACGCGAGCAGCTCGACCACGACCATTTCGGGCTGGACGAAGTGAAAGAGCGTCTGTTGGAGCATTTGGCCGTCATCAAGCTGAAAGGCGACTTGAAATCCCCGATCCTCTGTCTGTACGGCCCTCCGGGCGTAGGCAAGACCTCGCTGGGCAAGTCCGTGGCGGCGGCGCTGGGACGTAAGTTCGGCCGTATTTCGCTGGGCGGTCTGCACGACGAGGCCGAGATACGCGGTCACCGCCGCACCTACATCGGGGCGATGCCGGGCCGGATCATCCAGACCATCAAACGCTGCGGGTCGTCCAATCCGGTCATCATCCTCGACGAGGTGGACAAGGTGACCGTAAGCAATCACGGCGACCCGTCGAGCGCACTGCTCGAAGTGCTCGATCCTGAACAGAATACGACATTCCACGACAACTACCTCGATACGGAGTACGACCTTTCGAAAGTGCTTTTCATCGCCACGGCCAACAACATCGGCAACATCAATCCGGCGCTGCGCGACCGTATGGAGATGATTAACATTCCGGGCTACATTCTCGAAGAGAAGGTGCGGATCGGCCTCGACCACCTGCTGCCCAAGCAGATGACGGCGCACGGCATTCCCGAGGGGCAACTGGTGCTGACTCCCGAGGTCGTCGAGCAGGTCATTGCGGGCTATACCCGCGAGTCGGGTGTCCGTTCGCTGGACAAGCACTTGGCGAAGATCGCCCGCTACCGGGCCAAGCAGATCGCTTTCGAGGAGGCTTATACGCCGGAGCTTACGCAGGCCGATGTCGAGAAGATTCTCGGCATCCCGAAATTCCTGCGCGAAGAGTACGAGGTCGGGGATATGGTCGGCGTAGTCACCGGCCTGGCTTGGACCGAGGTCGGCGGCGATATCCTCTACATCGAGTCGGTGCTGACCCCCGGCAAGGGCAAAGTGAGCCTGACGGGTAACCTGGGTGAGGTGATGAAGGAGTCGGCGACGATCGCCCACGAGTGGGTGATGGCGCACCACAAGGAGTTGGGTATCGATCCCGAAATGTTCGAGAAGAACGACATCAACATCCACGTACCGGAGGGAGCCATTCCCAAGGACGGTCCTTCGGCGGGTATCACGATGGTCACCTCGATCGTTTCGACCTATACGGGGCGCAAGGTGCGCGAGCGTATCGCCATGACCGGAGAGACGACCCTGCGGGGACGTGTAATGCCGGTAGGCGGTATCAAGGAGAAGATCCTGGCGGCCAAGCGTGCCGGTATCAAGGAGCTGATCCTTTCGGAAGACAACCGCAAGGACATCTCGGAGATCAAGGCGGAGTACATCGACGGTCTGACGTTCCACTACGTGCGGACGAACGAGGATGTGTTGCGTTTGGCTCTCGAGGAGAAGAAATAATCCGTGTTAATTTGAAAAGCGGGACGCAATGTCCCGCTTTTTTCGTATTTTAGCGACTTGAAACAGATAGAGTCACGAGTTATGGAGTTTGTTGCGATCATTCCCGCCCGCTATGCATCTACCCGCTTCCCGGGCAAGCCGCTGGCGATGCTCGGGGGAAAGCCCGTCATCCGCCGGGTGTATGAACAGGTGACCGGCGTGCTGCCCGATGCGGTCGTGGCGACCGACGACGAACGGATCCTGCGTGCCGTCGAGGAGTTCGGCGGTCGTGCCGTGATGACTTCGTCCGAGCACCGCAGCGGCACCGACCGTTGCTGGGAGGCTTATGGAAAGCTCGGCCGGGAGTACGACGCCGTAATCAACGTGCAGGGCGACGAGCCTTTTATCCGTCCGGAACAGCTTCGGGCGATCATGCGCTGCTTCGACGTGCCGGGTACGGACATCGCTACCCTGGTGCGTCCCTTCGCCGAGTCAGACGGACTGGCGGCGCTCGAAAATCCCAATTCGCCGAAAGTGGTGCTCGACGGCGAGTCGCGGGCGATCTACTTTTCGCGCTCGGTGATTCCCTACCTGCGGGGTGTGGAGCGGTCGGAGTGGCTGGCGAAACATACTTTCTATAAACATATCGGTATGTATGCCTTTCGTACGAAGGTGCTCGCCGAGGTGACGGCCTTGCCGCCATCTTCGCTGGAGAAGGCCGAGTCGCTCGAACAGTTGCGCTGGCTGGAGAACGGCTACAGGATCGGCGTGGGTATCTCCGACGTGGAGACCATCGGCATCGACACGCCCGAAGATCTGGCGGCCGCCGAGGAATTTTTGAAACGAATGAAGCGATAGAATCATGGATAAAAAACCTCTCTTTATAGCCGGTCCCTGCGTGATCGAATCGGCGGAATTGCTCGATACGGTCGCTGCGACGCTGGCGGACATCAATCGTCGGCTGGGCGTCGAAATCATTTTCAAGGCTTCGTTCGACAAGGCCAACCGCACGTCGATTTCGTCGTTCCGGGGGCCGGGGTTGGAAAAGGGCCTTCGGATGCTCGCCGACGTTCGGTCGAAGTGGGGGCTGCGGCTGCTGACCGACATTCACGAATCCTGTCAGGCCGCTCCGGTCGGCGAAGTCGTCGATGTGATCCAGATTCCGGCATTCCTTTGCCGCCAGACCGATCTGTTGGTCGCTGCGGCCCGTACGGGACGTACGGTCAATATCAAGAAAGCGCAGTTCCTTTCGGGTGAAGATATGCGATACCCTTATGAAAAGGCGATGAAGGCCGGTGCCGGTGAGGTTTGGCTTACCGAACGTGGCAATATGTACGGCTACAACAACCTGGTGGTCGATTTCCGCAACATTCCCGACATGCTCGGTATCGCTTCGACGGTCGTCATGGACTGCACGCATTCCGTACAGCGCCCCGGTGCCGCCGGCGGCAAGACGGGCGGTAACCGCGAGTTCGTGCCTGCCATGGCCCGGGCAGCCCGGGCGTTCGGTGCCAACGGTTTCTTCTTCGAGGTGCATCCTGATCCCGATCATGCCTTGAGTGACGGCCCGAACATGCTTTATCTGAATGATTTGGAAAACGTAATAAAATCTTTGCTATAATATGACCGCAGACAAGCGGGCCGATATCCTCTCGCTGGCCCGAAAGACGATCCATACCGAAGCGCTGGCGCTCAAGCATCTCGAACAGACGCTGGGCGATGATTTCGTGTGCGCTGTCGAACTTATCCTGCACAGCCGGGGCAAGCTCGTGGTGACCGGAATGGGAAAATCGGGGCTGATCGGCCGCAAGATCGCCGCGACGCTGGCGAGCACCGGTACGCCGAGTTTCTTCCTGCATCCGGGCGAGGCTTTTCATGGCGATCTGGGAATGATCTCTCCGGAAGATACCGTGCTGGCGCTTTCTTATTCGGGCGAAACGGATGAAATTCTCAAGATCGTGCCGTTCATCCATACCAACGGCAACAAGCTGATTTCGATGACGGGCAATCCCGAATCGACGTTGGCCCGCAATTCGGACGTGCACCTCGACGTGGCCGTACGCCACGAGGCCTGCATCCTGCACCTGGCGCCTACCACTTCGACTACGGCACAGATCGCCATGGGCGACGCTATGGCCGTAGCGCTGATGAAGCTGCGCAATTTCACGAGCATCGACTTCGCGCGGCTGCACCCGGGCGGCAGCCTGGGCCGCCGTCTGCTGATGACTGTCGGCAATGTGATGCACAAGGAGGGTTTGCCCGTAGTGGCTCCGGACTGTTCGGCCAAGGATATGATCCACGCCGTCAGCAAAGGCGGTCTGGGTCTAATCGTCATTTGCGAGGGGGACAAAGTGCTGGGGATCGTCACCGACGGGGATATCCGCCGGGCGATGGAACGCCGCGAATCGGAGTTTTTCTCGATCCGGGCCATGGACATCGCCACGCTCAACCCCAAGACCATCGGGCCCGATGAGAAGCTGATCGCTGCGGAGAAGAAAATGACCCAGCATAAGATCAATTCGTTGCTGGTGACCGACGACGAAGGCAAACTTGTCGGTGTGATCCAGATTTACGACATAAAACTTTGAAAACTATGTTTCTGATTATCGTCGATTACAAGAAGCCGCTCGAAGAGGTGGAGCGCTACCTGGCGGAGCATTGGGCTTTTCTCGACCGTTATTTCGCTCAGGGCAAATTGCTTTGCACCGGGCCGCAGAATCCCCGTACGGGCGGTGTGATCGTTTCGAAAGCCGCGAATCGTGCGGAAGCCGAAGCCTTTACGCGGGAAGATCCGTTCTTCCGGCATGAGATCGCAGATTATACGATCGTCGAGTTCGAACCGACCAAGTATCTTCCCGGATTCGAGAAATTTCGGTAGTAAGCAAATAAACAGGAGCGCCCGCGACTAATCGCGGGCGCTCCTGTTTTCGGAAAACGGCTGTGGAAAGTGTTGTAAACCGTTTTGATCCGCCTCTTCGTAACGTTTTGGAAGAAAGGCGGTCGTTTGACTCTTCTCCTGTATCGGATAGGGGTTGTTTCGTGTATTTTTTTGCGGCTTTCCGGTTGAAGTTCCTGGTGTCGTTGAGTGGTTCGGATGCTTCTGGTCCGGGGTGCTCTATTATCCCCGTACGTAGTGCGGCATTTCGGCGGGAATCGGCATCGACAGTTCGATGATACCGCCTACGGTGCCGTCCTCGCGGCGCCAGGCTGTTTGGTAGATCATTTTGCGGATCCTGTCTCTTATACACATCTCCGAGCCCACGAGACCCTAAGACATCTC
>ERZ1027078.497-NODE-497-length-11918-cov-4.674028_pt1 | contig 11918 bp, 10 predicted proteins | sample MGYA00519279_ERZ1027078 | MGnify/ENA primary metagenome ERZ1027078 (study PRJEB26926, sample SAMN06164530) | human gut metagenome | biome: ENVO:00009003; feature: ENVO:2100002; material: ENVO:00002003 | host: Homo sapiens | place: USA | collected 2012 ... | reverse complement strand
AAGAGACAGGCTCGACACCATGTCCAAGCGCGACCAGCTCGACCTTCTTCCCAAGGTGGCAGCTGCCTTTAAGTATGTTGCCGAGGAAGACGAGGATGTAGTGGGCGTGACCGTCACCACGGCGATCCCGCTCGACGACGAGCTGCGTCAAACCATCACTAAGAAATGCGAGCAGGACTTCGGCCGCAAGGTATTCCTTATCGAGCAGGTCGACCCGTCTATCGTGGGCGGCCTGGTGCTCGAGGCCCGCGGCGAGCGTCGTGACATTTCCGTCAAGACGCAGCTGCGCATCGCGCAGGAGACCCTCGCAAACTCTGCTAATTCGTACGGAGGTGAAGCCTAATGTCCGAAACCCTCAATGCCCAGGATATCGCCAAGAAACTGCAGGAGCAGCTCACGAGCCTCTCCGCGACGGTCGATACGCATGAGGTTTCAACGGTCGACGAGGTAGGCGACGGCATCGCGCGCGTCTCCGGCCTCAAGAGCGCCATGGCAGGCGAGCTTCTGGAGTTCAAAAGCTCCGATACCGGTGAGACCGTCTTCGGCCTTGCCCAGAACCTTGACCGTGACGAGGTCGGCGCCGTTCTGTTCGGTGCCGTCGACTCCATCAAGGAAGGCGACGAGTGCCGCACCACTGGCCGCGTTATGGATATCCCCGTGAGCCGTGCCATGCTCGGCCGCGTCGTCAATCCGCTCGGCCAGCCCATCGACGGCAAGGGCCCCATCGACTCGAAGGAGCTGCGCCCCATCGAGCGCAACGCCCCCGGCATCATCGAGCGCAAATCCGTCAGCGTCCCGCTGCAGACCGGCATCAAGGCCATCGACGCGCTCGTGCCCATCGGCCGCGGCCAGCGCGAGCTCATCATCGGCGACCGCCAGACCGGCAAGACCGCCATCGCCATCGACGCCATCCTCAACCAGAAGGACACCGGCGTGCTGTGCATCTACGTCGCCATCGGCCAGAAGGAATCGACCGTCGCGGGCGTCGTGCAGAAACTGCGCGACCGCGGCGCCATGGCCTACACCACCGTCGTGTGCGCGCACGCATCCGAGACCGCGCCCATGCTCTACATCGCGCCCTACGCGGGCGCCGCCATCGGCGAGTACTTCATGTACCGCGGACGCGACGTGCTCATCGTCTATGACGACCTGTCGAAGCAGGCCGTGGCCTACCGTGAGATTTCCCTGCTGCTGCAGCGTCCGCCCGGACGCGAGGCCTACCCCGGCGACGTGTTTTACCTGCACTCCCGCCTGCTCGAGCGCGCCGCGCGCCTGAGCGAAGAAGCCGGCGGCGGCAGCATGACCGCCCTGCCCATCATCGAGACGCAGGCGGGCGATATCTCGGCCTATATCCCGACGAATGTCATCTCCATCACCGACGGGCAGATCTTCCTCGAAACGGATCTGTTCCACGCCGGTGTGCGCCCGGCCATCAACGTGGGCCTGTCCGTGTCGCGTGTCGGCGGCGCGGCGCAGCTCGGCGCGATGAAGCAGGTCGCCGGCCGGCTGCGCATGGATCTGGCGCAGTACCGGGAGCTGGCGTCGTTCGCGCAGTTCGGCTCCGATCTCGACAAGGCTACGCGCGACACGCTCGCGCGCGGCAGCCGCATGACCGAGCTGCTGAAACAGCCGCAGTACGCGCCCATGGACGCGGCCGATCAGGTCGCGGTGCTCTTCGCCGCCGGCGAGGGGTACACGGACACGATCGCCGTCGAGGACGTGCCGCGCTACGCCGACGCCCTGCTCGCGCGCATCCACCGGACGTATCCGGAGCTGCACGCGCTTGTGCACAGCGGCAAAAAGCTGCCGCCCGAGGCGCTCGAGCGCCTGCGCGAGCTCGCAGCCGAGACGCTGAAAAATCTATGAACCACCATTCCCGCCGCCGGCAGAGAGGAGTTGACGCCCCTTGACGAACCTGCATAAGATCCGCGCGCGCATCCGCAGCGTGAACAGCACGCAGCAGATCACCCGCACGATGAAGATGATCGCCGTGTCGAAGCTGCGCAGGACGCAGACGAGCCTTGCGGGCGTGCGCCTGTTCGCGGACAAGAGTCAGGCCGTGCTCAACGCCCTGCTCGCCGGCGACGCGAGCTTTGAGCACCCGTATCTCACGCCCCGGCGGCACGTCGGCCGCGTGTGCTACGTGGTCTTCTGGGGCAACCGCGGGCTGTGCGGAGCGTATAACCAGCTGCTGCTGCGCCACCTCGAGGGGCTCGTGCGCGCCGAGGCGCGCCCCTGCTCCGTGATCGTGTGCGGCCGCTGGGGGCGCGACGTGCTCGCGGGCACCGACCTGCCCGTGCGGCAGATCTTCTCCGACCTGAGCGACACGCCCACCATGGCCGAGGCGCTCGAGATCGCCGAGGAGCTCAAAAACCTCTACCGCACCGGCGAGGCGGACGAGATCCACCTCGTCTACCAGCACTTTGACTCCGTGCTGCACCAGACGCCGACGCACCGGCAGCTGCTGCCCGCCGCGCCGGAGGCCGACGCGCCCGCCGCGAACAACAACTACCTGTTCGTGCCGGACGCGCAGACCGTGCTCGACAACGTGCTCGAGCTGTACCTGAACAACACGGTCTACGCCGTGATGCTCGAGGCCCGCGTGGGCGAGCACGCCGCGCGCATGACCGCGATGACCGCCGCCACGGACTCGACGGCGGAGCTCATCGAGGACCTGAATCTGGAGTTCAACCGCGCGCGTCAGGCCGCGATCACGACGGAGATCTCCGAGATCGTCGGCGGCAGCGCCGCGCTGAAAAAATCGGACAAATCGGACTAACACCGCGGCGGCAGCGCCGCGTCCCACGAAGGGAGAACGTATGGAAAACGGTATCGTCAAAAGGGTCATCGGCCCGGTGGTGGACGTGCAGTTCCCGGCCGGAAAGCTGCCGGAGATCAACAACGCCATCGAGGTGCACGCCGGCCAGCGCCGCATCGTCATGGAGGCGGTGCAGCAGCTCGGCGACAACGCGGTTCGCTGCATCTCGCTCTTTTCCACCGACGGGCTGCAGCGCGGCTGCGTCGCCGTGGACACCGGCTCGAGCGTGAAAATGCCCGTCGGCGAGGCGACGCTCGGCCGCATGTTCAACGTCATCGGCGAGCCGATCGACGGCAAAGGCCCCGTCAACGCCACGGAATATCTGCCCATCCACCGCGAGGCCCCGGCCTTCACGGACATCGCCCCCGCGACCGAACTGCTCGAGACCGGCATCAAGGTCGTCGACCTGCTCGCGCCCTATGCCAAGGGCGGCAAGATCGGTCTGTTCGGCGGCGCAGGCGTCGGCAAGACCGTGCTCATCATGGAGCTGATCCGCAACATCGCCTACGAGCACGGCGGCTACTCCGTCTTTGCCGGCGTGGGCGAGCGCTCGCGCGAGGGCAACGACCTCTGGAACGAGATGAACGAATCCGGCGTCATCAGCAAGACGGCGCTCGTGTTCGGCCAGATGAACGAGCCGCCCGGCGCGCGTCTGCGTGTGCCGCTCTCGGGCCTGACGATCGCGGAAAACTTCCGCGACGAGTCCGGGCAGGATGTGCTGCTGTTCATCGACAACATCTTCCGCTTCACGCAGGCGGGCAGCGAGGTGTCGGCCCTGCTCGGGCGCATGCCCTCCGCCGTCGGCTATCAGCCCACGCTCGCCACCGAGATGGGCAAGCTGCAGGAGCGCATCACCTCCACGCGCAACGGCTCGGTCACGAGCGTGCAGGCGATCTACGTCCCCGCCGACGACCTGACCGACCCTGCCCCGGCCACGACCTTTGCCCACCTCGACGCCACGACCGTGCTCGACCGCAGCATCTCGGAGCTGGGCATCTACCCGGCCGTCGATCCGCTCGGCTCGACCTCGCGCATCCTCGAGCCGGACATTCTCGGCCGCCGGCACTATGACACCGCGCGCGCCGTGCAGCGCGTGCTGCAAAAGTATAAGGACCTGCAGGACATCATCGCCGTGCTCGGCATGGACGAGCTGAGCGTGGAGGACAAGGCCGCCGTCAACCGCGCGCGGCGCATCCAGCGCTTTTTGTCGCAGCCGTTCCACGTGGCGGAAAACTTCACGGGCATGGCCGGCAAATACGTCCCGCTCGACGAGACCATCCGCGGCTTCGAGGCCATCCTCGGCGGCGAGTGCGACGACATTCCCGAGCAGGCGTTTTTGTTCTGCGGCTCGATCGACGACGTGCTGCGCAAGCGCGACGCGCTGCAGTGAGGTGCGCCATGGCGGACACACTGCATCTGGAGATCGTCACGGCCGGCGGCGCGGCCGTGGACACGCAGGCCCAGCAGGTCACGCTCCCCCTCACCGACGGGGAGGCCGGCATCCTGCCGGGCCACGCGCCGCTGCTCGGCGCGCTCGTGAGCGGCGTCGTGCGCTATACTTCCGGCGGCGCGGAGCACTACTGCGCCGTGAGCCCCGGCACGGTGAACGTCGCCGCCAACACCGTGACCGTGCTCGCCCGCACGGCCGAGCCCGCGCCGGACATTGACCTGCCCCGCGCCGAGGCGGCGCTGCGCCGGGCCGAGTCGGATCTGGAGGTGCGCGGCATGGAGATGAACGTCTCCACGGCCGAGGCGGCCCGCGCGCGCGCCCACGCGCGCATCCGCGCGGTAAAACTCTGGCGCGAAAACGGATAAAAACCCGGCCGGAAGCTCCCGCACTGTCCCATGCAGCGGACAGCCGCGGGGTTGCAATTTCACCTGGGATATGAGAAAATGTCTGCGTATTCGCTTACGCAGACATTTTTGCGTTCCCCGCCCGACGCGGGCATTCCCAGCGCAGGAAACGGGGGGGCACGCCGGTTCGGAGCGGAGGTGGCGGTATGCAGCCAGAGCACAACGCACGCCGCCGCAGATGCGCGCAGTCCTGGCCTCCCCTGTGTAAGGGGAGGTGGCGCGGCGCTTTGCGCCGTGACGGAGGGGGTGCAGACACCCCCACGCTTTTATCATCAAACAGGAGATGTGACCCATGGCCCAACCCACTCGCGGCCGCAATTCGCAGGCCAAAAATCATCTGATCACCATCGTGCTCGCGCTCATCATCGCGGTCCTCGCCACGTGGTTCGGCTACGGCCGCGACCACGCAGCCGCCGACCCGAGCGCCACGGCTGCGCCCGGCGTCACCGCGACGGCCATGCCCGGCGACGGGCTGACCGTGACGTATCTCGATGTCGGCCAGGGCGACTGTACGCTGCTGCAGTGCGACGGGCAGGTCATGCTCATCGACGCGGCCGAGGGCAACCAGGCCAACAAGATCACGGCCTACCTCAAGCAGCACGGCGTGACGGCCATCGACTACCTCGTCTGCACGCACGCGCACGCCGACCACTGCGGCGGCATGAAGGCCGTCATCGCGGCCTTCCCGGTGCGCACGCTCTACAGCTCCGTCACCTCGAGCAGCAACGGCGCGTTCCAGCGCGTCATGCGCGCGGCCGAAACGGCAAACCTCGCCATCACCGTGCCGAACGTGGGCGACACGTTCTCCCTCGGCAGCGCGACCGTGACCGTCCTCGGCCCGCAAAAGCACTACAGCGACGTCAACAACCAGAGCCTCATCCTGCGCGTGGACTACGGCAGCAACGCCTTCCTCTTCACCGGCGACGCCGAGTACGAGAGCGAGACGGACGTGCTTGACGCGGGCGAGGACGTCCGCTGCGACGTCATCAAGGCCGGCCACCACGGCAGCCGCACCTCCACGGGCTACCGCCTGCTGTACGAGGCGCAGCCGAAGTACGCCGTCATCAGCTGCGGCGCGGACAATGAGTACGGCCACCCGCACGACGACACGCTCAGCCGCCTGCGCGACGCGGACGTGACCGTCTACCGCACGGACCTTAACGGCACGATCGTCTGCCGCTCCGACGGGGTCGACCTCACCTTCACCACCGAGAAAGAAGGCTGATCCCCTTGCACCGCACCCTCTCGGCGGCGGGCGCGTTCTGGCTCGCCGCGTTCACGTATTTCATCTGGGGCTTCACGTTCCTCGCCTCGCGCATCGCGCAGGACTACGGCACGCCGTTCGTGCTGCTGTTCTGGCGCTTCGCGCTGGCATTCCTGCTGCTGAACCTGCTGCGCCTGACGAGACGCTTCCCCGTGCGCTTTCGCTCTCGGAAGCTCTGGCCCGTGCTGCTGGCGGGCCTGTTCGAGCCCGTGCTCTACTTCCCCTGCGAGCAGTATGGCCTCAAGCTCACGAGCACGTCGTTTTCCGGCGTCATGGTCGCGCTCATCCCGCTGTGCTCGCTCGTCTACGGGGCGGTCTTCCTGCACGAAAAGGCCACGTGGCGGCAGGTCGTGTTCTCGGTCCTCTCCGTCGCGGGGGTGATCGTGCTGGCCGTCTACGCCACCGGCATCGGCGCGGGCAGCTTTCTCGGCTTTCTCATCCTGCTCGGCACGGTCTTTGCCGGCGCGGGCTACATAGTGGCCTGCCGCGCGTGCTCGGGCAGCTTCACAGCCTTTGAGCGCACGTACATCACCTGCGGCATGGGCGCCGCCGCGTTCGGGGTGCTGTCCGTGCTCGAGCACCGGCACGACCTGAGCGCCGTCGTGCTGCCGATGACGCACGCGCCGTTCGCGCTCGCCATCGTGTTTTTGAGCGTGGTGGCTTCGGTGCTGTCCTACCTCGCGCTCAACCGGGCGCTGGAGGTGCTGCCCGTCGCGCGCACCGCAGCGCTCATCAACTTCTCGACCGTCGTGTCCGTGCTCGCCGGAGTGCTCCTCCTGCACGAGCCGTTCGGCTGGGTCAGCGCCGTGGCCTCGGCCGCCATCCTCGTCGGCATCTGGGGCGTGCAGCGCTTCGCTGCGCCGGCAGTGCCGGACGCTGACAAGCGCACCGAGCCGCTGCCCCCGTCGTGAGCAGGCCGGTCGTTTGCCCCACTTCCAGTCTAGTATGCTTTTGCATTACTTGTCAAGCGAGAATTGCTGATTTTGCATAATTCTAGTTTTCCGCAATCTTTCCACACAGTTTTCCACATTTTCGCCGATTTCCCACAGCGGCTTTCTTTCCCCCTGGCTTTCTTTGAGAGAGACAGGGTAAGATATGCTTTGCCGTGTGTTCCTGCTGCAGGGTAAGACACGGTGTGGTACGGTACGGTACTGTACGGTATGGTACGGTGCCACGTGACGTACACACACCGTACCCGTGACACAAGCGCCCCGCCACACCGGGCATTTCCGGCCGCAAACCCGATAAATATTCATTTCAAAGGATGACCCCTATGCAATCTACCGAACAAAAGATCGAACGCGCCGCGCTGGCTGGTCTCGCCGCGGCGAACATGGACGAACGCGAGCGCTCGACGGACATTTCCCTTGCCGAGCTGGCCGCGCTCGTGGAGACAGCCGGCGGCCAGCCCGTCGTGACGCTGCTGCAGAACAAGCCCACGCCCGACCCGCGCACCTTCCTCGGCGAGGGCAAGGTGGCGGAGCTGCGCGAACTCATCGTCGCCAACGACTGCGACCTCGCGGTGTTTGACAATGAGCTCTCCCCGTCACAGATGCGCGTGCTGGAGGAGGAACTCGGCGTGCGCGTGCTCGACCGCTCGGGCCTGATCCTCGACATTTTCGCCCAGCGCGCCCAGACGCGCGAGGGCCAGCTGCAGGTGGAGCTGGCGCAGTACCAGTACCTTCTGCCGCGCCTGACGGGCATGTGGACGCACCTCGTGCGGCAGACGGCCTCCGGCGGCTCGTCGCCGATCGGCACGCGCGGCCCGGGCGAAACGCAGCTTGAGACCGACCGCCGCCACATCCGCCGCAAGATCCAGAAGCTGCAGGCAGAACTCGAGGACGTGCGCAAGATCCGCCGCACGCAGCGCCGCCGCCGCGAGAAAAACGCCCTGCCGGTCGTGGCCCTCGTCGGCTACACGAACGCCGGAAAATCCACACTGCTCAACTGCCTGACGGGATCGGACATCCCGGCCAACGACCGCCTGTTCGACACGCTCGACACCACGACCCGCCGCTGGCGCATCGACGCCGCGCAGGAGGTGCTGCTCTCGGACACGGTCGGCTTCATCCGCAAGCTGCCGACGCACCTGGTCGAGGCGTTCAAGGCCACGCTCGAGGAGCTGACGTATGCCGACGTGCTCCTGCACGTGATCGACCTCTCGAACCCCGAGTGGGAGGCGCAGGCGGAGGTCGTCGACCGGCTCATCGACCAGCTCGGCGCGGCGCAGACGCCGTGCATCCGCGTGTTCAATAAGTGCGATGCCTATCTCGGCATCCTGCCGCACGGGGAGAATATCGTCTGCATCTCGGCCCGCAGCGGTGAGGGCGCGGCGGAGCTGACCGAGTGCGTGCGCGCCATCCTCGGCCGGGCCGACCACCATGTGACGCTGCTGCTGCCGTATGCGCAGGGCGCGCTGCTCGAAACGCTGCACCGCGACTGTGCCGTGCTGCACACCGACTACCGCGACGACGGCATCGCGCTCGAGGTCATCATCCACCCGGAGCAGTGGCCGCGGCTCGAGCCGTTCGTCATCGCGGGCGAGGAGGGGTAATATGGACAGCTACCGCATTCCCACAAAATCCGGCGCGTCGGAGTACGTGGACAAACGCTCGCGCTTTCTGGGCCTCGTGCGGCCGGTCGGCTCCGAGGACGAGGCGCGTACAATCATCGCCGCGTGCAAAAAGCAGTATCACGACGCGCGGCACAACTGCTGGTGCTACCTGCTGCGCGACGGCACCGAACGCTACTCCGACGACGGCGAGCCGCAGGGCACGGCCGGCATCCCGATGCTGGAGGTGTTCCGCCGCGCGGGTGTGACGAACGTTGTCTGCGTCGTCACGCGCTACTTCGGCGGCGTTCTGCTCGGCACGGGCGGCCTGCTGCGGGCGTATACCGCCGCCGCGGCCGATGCCCTCGCCGACGCCGGCATCTCGGAGGTGCGCCGCTGGCTCGCCTGCGAGGTCAGCACGCCCTACGCGCTCTATGAGCCGGTGCGCGCGGCCGTCGCCGCGCTCGGCGGCGTCGTGCAGGAGACGCAGTATGCCGCCGCCGTGACGATCTGCGCCCTGCTGCCGGAGGAAGCCGGCGAGGCCTTTGCCGCGCAGGTGCGCGACCTGACCGCCGGCCGCTGCGCCGTGCGCCCCGTCGGCGAGACGGAGCGCGCCGTCCCCCTCGCCGGCGCGGGCTTGTGAGCGCGTGTGCACAGTACCTGTGCGCGCCGCACGCCGGAGTATAGGAGTATATAAGTATCGCAAAGCCCTCCCGATTTGGGTGGGCTTTCGTGCCGCTGCGCACCTTTTGCCTTCCCCCTTGCGGCGCGAATGATCGACGGTTTTGAAATATTTGAGCCGCGGGGAAGCCCGAGGGGGCAAGGCCGCCTCGGATGAAATCATGCATCGCCCTCTGGCAATGCCTCCCCCTTGAGGGGAAGGCATCGCGGCAGCCACACCGCGACGGATGAGGTGCGCGTCGAACGCACACGGAATCCCAGCCAAAATATTGCATAAACATTCTGCTTGACGAATATCTATCCGCATCCATTTTCCGCGGATCTTTACCGCGCTTGCAGGCCAAAAACGATCGTGAAAAAATTGGCACTCGATTTGGAAACTTTTTTTCTGCATTTTTTCAAAAAAAAGAGGGAAATGCACGGCAATGTCGTATCAGAGTATTGCAGCCGGAAATGGCGCAAGGCGCTCCGGCCGCAACCATGGATTTTATGTGGAAACGGAGGGATCCCTGTGCCCTGCCCAAGAGAAAAACGCGAGGCCGCCGAGGCGCTGCTCATCGGCCCGCACGGCCTGCTGAGCACGCAGTCCACCGGCCGCCCGACGCCCGAGCCGCCGTGTGAGATGCGCACGTGCTTCCAGCGCGACGTCGACCGCATCACGCACTCGAAATCGTTCCGCCGCCTGAAACACAAGACGCAGGTGTTCCTGCGCCCGGAGGGCGACCATTACCGCACGCGCCTGACGCACACGCTCGAGGTCGCGCGGCTCGCGCGCACGATCGCCCGCGCGCTCGAACTCAACGAAGATCTCACCGAGGCCATCAGTCTCGGGCACGACCTCGGCCACACGCCGTTCGGCCACGCGGGAGAGCGCGCGCTCAACGCGATCTATACCGGCGTCGGCTTCCGGCACTATGAGCAGAGCCTGCGCGTCGTCGACCGCATCGAGCGCGACGGCCGCGGCCTGAACCTCTGCAACGAGACGCGCATCGGCATCCTCAACCACACGACCGGGCAGCCGCGCGGCACGCTCGAGGCCGACGTCGTGCGCCTGGCCGACCGCGTGGCCTACATCAATCACGACCTCGACGACGCCATGCGCGGCGGCATCGTGCAGCCGGAGGACGTGCCCGCCATCGTGCGCGAGCGCGTGGGCGAGCGCAACAGCGTGCGCATCAACTCCATCCTCACGGACATCATCGCCCACAGCGGCGACGGCGAGCTGCGCATGTCGCCCGATATGCGCGAGGCCGTGGACGTGTTCACGACCTTCATGTACGAGGGCGTGTACTACAACCCCATCGCCAAGGGCGAGGAGCGCAAGGTGCAGAATATCCTCGGCAGCATCTGGGAATATTATGTCAACCACATTGACGAGCTCCCGGTGGTCTATCAGTCCATCGCGGACGACGAAGGGCCGCAGCGCGCGGTGTGCGACTATGTGTCCGGCATGACCGACAGCTATGCGCTGGAGGTGTATTCGGAACTGTTCATCCCCGCCGCCTGGACCATTAAATAAGGAAGTACATACAACGGAAACCACAGAAAGAAGGTGACGCACGTGGCCTTTCCGGAATCCTTTCTGCAGGAGCTCGCCGAGCGCAACGACATTGTCGATGTTGTGAGCGGCTACGTGCGCCTGACGAAAAAGAGCGGGTCGAACCTCTTCGGGCTCTGCCCGTTTCACAGCGAAAAAACGCCGTCGTTTTCCGTCTCGCCGGATAAGCAGATCTACCACTGCTTCGGCTGCGGAAAGGGCGGCAGCGTCATCAGCTTCATCATGGAGATCGAGAACCTCTCGTTCCCGGAGGCGGTGGCGTTTCTGGCCAACCGCGCGGGCATGCAGCTGCCCGAGCAGTCGGACGACCCCGGCGCGAAAAAGCGCCAGCGCCTGCTCGCGCTCAACCGGGACGCGGCGCGCTTTTTCCACGCGCAGCTCAAGACCCCGGCCGGCCAGCCGGCGCGGGACTATCTCGCCCGCCGGCAGCTCACGGCGCAGACCGTGACGCGCTTCGGCCTGGGCTTCGCACCCGACACGTGGGACAGCCTCGTGCGCGCGATGAAGGCGCTCGGCTACTCCGAGCAGGAGCTGTTTGACGGCGGGCTCGTGCGCCACGGCCGCTCCGGCGGCGTGTACGACACGTTCCGCAACCGGCTCATGTTCCCGGTCATCGACGTGCGCGGCAACGTCATCGGCTTCTCCGGGCGCATCCTCGGCGACGGAGAACCCAAGTACATGAACAGCCCGGAAACCATCGTTTTCAGCAAGAGCCACAATTTGTTTGCGCTCAATTTGGCTAAAAAGTCGAAATGCGGGTATATCATACTGGCAGAGGGCAACATCGACGTGGCGAGCCTGCATCAGGCGGGGTTTGACAGCGCGGTCGCCTCGCTCGGCACGTCGCTCACGCCGGAGCAGGCGCGGCTTCTCTCGCGCTACACGAGCGAGATCGTCATCGCCTACGACAACGACGGCGCGGGGCAAAAGGCGTCGCAGCGCGCGATCGGCATCCTCGAAAAGCTCGAGGTGCGCGTGCGCGTCCTGCAGATGCAGGGGGCGAAAGACCCCGACGAATATATCAAGACCTTCGGCGCGGACGCATTCCGAAACCTGCTCGAACAGTCGGAAAACCACATCGACTACCGGCTCGGCGCGGTGCAGCGAAAATACGACCTCCAGGTCGACGAGCAGCGCGTGGCCCTGTCTCTTATACACATCTCCGAGCCCACGAGACCCTAAGACATCTCGT
>ERZ1027078.491-NODE-491-length-12033-cov-3.952747_pt1 | contig 12033 bp, 7 predicted proteins | sample MGYA00519279_ERZ1027078 | MGnify/ENA primary metagenome ERZ1027078 (study PRJEB26926, sample SAMN06164530) | human gut metagenome | biome: ENVO:00009003; feature: ENVO:2100002; material: ENVO:00002003 | host: Homo sapiens | place: USA | collected 2012 ... | reverse complement strand
AAGAGACAGGATTGGGACATCACGACCAATGCCGAGCCCGCGCAGGTCGAGCGCGTCTTTGCCGGCGAGCGGCTCATCGAGACGGGGCTCAGGCACGGCACCGTGACCGTCCTGCTCGACGGCCTGCCGCTTGAGATCACGACCTACCGCGTCGACGGGGACTATACCGACCACCGGCGGCCGGACGCCGTGCGCTTTACGCGCAGCCTGCGCGAGGATCTGCTGCGCCGCGATTTCACGATGAACGCGCTGGCCTACCATCCGCGCACGGGGCTGGTCGACGTCTGCGGCGGGGCGGAGGACATTGCACGCGGCGTTGTGCGCTGCGTGGGCGAGCCGAACCGCCGCTTTCAGGAGGATGGGCTGCGCATCCTGCGCGCGCTGCGCTTTGCGTCCGTGCTCGGCTTTCAGATCGCGCCGGAGACGGCGGCGGCCATCCATCGCAATCGCGCGCTGCTGCAGTATCTCGCGGCGGAGCGCGTGCGCAGCGAGCTGACAAAGCTCCTCTGCGGGCAGAACGTGGACGCAGTTCTGCGGGAATTTTCCGATGTGCTGGCCGTCCCGATCCCGGAGCTGCGGCCGATGTTCGGCTTCGAGCAGCATAACCCGCACCATGACCGGGACGTCTGGCTGCACACGGCCGCGGTCGTGGAGCACATCCCGCCGGAGCCGGTGCTGCGCTGGGCGGCGCTGCTGCACGATGTCGGCAAGCCGCCGTGCTTTTCCCTCGGGCCGGATGGTGTCGGCCATTTTTACGGCCACGCGGCCAAGAGCACCGAGCTGGCGGAGGGCATTCTCACGCGCCTGCGCTTTGACACGGCCGGGCGCACGCGCATCACGCAGCTCATCCGCTATCACGACCTGCCCATCGCGCCGGAGGCAAAGCCCATCCGGCGGCTGATGAACAAGCTCGGCGTTGAGACCGTGCGGCAGCTTTTTGAGCTGCACATTGCCGATACCTGCGGCCAGTCGGCCATCTGTGCCGGCCGGGTGGAGACGTACCGGCAGGCGGAGCGCGTGCTCGACGAGCTGCTCGCGGCGGATGCCTGCTTCTCGCTCAAAGACCTCGCGGTCAACGGGGATGATCTGCTCGCGCTCGGCCTGCGCGGCCGGGCGGTCGGCGCGGCGCTGCAGGCGTGTCTGGACGCGGTCATGGATGAGACGCTGCCGAACGACAGGGCCGCGCTGCTGGGGTATGCGGCGGAAAATTTGCAGCGCTTTGCAAATTCCTGAAACTCGGGACTTGAAAATTGTGGAGCGATGTTATAAGATGAAGAACATATTTGAATTACATTGTAATGGAATATGCGGAGAACAGGTTTATGGAGCAGATTCGGTCGCGGAAAAATCAATATATCCTGCACCTGCGCGCGCTGGCCAGGGATAAGGATGTGCGCCGGGACGCGGGGGAGTACGTCTGCGACGGTGAAAAGCTGCTGCGCGAGGCGCTACAGTTCGGCGCGGAGGTCACGTCCGTGCTCTGGCGCGATGCGGCGGCGTTCCCGCTGCCGGACGGCGCTGCGCAGTATACGGCCGACGCGGAGCTCGTCGCCTATGCCTCGCCGCTCATGCATTCGCCCGGCCCGGTCTTTACCGTGCGCCTCCCGGAGATGCGCCTGCCGCAGCCGCTGCGGCACGTCATCGTGCTCGAGGGCGTGCAGGATCCCGGCAACGTCGGAACGGTCATCCGCACGGCGAACGCCCTTGGCATGGATGCCGTGGTGCTCACCGGCGCGTGCGCCGATCTCTACAGCCCCAAGACCGTGCGCGCTGCGATGGGCGCGCTCTTCCGCCAGCCGGTGCTGACGTGCACGACGGACGAGCTGCTGCAGCTGCTGCATGCCCGCGGGCTGAAGCTCTACGGCGCGGCGCTGACGGATGCGGCGCAGGATCTGCGGTGCGTGCCGCTCTCGCCGGCCGCCGTGGCGATCGGCAGCGAGGGGCGCGGCCTGAGCGCGCAGCTGCTCGCACAGTGCGACGGGCAGATCATCATCCCCATGCAGCCGGGGGCGGAGTCGCTCAATGCGGCGGTGGCCGCGGCGGTCGTCATGTGGGAGATCGCCCGCACCGGGATGTGAGGAGGCGCGCAAATGTCGCAGCTGCAATACTGGGTTTGGCTGTCCATGCGCTTTGGCGTGCGCCCGAAGATGAAGCTCGCGCTCGTGGAGCATTTCGGCACGCCGCGGGATGTATATTTTGCCACGGAGGCGGATTACCGTGTCCGTGTGCCGCTGCGCCCGGAGGAGCTGCGTCTGCTGCTGGATAAAGACCTGAAGGATGCCAACCGCGCGCTCGCCATCTGTGACCGGGAGCATATCCGCATCCTGACGATCCAGGACGCCGCCTATCCGCAGCGCCTGCTGCAGATCTACGACCCGCCGCTCGTGCTCTACGTGCGCGGCACGCTGCCGCAGCTCGACGACCGCGCGGCCGTCGCCGTGGTCGGCACGCGCAGCGCAACGCCGTATGGCGTGCGCACCGCGCGCAAGTTCGGCTCCGAGATCGTGCGGCACGGCGGTATCGTGCTCTCCGGCCTCACCGCCGGGATCGACCGCTCGGCCGCCGAGGGCGCGCTGCACGCCGGCGGCATTTGCGTGGGCGTGTCCGGTACGGCGATCAACCTGGATTTTGCGGGTGCATACACGCAGGAGGTCGCGCGCTGCGGCGCCGTTGTGAGCGAGTTTGCGCCGAATATGTCCGTGCCGCGCTTTGGCTTCCGGCTGCGCAACCGCATCACGTCCGGTCTCGCGGTGGCGACGGTCGTGGTCGAAGCACCGGAGAAAAGCGGCGCGCTCCTGTTTGCCGACGATGCCGTCACGCAGGGCAGGGAGGTCTTTGCCGTGCCCGGCAACGCGGACTCCCGCGCCTCGGCCGGCAGCAATGCGCTGCTCAAGGACGGCGCCCGTCCGGCCACGTGCGCGTGGGATGTGCTGAGCGATTTTCGCCGCATGTTTCCCGGCACGCTGCGGGAAAACATCGCGCCCGCGCCCGAGACCCAGGCGCCTGAACCGCCGCCGGAGACGGGCAGCGGCTTTGCACAGGTGCGCCGCCCGGTTGCGGAGAAAAGGATTGACAAGCCGCAGCCGGAGGCATATATTGACCTGGAAGCGCAGCTGAAGTCGCTCACGACCGAGCAACTGCAGATCGTCGCGGCGATCGATGCGCCCGGCACACAGGTGGACCTCATCATCGAAAAGACGCAGCTGCCGGCGAGTAAGGTGCTCGCGGAGCTGACCGTGCTGCAGATCCGCGGCGTCGTCCGGCAGGAGCCGGGCAAACGCTTTTCATTAAATGTACGCGCAGGTACTGCGCAGAATCATAAGGAGTTGGAGTAGACCCGATGGCAAAAGCAAAAACCGATCTGGTGATCGTCGAGTCTCCGGCGAAGGCCAGAACAATCGAAAAATATCTGGGCAATCATTATCAGGTCGTGGCCTCGATGGGCCACCTGCGTGACCTGCCCAAGAGCACCATGGGTGTGGACATTGACGGTGATTTTACGCCGCAGTACCTGCCCGTGAAAGACCGCGCGGACGTGATCGCCGACCTGAAAAAGCGCGCGAAATCGGCCGACACCGTCTATCTTGCGACCGACCCGGACCGCGAAGGAGAGGCCATTTCATGGCACCTGAAGGAGTTGCTGGATCTGCCGGATGACAAGGCCAAGCGCGTGACGTTCAACGAGATCACGAAAAAGGTCGTCACCGAGAGCATCCAGCACCCGCGCGAGATCGATCAGGATCTGGTCGACGCGCAGCAGGCGCGCCGCATTCTCGACCGCATCGTGGGCTATAAGCTCAGTCCGCTGCTCTGGCGCAAGGTCAAGCCCGGCCTGTCCGCCGGCCGCGTGCAGTCGGTGGCCACGCGCATCGTGGTCGACCGCGAAAACGAGATCCGCGCCTTCCAGCCGCAGGAGTACTGGCTGCTCGACGCGCTGCTCGACTGCGGCGCGGGCACGTTCACGGCGCGCTTTTACGGCACGGCCGATAAGAAAATGGATGTCCCGGACGAGGCCACGGCCGACAAGATCATTGCCGCCGTGTCGGCCGAACCGTTCAAAATTGCGAGCGTCAAGCGCGGCGAAAAGCAGCGCAGCCCGTCGCCCCCGTTCATCACCTCGACCCTGCAGCAGGAGGCTTCCCGTCGCCTGGGCATGACGCCGCGGCGCACCATGTCGGTCGCGCAGCAGCTCTATGAGGGCGTGGACATTACCGACCGCGGCACGATCGGCCTCATCACCTATATGCGTACCGATTCGCAGCGCCTGTCCGATGAGGCGCTCGCCGCCGCGCAGTCCTTCATCGTCGAGCATTACGGCCCGGAGTACCACCCCGGCAAGCCGCGCACGTATAAGACCAAGGCCGGCGCACAGGACGCGCACGAGGCCATCCGCCCGACGGACGTCACGCTCACGCCGGATCGCGTGCGCCACGACCTTACGCCGGAGCAGTACCGGCTCTACCGGCTCATCTGGGGCCGCTTCACGGCCTGCCAGATGTCCAACGCCGTGTACGACAACGTCGTCGTGGATGCCGGCAGCGCGGGCTATCTCTTCCGCGCCAACTACTCCGAGCAGAAGTTCGCGGGCTACACCGCCGTGTATGAAGAGGCGAAGGACGAGGAGACGAGCGAAGTGCGCCGTCCGCTGCCGTCGCTCAAGCAGGGCGATGCCGTGGAGCTTAAAAACGTCACGAAGGAGCAGCAGTTCACGCAGCCGCCCGCCCGCTACACGGAGGCGACGCTCATCCGCGCCATGGAGGAAAAGGGCATCGGCCGTCCGTCCACGTACGCGCCGACGATCTCGACCATCCTCAGCCGCAACTATGTTGTCAAGGAGGGGCGCTACCTGCGCCCGACGAATCTCGGCATCGTCGTGACCGAGATGATGGAGGAGTACTTCCGCAACATCGTCGATCTGAAGTTCACCGCCAACATGGAGACGGACCTTGACAAGATCGAGGCCGGCAAGATGGCGTGGAAGGACGTGCTGCGCGAGTATTATAAAGACTTTGACGCGAACCTCAACAACGCCGAGATCCAGCTCGAGGGCAAGCATCTCAAGGTGCCGGATGAGGAGTCGGACGAGGTCTGCCCGAACTGCGGGCGCAAGCTCGTGTATAAAAACGGCCGCTTCGGCCGCTTCCTTGCCTGCCCAGGCTACCCGGAGTGCAGCTTTACGATGCCCATCGTCGTCGAGATGCCCGGCAAGTGCCCGGCCTGCGGCGGCCGTCTGCTCAAGCGCACGTCCCGCAAGGGCTTTGCCTACTACGCTTGTGAGCGCGGGCATGATTGCCCGGGACATGGCGAGGGTGAGGGCGGCGAGAGCATCCAGGGCTTCATGACCTGGGACGTGCCGACGAAGGACTATTGCCCCGAGTGCGGCAAGACCATGTTCAAACGCGCCGGCAAGGGCGCGAACAAGCCGTTTTGCATCAACCCCGAGTGCCCGAATTATCTGCCGCCCGACAAGCGCGGCTACAAGCGCAAGCCGAAACCGGCGGACGACGCGGCCGAGCCCAAGGTTGAGGCGGAGTCCAAGGAGACGAAGCCGGAGGCCAAGAAGCCGGCGGCAAAAAAGTCCGCTGCAAAGAAAACCGCTGCCAAAAAGCCCGCGGCAAAGAAAACGGCCGCCAAAAAACCGGCAGCCAAAAAGACGACGAAACCCAAGAAGGAAGCATAATTGGAAAGGCGGCCTGACCGGCCGCCTTTTTCGAGGAGGAACGCTATGACCCCAGTGACCGTGATCGGTGCGGGCCTGGCGGGATGCGAGTGCGCGTGGCAGCTGGCCGGGCGCGGCATCCCGGTGCGCCTGATCGAGATGAAACCCAAGAAAATGACCCCCGCGCACGTATCCGAAAACTTTGCCGAGCTCGTCTGCTCCAACTCCCTGCGCAGCGATGAGCTCACGAACGCCGTCGGCCTGCTCAAGGAGGAGCTGCGCCGGCTTGACTCCGTCGTGCTTGCGAGCGCGGATCACAACCGCGTCGCCGCCGGCGGCGCGCTCGCCGTGGACCGCGAGGCGTTCGCGCGCGAGATCACGGAGCGCATCTGCGCGCATCCGAACATCACCGTCGAGCGCGCCGAGGCCGACGCCATCCCGGACGGTGAGGTCGTCATTGCGACCGGCCCGCTCACGAGCGATGCCATGGCGGCCGAGATCCAGCGCCTCTGCCCGGAGTTCGACCTGCATTTTTACGATGCCGTTGCCCCCATCGTCACGCTCGATAGCGTGGACATGGACAGCGCCTTTTTCGCCAGCCGCTACGACAAGGGCACGGCCGACTACGTCAACTGTCCCATGGATCAGGCGGAGTATACCGCTTTCGTGCAGGAGCTGCGCAACGCAAAGGAAGCGCCCATCCACGGCTTTGACGACGGTGCAGTCTTTGAGGGCTGCATGCCGGTCGAGGTCATGGCCCGCCGCGGGGAGGACACGCTGCGCTACGGCCCGCTCAAGCCGGTCGGCCTGCGCGACCCGCGCACCGGGCGCGACAACTATGCCGTCGTGCAGCTCCGGCGCGACAACGCCGAGGGCACGCTGTATAACATTGTCGGCTTCCAGACGCACCTGACGTTCGGCGAGCAAAAGCGCGTCTTTTCCATGATCCCGGCGCTGCGGAATGCGGATTTCGTCCGCTACGGCGTCATGCACCGCAACACCTATTTAAATTCCCCGCAGCTGCTCGACCGGTATTACCGTCTCCGGCGCGACCCGCGCATCCGCTTCGCCGGGCAGATGACCGGCGTCGAGGGTTATGTGGAGTCGTGTGCGTCCGGCGCGCTCGTCGGCATCGAGACGGCCGCGCAGCTGCTCGGACTGCCGCCTGTAGATTTCCCGCAAGAGACGGCCATCGGCGCACTGTCGCTGTACATTTCCGGCGGCAGCGTCGGCGATTTTCAACCCATGAACATCAATTTTGGCATCATCACACCGCTGGATCACCGCGTGCGCGGCAAGCGCAATAAGAACGCGGAGATCTCGGCGCGCAGCCTGCAGATCCTGGACGGGCTGAAACAAAAGGAGGTTTTTCATCTATGAGAATTCTTGTGGACGCAATGGGCGGTGACCTCGCCCCGGACGAGATCGTCAAGGGCGCGGTGCACGCGCAGCAGGAGCTGGGCGCGGAGATCGTGCTCGTCGGCCAGCGCGCCGCCATTGAGGCCTGCCTGCGCAATGAGCAGGCCAAGCTCGAGATCATCGACGCGAGCGAAGTCATCACCATGGACGACGACCCCAGCACAGCCACCCGCCGCAAGAAGGACGCTTCCATGACGGTCGCGCTCAATATGCTGCGCGACGGCAAGGGCGACGCGGTCGTCTCTGCCGGCAGCACCGGCGCGCTGCTCACCGGCGCTACGCTCATCGTCAAGCGCATCCACGGTATCCGCCGCGCGGCGCTGGCCCCCGTGCTGCCGAACGGCGACGCGGGCGTCATGCTCATCGACTGCGGCGCCAACGCCGACTGCACGCCGGAGTACCTGCTGCAGTTTGCCTATATGGGCAGCTATTATGCCCGCACCATGCTCGGCATCGCCGCACCGCGTGTCGGCCTGCTCAGCAACGGCACCGAGGATCACAAGGGCTCTGAGCTCCAGCACGAGACGTTCCCGCTGCTCAAGGCGGCGGACGCCGCCGGCCGCATCCGCTTTGTCGGCAACGTTGAGGCGTCGCAGGTGTTCAGCGGCGATGTGGACGTTGTCGTCACGGACGGCTTTACCGGCAACGTGCTGCTCAAGGGCATCGAGGGCAGCATCAAGTACATGACGCGCCAGCTCAAGGGCATTTTCATGAAAAACTTCAAGACCAAGATGGCTGCCCTTGCCATCAGGGACGAGTTCCACGCGCTCAAGGCATCGCTTGACCCGAACGAGGTCGGCGGCACGGCCATGCTCGGCATCAGCAAGCCGGTCATCAAGGCCCACGGCTCATCTGATGCGCGCGCGATCTACAATGCCATCCGTCAGGCGATCGCCTTTGTCGATTCCGGCATCATTGACGACATCACGGCCAACATCGCCTATATGCGTGTGGACAGGCACGCGGCGAAGGAGAGCAACTGATGGAGGCGCTGGAGGCCCGCCTGGGCTACACGTTCCGCGACCGGGCACTGCTGGAGAATGCGCTCATGCACAGCTCCTATGCCAATGAAAACCGCGCGCGGGGCTATACCAGCAACGAGCGGCTCGAGTTTCTGGGCGATTCCGTGCTCGGTATGGTTACGGCGACGCGGCTCTATCAGCTCTATCCCGACATGCCGGAGGGGAAGATGAGCCGCCTGCGTGCCGAGCTCGTCTGCGAGCAGGCGCTGCACGGCGTGGCGCTCACGCTGCATCTGGGCGACTATATCCGCCTCGGCCACGGGGAGGAGCGCAGCGGCGGCAGAGAGCGGCCGTCCATTCTCGCCGACGCGGTGGAGGCGGTCATCGCCGCCATGTATCTTGACGGCGGGCTGGAGCCCGCGCAGCGCTTTATCCTCACGCACATCCTCAACGGTCTGGCCGAGGGGGAGATCCACCACGTCGAAGACTATAAGACCGAGCTGCAGGAGCGCGTGCAGCGCCGCGCCGGGCAGACGCTTTCCTATACCGTCTGCGCCGAGAGCGGCCCGGACCATAACAAGACATTCACCATGGCCGTGCTGCTCAACGGCAGCGAGATCGGCCGCGGCACCGGCCGCACGAAAAAGGAGGCGGAGCAGTCCGCCGCCCGGTGCGCGCTCGAACAGATGCCGCAATAACGGCATGCAGCCGCCTGCAAAAACGCAGGCGGCTGCATTTTTTCACATCTGAAAAAATGCGTTCCGGCCGTTGCAAAATGGCATTTTTGGCGGTATACTCTACTTTGTATTACTTTGATTTGAGATATCAGCGGCGTCTCTGCACGCGCAGGCGCCGGATATGCGAGGGATTTTGTGTACTTAAAAGCATTGGAGATTCAGGGCTTCAAGTCCTTCCCGGACAAGACGCGCCTGAATTTTGACCAGGAGATCACGGCGATCGTCGGCCCGAACGGGAGCGGCAAGTCGAATATATCGGACGCCATCCTGTGGGTCATGGGCGAGCAGCGCACGAAAACGCTGCGCGGCGGCAAGATGGAGGACGTCATCTTCGGCGGCACGGAAAAGCGCAGCTCCATGGGCTTTGCGCAGGTGTCGCTCGTCCTTGACAACAGCACCGGCATCTTCGACACCGAGAACACCGAGGTCATGATCACCCGCCGCTATTACCGCAGTGGCGAGAGCGAATATTATATCAACCGCGAGGCCTGCCGCCTGCGCGATATCAACGAGCTGCTCATGGACACCGGCCTCGGCCGCGATGGGTACTCGATCATCGGGCAGGGTCGCATCGCCGAGATCGTTTCCGGCAAGAGCAACGAGCGCCGCGAGATCTTTGAGGAAGCGGCCGGCATCTCGCGCTACCGCTACCGCAAGGAGGAGTCGGAGCGCAAGCTCGCCCGCACGGAGGAAAACCTCCTGCGCATCAACGACAAGGTCGATGAGCTGGAGCTGCAGGTCGAGCCCCTGCGCAAGCAGGCCGAGACGGCGAAGAAGTACCTCCGTCTGCGCGACGAGCTCAAGAGCGCGGAGGTCTCCGTCTGGATGGAGACGCTCGACCGTCTGCACGCGCAGGCCGAGACCGTCAACCACGACTACCAGACCGCGAAGGAAAACCTCGCCGGCGCGCAGCGTGAGCTCGAGCAGCTCTATGCAGCGTCGGAGAACATCGCGCAGAAGATGCGCGAGAAGGACCTTGAGTCCGAGCGCACGCGCGAGCAGATCTCCGAGGCCGAGAGCGCCGCTGCCGAGTGCGAGAGCGCCGCGGCCGTCGTGCGCACGAACCTGCAAAACAGCGCTGACAGCATCGCGCGCCTGCGCGTGGAGGTATCCGAGCAGACTGACCGTGCGGACGCCCTGCAGGCACAGATCGACGCGCAGCAGCGCCGCCTGCAGGAGATCGAGGCCGAAAAGGCGCAGCACGCACAGGAGATACAATCCGTGCTCGCCGAGATCGACCGCAACGCGGCCTCCTCCGGCGAGGCCGAGCGCGCGTACACGGAGCTGCTCGCCAAAGAGAGCGCGCAGAGCAGCGCGCTGGCCGAGTGCCGCACGCGCATCACGCTCCTGGCGGATAAATCGCAGGAGCTGCTCGATCAGGAAAACGCCGTCGCCACCGCCGCCGCGGAAGCGGCCGAGCATCTGGCGGCGCTTGAGACGCAGCAGCAGGAAAAGCAGACCGCGCAGCAGCAGGCGCGCACCGCGTGCGACGCCCTGCGCGCGGAGCAAAGGGAAAAGGCCCAGCGCCTTTCCGCCTGTGAGCAGGCGCTCACCCGACAGCAGGAGCGGCTGTCCGGTCTGACGGTCGACCTGCGCAGCACCGAGTCGCGCATCCGTATGCTCATGGAGATGGAAAAGGACTTCGAGGGCTACAACCGCGCGGTCAAGGCCGTCATGCACGCGGCAGAAAAGGGGACGCTGCGCGGCGTGCGCGGCCCGGTCGCAAACCTCATCAAGACCGGCGACCGCTACGCCCTCGCCATCGAGACGGCGCTCGGCGCCGCGGCGCAGAACATCGTTGTCGATACGCAAAGCTGCGGCGCGCAGGCCATTGAGCTGCTGCGCCGGCGCGAGACCGGCCGCGCGACGTTCCTGCCGCTCGATACCATCCGTCCGATGCACTTAAACAGCGTGCCGGATCAGGAGCCGGGCTATGTCGGCGTGGCCGATACGCTTGTCACCTGCGCCGCCGCTTACCGCAATATCGTCAGCAATCTCCTCGGCCGCACCGTCGTGGCCGAGACGATGAAAGATGCCATCGCCATCTCCAGGCGCTATGATCACCGCTACCGCATCGTCACGCTCGACGGGCAGCTCGTCAACGCGGGCGGCTCACTCACCGGCGGCAGCGCCGCCAAGGGCAGCGGCATCCTTTCCCGCGCAAACGAGCTCAAGCGCCTGCGCGCGGCGCTCGACACGCTCACGCTGGAGAAAAAGCAGTGCGAGGCCGAGCTTGAGGACGCGCAGACGGCGCTCGACGCGGCCCATGCGCAGCTCGACACCGTGCAGGCGCAGCTGGAGCAGGCGGTCGAGACGCTGCACAAGGCGGAGTCCGAAGCCGCGCAGGTCGCGCTGCTGAAAAACGCCGCGCAGGAGACCATTGCGGGGCAGAATGCGTCCATCGACGCCTGCCGCGCGCAGCAGAAGGCGAATCAGGATCGCATCGCGGCCGCCCGCGCCGACGCGCTTTCGGCGGAGCAGGCGCTCGCCGCGCTGATGCGCCTCTGCGCCCGCGCCGAAAAGTCGGAGGGCGACGCCCGGCGGCTGATGCGCGGCTGGGGAGTGGCGGAAAAGGATGCCGAGCAGGTGCTCGGCCGGCTGGTGCGCGACCGCTTTATCGACGACAGCCGCTACGCCGAGGCCTTCGTGCGCGAAAAACTGCGGCTCAGCGGCTGGGGCGAGTACAAAATCCGCACGGCGCTCCAACACAAGGGGGTTTCGAAGGAACGGATCGACGCGGCGCTGTCGCAGGCCGACCGTCCGGCAATGGGCGAGCGGCTCGCGCAGCAGCTCGAACGCAAGGCCCGGACGGTGAAACACGCCTCGCAATACGAATTGAAAACCAAACTGATACGCTACGGGCTTTCGCTCGGATACGACTACGAGGCCGTCATGGACGCAGCCTCGGCAATGGTCAGGGAGACGGACACATGCAACGATTTCTAATACTTTTTCTGCTTACGACGGCCTGCCTCGGGGCACAAGGCCAGCAACTCGACCCCAACGACTACATCTACCCCCTGCGGGAGCTCAAACAACGGCTCTACTCGGCCAATTTCGGCGAAATCCGTCCCGGGCATTTCCATGCGGGCGTGGACATCAAGACCGACGCCGAGGAGGGCAAACCGGTCGTGGCCGCGGCCGACGGCTACGTTTCGCGCGTGGTATTGCAGGCGGGCGGCTACGGGCGCGCCGTCTACCTCACGCCTGTCTCTTATACACATCTCCGAGCCCACGAGACCCTAAGACATCTCGT
>ERZ1027078.481-NODE-481-length-12278-cov-7.400393_pt1 | contig 12278 bp, 7 predicted proteins | sample MGYA00519279_ERZ1027078 | MGnify/ENA primary metagenome ERZ1027078 (study PRJEB26926, sample SAMN06164530) | human gut metagenome | biome: ENVO:00009003; feature: ENVO:2100002; material: ENVO:00002003 | host: Homo sapiens | place: USA | collected 2012 ... | reverse complement strand
GGGGGCGAGCTCAGTGTGGATGACCTGTTTCATGGGATGCGCTCCTTTCCATTCTGTACACAGTACCGCCTGGGCGGTTTTTCCTATTGTAGCACAGGGGCCGGTCTGCCGTCAATCGCCTCCGGAGGGGGCGTGGAGCTGTCCCCACACCCGCCCGGCCACCGCACCCAGCAGCAGGATGTTCCCGCAGAAGTAGAGCCAGACCAGCAGGATGACCAGGGAGGCCAGAGAGCCGTAGACCAGGGAATACCGGGAGGACATCCCGATGAACCAGGAGAACAGCACCGAGCAGGCCACCAGGGCGGCGGCGGACAGCAGGGCGGTGAGGCGCAGGGTGCGGGTCTGCCGGCGGAAGGGGAGAGGGGTCCCCAGCCGGTAGACGGCCAGCACCAGGATCAGCACCAGCAGGCAGGGGCACAGCAGCCTGCCCAGCCAACGGGTGAGCCTTTCCGGCCGCAGGGCCACCAGAAAGGCCGCTGCAAAAAAACCGCCGCAGAGCAGGGCTGTGCCCCACAATGCTGCGCAGCGCGGGCCCTTTTTATCCTGTAAAAAACCGCCCAGCACACACCCCACCCCAAAGGCGGCAATAAGCAGGGCAAAGGCGTAACCCGCCCCCTGCTCCGAAAGGCCGTATTCCTCCATGACCGGCTGCTGAAAAACGCCCCAAGCCGCCGGTAAGCCGGTAAGCACCTGAATGGCTGCCCCCGCAGCCAGAATGGTCCACGGATGTTTTGCTGCAAACTGCTGCTTCATACTTTCACCTCAAAGATTTGTGCAATTTGCGATAGTGTGCCCATTTGGATTGACAATCCGGCATTATCCTTTATAATGGTAAAGTACTGAGTTAAAAAACGCTCCCGCCCCTTTTCAGGCATCGAGGGCGGGTACAATTTACAGATAGAGAGGAATTACTATTATGAAAACACAGGCTTTGAAGGGCATGCGCGACCTGCTGCCCGCCGAACAGACCCTGCGCGACTACATTCAGGGCAAGATTCTGGAGACCTACCGCTCTGCCGGTTTTGAGCGCATCTCCACCCCCATGCTGGAGGATATGGAAAATCTGGACAAATCCGAGGGCGGCGACAACCTGAACCTGATCTTCAAGGTGCTCAAGCGCGGCGATAAGCTGACCGCTGCCCTGAACACCGGCGATCCCAAGCAGCTGTCCGATATGGGTCTGCGCTACGACCTCACCCTGCCGCTGAGCCGCTACTACGCCGCCAACAAGGACAAGCTGCCCAACCCCTTCAAGGTGATCCAGACCGACCGGGTGTTCCGCGCTGAGCGCCCGCAAAAGGGCCGTCTGCGCGAGTTCGTGCAGTGCGATATCGACATTCTGGGCGACGCTTCCCCCAACGCCGAGGTGGAGCTGATCGACGTGACCACCCGCGCACTGCTGAACATCGGCTTTACCGGCTTTACCGTCAACATCAACGACCGCCGCATCCTGCGCGGGATGCTGGAAAGCATGGGCTTTGCCGCCGACACGCTGGACTCCGTCTGCATTACCTTTGACAAGATGGACAAGATCGGTGCCGAGGGCGTGAAAGCTGAGCTGACCGAGAAGCAGCTGCCGGAAAACGCCATCCACGCACTGGCAGACTTTATTGCCGCCGGAGATGTGACGCTGGACGCCGTAGCTGCCCGCTGCGCCGACCCCGCCATTGCCAACGACCTGAAGTATGTTCTGGCTACCGCCAACACGCTGGCTGCCGGCCGCTATCAGGTGGCCTACTGCCCCAGTCTGGTGCGCGGTCAGGGCTACTACACCGGCATGGTGTTCGAGGTGACCTGCCCGCAGTTCAGCGGTGCTGTGGCCGGCGGTGGACGCTACGACAACATGGTGGGCAAGTTCCTTGGCGTGCAGGTGCCCGCCGTGGGCTTCTCCATCGGCTTCGAGCGGGTGTGCGGCATCCTGCTGGAGCAGGGCTACCAGATCCCCGGTGCAAAGCAGAAGATCGCCCTGCTGTACGGCAAGGACACCGACTTCCCTGCCGTGCTGCGCAAGGCCGCCGCACTGCGCGAGCAGTACAACGTCACCGTGCTGCCGCAGGGCAAAAAGCTGGGCAAGCAGCTGGGTCAGCTGGAAGCCGCAGGCTTTGCGGGCGCAGCCTTTATGGACAAGGACGAGGTAAAGATCTTCGCCCAGCAGTAACCCGCCCGCCTGACGATTTTAGAGTTTTGTGGGTCAGAAACGTCTGTGGACGTTTCTGACCCACTTTTTTCAGCCGTCACGACACTAAAAAAGCAGCCCCGCCGGTGCTCCGGCGGGGCTGCTTTTGCGTAACAGTGTATTTTTTAGAACTCGATCTTGCTCTCGATGTAGCTCTTCAGCTCGCTGATGGGCATACGCACCTGCTCCATGGTGTCGCGGTCACGGACGGTGACGCAGTTGTCGGCAGCAATGCCCTTGGCCTCGTCGCCCACAGTGTCAAAGTCCACAGTGATGCAGAACGGGGTGCCGATCTCGTCCTCGCGGCGGTAGCGCTTACCGATAGAACCGGTATCGTCGTAGTCCACCATGAAGTACTTGCTCAGCTCGTTGCGGATCTCCATAGCCTTCTCGCCCAGCTTCTTGCTCAGGGGCAGCACAGCGCACTTGTAGGGAGCCAGAGCCGGATGCAGATGCAGCACGGTGCGGATATCCTCCTTGCCCTTGCTGTCGGTCAGGTGCTCCTCGTCGTAGGCCTCGCACAGGAAGGCCAGCGCCACACGGTCGCAGCCCAGAGAGGGCTCGATGACGTAGGGGATGTAGTGCTCGTTGGTCTCGCTGTCGAAGTACTCCAGGCTCTTGCCGGAAGCCTCCTGATGGCGGGTCAGGTCGTAGTTGGTACGGTCTGCAATGCCCCACAGCTCACCCCAGTCGGTGAACGGGAAGGCATACTCGATATCGGTGGTAGCGCGGCTGTAGAAGGCCAGTTCTGCGGGCTCGTGGTCACGCAGGCGCAGGTGCTCCTTCTTGATGCCAAGGCTCAGCAGCCAGTTCTCGCAGTAGTCCTTCCAGTAAGCGAACCAATCCAGATCGGTGCCGGGCTTGCAGAAGAACTCGCACTCCATCTGCTCGAACTCGCGGGTGCGGAAGGTGAAGTTGCCCGGGGTGATCTCGTTGCGGAAAGCCTTGCCCACCTGGCACACGCCGAAGGGCAGCTTGCGGCGGGTGGTGCGCTGGATGTTGGCAAAGTTGACAAAGATGCCCTGTGCGGTCTCGGGACGCAGATAGCAGGTGGAGGAGCTATCCTCAGTCACGCCGATGGCAGTCTTGAACATCAGGTTGAACTTGCGGATGGGGGTAAAATCGTGCTTGCCGCACACGGGGCAGACGATATCCTCGTGCTCTGCGATGAAAGCGTCCATCTCGTCAAAGCTCATGGCGTCCACATTCACCTCGGGGTGCTCCTCACCGATCAGCTTGTCGGCGCGGTGGCGTGCCTTGCAGGCGCGGCAGTCCAGCAGGGGGTCCGAGAAGCTGGACACATGGCCGGTAGTCACCCAGGTCTGGGGGTTCATGATGATGGCGGCATCCAAACCCACGTTATAGGGGCTTTCCTGCACAAACTTTTTCAGCCATGCCTTTTTGACGTTGTTCTTGAACTCCACGCCAAGGGGGCCGTAGTCCCAGCTGTTGGCCAGACCGCCGTAGATCTCGGAACCGGGGAACACATAACCACGGTTCTTGCAAAGATTGACGATCATGTCAAGGGTCTTTTCGCTCTGTTCCATTGTAGTACATCCTTTCCGTCCGCGGCTGGTTTGCCGTGTCGTATCGTGTTGTGTGCCGACGGCTTTCCCACCGCCGGGCGTGCCTGCGGCTTGCGCAAGCACAGTATATTTACTGTACCATGTTTTGCCCCGCTTGTAAAGCCCGGCAAACAGTTCAGCTGCGCTCTGTCAGGTATTTTACCAGCAGGCGGTACAGGGCATCCGGGTCGATGGGCTTTGACAGATGCTCGTTCATACCGGCCTGCAGCGCTTTCAGGCGGTCCTCTGCAAAGGCGTTTGCCGTCATGGCAAAGATGGGGATGGTCTTTGCGTCCGGGCGGTCCATGGCGCGGATAGCGCGGGTAGCCTCTTGGCCGTCCCGCACCGGCATCATCACGTCCATCAGGATGGCGTCAAAGCCGCCCACCGGCGAGGCTGCAAAGGCCTCCACCGCCTGCTGTCCGTCGGCGGCTTTTGTCACCTTTATGCCCACATCGTTCAGCAAAAACTCTATGATCTCCATGTTCAGGGCGTTGTCCTCGGCCAGCAGCACCTGCCGCCCACGCAGCACAGTAAGGTCTGTCTGCTGCCGCTCCGGCTCTTCGGTTGCAGTATTGTCGATAGCAAAGGGCAGGGTGATGGTGTAGGTGGTGCCTACGCCCTGCTTGCTTTCCACCCCGATGGTACCGCCCATCTTATCCACAAGGCTTTTGGTGATGGACATGCCAAGGCCGGTGCCGCCGTATACCGAGCGCGCCCCGGCGTTTTCCTGCGTAAAGGGCTCGAACATCCGCTGCTGGAACTCCTCGCTCATGCCGATGCCGGTATCCGCGCAGACAAAGCAGATCTGCACCTTGTCCCCGGTACAGCTCAGTTCAAAGCAGTCCAGCATCACGCGCCCCTTCTCCCGGTTATACTTGATGGCATTGCTGAGCACATTCATCAGCAGCCGCTTGACGTGCAGCGGGCTGCCCACCAGCCGGGGATGCGGCAGCCTGCCGTATTCCCGGTGCAGCACAATACCGCGCTCTTCCGCCTGTTTTTCCAGCACATCCGTGATCTCGTGTATCAGCTCGGGCAGATCAAAGGGCACATTTTCCAGCACCACCTCGCCGGACTCCAGCTTGCCCATATCCAGCACCTCGTTCACCAGTTCCAGCAGCAGGGTGGAGGCCTCCCAGATCTTTTTGCGGCAATCGGCCTGCCGCGCCATATCCTCCGGGCAGCGGTCGCCGATCTCCACCATACCCCGGATGCCGTTGATGGGGGTGCGGATATCGTGGCTCATGCGCTGCAAAAACTCGGTCTTGGCAAGGTTTGCGCTCTCTGCCTTCAGCGCAGCCGCCTTGAGGGTCTTCTGGTACTCCTGCTCCCGGCGCAGCTGCTGCTCCCGGTAGCGCCGGGCAGTCTTGCCGCGCAGCAATTGCAAAAGGAACAGCACGACCATGTAAGCAAAGGCCGCCATGCTCACATTGCGCATGGTAGAGGCATACACCTCCTGCTCCGGGCGGTAAACATAGATATAAAAGCTGCGTCCCTGCCCCACAATACCGTAGGCGTACTGCTGCCCGGTGGTGCTGTGCACATGGATCATGCCGCCGTCTGTGCTGCGCGCTTTTAAGGCAGAAAGGGTGGGGTTTTCGTCCACAGTGGTATCCAGCAAAGAGGTATCGTTGCTGGCCACGATGCGGTCGCCCCGGGTCACCACGATAATGCCGTCCACAGCGGGGTTATAGCCCTGTACGCAGTTCTGATAGGACAGACTGTAATTGCGCACATATTCTGCCGTGGTGCGGTAGTACACCACGAGCACCCCGTCCCCATCTTTCCGGGCACAGGCTGCGGTGTCCACATAGGAGCTGTCCTCCTTTTCCGTCCGCCCGGCATAGACCTGCTGGGGGTGGTCGGCCACCTTCAGCACGATAGAACCGGCCAGTTCCTTTTCCATCTGTTCCCGGACCTGCGGGTCAGCCACCCGGCCATCCTGTGAGGCACCGCACAAAATTTTGCCCTCTGCCGAAAGCACAAGGATGCCGCTGAGGGTATAATCCTGCAAATATTCTTCCATAGCGGCATCGTCCAGCACCCGCCCGGGGTTCTCCTGCTGGTCCCGGGCGATCTCGCTGCACAGATGCTGCGCGTTTTCCATCACCCGCATCAGGCTTTTGGCCTCGGTGGCAAGGTTCAGGTTATCGTAGCTGGTGCACTGCTCCTTAACATAGCTGATGGTATCCTCAAACTGCTTTTCTGCATTTTGCAGGTCGCTGTGGGCCGAAAGCCCCAGCACACCGCCCAGTATCAGCAACCCAGCAAGCGCACAGATCAGAATGTGCTGCTTCCGGCTGATAACCAGTGACCCTTTTTCCATTCCGTCATGCATGGGCGCTGTCCTCCAGTCCATCCAGATAGTGCCCGGGGTCGTCCAGATAGCGGCTCACGATCTGCCGGACGGTGCCATCTGCCAGCATCTCCCGAAAAACCTCCGTCAGCTGCTGCGGCAGGTCATCGCCGCGCTCTTTGGCAAAGGCAACGCCCAGCCGCGCCGTCATCAGCGGCTCGTCCAGAATGCGGTATTCAACGCTGTAATCCTTCATGAACTGCCGGATGGCGCTTTCGTGGGCGGCTAAGGCGTCCGCGTAGCCTTTGAGCAGGGTGGTGTAGAGCAGATCCCGATTCTGCAGGGAATACAGCCTGCGCAGCCGGGGCAGACCGTTCTGCTCCGCATTCAAAAACAGTTCCTCCGGCTTTGTGGTGGACTGCACCGCCACCACCTTACCGGCCAGATCCTGCAGAGTGCGAATGTCGCTATCGGAGCGCACCGCCACCACCTGACGGCTGTACAGATAAGGCCCTGCCCATTGGTATTCTTCCTCGCGGCCATCCATGGAAAAGCTGCCCCAGATGCAGTCGATGGTGTCGTTTTCCACCAGTTCCTTCTTCTTTTCCCAGTCGATGGTCACAAATTTCACCCGGTAGCCCAGCCGCCCGAACGCCTCAGTGGCCAGTTCCACGTCAATGCCGGTGGGTGCGCCGTCTGTGCCCATATAGTTGAAGGGCGGGTAGTTATCGCTGCCCACCACGATGACCGGCATCGCTGCCGTATAGCTGTCGGCTTTTCCGGGATGCAGGCAGCTGCAAAGCAGCACCGCACACGTTGCCAGTGCCAGCAGGCAGGCCGCCAGCCGCAGTCCTCTTCTGTATTTTTTCATGGTTCTTCCATCCTGTATTTTTTGCTGTATTTTACAGCAGATCGCTCCATGTTATCAGTATAATAAAATCTGTTCCAAAAGAAAAGCCAAAAATCACTTTTCCGGCAGTTTTTACGCTTTTCTGTAAAAAGAGCTCCCGGAGCGTTCGCAGACGTTCCGGGAGCCAAAATAAAACTTTTTACTTGTGGTACTTCATGCCCGCATTGATAGTGCAGGCGCGGTAGATCTGCTCGGTGAGCACCAGCCGTGCCAGCTGATGGGGCATGGTGATGCGCCCCATGCTGAACTTGAGGGCAGCGGCCTTTTTCACCTCATCGGACAGGCCGTGGGACGAGCCGATGACAAAGGCCACATCCCCTGCCCCGCTGCCGGCGCGCTGTGCCAGAAACTGCGCCAGTTCATCGGAAGAGATCTGCTTGCCCTCGATGCACATAGCCACGATAGCAGCACCCTTGCGCACACTGGAAAGGATGGCTTTTCCCTCTTTATCCAGCGCCTTTTTCACCACAGCGTCCGAGGCGTTTTTCTCCTCGATCTTTTCCTCCGGCAGCTCAAGGATGCGGAAAGCGGCAAAAGCCGCCAGACGCTTCTGGTACTCTGCCACGCCCTCGGCAAAATATTTGGCGTTCAGCTTGCCCACACAGATCAGGTCGATATTTTGCATGACTGCTTCCTCTTTTCAGGATAAACGATTTAAAATTGTCTCCGCTTCGCTCTGACAATAACAGCGGAAAATTTTTTATAATTTGTAACTCCGAAACGACTGCGGTCGTTTCGGAGTTACTTTTTCACGGGAGGGGACTTTTCGGAAAGGCGGCGGGGAGTTTCCTGAGCAAATTCCGGCGAAGTGGGGCCCCGGTGCGCAGCACTGGGGCGGAACAGGGGGTTCCGGACTCATTTGCGAAGGAAAGTTCTCCGCCGCCTGCCATCACAGCAGGCTCATCTGCTCGCCCTCGTCCTCGGCGCGGATCAGCGCACCGGTGGCGGGCAGGCTGCGCACGCGATAGCGGTGTGGGTTGGCCAGCTCTAAAGTGTCGGCCGGTACCACCGAGGCGATGGTCTGGTTCTTTTTCAGGGTGACCACCGCCACACCCTGACTGTCGCGGGTGGTCTTGGCGGCGATCTGCGCCGTACCCACCAGCAGCATCCGGCTGGCACTGGTGCGGATGGCAAGCTCGGTCTCCTCCGGCTGGTAAAGCATCATGGCAAGCGGTTCCTTATCGCTGTACGCCTTCAGCAGTTTGCGACGGTTCTGCTTGGTGGCGTAGGAGCTGAGGGGGATCTTTGCGCACTTGCCGCTGGCAAAGAAGAACAGCATAAAGCCGCTGTAATCGCCGGTAATGACCATGCTCAACACGTTTTCGCCCTCGTCCATGCCCAGCCGTCCCGGGATGAAGATGCCCATCTGGGCCACCTTGCCGTCCTCCAGCTCTGCCAGACGCACCTTGTACACCTGCTGCTTGTCGGTAAAGAACAGCGCCTCCACGTTGTTGCGGGTCTCCAGCTGCTGGATGATCTCGTCCCCCTCCTTCAGCTTGTGCGCACCGGCGGTGCGCAGGCTCTGGGGCGGGATCTTTTTAAAGTAGCCCTCCCGGGTAAAGAACACGGTCACCGGGTAGTCCGGCACAGCTTCTTCCTCGGCGGCGGCGTCCTCCTCGGGCAGATCGTACAGGATCTCGCTGCAGCGGGGCTTGCCGTATTTTTTCGCTACATCGTTCAGTTCGTTGATGATGATGCGGCGGATGCGGGCGGGCTTTGCCAGCACATCGTTCAGGTCGGCAATGTCCTTTTCCAGCTGCTCGATCTCGCCGGTGCGCTTGAGGATGTATTCCCGGTTCAGGTGTCGCAGCTTGATCTCTGCCACATAGTCGGCCTGCACCTCGTCAATGCCAAAGCCGATCATCAGGTTGGGCACCACCTCGGTCTCCTCCTCAGTAGTGCGGATGATACGGATCGCCTTGTCGATATCCAGCAGGATGGCGGCAAGACCCTGCAACAGGTGCAGCCGCTTTTCCTTGCCGTGCAGGTCGTAGTAGGTGCGGCGGCGCACACACTCAATGCGGAATGCCGTCCACTCCTTTAAAATCTCCCGCACACCCATGACCCGGGGCTGACCGGACACCAGAATGTTGAAGTTGCAGCTGAAGCTGTCCTCCAGCGGGGTGGCCTTGAACAGTTTTGCCATCAGCTTGTCGGCATCCACGCCGCGCTTGAGGTCCAGCGTCAGCTTCAGACCGTTCAGGTCGGTCTCGTCACGCATATCGCTGATCTCCTTGACCTTGCCGGTCTTGACCAGTTCCGCGATCTTGTCCATGATGGCCTCCACCGTGGTGGTGGGCGGGATCTGGGTGACCTCGATCATATTTTCGCCGGGCACTGCATTGTAGCGGGCGCGCACCTTTACGCTGCCGCGGCCGTTCTCGTAAATTTCACGCATCTGCGCTTCATCATACACGATCTGGCCGCCGCCCACAAAGTCCGGGGCGGGCATGGTGGTGCCGATATCGTGGTGCTCGTCCTTCATCAGTGCCACGGTGGTGGCGCACAGCTCCGCCAGATTGAAGGAACAGATGTTGCAGGCCATGCCCACCGCAATGCCCAGCGTGTTGTTGGCCAGAATGGTGGGGAAGGTGACCGGCAACAGGGTGGGCTCGGTGGTGGTGCTGTCGTAGTTGGGCACAAAGTCCACGGTCTCCTTGTCGATATCCCGGAACAGCTCCTCGCACACGCCTTCCAGCTTTGCCTCGGTGTAACGGGCAGCGGCGCAGGACATATCGCGGCTGTACGCCTTGCCAAAGTTGCCCTTGCTGTCCACAAAGGGCACCAGCAGGCTTTCGTTGCCGCGCCCCATGCGCACCATGGTGTCGTAGATGGCGGCGTCGCCGTGGGGATTCAGGTGCATGGTGCTGCCCACGATGTTGGCAGACTTGGTGCGTGCGCCCTTGAGCAGACCCATCTCGTACATGGTGTACAGCAGCTTGCGGTGCGCCGGCTTGAAGCCGTCGATCTCCGGCAGCGCGCGGCTGACGATGACGCTCATGGCGTAGGGCATATAGTTGGTTTCCAGCGTGCGGGTAATGGGATCTTCCAGCACGCTGCCTGCGTTTAAAATTTCAACGCCGTCGCCCAGCTGCGGGCGCACCGGCTTTAAGGTTTTCTTGGTCGATTTTTTTGCCATTACAGTTCCTCTCCATAGGGAAAAACCCTCTCAGGCTGCTGCGCAGCCAGCTCCCCCGAGGGGGGAGCTTTTGGGGTCGTCCCGCAAAGTTTCCCTCTTGTGCCAAGCCTCTCCCCTTCGGGAGAGGTGGCATCGCGTCAGCGATGACGGAGAGGGTTCATTAGCTCACGTCCAGATCATCCAGATACTCTGCGCCATGCTGGGCGATATGCTCCTTGCGGCCTGCCAGATTGTCGCCCAGCAGGATATCGAACACCTGCGCGGTCTGCGCCACATCGGTGGGCATTACTTTAATAAGGCGGCGGCTTTCCGGGTTCATAGTGGTCAGCCACATCATCTCAGGGTCGTTCTCACCCAAGCCTTTGGAGCGCTGGATGGTGTATTTTTTGTCCCCGATCTTTTCCAGAAAAGCGGCCTTTTCCGGCTCGGTATAGGCGAAATAAGTGCGATCCTTCGTTGTGATCTCATACAAGGGCGACTCCGCGATATACACATAGCCCTTGTTGATCAGGGTGGGGGTAAGCCGGTAGAGCATGGTCAGCACAAGGGTGCGGATCTGGTAGCCGTCCACGTCGGCATCGGTACAGATGACGATTTTATTGAACCGCAGATTGTCGAGGTTAAAGGTAGCCAATTCCTTATTATGCTTTCCGCCCAGCTCCACACCGCAGCCCATCACCTTTATCAGGTCCACAATGACGTCCGACTTGAAGATGCGGGCATAGTCTGCCTTCAGACAGTTCAGGATCTTGCCGCGGATGGGCATGATGGCCTGATATTCACTGTCCCGGCTGGACTTGACCGCGCCCATAGCCGAGTCGCCCTCCACGATATACAGCTCGCGGCGGGCGGAATCCCGGGTGCGGCAGTCCACGAATTTCTGCACGCGGTTGGCCAGGTCGATTTGCGTAGAAAGCGTTTTTTTGATGCTCTGGCGCGTTTTTTCCGCGTGCTCGCGGCTCTGCTTGTTCACCAGCACCTGCTGGCAGATCTTCTGGGCCTCCTCCGGCTTTTCCAGAAAATACACTTCCAGATAATGCTTGAGGAAGTCGGTCATAGCCTGCGAGACAAATTTATTGGTGATGGCCTTTTTGGTCTGATTCTCGTAGCTGGTACGGGTGGAAAAGCTGGAGGACACATACACCAGACAGTCCTGCACGTCCTGAAAGCTGATGGTGCTCTCGCCCTTTTTGTACAGGTTCTTTTCCTTCAGGTACTTGTTGATCTGGTAGACAAAGGCGGTGCGCACTGCGTGCTCCGGGCTGCCGCCGTGCTCCAGCCACGAGGAGTTGTGGTAGTATTCCAGCAGCTGTACCTTATTAGAGAAACAAAAAGCCGCACTCATGCGCACCTTGTAGTCCGGCTGGTCCTCGCGGTCCCGGCCCACGGCCTCGCTCTCGCAGCTGAACACCGGGGTCAGGGTGTCCTCCCCTGCTACTTCTGCCACATAGTCCGCGATGCCGTTCTGGTAGCACCAGCTCTCGTGCCACGGCTTGCCGGTGGCGGGGTCCTTTTCCTTTTCATCGGTAAAGTTGAGGGTAAGCCCCGCGTTGACCACAGCCTGACGGCGCAGCACGTCCTTATAGTAGCTGCCGGGCACATCAATATCGGTAAACACCTCATCGTCCGGCTTCCAGTGGATAATACTGCCGGTGCGGCGGCCCTTGTAGGGCTCCTTTTGCAGGCCACCTACGTTCTCGCCCTTTTTAAAGTCCAGATGGTAGTGATAGCCGTCGCGGTAGATATCGGCGGTCATCCATGCCGAGGCGTACTGGGTGGCGCACAGACCCAGACCGTTCAGGCCAAGGCTGAACTCGTAGTTATCCTCGCCTTCGCCGTACTTGCCGCCCGCGTACATCTCGCAGAACAGCAGCTCCCAGTTGAAGCGCCCCTCGCCGTTGTTCCAGTCCACGGGCATACCGCGGCCAAAGTCCTCCACAATGACGCTGCCGTCCTTGCAGCGGGTCACATTGATGGTATCGCCGTGGCCATCACGGGCTTCATCAATGGAGTTGGAGACGATCTCAAAAATAGAGTGGGCGCAGCCCTCCACGCCGTCTGAGCCAAAGATGACTGCCGGGCGCTTGCGCACACGGTCGGCACCCTTCAGCGAAGTAATGCTTTCGTTGCCATATTCCTGCTGTCTCTTATACACATCTCCGAGCCCACGAGACCCTAAGACATCTCGT
>ERZ1027078.473-NODE-473-length-12423-cov-5.931679_pt1 | contig 12423 bp, 9 predicted proteins | sample MGYA00519279_ERZ1027078 | MGnify/ENA primary metagenome ERZ1027078 (study PRJEB26926, sample SAMN06164530) | human gut metagenome | biome: ENVO:00009003; feature: ENVO:2100002; material: ENVO:00002003 | host: Homo sapiens | place: USA | collected 2012 ... | reverse complement strand
CCCACGACCCCCTGCTCCCAAAGCAGGTGCGCTAACCGGACTGCGCTACACCCCGTTCCCAATCCGGGGACCTCTTGCGAGGTGTGTCCCGCCGATTGCGGAAATCAGTGCGATTTCGGAGTGCAAATATAAGGTCTTTTTTGTTTATAACAAACTTTTCCGGCTAAAATTATCTTTTCGAAGAGAGATTCCTTTTTCCCGACTTCCGTTTCGGGACCTTTTCAGGCCGGATTTCGAATATCCGGTCGCGTGTGCCACGACGTACCGTCCGTTATCCCGGAACGTTTTGTTATTGCAAGCGAACCGCTTGCAGTCGGTTTCGAATTATTCCGAATGTCCTCCCCGTATCGCAGCGATGTGCCGTTCGTTTCGGATGACGGTTTTCCGTTTTTGGTATCATCTGCCCGGGCCGTCGTCGAACAGAAACCTGAAATCTTCGCGGGGCCGGGGCATATATACGTGGAATCCCAGTTCCTGCGCCGTGTGAAGATTTTCCGCATTGTCGTCGATGAAGAGCGTCGCTTCGGGGCGCATACCGCTCTTTTCGATCATTTTGCGGTAAATTTCGGGGGAGGGTTTCAATTCGTGCATTTCGTATGAAAGATAGGCTTTCTCGAAATAGTCGTCCAGTTGCAAACCTTCCTGGGTGAAGAGAACGTCTCGCACGAAAGGAAAAACCACGTCGTTGATGTTGGAGAGGGCATAGGTCCGGAATCCCCGTTCCCGCTGCGTGCGCACCATTTGCAGCTTGTAGCGGGGGATGCCGGCCAGGAAGGAGGTGAAGGCCCGGCGGATTTCATCGTCCGCGATGTCGCGTCCTGCGCTCCGACGCACGTAGTCGTAGAAGTCGTCGTTCGTCACGTCGCCCCGTTCCAACCGTCCGAGAAATCCTTTCGGATGGTACGAGTCGATCAAATCGTCGATTTCGGTGAATCCGATCTTGTGGAATTCCTCCACGCAGCGTGCTCTGTCGAGGTCGATCATCACGCCCCCGAGATCGAATACGATATTTTCGATTCCTTGCAGCATGTCGGTCTGTTTCGTAGTGTCGTTATGGCCTGTCGGCAATTATCCGGCCGAATGCACCGGGCAGGACCCGGCTTCGGGTTTCAGCGATGTTCTTCGTTGAAATTTCCGACGGATTTTTCCCGGTTGCAGGAGCTTTTCGGTGGCGGCCTTGTTCTTAGCACCGTTGTCCCGCTGTCGTGGTTTGTCCGTCCGACGTGCCCGTTACGTCGTTTGTTTGTTCGGTCTGTTTCCGGTTATTCGTTCGTTTGCAGCTCTTCCGGATGTGCTGTCGGGGTTTTTATCGTCGTAATTCCGGCCTCGGATTCGGTGATCGTAGTCTCGGCCTGGGTGGACTGCGTCGCTGTTGCCGTCGGAGCGGAAGGTTCGGGAGTCGCCGTTTCCTTCGCAGTTCCGGTTTGCGTGAGTTGTACCGCCGCCTGTTCCGGTACAGTCGCGAGGACTTCCGCCGTCGCGGAAGCCGATGTATCCGTTGTTTCCGTATCGCCTGCCGTATTGCCGTCCGTTACGTCGATGCTCTCTTCCTCCATACCGAGCTGGATGGCATAAATATCTTTTCCCGTGTAATCGCCGAGTTCCTGTGCCGGAATCGTCCGTACCGAGATCGCGGTGACGGGTATTCCCTGCGATCGGGTCAGGTATTCGACGATCGCGCTGTCGCGGCGGACGAGAATTTTTTCGAGCTGTCCGACGGCCTGGTCTCCGTAAAGCGTGAGGGCTTTCCGGCTGCCGGAGAGTTTGCTGCCGTCGATGCCGCGCAGGGCGAGCAGCGAGTCGGCGAAGCGCATCACTTCGTCCGATTTGAGCTTGGTCTCCTGGATTCGCTCGAAGTCGATCATCGACAGCCGCTCGCCCGCCGGAAGGGTCGAGTTGTAGCAGGCCATTTTGAGATTCAGTTCTGCCAGCCGTCCGACGGCCTTGCTGCGGTTGATCCGCTGCGCGAGGCCTATCTGCATTTCGGGCTTGTCGCGCAGTATGTCGGCCACCTTATCCAGCGTGGCGTATTGATCCGTATTGAGGGAGAATTGCAGCGGATCGACCTCGATGCGGTCGAGATTGTCGCCTCCGCCCGTCAGGAACGAGAAGGGTGCCGTCACGACTTTCAGCAGAACGTTGCCCAGCGCCTTCATCACGATCTTGCGGTAGGAGAATTCCGGGGAGTCGAGGTTGCCTTTCACCGGCAGGTCGATCTTGACGTGTCCTTTGCGGTCTTTGAGAATGTAAAGTCCCAGCTTGAGCGGAATCTTGAATTCAGGCTCCAGGTCCTTGCGTTTCTTGTCGACCTCGCATTGAAATATGTCGAGGTGGTTCGTGCCGTTGAGAAAACGGTCAGCGATGATGTTTTGGCTGCGGAACGTGAGGTTGCCGCCCGTGAGCGGGTAGGCCGTGAAATGTTCGCAGTAGGGGGTGAAATCCTTGAGGTTGATGTTCGACAGAGCGACCATGAGGTTGTGGTTGTCGAGGTTCTGAAGCGAGCCTTTCCAACGGATATGGCCCGATCCCGTGCGTTGCAATTTGGCGTCGAGCGTCAGTTCGTTCTGTTTGCTGAAATCGATGTCGCGGCTCGACAGCCGGATGTCCGAAATGAGGTATCGGAACGGTTTTTCGAACGTGTTGTCCGTGAAGGCGATCTCTCCCTTGTCCAGAAGCAGTTCGCCGACGGTGAAATTGAGCTGCGTCGTGGCCGGTTCTTCGCGTTCGATGGTTACGGTCGTTTCACCGTCGATGGTCGCTTCCGTTTCCGTCGGACGCTCTTCGGGAGCTTTGATCAGAGCGAGCAGGTTGTTGCCGCCGCCCCGGTAGATTTCGAACTGGGTGCGGATGCCGGCGGCATAGATTCGGCGAATATCGTACTGCATCGTGCCCAGATTGCCGTCCCGCAGGTCGAAATTGAGCGTATCGACGTCGATGATCCGGTTGTCGCGGCTGTCGCGCAGTTTCAGCCCCGATGCGGCCGCTATGCCGTACGTGCGCAGGTCGAGCAGGTGGTTGGCGTTGCCTTTCACATGCAGGTCGAGCGTGACGAGGCCCTCTACCGAGCCGATGTCGATCACCTGATTGAAATAGGCCGCCGTGCCTGCCAGCGAGAGGTTCGAAAGCAGCAGGCTGAGGTCGTAGTCGGCCGTCGCCTGGTCGTATTCCAGCGAGGTGCGGAGCGAACCGCCCCGTGAGAAGTTGAACACGATGCCCATGTCCGTCCGTTCGTGTCCGGAGAGGTGCAGTCCCGGTACGTCGATGTCGAGCTCGTTGAAGCCCCACGTGACGTTACGCTGCATGTCCTTGTAAGTCAGCTCGCCGTTGTGTATCTTGATGTCGTCGATATCGACTGTCCAGGGGTTCGACGGGGCCTTTTCGACCGTGTCCGCAGGGGTCAGGAATCGGGTCAGCAGGTCGTCGAAATTGAAGCTGGTGCCATCCTGATAGACGTTCAGGTAGGGTTTGTCGATCAGTACGGCGTCGATGTGTATCCGCTGACGCAGCAGGGGCAGCAGGTGTATTCGAGTATAGAAATTTCCCAGCGATGCGAATGTCGTCGAGTCGTCCGGTTCGAGCATGGCGATCTGGTCGATTCGGAGTTTGCCGTTGAGTACGTTGAACCGCAGTTTCTCGATGGTTATTTGCCGGCCGACGAGTTCCTTGCTGTGTTTTTCAAGGTAGTTTTTCGCGATAGGAGGCAACAGCAGAATCGTCGTCACGACGAGTACTGCGATGATGCCGAGGGTGACGAGCAGAATCTTGATCCATTTTTTCATGGCCGTCTATCTTCTTTTTTATCGGGTTCTGTGTGTTAGCGTTGAAGCTTCATCGTGTACTTGCGGGCAACCCGGAGTACGCACATCGGCATCAGACGGCAGAAGGGTATGAAAAGCCGGTTCCACCAGCCGGGTACGCAGCAACGGCGTCCTCGCCAGAGGGCTTTCAAGGCTCGCCGGGCACAACTGTCCGGTGTGATGAGCACACCCAGCCGCAGCCCGATGCGCTGCCAGCGGGGCGGCAGTCCGTAGAGGTCGGTGGCCACACCTGCCGGGCAGACGGCCGTGACACGGATGTTCTGTTCGCGCACCTCCTTGGCGAAAGCTACCGAAAAACCACGCAGGTAGGATTTGCTGGCGCTGTACAGCGCCAGTCCCGGCCAGGGCATCCAGAGCGAATAGGAGGCCATGTTGAGGATATGTCCTCCACAGCCCCGGCGGGACATTTCGGCGCCGAACAGCCGACAGGTCAGGGTCGTGGTCAGGGCATGGAGGCAGAGGATTCTTTCGATCCGCTCGACGGGTGTTTGCAGAATGTCGCGGAACGAGAAAGCTCCGGCGTTATTGACCAGGACATCGACTTCACGGCCGAGAGCCTGTACCCGCTCGAAAAGTTCGTGTGCGGCTTCGGGTCGTGCCAGGTCGATCGGGATGACCTCTACCGCCAATCCGTATTGTTCGTGGAGTTCTTCGGCTGCGGCTTCCAGTTTCGCCGGATCGAGTCCTGCGAGGATCAGCCGGTATCCGAGTTCGGCCAGCCGCCTGGCCATGCAGCGCCCGATGCCGCTGCCGGCACCCGTCACCAGAGCGGTCCGGCTCCCTTTTTCGATCGTTCCCTTGCGTGTCATTACGGTAGTTTTGCCAGTTCCTCCCGGATTTTTCGGGGCAGGTCGCCGCAATGTTTGCAGCATTTCATATCGACCGAATACATGCGGGCGATGCAGTAGTTGCGGTGGTCGCACTCGCTGCGGGTCGCCGCATCGCCTTCGCGCAGCTTGTTCACGAAAGCCGGGTCGTTCACGAGCGCCCGAGCCATCTGCACCAGTTCGAACCCGCTGTCCAGAGCCCGCTCGATTCCTTCGCGGCTCACCAGACCTCCCACGTAAATTAGCGGCAGTTGCAGCGCTTCGCGGAATTTTTTGGCATCCTCCAGGAAGTAGCACTCCGAGAAGGGGAACTGCCGGATCATGAAGGGGCCGCAGTAGCGGATGAAGGCCCGCAACCAGAGGGGCGAGTAGTAGCTCATGGTGTAGATCGGAATCAGACCCCGCATCACGGCCATCGGCGCCTTGCTTACGAAACCGCCCGAGAGAACGATGCCATTGACCTTCCAGCGCTCGATTTCGCGGGCGATCTCGATGCTCTCCGGAATCTCGATGCCGCCCTTGAATCCGTCGTACATGTTGTGCTTGACGAGTACCGAGGTGCCCGTCGCAGCGGCGGCGTTCATCACCTCTTCGAGGCACATGCGCATGAAGCGCATCCGGTTGTCGAGCGAGCCGCCGTATTCGTCGCGGCGGTGGTTGGTATAGGGCGAGAGGAACTGCGAGATGAGGTAGCCGTGCCCGGCGTGCACCTCGACGCAGTCGAAACCGGCGGCATGAGCTGTTCGCACGGCCTTGCCGAAGTCTTTGGAAACCTGCATTATTTCATCCCGGCGCATTTTGCGGACGGGGGTGTAGGCGTAGAGGTTGAATCCGCTCGAAGCCCCGATGGGAATCTGTCCGGCGGTCGAGTAGTGGGTCATGTTACCGCAGTGACCGATCTGGATCGAAGCGGCGGCGCCTTCCTTGTGGATGGCGTCGGTGATGTCGCGCAGCGCCGGGACGATCTCCGGGCGCAGCCAGAGCTGGCTCTTGAACGAGAGCCCGCTGCGGCAGACGGCAGCGTAGGCCAGCGTGGTCATGCCGATACCGCCCCGGGCGACGCTCACGTGGTAGTCCTTGAGCTGCTGCGTGGGGCTGAAGTCTTTGCCCATCGATTCGAAGGCTGCCGAACGGATGGTGCGGTTGCGGAGCGTAACCTGCCCCAGACGATAGGGCGTGAAGAGTACGGAATCCTGCAAATTACTCATAATTGAAAACTTAATAGATGAAAGGTATGATCCTCTTTCGGTGCAGGGAGGTGAATTCCTGCCCGAACTCTTTTTCGTATCGTTTGTAAAGCGAAGCTGCGCGGGGGGCGAGGTTGGCGAAGGTCCACCAGGCGAATACTGCCCCGGCCCATGACCACGAAGCGATGGCGAAGCCCACCCATTCGGTCAGCTCTCCGAAATAGTTGGCCGACGAAACGTAGCGGAACATACCGCCCCGGGGAATGTAATGGCGTGTATCGCCCGGCTTGCGCAGATGGCGGATGATGTAGTCGGAGTGGAGGTTGATGACCATGCCTGCGACGAAGAGTGCGGCTCCGATGTAAAAATAGGGTTTGGAAAACCAGCCGTCGTAATAGTCGGCAGGGGAGATATAGAAGATCCAGCCGCCTTGCATCAGGGCGTTGAGCGTATTGAAGAGCATGCCCATTCCCACGATCCCGGCCGGCATTTTCGAATTGCCCCGGATCAGCAGCGGAAAGATGAACGCCCGTTGCAGGTAGTGTCCCTGGAACAGGATCAGCAGGGCCAGCGGCGCCGCCTCCCACGTGCGGTCGGAGAGGAGCCAGAGAACGGTCATGGCGATGAATACCGGACATTCCATCAGCACCCAGCCGATCCGGTTCGGGATCGGAAAGCCGTATTTACGGTTGAAGAGATAGCCGTATCCGGCCTCGAAATAGTGGAGTGCGATGTAAACCGCCAAGGCCAGCAGGGCCATGACGATCAAAAAAATGTTAAAATATGCTGCCATGCCGCAAAAGATTTTACCTATTTTATAAAGGGTGGATAAAAATTATTACAAAGGTAGTGAAAATGAGAACAGAATAAAACAAATGAGTTCGTTTTTTTTATGCCGGAGGCTCCCTGTCTTCTGCGGGGGCGATAAAAACGGGAACAGAGTCCGACCGGTGCGTCCGGCGGCTTTGCCGAGTACGTCCGACCTTTCCGAAAGTATGTATAATCGCAGGATTCCGGGTCGTTGAATTTCGTTATTTCGGGGTTTTATCTGCGAATGTGTCGGATGTTCTTCTGAAAATGTTTGGAGGCGGGATTGCCTCCTGGCATAGTTTGTGTCATTCTTCTGTTACGAACCAAAATAATTATAGCGTATGAACCAGAAACGAAACAATGATGAACTGCTGACGACAGTTTTCGGATCGAAAGAAGTGCTCGAGCCTGCTCCCACCGATGTGATCCCCCAGGGAATGATGCGCCCGGAAATTGCATATCAGATCGTCAAAGACGAAACTTACCCCCAGACTCAGCCCCGGTTGAATTTGGCGACGTTCGTGACTACCTACATGGACGAATACGCTACCCGACTTATGAATGAAGCAATCAGTGTAAACTATATCGACGAAACGGAGTATCCCCGCATTGCCGTTATGATATGAATGGACGCTGTATCAACATGATCGCCAATCTTTGGAATACTCCGGAGAAGGCGCAGTGGAAGGCAGGCGCCCTCGGTATCGGCTCTTCGGAGGCCTGTATGTTGGGCGGTGTGGCTGCGTGGCTGCGCTGGCGCAAGCGTCGCCAGGCTGCGGGCAAGCCGTTCGACAAACCGAATCTGGTGATGAGCGCCGGTTTCCAGGTGGTGTGGGAGAAGTTCTGCCAGCTTTGGCAAATCGAACTGCGCACCGTGCCTCTGACGTTGAAGAACCCGACGCTCGACCCTGAGCAGGCGCTCGCCATGTGCGACGAGAACACGATCTGTATCGTCCCGATCGAGGGTGTTACCTGGACGGGTCTGAACGACGATGTCGAGGCGCTCGACAAGGCGCTCGATGCTTATAACAAGAAGACCGGCTTCGAAATTCCGATCCACGTGGACGCCGCTTCCGGCGGTTTCATCCTGCCGTTCCTGAATCCCGAGGTGAAATGGGACTTCCGCCTGAAGTGGGTACTCTCGATCTCTACGTCGGGTCACAAGTACGGTCTGGTGTATCCGGGCCTGGGTTGGGTAGTCTGGAAGGACAAGAAATACCTGCCCGATGAGATGTCGTTCAGCGTCAATTACCTGGGCGCGAATATCACGCAGGTCGGTCTGAACTTCTCGCGTCCGGCGGCCCAGGTGCTGGGACAGTACTACAATTTCCTCCGCCTGGGATTCGAGGGCTACAAGGAGATTCAGCAGAATTCGATGGATATCGCCACCTATTGCCACGATCAGATCGGCAAGATGAAGTGCTTCCGCAACTATGCCGACAAGCTGGTCAATCCGTTGTTCATCTGGTATATGAATCCCGATTACGACAAGAAGGCCAAGTGGACGCTCTACGATCTGCAGGCGCTGTTGCAGCAGAGCGGGTGGATGGTTCCGGCCTATACGATGCCCGAGAACCTGGAAAATCTGGTCGTAATGCGTGTGGTCGTTCGTCAGGGTACGTCGCGCGATATGATCGACATGCTTATCGACGACATCAAGAACGCTGTGGCCGAGCTTGAAAAGTTGGAGTATCCGACCGATTCCCGTATCAAATACGAGAAGCAGATCAAGCAGAAAGGCCGCGTATTTACGCACTGATCCGCAGAAACCCGATCCTGCATCCGCCCCGTCGAACCGCTGCACGTGCAGCCGGGGAGAGTTGATGGTTGCGACCGCAATCCGCCTGTCCCGATTGGTGGCGGTGCCGATGCGGTGGGTTGGGATTCCCGCTGATCGCCCGGCTTGCGGGGTTAGCCTCTTCCCGTGACCGAGGCATTGTAAGCTCCGCCCGTCTGAATTTTCAGACGGGCGGAGCTTTTTTTACGAAAAATCTTTGCGTAATTAAAATAAAAATGATATATTGGGGCAAATGAAAAAAAACTATTTACCAACCAAACTAAAACCTTTGTATTTATGAAAAAATTTAATTACTTATTCGGCTGGCTTTTTTGCGGGGCGGCGCTTCTCGGTTTTGGATGCGACGATGACAAGACGGATGTCCCCCCCCCGACGGTTACGTTTGAAATCGCGACGCCGGAAGCCTCGTCTAATTCCGTTTCTGTGACGGTTACGCCGTCGGACGACAAAACGACCTATTTTGCGGGAGTGACGGAATCTTCCTCCGTCGAAGGACTTGCCGACGAGGAGCTTGTTGCCGAAATGGTCGCACGTTCGGATTTCGACAAGTGTCTTTACATGGGCAAGAAAGATGTTTCGGCAACCGGGCTGAAGGCTGATACCGATTATACGGTGGTGGTTTTCAGCTATCAGAATAAAGAAGTCGGAGCTGTGGTCAAGAAGACCGTCAGGACGCAGAAGGAGGGTGATGGGCCGACGCCGGGCGATTTCAAAATCGAGATCACGGTAACCGATATCACCCACAATTCGGCTAAGGTGAAGGTTACGCCCAGCGACGATACGGTGGACTACTACGTGAACGTGTTTCCCAAATCCGAGGTCGAGCGTGACGGAAAGATGCTTGAAGGCTGGGAGTTCATCGAATATTACGGACAGGACCCCTACATCGGGAACAAAACCCAGAAGGGTGTGTACGAGAGGTCGCTATCGGGACTTTCGTCGAGCTACTCGTACGTAGTGGCGGCTTACGACCTTTCTCAGGATGAGGAAGTCGTTTATTATGAGTTCCTGACGACCAAGGCTCCGGACGTTCCCGACCAGTTCCAGATTACGAACATCCAGCCTACGACCACGGGGGTGACCTTTACCGTGACACCCCAGAGTGCGGACGAATGGTATTGCGCCTGGATTACGACGAAATCTACCTATGAGAGTTTCGAGCCGGAATCGTATATTCAGGGCGTTTATTATGGCCTGAACAATATTGCGGTTGATAAGCAGATGACGATGTCGGACTACGTGAAGTCGATCGCCAAGCAGGGTACGGCAGAGTGGAGCAATTATGACGGCGATCTGAAGCCCAAGACTGATTACGTGATCTTGGCGTTTTACGTGGACCCGAACAATGAAGACCAGTTGCAGGTATACGACTATGCATATACGAAGGCGGAATTCCGCACGGAGACTCCGGAGACCGAAATTTCGTTGACGCTGGGCGACATCAAGAACCTGACGGACAACGGCGACGGTACTGCCGAGGTAACGGTTCATGTCAAGGCCTCCCTGGCCACATCGTATCGCATCGGCGCTCACACGCAGACCGAAATCGATGAGGAAATCGCGAATGGTTACGGCCCTGAGGATTGGGGGGACTTTTGGATCAGTTGGCGTTCCTCCTCCGATGTCGAAGGCATTTGTTCACCCGAAGGCGCCGATGTCACTGCGCTCATTCCTTTCGTTGCAGGACAGGGATATTGCCTCATTTTCCGAGTCCGTAGTGAAGATGGCAACACGAAAACCGAGTACAAACCTTTGAATAAATAACATTCGGATACATATTCCGGTCCGGTATTTCTCGGCGAATGCAGGTTTTCTGTTTCATCTGAGATTCGGAGAATAATGGTGGGGAGATGCCGGACCGGATTTTTCTTTGAAGTTCATGCTATGAAAAAAACGATATTCGAGCACTTTGGATTCTGGTTGCGCGGAGTTGTGTGTGGCGCGTTGCTCCTGTCGGCGGCGGTTGCATGCAGCGATGATAACGACGATCCGGGGGCAGCGGCTCCCGAGATCACTTTGGAGAGCGTTTCGACGGGTCAGACCGAATTTTCGTTCCGCCTGCGGACGAATGTGGACGGGGCGTACGGTTATCAGGTCGTGAAACGGACGCAGAATGACGGGATAGAGAAGCCCGACGCCGCATCGCTTTTCGACGAGCACACCGGTACCGTGAATAAAGAGACTACGGTGGCCGTGACCGGTTTGGAGACGGGCTGTTCCTATGTGCTTTATGCGGCCGTGAAGGCGGAGACGCTGTATAGCGAAGTGGCGGAGCTCGCCTTTACGACAGGGGTGAACTCGAACGAAATTATCGAGGTGTCGGACATCGGCTCCGACCGGTTTACGTTCTCTATCCGTTGTGAGGGTCCCTACTTTTTCGCCGCGATTCCGACGGCCACGCTGAATACGTATACCATCGAGGAGTACCTCACTGAGGCGGGTTGCATCGGCCGGGGCGAGGCCGAATACGACTGGGTCGACGGAGGGGAATTCTCCGCCGAAAACGGGACTTTCTCCATGAAGGTCATCGCGGGTGTTCCGTACGTCATTCTGATGGCGCCCTGCGACGCATCGTACAATATCACCGGGGAGCCTCAGCGGCTGGATTTCGAGACGCTGCCCCGCCAGGGTAGCGGTGCGGAAGTGGAGGTGGAATTGACCGAAATCGCCTCTACGTCGGTGAAGGTCGGAACCTCGCCTGGCGAAGGTGTCGCCGAATATTATGTATATGTCCGTGATAAGGAGTGGTATACGAACATCATCGAGAACAACGGAGGCGAGGCGATGGCGATCCATATGATCAAGTATGCCACCGATGCGGGACTGGGCAGGAAATACGAGGCGGTCGCGAGCGAAGTGTGGGAGGGTCTGAAACCCTCCAAGGAATATTACTGCGGCGTGGTGAGCGTCGATTTTTCCGGGGGCGAGAATCTTCAGTTGGTACCGTTCACGACTGAAGAGTCCTCGGGACGGGTGCCTCTGCTGGAGGTCGAGGCCCGTAAATCCGATACGAATCCTTCCGAGACGCTGAATCTCCGCATTCGGAGCGATATAGCTTATCTGGGACGTTACGCCGTTTTGGCCGCCGCCGAGGTAAAGAATTACGAAGCGCAGGGTAAGGGTGACAAGGAAATTATTTCGGACGTAGGCACCGACCTGAACATCCAGGAGATGGAGCAGGTCAATACGGCGGAAGGTTACGATATCGAGGTGGAATTCCTCTATCCGGGCATGGAGTATGTCTGCATCGTCGCCGTACGTTCGTTGGAGGATGTGGAAGTTTATAAACGGGTGACGGTGCGGATGGACGACTGGCCCTCCGAGGCGCGTGTCGAGTCCGAGTTGTTCGACGTGCTTCCGGGTACCTGGACGATCTCCTATTCCTATCTGGACTATAATGATATGCCTCAGGAGATTAAGGATGTCGAAGTGAAGATCGAAGCCGGAGTCGATGATAAGACTTGTAAGGAGTACCGTGCTCGGAATATGCTGGTGCTGACCGGCTATCCGTTCCAGGGGGGCGAGCCGCTCTATTATTCTCCGGCCGATTTGATGAGAGAATCTTCCTGGTACAGCGCGGCACCTGAACTGGCTTACCGTGACTACGGGGCCAAAATCTTCTTCCACATTGGAGAGGGCGATGAGGTGACGGTGCCTTCGTCGAAGAGTGTTTATCTGTATAACTGGGGAGACTGGCCGCTTCTTTTCGTGGGCATGGATTACGATAAGTACCAGCTCGCGCCGGCATCGTTTCCGGTGGAGGTATCGTCCGACCGCAGGACGCTTACGATCAAGCAGTACGTATCGGGTGCCGAGTTCGAATACGGTGTATACCGGCCTTCAGTGGTGATGGATGGAGTCAAGTTGAACGTGGCTGTGTCGGATATCGTGCTGCGTAAGGTCGATTGAGTGATGCGGCAGCAAAGGGCTGTCCCGATTGGTGGCGGTGCCGATGCGGTGGGTTGGGATTCCCGCTGATCGCC
>ERZ1027078.466-NODE-466-length-12593-cov-4.677620_pt1 | contig 12593 bp, 11 predicted proteins | sample MGYA00519279_ERZ1027078 | MGnify/ENA primary metagenome ERZ1027078 (study PRJEB26926, sample SAMN06164530) | human gut metagenome | biome: ENVO:00009003; feature: ENVO:2100002; material: ENVO:00002003 | host: Homo sapiens | place: USA | collected 2012 ... | reverse complement strand
CTTTGAAACAGAACAGAAAGGCGCTTTTTAAAAGCGATGGTTTTATAAAATGGCACTGGATGGTGTATTTTTACGACATTTAAAAGAGGAAATCGGCACGTCCTTGCTCGGCACGCGCGTAGACCGTGTGTTTCAGCCGAACCGCGATGAGCTGATTCTCGCATTTCGCGGCTTCAGCGCCGCATATAAGCTGCTCATTTCCGCCCGTGCAAACAGTGCGCGCATCAATCTGACGACGATTCCGGTGGAAAACCCGCAGCAGCCGCCGATGCTGTGCATGCTTTTGCGCAAGAAATTGCAGGGTGCAAAGCTTTTGGAGATCACGCAGCCCGACTTGGAGCGTGCGCTCATGCTGAAATTTGACAGCGTGAACGAGCTCGGCGACCACGTGGAACTGACGCTTGCCGTGGAGATCATGGGCCGGTACAGCAATATCATTTTGGTTGACGAAAACGGCAAAATCATCGATGCACTAAAACGCGTGGATGCCGAGATGTCTTCGGAGCGTCTTGTGTTGCCTGGGCTTTTATACCGCTTGCCGCCCCCGCAGGATAAGCTTTCCATGCTTACCTGCACGGTGGAGGAGATCATGGCGCGTATCGATGCTTTACCGCGTGATATGGAGCTTTCCAAAGCGTTGATGTCTGTTTTGCAGGGCATTTCGCCGATCATCGCGCGCGAAGTCGAAAACAGCGCGGGGCTGGGGCATGAGGTGTATGTGAAAAGCATGACGCCCCCGCAGCGCCGCCGTACGGAGATGTACGTGACGACGCTGATGGAGACGGCGAAAAACGTTTCCGGCACACCGCATATTGTCATAGACCCGCAGAATAAACCGAAAGATTTCGCGTTTATGGACATTCGTCAGTACGGCAACGCGATGACGGTCAGTGAAAAAAAGAGCTTTTCCGAAATGCTCGACGCGTTCTACGCCGAGCGCGACCAGATTGAGCGTATGCGCGTGAAAAGTCAGGATCTTCTGCGTCTGCTTGCGAATCACGCCGACCGTTTGAGCCGCAAGATCGCGAACCAGCAGGCAGAGCTTTCCGCATGCGCCGAGCGCGACACACTGCGCATCAAGGGCGACCTGCTCAGTGCGAATATGTATGCGATTCAAAAGGGTGAAACATCCGTAAAGCTGCAAAATTTCTATGATGAGAATTTGGCGGAGCTTGAGATTGCGCTCGACCCGGCGCTCACGCGCCCCGGCCGCTTTGACCGGCGCGTGCCCGTGGAGCTGCCCGATCTCAAGGGCCGCGAGGAGATCCTCAAGGTGCACGCCCGCAAGATCAAGGTCGCCGAGGACGTGGACTACAACAAGATCGCGCGCATGGCCTCCGGCGCATCGGGCGCGGAGCTGGCGAACATCGTCAACGAGGCCGCGCTGCGCGCCGTGCGCGACGGCCGCCGCTTTGCCACGCAGTCGGATCTCGAGGAGAGCATCGAGGTCGTCATCGCGGGCTATCAGAAGAAAAACGCCATTCTCACGGATCAGGAGAAATGGACGGTCGCCTACCACGAGATCGGCCACGCGCTCGTCGCCGCGCTGCAGACGCACTCCGCCCCCGTGCAGAAGATCACCATCATCCCCCGCACGTCCGGCGCGCTGGGCTACACGATGCAGGTCGAAGAGGGCAACCACTACCTCATGACGAAAGAGGAGCTGGAAAACAAGATCGCCACGCTCACCGGCGGCCGCGCGGCCGAGGAGGTGCGCTTCGGCGTCATCTCCACCGGCGCGTCCAACGACATTGAGCAGGCAACAAAGCTCGCCCGCGGCATGATCACGCGCTACGGCATGAGCGAGGCGTTCGACATGGTCGCGCTCGAGACGGTCACGAACCAGTACCTCGGCGGCGACGCCTCCCTCGCCTGCTCGGCCGAAACGCAGACGCAGATCGACCATCAGGTCGTCGCGCTCGTGAAAAAAGAGCACGCCAAGGCCGTCGGCATCCTCACGGAAAACCGTGCCAAGCTCGACGAACTGGCCAAGTACCTCTATGAAAAGGAGACCATCACCGGCGAGGAGTTCATGGCCATTCTCAACCGCGCCTGACGGGCTGCGATGCGGTCGTGCAGCGATCCTGAATCACCCCGCGAAAGGAGGACCACCGCAACCGTATGAATGAAAAGCTGAAAGAAAAAGTCAAGGAATCTCTCTCGAGCGTGCTGCCCATCACCCTGATCGTGCTGGTGCTGAGCGTCACGCTCGTCCCGATGGAGATCGGCACGCTGGCGCTGTTTCTGACCGGCGCCGTGCTGCTGATCGTCGGCATGGGGTTTTTCCAGCTCGGCGCCGAGATGTCCATGACGCCGCTCGGCGAGGGCGTCGGCAAGACGCTGGCGAAGCGCGAAAAGGTGCTGCTGGTCGTACTCGTGGCGTTCGCGCTCGGGACGATCATCACCATCGCGGAGCCGGACCTGCAGGTGCTGGCAAACCAGGTCGCGTCGATCCCGAACAATGTGCTCATCTGGACGGTCGCCGTCGGCGTGGGCGTCTTTCTGGCGCTGGCCGTGCTGCGCATTTTGTTTCGCGTCTCGCTGGCAAAATGCCTGCTGGCCGCGTATGCGCTGCTGTTTGTGCTGACGCTGTTTTCCCCGAAGGAATTTCTCGCCGTCGCGTTCGATGCCGGCGGCGTCACGACCGGGCCCATCACCGTGCCGTTTATCATGGCGCTGGGCGTCGGCGTGTCAGCCATCCGCAGCACGCAGGGACACGACGACGACAGCTTCGGTCTCGTCGCGCTGTGCAGCGTCGGGCCGATTCTGATGGTGCTGCTGCTCGGCATCTTCTACCACCCGACGGACGCGGCCTACTCCGCCGTAGAGATTGCGCCGGTCGTGACAACGCGCGACGTGGCGCGGCAGTTCGCGCTCGGCTTCCCGGGCTATGCCGAGGAAGTGCTGCTGAGCATCCTGCCGATCGTGGCGGTGTTCGTGCTGTTTCAGCTGCTGACGCGCTGCTACCGGCGGCGGCAGCTGCTGCGTACGGGCGTCGGCTTTCTGTACACGGTCATCGGCCTGATCCTGTTTCTGACCGGTGTGAACGTCGGCTTCACACCCGTGGGCAATCTGCTCGGTTCGGGTCTGGCCGGCAGCGCGTACCGCTGGGTGCTCATCCCGATCGGCGCGGTCATCGGCTACTACATCGTCAAGGCCGAGCCCGCCGTGCAGGTGCTCAACAAGCAGGTCGAGGACGTCACCGGCGGCACCGTGTCACAGAGCATGATGAACACGGCGCTGTCCATCGGCGTCGCCTGCGCGGTGATGCTGTCCATGGTGCGTGTGCTGACCGGCATCAGCATCTACTGGATCCTCGTGCCCGGCTACGCGCTCGCGCTCATCCTCGCGCGGTTCGTGCCGTCCGTGTTCGTGGGCATCGCCTTCGACTCCGGCGGCGTCGCAAGCGGGCCCATGACCTCCACCTTCCTGCTGCCGCTGGCCATGGGCGCGTGCACCGCGCTCGGCGGCAACGTCGTCACGGACGCCTTCGGCGTCGTAGCGCTCGTCGCGCTCGCCCCGCCGGTGGCGATCCAGATCATGGGCGTTCTTTATGTACATAGATCCAAAGCCGTGGCACAAAACAAAGCTGACCTGCTGTCCGATGACGGCGTCATCGACCTGGAGGACGAAGAGATATGATACATGCCGAAAACCGACTCGCACCGCGCATGGTGCTCATCATTACGAATCATGAATACCGCCGCAAGCTCGAACAGACGTTTCAGAATTTCCGCATCCCGATCTATTATCAGTGCCAGGGGCACGGCACCGCGCCGTCGGAGATGCTCGACATCTTCGGCCTGAGCGGCAGCGGCCGCCTGCTCACGATCGGGCTGCTGCCGAAATTTCTCGTGCGCGACCTGCTTGACGCGCTGCAGCAGCGCATCCCGCTGCACAAACGCGGCGGCGGCATCGTGCTGACGATCCCGATCACGGGACTGCAGCGGCCGCTGTTCCAGCTCATGAACGACCAGCTGCGCGAGACCATTGAACAGAAGATCGAAGAAAGGGTGTGTAATGAAATGTCCGATACGCAAACCGGCGCGGGTTACGCCGCCATCTGGGTCGCGCTCAGCAACGGCTACAGCAGCGACGCCATCGACGCCGCCAGAAGCGCGGGCGCCATGGGCGGCACGATCCTCAAGGGACGCCGCCAGAACTCCGAGCGCATCAGCCGCAAGCTCGGCATCTCCATGCAGGAGGAAGAGGAGTTCGTCGTCATCGTCACGCCGCGCGAAAAGAAGGCCGCCGTCATGAACGCGATCAGCGACGCCTGCGGCCTGCGCACGGACGCGCACGGCATCATCGTCTCGCTGCCGGTGGACGAGGTCATCGGCCTTGAGACCGGAGAAAACACGCTGTAACATTCCAAATAAACCAAAAATGCCGCAGGCAGCCGCCTGCGGCATTTTTGCGTCCGGATAGCGTATTTCAGGCCAGGGCGCGCTCGACCGCCGCCATTGCGTGGGCATGGGTCGTGTCGATGAGCGGCACCGCGCAGTCCTCTGGCTTGACCAGCAGGCCGAATTCCGTGCAGCCAAGGATCACGGCCTCCGCGCCGCGATCGGTCAGGTCCCGGATCGCAGCCCGAAACTTGTCCCGGGTCTCCGGGAGAAACACGTCCTTGACCAGTTCCTGATACAGTGCGTTATGGATGTTGTCAAAATGCGCGCCGTCCGGGAACAGCACATTCAGGCCGTAGCGCTCCTGCAGGCGGCCCCGAAAGAAGGTGCTCGACGATTACCGCCCGCTGCTGGAGGAAAAAGGCTTCCGGGTCGAGATCCGGCCGACGGACGAGACGGTCTTTGCCGACCGGCGCGGGCTGTGCTTCCTGCTCGGGCAGGTCGTGAGCAACAGCGTGAAGTATACGCTCGAAAAGCCGGTGCTGACCTTTTCCCTGGAAAGCAATGACACGGCGACCGTCCTGTCCATCCGCGACAACGGCCCGGGCGTGCGCGCGTGCGACCTGCCGTACGTGTTTGAAAAAGGTTTCACCGGAGACTCCGGCCACGAGAAGAACAAAGCCACCGGCATGGGGCTCTATCTCGCGCGCGAGGTCGCAAAGGATCTGGGCCTCACGCTCACCGCCGCGTCCGGCTGGGGCGCGGGGTTTGAAATTCGGGTCACATTCCCGGTCGTAGAAAAATAAATATTGAAGATCCGGCGCCGCGAACAGCGGCGCCGGATTTTTTCTGTCATGCCTTGCCCCCTCGAGCTCCCCCGCCGCGCAAAATGCCCCGACAGCCGAGGCTGCCGGGGCAAAGGGGGGATGCGACATCTAACGGGATGGTACGTCAGACGATGTTATACTTCTTGAGCAGATCCACCACGACGTTGTTGACCAGCGGCTCCTTGACGAGGTCGAGCAGCGGCAGCACCGACGGGAGCAGGAACTCCAGCGGCTTCTTGCCGTCGAGCAGCTTGCTGGTCGCGTAGAGCAGGTCGCGGATATCATACACGCTGCCCCAGACTTCCGGCACGCCGCGGTCGACATTGCAGAGCGTGTAGACCGCTTCCATCGCGGTACGGATGGAGTACTCGGTGGTGAACACGGTGTCGCGCGGGGTATCGGCGAACTGGCCGACGAACGCGAGGTTGACGGAACCATCGGGCACGACCTTCGGGCGGTCGCCTTCGGCTCTGGGCTCAAAGAACGTGGTGACGTAAGGCATCATGCACGGCGTGGTGTTGCATTCGTTCGTGGCCAGATCCATGATCTGATCCTCGGGGATGCCGATGTGGTACAGCCACTCTGCCGCCAGCTCGATGCCGGTGCAGTCGCACATGTTCTTCTTGATGAAGTCGCCCTTGTCGTCCCAGCAGTTGAGGCCGTAGACCCAGATCAGGCAGTGATCCTTCGGCTGCTCCTGGAACTGGCCCTGACGGTTGATGGTCCAGCTGACGAGCCAGCTCGAATCGCGGCAGGTGACGATGCCGCCGGTAACGACCTTGCCGGACAGCGGGTCGCGCTTGCAGATCTTCTGGATGGCGTCGAGGATCTGCTTGTTGGCCGTGTCGACGGTCCAGGACTCCCAGCTGGTCTCCTTGATGTCCTTGAAGAACTTCTCGGGATGGCCGAACGCCGGATCCTGCGCGGCGAGCTTCTTCCACATCTCGATGGACGGGCCTTCGCCGTTCTTGACCTTGATGACCGGAGCGTGCGTCTGATCGCCGTAAGCGGACGCATCGCCCTGGCAGCCATTCGTGCAGATGACGAGATCGTTCTCGGTCAGCTCGATGACCTTTTCCACGCCGCCCTGGGTGTACTCGATCTTCTTGGCGACCTTCTTATCCTCGGTGCAGTCGCAGACGATGTTCGTGACCGTGGTGTCGAAGAGGACCTTTCCGCCGTGGTCGGTAATGTATTTGCACATCGGGAGGATCATGGACTCATACTGGTTGTAGCGGGTGAAACGCAGCGCGCTCAGATCCGGCAGGCCGTCGATGTGGTGGATGTAGCGCTGCAGGTAGAGCTTCATCTCGAGGGCGCTGTGCCACTTCTCGAACGCGAACATGGTCTGCCAGTAGGTCCAGAAGTTCGTGGCGTAGAACTCATCGTCGAACACGTCATCGATCTTCTTGTCCTCGAGGGACTTGTTGGTCGCCATGAACAGCTTCAGCAGCTGGGTAGCGGCGCCGGGCGTCAGGCCGTACTTACGGTCGGTGTGGGCGTCCTGGCCCTGCTTCTCGGTGACACGGCACAGGGAGAAGTTCGGGTCTTCCTTGTTGAGGTAGTAGTACTCGGAGAAGACCGTCTCGCCCGGGTTCACGATCGACGGGATGGACTTGAACAGATCCCACATGCACTCGAAGTGGTTATCCATCTCACGGCCGCCGCGCATGATGAAGCCCTTGGTCGCGTCGTAGATGCCGTCGCAGGAGCCGCCGGCCACCGGCAGGTGCTCAAAGAGCGTGATGTGCTCGCCGGGCATCTGTGCATCGCGGATCAGGAAGCAAGCCGCCGCCAGACCGGCCAGGCCGGTGCCGACGACATATGCCGACTTGTTGTCGATGCCTTCGGGTTTTTTCGGCGTTGCAAACGCCTCGTAGTTACCGCTGCTGTAATACATTCTGTGTACCTCCCATTCATGATGTGTTTTCCGTATTTTTTGTGCAGTCCGCTGCACGAGTTTCTTCTGTTATGGTCACTAACACTTGCCTCCAAAAAAAAGAAGCAGCTTCGTTTGACAATTATCAATATAGCGTATTTCGCCGTCTTTACTGCACCATTTGTTACGCAAATGGCGATAATTAAACATAACCATTTGGTTTCGTTGAATGTCACTAAATTGACGATTTGTGATTGTGCATTTTGACCGTTTTTCGCCGAATGTCCAATCAAAATGCGTCAAATGGTACAAAAGAAAGCTGCCAAAAAGCGAAATTTGCTTTTTGACAGCTTCCAGTTTGGACATATATGGTCGTCAAGTGTGCCCTACAAGTTGGCCATGCCCTCCAGCGCAGGGCGGTCGAGCACATAGATCTTGCCGCGGCCGGTGCGCAGAAGGCCCATCTGACGCATCCCCTCCAGCTCCCTGCTGATGACCTCGCGCGTGGTGCCGAGGTGGTGGGAGATCTCCTCGTGGGTGATGCGCGCAAAGCCGTCCTCGGGGTGGGCATCGGCCTTTTCGAGCACGACGCGGGCGATGCAGCTGCGCAGAGGATGGAAAAAATAATACTCTATGTTATTGAGCACCGTCTGGACATTGCGCGCCTGCGTGCACTGCAAAAACTGCTGCACGACCGGCGATTCCGCGCACAGCGGGCGCAGGGCCACAATGTTGATGTAGGCAAACACGGCGTCGCTGGTCGCCTGCAGGATGGGGACCGTGTCACCCGGCGCTGCACTGTCGAGCGTATTGAGCATGCAGCAGCCGCCGCTGACGATCGACATGAGCGTGATCTCGCGGCCGGTGTCCGTCGCAATAAACACACGCACTCCGCCGGAGAGCACGAGAAACAGGCCGTTTTTTTCCGGCATGGAAAAAATCACGTCGTCCCCCGCGCGGTACGAGCGGACGATCGTATTCAGGCGCAGCATCTGCTGCTGAGAGCCCGTCAGCGAATCCCAGAACGGCAGGCACACCGTAAAGTCATAGGAACGTTTGTTTTTATCCGTGCTGCACACCTCCGCCGTTTTGGAATGATATGTTAGCGCCACTAACATATATGCGCAAAAAAAGAAACTTGCTGCTTCTTCTCACATCTTATCAAATTGACACGTCCGCACCGTATCATTTGTTACATATCTGACGCCTTTTCACGTTTTCCTGCCAGTAAGGAGGCGTCTGGTTCATTCTTGATATAGCTCACGAGCAGCTCGCCGGTAAACTGGACGACATCGACCGGAGAAACGCCGAAGGACAGGTTCTCATAGATCGTCGTACCGGTATAAGCGTTGAGCAGGCACTGATACACCGCGTAAATATTCACATCCGGGCGGATCGAGCCGTCGGCCACGCCTTCGCGCAGGGCCTTGAGCGCCGGGACGGGGATCTCCTTGTCGTAGTACTTCCAGAACACATTGTTGACGTCGCTGCCGGTGTTCTTCTCGGAATAGGCCGAAAACATCTCGCGCGTGTAGTCGTACCACTCCGGCTGGTCATCATAAATGCGGAAGTAAATGTGCATGCAGACGACGAACTTTTCATACCCCGTCGTACACGCTGCGGACTCTCGCTTGTACTGCTCCATAAAATCAGTAAAAAACGTAGCCAATGCGTCGCGCCAGGCGGCAAACACGAGCGCGTCCTTGTTGCGGAAATAGCGGTACAGCGACGTCGGCGTCAGGCCGGCCGCCTCGGCGATGCGGCTGATGGGCGTCGCGGCGATGCCGTCCGCGATGAACAGCGTCTGCGCCGTGTGGATCACCCGCCGGATGTTCTGTTCCCGTTCCTCACTGCGTTTCACGGTCTGCACCTCCCTGCGCAAAGTTGTTTACAGTATGCCATGTTTTCACGCCGTTTGCAACCGCAAATGTGCCGGGTGGAAACATTTGTGCCTTGCACGGCGCGGCGCAGCGTGGTATGCTCACGGCAGACAGAGAGATTCCTCCCCGCCGGAGCGGATGTCTTGGCCCCGACGGAAGTCGAGGCCTTTTTTTATGACCGGTTTCACCGGTCATAAAAAGACCGGATCTCATTCGAGGCGGGCCTTACCCCCTCGAGCTCCCCCGCGGCGCTTTATCCGTTTCCCTGCCGCATCTTTCGAACGGCCGTGATAAACCATTTGACCGATTTCACCGGTCATAAAAAAGACCGGATCGCATTCGAGGCGGGCCTTGTCCCCTCGAGCTCCCTAGCGACACTTTATCCGTTTCCCTGCCGCATCTTGACGATAGACAGCAAAAAGAGCACGCTGCCAAAGCAGCGTGCTCTTTATATGGTTTGCGTTTTGGCTGGTTGGCGCCGAATCAGGCAGCCTTCTTCGCCTTGGCCTGCGCTGCGAGTGCCTTGCTGCCCTCGACGACGAGGTCAATGGCAAGGATGACCAGCAGGATGGCCAGGATCGCGCGGATGTAGCACCATGCAAGGCCGGTGCCGCCGGCGATGATCGCAGTGATCTGGGACTTGATGGTGAAGACCAGAGACGTCAGCGTCACGAGGATCATGAAGATCATCGGGAAGTAGAACATCTTGTTGTTTCTGCCCATCTTGCCGAGCCATGCGGCGACGGCCAGCAGGCCGAGGCCGGCCAGGAGCTGGTTGGCAGCGCCGAACAGGGGCCAGATCTTTGCGTAACCGGTCATGCCAAGGGCAATGCCGAGCACGACGGTGATTGCGGTGGAGACGTACGGATTGCAGAGGACCTTGCGAGCGCCGGTCACGGTCGGATCGCCGGCCTTCTCACCGGGCTTGAGCCAGAATTCCTGGAACATGTAGCGAGCCAGACGGGTCGCGGTATCCAGAGAGGTCAGGCAGAACACGGACACGGCCAGGACCATCAGCGTGTAGGTGACGGACACGGCGCCGGAGCCGAAGATCTTGCCGAGCATCTGGGACAGGCCGGTCGCGAACACGACGGTCGGGGTGACAGTCGTGCCGGCTTTGTAATCCTGCCAGATGTACGCAACCGCGCACAGGGAGACGAGCGCGAGCACACACTCAATGAGCATGCCGCCGTAGGCGATGGGCTGTGCGTCCTTCTCATTGTTGAGCTGCTTGGCCGTCGTGCCGGAACCAACGAGGGAGTGGAAGCCGGAGATGGCACCGCAGGCAATGGTGACGAACAGAGCCGGGAACATATAGCCAAGGGAGCTGCCCGTCGGGGCGATGGTGTCTTTGAAGCCGGTGAACGCAGGCATATCCAGCGTCGGGTGGCAGCCAATGACACCGACGATCGCGAGGATCATCATCGCGTACAGCAGGAACGAGCTGAGGTAGTCACGCGGCTGGAGCAGGATCCAAACAGGCGTGACGGAAGCGACCAGAATGTAGATGCCGCAGATGATCATCCAGGTCTGGTAGCTCAGGTAGATCGGATGCCACTTGATGCCAAGCCACATCACCAAGGCAATGGCCACAACACCGATGATCGTGGACACGCCGATCGGCGCATTTCTGCGGTACACGAAGAAACCGAAGAAGATGGCCAGGACGATGAACAGCAGCGAGATGATCGCCGTCGTGGCGTTGGCCGCGGAAGCCGCCATATCCACAACACCATCCACATAGGTGGCCTTGAACGTGTTGGCAACGATGGACGCGAACGCGGCCACGACCAGGATCAGGGTCAGGTAAGAGAAGATGAGGAACAGGCGCTTGGCCTTCTTGCTGATGCTGGTCTCGACAACGGTGCCGATGGACTGGCCGTCATTGCGGACAGAGGCAAACAGCGCGCCGTAGTCATGCACACCACCGAAGAAGATGCCGCCGATGAGAACCCACAGCAGCACCGGAACCCAGCCGAAAACAGCGGCCTGGATTGGGCCGTTGATCGGGCCGGCGCCCGCGATGGAGGAGAAGTGGTGACCCATCAAAACAGGGGCCTTTGCAGGGCAGTAGTCCATGCCGTCTTCCAGCTCGTGAGCCGGCGTCGAGCGGGACGGGTCGATGCCCCACTGTTTGGACAGCCATCCGCCGTAGAAAACGTAGCCCAGGGCGAGAATGACAATGCCAACAATCAGAATTACAGCAGCATTCATTGAATTAACTCCCTTCTTTCATATTCTTAAACAGTGTTGTCTTCAACAACTGTGCTGTACTGCGTCCGCTGCCATTGGCAGCCGTTTTGCCGGTGCTGAGCTCCACGACGCCGGTGTGGTAATCCATCCAGCCGTGGAACGCAAGCTTGAAGCTCTTATAAATACGCGTGCGGCGCAGGGCGCGCAGCGCATCCGGCTCACAGGTGTCACACAAGAAGATCGCCGTGATATAAGAGCACATATGATTCGGGCCCGGCTCGATCCGCTGCATGCCGTCGGCACGCGCCTGCTCGCGGCACTGCTCGAAGATCTCCTTCGTGAGCACGGGGGCCGAGAAAATGTAGACATATTCGTTGTTGTCCGCTTCCCAGAGCTTGGCGGCCTTGACCAGCACATACTTCTCGGAGTGGATGTGCAGCCCGGCCTCTGCGACGAGATAACCCTTCGGTTCCTCGTGGCGCACAACATCAAAATATCCCGAATAACTGTGGCACAGTTTGTCGAGCGCTTCCTCGCGGGTCATACGCCGTCCTCCCTGTTTGATGCAAAATTTTCATGGTATGATTTCACCAATTTCATGAACAAACTAAGAACAAAGTGTAAACATACCGCTAATGTTATGATAGCGCGCCACCCGGAATCTTTCAAGTGAAATTAATGACAAATATCCACATCCGTTTTTGTCAACTTTTCATAACGTACGCACAAAAATGTCGAAGAACTTGGAATTATGTAAATCATTTTCCGTAAGGAACAGACAAACGTTTCACCTGTGCGGACACTGATTTTTCAGCGAAAATGTGGCTGCGTTTTTTGCTTGACGATCTTTTCCTGCAGTAAAATATAATTATGTAAACCATCTTGCAAAGTCGCTCTGCCGCCCTCAGTGCAGGTACGGACGGCAAGTGCGATTCTTGTCGAAAAGTGATTGACAGGGCGTGCAAATCTTGCTACAATGAGTCGTCTCAATTGGAATGATGCCTAGAGTCTTTCCGAAGCAAGATGCGACCGCCGCCGCGCCCCGCGCGCCGGCCAAGGCCATACGGACAGCCGGGTCGAATGCCGCAAACCGCACCGCGTGCGGTGGCAACTTCTGTTGCCTTATTGATTGAGTTAAAAGCTCGAGTTTTATAAGTTGGTCACTTAAAACCAGGCTGCTTTCAGCATCCAAACTTGTGAAATGGTCAATAAGAGTAGTAAAAGTAATCTTTGCTATATAGACTCTCAAGACACAACATCCTGTTGGGAACGGTGCGCACGGGCCGCGGACGGCCGCTGCGCGCCCAATGGCATATGTTTGTTCACAAGCGCCGCTGCTGACCTGCAGCGGCGTTTTTTGTGCACAAGGGGGAAACACAGCCATGAAAAAAGTCATTGAACTCCGCAACGTCAGCAAACAGCTGTCTCTTATACACATCTCCGAGCCCACGAGACCCTAAGACATCTC
>ERZ1027078.450-NODE-450-length-12942-cov-4.746877_pt1 | contig 12942 bp, 8 predicted proteins | sample MGYA00519279_ERZ1027078 | MGnify/ENA primary metagenome ERZ1027078 (study PRJEB26926, sample SAMN06164530) | human gut metagenome | biome: ENVO:00009003; feature: ENVO:2100002; material: ENVO:00002003 | host: Homo sapiens | place: USA | collected 2012 ... | reverse complement strand
AGATGTCTTAGGGTCTCGTGGGCTCGGAGATGTGTATAAGAGACAGCTATAAGACCGATGAGCCCATGTCCGCCCACACGTCGTTTAAGATCGGCGGCCCGGCGGATCGGTTTGTCGAAGTGAAGACCGTCTCTGAATTGCAGGCGGTTTTAAATGCTGTAAGCGACGAGAATGTCCCGTATTTCATCCTCGGCAATGGTTCCAATCTGCTTGTGCCGGACGAGGGCTTGCGCGGCGCGGTGCTGACGCTGCAGGGCGATTTTAAAAAAGTGCAGAGCCTTGCGAGCGGTCATGTTTTGTGCGGCGCGGGTGCATCGCTTGCGACGGTGTGCAGCTTTGCACGTGGGCAGGGGCTCACGGGCCTTGAATTTGCGTGGGGCATTCCGGGGCAGCTCGGCGGCGCAGTGTACATGAACGCCGGCGCCTACGGCGGCGAGATGAAGCAGGTCGTCGAACGCGTCCATTTCCTTGAAGCGGACGGCACGCCCGGCGTAATGAGCGGGGAAGACCTCGCGTTCGGCTACCGCAAAAGCGCCTTTATGGGCACGAAGCGCATCATCACAAGCGCGGAGCTGCGCCTTGAAAGCGGTGCGGAAGCGGAGATCACCGCGAAAATGGAAGATTTCATGCGCCGTCGCCGCGAAAAGCAGCCGCTCGAGCTGCCGAGCGCGGGCAGCACGTTCAAGCGCCCTGTTGGGGGCTACGCCGCTGCGCTCATCGACGCGGCCGGCCTCAAGGGCTATGCCGTCGGCGGCGCGCAGGTGAGTGAAAAGCACGCGGGCTTCGTTGTCAACCGCGGCGGGGCCACGTTTGACGATGTGCTGCGGCTCATGGATCACATCCGCAGCGAGGTGCTGCGCACGTCCGGCGTGGAGCTCGAGCCGGAAGTGAAGATCATCCGGGGGTGACGGGATGGAATTTCTGATCGTATCGGGCCTGTCCGGCGGCGGCAAGAGCCGCGCGGCCGACGTGCTGGAGGATCTGGACTTTTACTGCGTGGACAATATGCCCACGGCACTGCTGACGAAGTTTGCCGAGCTGTGCCTGGCCACGCGCGGACGGTATGAAAAGGTCGCGCTCGTGACGGACATCCGCAGTCAGGAGAGCTTTTCCGAGCTGTTTGCCGCGCTCGGGGAGCTTAAGAGCATGGGCGTGCACTACCGCATTCTGTTCGTCGAGGCGTCGGAGAGCGCCATCGTGCGCCGCTACAAGGAGTCGCGCCGGCCGCACCCGCTGCAGGCCGAGAGCGGCTGCTCCCTGCCCGAGGCCGTGCGCCGCGAGAGCGAGCTGCTCGCCCCCGTGCGCGAGCGCGCGGACTTCGTCATCAACACGACGGGCCTCACGCTCGCCATGCTGCAAAAGCGCATCTGCGAGTATTTTGCCGACGGCGGCACGCGGCGCGACATTCTCGTCAACGTCGTGTCCTTCGGCTTCAAGTACGGCATCCCGATCGACGCCGACCTCGTGTTCGACGTGCGCTTTCTGCCGAACCCGTTTTACGTCGAAAAGCTCCGCCCCATGAGCGGCATGGACGCCGAGGTGCAGGAATACGTCCTGCGCAGCGACGTGGCGAAAAATTTCCTCTCCAAGCTCACCGACATGGTCGATTTTCTCCTGCCGCAGTACGCCGCCGAGGGGCGCTATGCGCTCACGATCGGCATCGGCTGCACGGGCGGGCAGCACCGCAGCGTGGCCGTGGCCAAGGTACTGACGGACTACCTCGCCGCGCGCGACGCCAACGTCCGCCTGCGCAACCGGGACTTTCCCAAGACCTGACGGAGGCGCGCCATGTCCTTTGCATCCGAAGTGAAAAACGAGCTGTGCCGCGTGCCGGTCAGCCGCCACTGCTGCGCCGTGGCCGAGGCCTACGGCGTGCTGCTGTACTGCCACACGTTCACGACGCGGGAGATCCGCATCGTCACGGCGTGCGACGCCTTTGCCGAGCGGCTGCCGAAGCTGTTTCGCCGCGCGTTCGGCGCGCACTTTGCCCTGCCGGCCGGGGAAAAGGCCGGCGGCCGCCACGTGCTGACCATCACCGACCGCGCCGCCGTCGAGACGGTGTTCGCCGCCTTCGGCGCCGACCTCTCGCGCACGGTCGCGCACCACATTAACCTCGCCGTGCTCGAAAACGACTGCTGCAAGGCGTCGTTCCTGCGGGGGGCGTTTCTCGCGGGCGGCAGCGTGACCGCCCCGAGCAAGAACTACCACCTCGAGCTCATCACGGCGCACGCGAGCGTCAGCCGCGAGACGGCCGCCCTGCTCACGGAGCTGGGCTTTGCCGCGCGCAGCATCGACCGCGGCGCGAACACCGTGCTCTATTTCAAGAAGTCCGAGGCCATCGAGGACTTCCTGACCAAGATCGGCGCGCCCTGCGCCGCCATGGACATCATGTCCGCCAAGGTGGAGAAGTCCATGAACAACTCCATCAACCGCAAGGTCAACTGCGACACCGCCAACGCCGACAAGGTCGTCGCCGCGGCGCAGGAGCAGATCGACGCCATCCGCCGCATCGAGCGCGACTACGGGCTCGACGTGCTGCCGGAAAAGCTGCAGAGCGCGGCGCTGCTGCGCATTGCCAATCCCGAGGCCAGCCTGGCCGACCTCGCCACGCTCTCGTATCCGCCGGTGACGAAGAGCTGCCTGAACTACCGGCTGAAAAAACTCATGGAATTTCACATGGACGACTGAAAGGAACGCACGATGGGGTTTGCACACCTGCACGTACATAGTGAATACAGCCTGCTCGACGGCGCGTGCCGCATCGGGCCGCTCATCGAGCGCGCCAAGGAGCTGGGCCAGACCGCGCTGGCGATCACCGACCACGGTGTCATGTACGGCGCGGTCGCTTTTTACAAGGCGGCGGTCGCTGCCGGCATCCGGCCGATCATCGGCTGCGAGGTCTATGTCGCCCCGCGCGGCATGACCGACCGCGTCCACGGCGTGGACGATGCCTACACGCACCTGATCCTGCTCTGCCGCGACGAGACGGGCTACCACAACCTGTGCTATCTCGTGTCGGCCGCGTTCGAGCGCGGGTTTTACGGCAAGCCGCGCATCGACTGGCCGCTGCTGCACAAACATGCAGACGGTCTCATCTGCCTGAGCGGCTGCGTGGCGGGCGACATTCCGCGCGCGGTGCTGCGGGGAGATTATGAGGCGGCCAAGGCACGCGCCATGGAGCTGCAGGAGCTCTTCGGTGAGGGGAACTTCTACCTTGAGCTGCAGAACCACCACATGACCGACGAGGCGCGCGTGCGTGCGGCGCTGCTGCGCATCCACCGCGAGACGGGCATCCCCCTCGCGGCGACGAACGACGTACACTATATTAAAAAGCAGGACGCCTACGATCAGGACGTGCTGCTGTGCATCCAGACCGGGCAGACGCTCGACAGCCCGGACCGCCTGCGCTTCCCGAACGACGAGTTTTACCTCAAGAGCGAGGCCGAGATGCACGCGCTCTTTGACGAATATCCCGACGCGGTGGAAAACACGCAGCGCATCGCTGACCGGTGTCATTTCGACTTCACGTTCGGCCACTACCACCTGCCGCGCTTTCTGCTGCCGGAGGGGGAGACGGACGCGGACGCCTATCTCACGAAGCTGTGCGCGCGCGGCTTTGCCAAACGCTACGGCGACCGGCCGGAGGTGCGAAAGCGTCTGGATTATGAGCTCAACATGATCCGGCGCATGGGCTTTGTGGACTACTTTCTCATCGTGAGCGATTTCATCGGCTACGCCAAGGCCCAGCACATCCCCGTCGGGCCGGGGCGCGGCAGCGCTGCCGGCAGCGTCGTGTCCTACTGCCTCGGCATCACGGACGTCGACCCCGTGCAGTATAACCTCTACTTCGAGCGCTTTCTCAACCCCGAGCGCGTAAGCATGCCGGATATCGACGTGGACTTTTGCGTGCAGCGGCGCGGGGAAGTGATCGACTACGTGATCCGCAAATACGGCGCCGACCACGTGGCGCAGATCGTCACGTTCGGCACGATGGCCGCGCGCGCGGCAGTGCGCGACGTCGGCCGGGTCATGAACATGACCTACGCCGAGGTGGACGCTGTGGCCAAGGCCATCCCCGGCGGCATCAACACCACGCTCGACGAGGCGCTGCAGCAGTCGCAGACGCTGCGCGCCATGTATGACGGGGACGACCGGCTGCACCAGCTCATCGACACGGCCCGCGCCATCGAGGGCATGCCGCGGCATGCGTCCACGCACGCGGCGGGCGTGGTTATCACGGAGCAGCCGGTGTGCGCCTACGTGCCGCTGGCGAGCAACGACGGCGCGCTCGTGTGCCAGTTCCAGATGACGACGCTCGAGGAGCTGGGGCTGCTGAAGATGGACTTTCTCGGCCTGCGCAACCTCACCGTGCTCGAGGACGCGGCGCGGCAGGTGCGCCGCCGCGAGCCGGGGTTTCAGGTCGAGCGCATCCCGCTCGACGATAAGAAGACGTTTGACATGCTCGCCGCCGGGCGCACCGTCGGCGTGTTCCAGCTCGAGAGCGCGGGCATCACGGCCGTGTGCATGGGGCTGCGCCCGCGCAGCATCGAGGACATCACCGCCGTCATCGCGCTCTACCGCCCCGGGCCGATGGAGAGCATCCCGCGGTTTCTCGCCTGCTCGGCGCACCCGGAGCGCATCACCTACAAGCACCCTCTGCTCGAGCCGATCCTCGCCGTGACCTACGGCTGCATCGTCTATCAGGAGCAGGTCATCGAGATCTTCCGGCAGCTGGCCGGGTTCTCGCTCGGCCAGGCGGACATGATCCGCCGCGCCATGTCGAAGAAAAAAGAGGCCGTCATCACGGCCGAGCGCGCTGCGTTCGTGCACGGCGACCCGGAGCGGAATATCCCCGGCGCGGTGGCGCGCGGCGTGCCGGAGCAGACGGCCAACGAAATTTACGACGAGATCCTCGCCTTTGCAAGCTACGCCTTCAACAAGGCGCACGCCGTGTCCTACGCCATCGTGTCCTACCGCACGGCGTACATGAAGCGCAACTACCCGCACGAATACATGGCAGCGCTTTTGACCTCCGTGCTCGACAACACGCCGAAGGTCACGGAGTACATCGCCGAGTGCCGCGAGCTGGGCATCCGCCTGCTGCCGCCGGACATCAATGCGTCCGACGCCGACTTCACCGTCGAGGAGGGTGATCTGCGCTTCGGCCTTGTGGCCATCAAGGGCGTGGGGCGCGGACTCATCCAGGCGCTCATGCGCGAGCGGGAGATCGGCGGGCCGTTCACGGCGTTTGACGAGTTCTGCCGCCGCATGAACGGGCACGACCTCAACCGCCGCGCCGTCGAGAGCCTCATCCGCGCCGGGTGCTTCGACCGCATGGGCTACAAGCGCAAGGCGCTCATGCAGTCGGTCGACCGCGTGCTGGGCGGCGCGGCGAGCGAGAGCCGCATGAACCTCACCGGCCAGATGAACCTCTTCAGCGCGCCGGACGACGGGGGCCAGCCCGCCGACACGACGCAGCTCGTGCTGCCGGACGTGGAGGAGTTCACGCGCGCGGAGCTCATAGCCATGGAGCGCGAGACGACGGGGCTGTACCTCACCGGCCACCCGATGGACGACTACCGCGCGCTCGCGCAGCAGGCCAAGGCCGCGCCCATGGGCGACATTCTCGCAAGCTTCCACGCCCCGGCCACGGCCGCGCACCGCTACCGCGACGGGCAGCGCGTCGTGCTGGCCGGTATCTGCACCGCCAGCCGCGAGCGCGCCACGCGCAAGAACACCCGCATGGCCTACCTCCAGCTCGAGGACGACAGCGGCAGCATGGAGGTGCTCGTGTTTTCGCCCGCGCTCGATGCCTGCCGCGACCTGCTGGCGCAGGAAACCCCCGCGCTGTTCGTGGCCGGGCGCATCTCGACACGGGATGAATCCGACCCGCAGCTCGTGGCGGACAAGGTCCTGCCGCTGACGGAGCAGGGGCTCGAGACCCTGCGCACGCCGCCGCGCCGCGACCCGCCGCCGCGGCCCGAGCCGCCGAAGCGTCACCGGCTCTGGGTGCGGCTGCCGGATAAGGACCACCCGGCCGTGAAGCGCATCGAGCTCATCCTCGAGATGTTCCCCGGCGACGAGCAGCTCGTGCTCGTGTTTGAGGACACGGGCCGGCGCGCCGCGGCCCGCTGCGTCGTGCACCCCGCGCTCGTCGAGGAGCTGCGCGAGCTGGCAGGGCCGGGCAACGTCGCCGTCACGGAGGAGAAAAGCCGTTGACGCGCCGGGCATTTTATGGTATCATGAACGTTAATTTATCTCCCGTCCGGATAGGCACCGGCCGGGGGAGGTATTCAGGAGTGTGATGATCCGCAATGGACGCTGGCCCTAAGCAGGATTTATGGAATATTTTGCCTGTTATCATCGTGCTGCTCCTTGGCGCGGCCTATTTCGCCGTCATGGAGACAGCGTTTGCATCCGCGAGCCGCATCCGGCTCAAAGCCGCCGCTGACCACGGCAACCGCCGCGCCGAGCAGGCGCTGTATGTGCTCGACCACTTCGATCAGGCGATCACGACGCTGCTGATCGGCACGAACATTCTGCACCTGACGATCGCAACGCTCGTGACCGTGGCCGTGCAGCGGCAGTGGGGCATGTGGGCCGTCACCGCCGGCACGCTCGTCACGACCGTGGTCGTGTTCTTCGCAGGCGAGATGCTGCCGAAGAGCATCGCCAAGAAATACGCCGAGCGGCTGGCCATGCGCACGGCGCGCTCACTGCGGTTTTTCATGGTGCTCTTCAAGCCCCTGTCGGCCCTGCTCACCGCCTTCGGCAACGCCGTCGCCCGCCGCGTACAGAGCGAGCCCGCCGTGACCGTGACGGAGGATGAGCTGGCCGACATCATCGAGAACATGACCGACGACGGGGAGCTGACCGCCGAGCGCGGCGAGCTCATGAGCTCGGCCCTGTCGTTTGCCGACGTGCCGGTCGAGAGCGTCATCACGGCGCGCGTGGACGTCGCCGCCGTGGACGTGGACGATCCCCCGGAGGAGATCCTCGCCTACGTGCGCGAGCAGCGCCACAGCCGTCTGCCCGTGTATGCCGACAGCATTGACAATGTGATCGGCATCCTGCAAATCCGCAAGTACATCAAGGCGTGCATTGCCGCCGGCGGCAAGGCCGTGGACGTGCGCCCCCTGCTCGACGAGCCCGTGTTCGTGCACCAGAGCACCCTCATCGCCGAGGTGCTGCCCGAGCTGAGCAGCCGCAAGGCAAACCTCGCCATCGTCACCGACAACTACGGCGGCACGCTCGGCGTCGTGACCGTGGAGGACATCGTCGAGGAGCTCGTCGGCGAGATCTGGGACGAGGACGACGTGGTCGAGGAGTCGTTCGTGCCGCTCGGCGGCGGCCGCTACGAGGTCGATGCCGAGATGACCGTCGGCGAGGTGTTCGACCGGCTCGACTACACCGACCCCGAGGACGACGAGGAGCTGCGCTACAAGCTGCTCGGCGAGTGGACGTATGAGCAGTTTTCCTACATCCCGCGCGAGCGGGAGGGCTTCCGCTATCACCGGCTCGACGTGCGCATTTCTGACATGAAGCAAAAGCGCATCGTCAAGCTCGTCGTGCGCCTGCTGCCGGAGGAGACCGACGAGGCCGCCCCAGCGGACGCCGCCCCGGAGAAAGGGGGCGAGCCGGCATGAGCATCGTGTGGTATTTTGCCGCGCTCGTCGTGCTGATCGCGTTGTCGGCGTTCTTCTCCGCGTCGGAAATGTCGTATTCGTCGGCCAACCGCCTGCGGCTCGAAAACGCCGCCGAGGACGGCGACCGCCGCGCGAAAACGGCCGTCGGCATCCTCGACCACTTCGACCGCACCCTCAGCGCCATCCTCATCGGCAACAACCTCGTCAACATCGCGGCGTCGTCGCTCGGCTCCGTGATCGTCATCCTGCTCGCGGGCGAGCAGTGGACGTGGGTGTCCACCGTCGTGCTGACGCTGCTGGTCATCATCTTCGGCGAGACGATGCCGAAGATCGTCGCCAAGCAGAACGCCAACGGCATCGCCCTGCGCAATGCCTATATCATCCGCGCGCTGTCGGTCATCCTCTACCCCGTGATCTGGCTCGTCGTCGGGCTCGTGCACCTCATCACGCGCCCGCTGCACGGCGATGCCGGCGACGGCGATCCCGAGGAGGCCGCCTCGCAGGAGCTGCAGTCGATCATCGAGACGGCCGAGGACGAGGACGTGCTCGACGAGGACCGCAGCGAGCTGCTGCGCTCCGCGCTCGACTTTTCCGACGTCAGCGCGAGCGAGGCCATGACCGCCCGCGTCGACATGGTCGCCATCGACATCGACGACGACTGGGACGAGATCGTGCGCATCATCAACGATTCGTCGTATTCCCGCCTGCCGGTCTACTCCGGCAGCGTGGACAATATCATCGGTTTCCTGTACCTCAACCGCTTTTTCAAGGCCATGATGGACGGCCGGCCGGACGATCTGCGCGCGCAGCTCATTCCACCGTGCTTCGTCTACAAGACCACGCGCCTGCCCGACGTGCTGGCAAAGCTCCGCCGCGAGCAGAAGCACCTCGCCGTCGTCACGGACGAATACGGCGGCACGCTCGGCGTCATCACGATGGAGGACGTGCTCGAGGAGCTTGTCGGCGACATCTGGGACGAGAAGGACGTGGTGGAAAACGAGGTCGTCACGCGACCCGACGGCGGCTATGAGCTCGACGGCGCCATGACGCTCTCGGACTTTCTCGAGCTGCTCGACTGGAACGAGGACGCCCTCGACGACGCCGACAGCACCACCGTTGGCGGCTGGACGCTTGAGCGCTTCGGCACGTTCCCGAAGGTGGGCGACAGCTTCCGGTACGAAAACCTCACCGTCACGGTCCTCGCCATGGACGGCCGCCGCGTCGAGCGCGTGCTCGTGCAGCCCGACCCGGACGCGGACAAGGACGCATAACGCATTCCGGTCGATGATCCGGCCTGTGCAAATTTTGCACAGGCCGGATTTTTGCTTACTTGTGTGAGGCATCTTGTGCCCGGAGTGGGAAAATTTGCCCAAGCGGCGCAAGATGTGGCGATTTGTATCAGAAAACTGTTAGTGTGTGAAAGTTTTTGCACACGAACAAGCATAAAGTTTCATTTTTTCGCTTGAAATTTGCACAAATTGCAGGTATAATGAACGCATATTGAATCTTTGCAAGAGGAAAATTTCAAAAAGGAGAGAATCAACTATGAAGTTCAACAAAATCGTGGCGCTGGCGCTCGCCCTCGTCATGGTGTTTGCGCTGTGCGCCTGCGGCGGCGGCAATACCGACACCAAGACCGACGACACGGGTTCCGCTTCCAAGGTCGATACCAACACCGTCTCCGTCGGCGCGATCGTCATCGCCCGCGACGATGTCCCGACCGACGAGATCTATGCGTTCGTGTCCACCATCTTTGACAATCTCGACGCCATCACCGCTCAGCACGCCAAGGGCGCGGAGCTGAGCATCGAGGCTGCCGCCTCCGTCAAGGGCGTGCCGTATCACCCCGGCGCTGCCAAGTACTTTGAGGAGAAGGGCTTCAAGGTCGATGCGGTCAAGGAAGGCGCCGGCAACGGCACCGCTTCCGCGCTCAGCTTCGGCACTGGCGGCGAGTCCGGCACGTACTACGCCTTCGGCGGCGTGCTCGCTTCCTTCGTCTCCGGCAAGTCCAACTGCAAGGTCACGGCCCTCACCTCCGGCGGCTCTCAGGCCAACGTCGAGGATCTGACCAACGGCAACGTCCAGCTCGCGTTCGTGCAGAGCGACGTCATGAACTACGCCTACAACGGCCAGCGCCTGTTTGACAGCCCCGTCACCGGCTTCTCCGTCGTGGCTCAGCTGTATCAGGAGCAGGTGCAGATCGTCACCACCAACCCCGACATCAAGACCGTTGCCGACCTCGCCGGCAAGAAGGTTTCCATCGGTGCAGCCGGCTCGGGCGTGTACTTCAACGCCATTGACGTGCTCAGCGCTTACGACCTCAAGGAGTCTGACATCTCCGCTGTGTACCAGAGCTTCGGCGACAGCGCCGAGAGCCTGAAGGACGGCAAGATCGACGCCGCGTTCATCGTCGCCGGTGCGCCCACCACGGCCATCACCGACCTTGCCACCGCCGGCAGCGTCTACCTCGTCAGCCTCGACGACAGCCACGTGCAGTCCCTGCTGTCCGCGTCCCCGTACTACACCGCCGCCACCATCAAGGCCGGCACCTATTGATGCCCGAGGCGGTGATGCGCTGCATCCCGTAAACGTTCGCTACGGCGTCAGTACCCCTGACGCCGTAGCTTTTCCATCCTAACCGGAACGGAGGTTTCCCTCTATGTCTGACAACAAAAAGGCCGCGGACGCCGCGGCAAGCGCTTCGCTGCAGGAGGAAATGGACGCCGTCATGCGCAAGTATGACCGCGAATCCGCCACCCGCATCTGGGCGGGCAAGCCCAAGATCGTTATCTCCGTCGTCATGGCGCTGTTTTCGGTCTACTGCATCTGGTCGACGCTGTTCAGCACGGCCGCGCTCGAGATCCGCCTGACCGCGTTCCTCGGGCTGATCGTCATCATGGGCTACCTGACCTACCCCGCCAGCAAGAAGCATGTGCACGCCAACCGCCTGCCGTGGTACGATATCGTCATCATGGTCATCGGCGCGGCTGCGTTTTTCTACTATTGCTTTAACTACTCCGTGCTCATCAAGACGCTCACCAGCGCCGCCAAGATGACGCCGTTTCTCATCGCCGTCGGCGTGGCCGGCATCCTCGTGCTGGCCGAGCTGTGCCGCCGCTGCGTCGGCCTGCCGATCCTCGTGGTCGTCGGCGCGCTGCTCGTGTACACGTTCGTGAGCATGCTCAACGCCGGGCAGACGTTCCAGCAGGTGCTCAGCCGCGTGATCTACACGCTCTTTTTCGGCACGTCCGGCGTGCTGAGCACGCCCGTGCAGGTGTGCGCGAAGTTCATCGCCGTGTTCATCATCTTCGGCGGCTTCCTTGAGCGAACCGGCATCGCCAGCTTCTTCATTGACGCAGCCAACGCCATCGCCGGCTGGACCTCCGGCGGCCCGGCCAAGGTCGCCGTTATCTCGTCCGCGCTGTGCGGCATGGTGTCCGGCTCGTCCGTCGGCAACACCGTCACCACCGGCTCGGTCACGATCCCGATGATGAAAAAGACTGGCTACAAGCCGGAGTTCGCCGGCGCCGTCGAGGCGGCGGCCTCCACCGGCGGCCAGATCATGCCCCCCATCATGGGCGCGGCCGCGTTCCTCATGGCCGAGTACATGGGTGTGACCTATGGTCAGGTCACGCTCTGGGCGATCCTGCCCGCCGTGCTGTATTTCGGCGGCATCTTTATCTCCGTGCATCTCGAGGCCAAGAAGCTCGGCCTCAAGGGCATCCCGCGCTCGGAGCTGCCCCGCTTCAAGTACCTCATCCGCAACGTCTATCTGCTGCTGCCGCTCGTGTTCCTGATCTGGATGGTCACGGCGAACATCCGCTCGCTGCAGTTTTCCGCCGCGATCGCCATCCTGATCTCCATCGCCGTGAGCCTGGTCGGCACCATCCGCGACGCCTCGGCCGAGGTTAAAGAGACCAAGACCGGCAGCGTTGCCGGCATCACCGCCAAAAAGACCGGCCGCATGATCCTCGACTCGCTCGAGGCCGGCGGCAAGGGCAGCATCACCGTCGCCGTGGCCTGCGCCATGGCCGGCATGATCGCGGGCTGCATCACCGTCACGGGCCTGGCGTCCAAGCTCATCAGCGGCGTCATTGCGATCAGCAGCGCCATCCCGAACCCGACGCTCTCGCTGCTGCTGGCGCTCTTCCTGACGATGCTCTGCTGCATCGTGCTCGGCATGGGCGTGCCCACGACCGCCAACTACTGCATCATGGCCTCCACCTGCGCGCCGATCCTCATCACGCTCGGCATCCCGAAGGTCGCGGCCCACTTCTTCGTGTTCTACTTCGGCATCGTCGCCGATATCACGCCGCCGGTCGCGCTGGCGGCCTACGCCGGCTCCGCCATCGCCAAGTCCGACCCCATGAAGACCGGCATCAATGCCACGAAGCTCGCCATCGCGGCGTTCATCGTGCCGTACATCTTTGCGATGAACCCCTCCATGCTGCTCATGGATCAGGGCGTGCTCGCCGCCATTCAGGTCATCATCACGTCGTGCCTCGGCATCTTTGGCATCGCCGCCGCGCTCGAGGGCTATATCGTCACGCGCGCGCCCTGGTGGCAGCGCATCCTGCTCGCCGCCGGCGGCCTGTGCCTGATCGACCCGGAGTTCATGACCGACGTCGTCGGCGTCGCGGTCATCGTGGTCGTCATCGTGCTGCAGATCGTCCTGCGCAAGCACAGCAAGCCCGCCGCCGCGTAAAAAAACCGGAACCTTTCGCTCGGATGCACGTCAGAGTATCTGACGTGCATCTTTTTGCGCGCCGCGCGCCGCCCGGCCCTGGGGTTTACACACGCGGGCCGGCGGCGTATAATATTCCCGTGCGAAGATTCGGAAAGGAGCGATCTGCATGAAACGAAACATCCCGGCGCTCGTGCTGGCGCTGGCGCTCGCGCTGTCTCTGGCCGCCTGCGGCCGCAGCGAGGAGACCGCCGCGTCCGCCCAGCCGACGGCTGCGGCCGACAAGGCGGGGAACATCACCCTCTGTCCGACGTATGACGACGGCAAGGGCGGCTATTTTTCCGTCACGCTGCCGGCCAGCTGGGGCGACGATTACCTGACCGAATGCGGCGCCAACGACGGCGGCTATTACGTCGGCTTTTACGAAAAGACCGACTACAACAACGGTCTGGGCGGCTTTCTGTTCATGCTTGAGGTCTTTCCCACCGATTATGACTATACCGTGCTGCCGGAGTATCAGGCCATCTGCGGCCTGACCGTCGACGGCGCGAACTACAACCTGTCTCTTATACACATCTCCGAGCCCACGAGACTCTAAGACATCTCGTATGC
>ERZ1027078.433-NODE-433-length-13207-cov-6.130246_pt1 | contig 13207 bp, 10 predicted proteins | sample MGYA00519279_ERZ1027078 | MGnify/ENA primary metagenome ERZ1027078 (study PRJEB26926, sample SAMN06164530) | human gut metagenome | biome: ENVO:00009003; feature: ENVO:2100002; material: ENVO:00002003 | host: Homo sapiens | place: USA | collected 2012 ... | reverse complement strand
GAGATGTCTTAGGGTCTCGTGGGCTCGGAGATGTGTATAAGAGACAGCTTTTCTTCCTGGTCGATGACATGGGGTGGCAGGACACCTCGGTGCCCTTCCACGACGAGCGCACGCCGCTCAACGACCGATACCACACGCCCAACATGGAGCGGCTGGCCCGCATGGGCGTCCGCTTCACGCAGGCTTACGCCTGCGCCGTCTCCTCGCCGTCACGCTGCAGCATCCTCTCGGGCATGAACGCCGCACGGCACCGCGTGACCAACTGGACACTTGACTACGGGCGCCAAACCGACGCTTCGAGCGACGTGCTCGAGCTGCCCGACTGGAACTGGAACGGCATCCAGCCCGACACCGTCGTCTCGGCGCACAACACACAAAACGCCACCCCCGTGACGACGCTCCCGCAGCTGCTGCGCGAAAACGGCTACTACACGATCCATTGCGGCAAGGCCCACTTCGGAGCCAAGACCACGGCCGGGGCCGACCCCCTTGCGATGGGGTTCGACGTCAATATCGCCGGCGGGGCCAACGGCGCCCCCGGGAGCTATCTGGCAAAACGGAACTTCGGGCAAGGTTCGCCCCAGGAGGTGCTCGGGCTCGAAAAGTATTTCGGCGAGGATCTCTTCCTGACCGAGGTGCTGACCCGCGAGGCGATCGAGGCGCTGAAGGTGCCCGTCTCCCGCCGCCAGCCTTTCTACCTATATATGGCCCACTATGCGGTCCACGCGCCCTACGACGAGGACACCCGTTTCACTGCCCGCTACCGGGGGCGCTACGACAGGCAGCTCGACGCCCCGCTCAACGAGAGCGAGACGCGCTACGCCGCCCTGGTCGAGGGGATGGACAAGAGTCTGGGCGACCTGCTCGACTTTCTGGAGCAGTACCCCGAAACGGCCCGCAACACGATCATCCTCTTCATGTCCGACAACGGCGGACAGGGGCTCAACAACACCCGACAGGGTGTCGAGAACCGCGACCCGAACTATCCGGCACGCGCCGGCAAGGGATCGGCCTTTCTGGGCGGCGTCCGCGAACCGATGATGGTCTCGTGGCCGGGCGTCGTCGCGGGCGGCACGTCGTGCGACCAACCGGTGATGATCGAGGACTTCTTCCCGACGATCCTCGAACTGGCCGGCATCAGGCGCTGCACCACGCGGCAGACGGTCGATGGCCGGAGCTTCGCCGGGGTGCTGCGCAACCCCCGGGAGCGTTACGAGCGCCCGATCGTCTGGCACTTCCCCAACCTGTGGGGCGAGACCCAGAATCAGGAGGAGGGCTACGGAGCCTATTCGGCCTACCTCGAGGGCGACTACCACCTGATCTATACCTGGGAGACAGGCCGGCTGCGCCTCTACGACATCCGGCACGACATCGGCGAGCAGCATGACCTGGCCGCCGAGCGCCCCGAAACGGTCCGCCGCCTGGCGCGCCGCCTCTCGCAGCGGCTGCGCGAAGCCGACGCACAGCGCCCCTCGTTCCGTGCGACGGGCGAACCCTGCCCGTGGCCCGACGAGGCGGCCCGCAACGCCACACACAAACAGTAACCGACCGACACAACAGCTAAATCCAAAAATATGTTCGACAAATTCTCCGGACGCCACATCGGCGTCACCCGCCCCGAAGACCTGAAAGCGATGCTCGACACGATCGGCGTCGGCTCGGTCGATGAGCTGATCGCGCAGGTCATCCCCGCCTCGATCCGGCTCAAGAAACCCCTTGCCCTCCCCTCCGAGGGCATGAGCGAATACGAATTCGCCGCCCACATCCGCGCACTGGCAGACCGCAACCGCTGCCTGCGCTCATTCATCGGCATGGGCTACTACCCGTGCGCCGTACCGGCCGCCGTCTCGCGCAACGTCTTCGAGAACCCCGCCTGGTACACCTCCTACACCCCCTATCAGGCCGAGATCTCGCAGGGACGCCTCGAGGCGCTGCTCAATTTCCAGACGGCCGTCATCTCGCTCACGGGCATGGAGATCGGCAACTGCTCGCTGCTCGACGAGGGCACGGCCGCAGCCGAGGCCATGCTGATGATGTTCGCGCTGCGTTCGCGCGAGGCGGTCAAGGAGGGGCGCAACCAGCTCTTCGTGGACCGCAACATCTTCCCGCAGACGCTCGACGTGCTGCTGACGCGCAGCGAACCGTTCGGCATTGAGCTGATCATCGACGACTACAACGACTACGAGTTCTCGGGCAAGGAGTTCGGCGCCATCGTCCAGTATCCGGCCGCCGACGGCGAGGTCCGCGACTACGCCGACTTCACCGCCGCGGCACATGCCAAGGGGGCCCTCGTCACGGCCGCCTGCGACCTGCTCTCGCTCGCCCTGCTGAAGGCTCCGGGCGAGTGGGGTGCCGACATCGCCGTGGGTTCCACGCAGCGTCTGGGCACCCCGATGGGCTTCGGAGGTCCCTCGGCCGGCTACATGACCACGCGCGAGGCTTTCAAGCGCAACATGCCGGGCCGCATCATCGGCGTCTCGGTGGACCGTCTGGGCAACCGCGCCCTGCGCATGGCGCTCCAGATGCGCGAACAGCACATCAAGCGCGAACGCGCCACGTCGAACATCTGCACGGCCTCGGCCCTGATGGCCTCGATGGTCGGTTTCTACTGCGTCTACAACGGCCCCGAGGGGCTGCTCCGCGCCGCCCGCACGGCCCACGAGGCCGCCGAGACGGTGGCCCGCGCCCTGGAGGCCATGGACTACCGGCTCGCCTCCAAATGCTTCTTCGACACGCTTGAGGTCGAGGCCGAGGCGGCCGTCGTCCAGTCGCTCGCGCTCGAGGCCGGCATCAACTTCTACTATCCGTCGGAGGGTTCGGTACGCATGTCGTTCGACGAGGTGACGACCCCCGCCGAAATCGAGACGGTCATCGGCATCTTCAGCGCCGCCAAGGGACGCAAGGTCAAGGCCGTAAAGGCCGCCGCCGGCGAGGAGACGATTCCCGTTTCGCTGCGCCGCCAGTCGGCCTACCTGACCGAACCGGTCTTCAACCGCTACCGCTCGGAGAGCGCCCTGATGCGTTACATCAAGACGCTCGAGCTGCGCGACATCTCGCTGGCCAACTCGATGATCTCGCTCGGGTCGTGCACCATGAAGCTCAACGCCGCGGCGCTCATGCAGCCGCTCTCGCTGGCCGGCTTCCAGATGATGCACCCCTTCGCCCCGGCCGATCAGGCCGAAGGCTACATGGAGCTGATCGCCGAGCTCGAAAAGGACCTGGCAACGATCACGGGCTTCGCCGCCTGCTCGCTCCAGCCCAACTCGGGCGCCGCCGGCGAATACTCCGGCCTGATGGTCATCCGCGCCTACCACCAGAGTCGCGGCCAGGGCTACCGCAACGTGGTGCTGATTCCCGCATCGGCCCACGGCACGAACCCCGCGTCGGCAGCCATGGCCGGCATGAAGATCGTCACGGTGGCCTGCGACGCGAACGGCAACATCGACGTGGCGGACCTCGAGGCCAAAGCCAAAGAGCACGCCTCGGAGCTGTGCGGACTGATGGTCACCTACCCCTCGACGCACGGCGTTTTCGAGAGCCGCATCCGCGAGATCGTCGATGCCGTGCACGACGCCGGCGGACAGGTCTACATGGACGGTGCGAACATGAACGCCCAGGTGGGACTGACCAACCCCGGCTACATCGGGGCCGACGTCTGCCACCTGAACCTCCACAAGACCTTCGCCATGCCGCACGGCGGCGGCGGCCCGGGCGTCGGCCCGATCTGCGTGGCCGAACACCTCAAGGCGTTCCTGCCGACCCACCCGATTGTCGCTACGGGCGGCGAAGAGGGCATCACGGCCGTCTCGTCGGCTCCGTGGGGCTCGGCCATGCTGCTGCCGATCACCTACGGCTACATCAAGATGCTCGGCGAGGAGGGGCTGCGCCACGCCACCGAGATGGCCATCGTCAATGCCAACTACATGTCTTCGGCCCTCAAGTCGGAATACCGCACCTACTACTCGGGTGAAACGGGCCGCGTGGGCCACGAGATGATCCTTGACCTGACGCACTTCAAGAAGGAGTACAACATCGACTGCGGCGACATCGCCCACCGTCTGATGGACTACGGCTTCCACGCCCCGACGCTCTCGTTCCCCGTGCACGAGACGCTGATGGTCGAGCCCACGGAGTCGGAGCCCAAGGAGGAGATGGACCGCTTCATCGAGGCCCTCGTCCGGATCAAGCGCGAATGCGAGGCCGCCGTCGGAGAGGCCGACAACGTCGTGGTGAACGCTCCCCATACGGCCGTTGAGCTGGCCGGCGAGTGGGGACACCCCTACTCGCGCATGGAGGCCGCCTTCCCGCTCGAATGGGTGCGCCACGCCAAGTTCTTCCCCTATGTAACCAAGATCGACAACGGCTACGGAGACCGCAACCTCTGCTGCCGCAACTGCGAGTAACCCCAGCCTGCGGCCGGGAGCAGAATCCCGAAGCGGGGACCGGAGCATCGGTCCCCGCTTTTTCATCCCCGGAAGCCCCTCACGCTCCGGACGGCACGATTATTTCGGGCGATTATTTGGCAACTCGCCCCGAAGTGCTTATCTTTGTCGGGATATGCCCGCCGGCGCCGGTCTGCCGAGAAGGGAAGCAGGGGGCAATGCACGGAAACACAACAACAAAACAGAACATACACGTATGAAAGTAGAAAAGAACAAAATGGTCGGTGTGGACTACAAGCTCACCGTAGACGGACAGATCGCGGACCAGTCGCGTCCGGGACAACCCCTCGAATTCATCTTCGGCACGGGCATGCTGCTCCCGAAGTTCGAGGAGGCCATCGAAGGCAAGGAGCCCGGCGAGAAGGTAGCCTTCACGCTCGAGCCCAAGGACGGCTACGGCGAGCTGATCGCCGAGGCGATCGTGGACCTGCCGAAGAACATCTTCATGGTGGACGGCAAGCTGGCCGAGGACATCCTCTTCGTCGGCAGCCAGGTGCCCATGAGCGACGCCCAGGGCAACCGCATGATGGGCATCGTCAAGGAGGTGGGCGACGAGCACGTCAAGATGGACTTCAACCACCCGATGGCCGGCAAGACCCTCAACTTCGAGGTCGAGGTGGTCTCGGTGCGCGACGTCACGCCCGAGGACCTGCAGGGCCACTGCTCCTGCGGTTCGTGCGGCGACGGCTGCGACGACGGCTGCTGCGAGGATCACGGACACGGACACTGCAACTGCCACTAAACCGCACCGGCCGGGAACTCCCGGCCCCCAACCGACAGGACGGGACCTTCTTCGGAACGGTCCCGTCTTCCGTAACCGACCTCGCACGATGTACACCCTCGGCCAATACCTCTTCTCGCTCGACGATCCGCACGGACTGCTGCGGACACTCGACGGTCTGGAGCCCGAACGCGGTGCGGACGGGCGCCCCGTCCACGCCGTCGGGAACTCGGCCGCCGTCTTCCGCGTCCGCTGCGGCGGCCGGCGGATGGCCCTGCGCTGCTTCCTGCGGCCGATGCGCCACCTGCGCGAGATCTACGGAGAGCGTCTGCACGAGCGGGAGCTCTTCCTCTACACCGCCCCGGACAAGGGGTTCTGGACGGATGTCGTGCTGACCGACTGGATCGAGGGGCCGACGCTCCGCGAGGCGATCGACCAGGCCGTCGCGGATGGCGACGCGGCCCGCCTCGGGGAGTTGGCCCGGCGCTTCGACGCGCTGGCCGCCGAGCTGATCGCCGACGATACGGCCCACGGGGATCTGAAGCCCGAGAACCTGGTTGTCGGGGCGGAGGGCCAGCTCCACCCGATCGACCTCGACGCAATGTTCCTCCCCGCCTTCGCCGGGGAGCGCAGCCCCGAACTGGGTACAGCAGCCTACCAACACCCCGCCCGCACGGAGGAGACGTTCGACGAGCGGATCGACGACTACCCGGCGGCGCTGATCTCCACGGCGCTCCATGCTCTGGCCGCCGACCCCGGGCTGGGCGCAAGGTACGCCGGGTCGGACGGGCTGCTGTTCAACCCCGCCCGAATCCCCCGCGAGGCGGCCTATCACGAAGTCGTCGCCCTCTTCGAACTCCGCGGCATGGCAGTGCAGTACCGCATCGCCCGCCTGCTGGAGACCCCCGTCCCACAGCTTCCCGGCCTCGGAGAGCTGCTCCGGGAGGCAGTCCGGATGGCAGAACGGCCCGAGAGCTCGTCCGACCCTGCCGGACCGCAGCCCGAACTCTTCGAGCGGGAGGGCCGCTGGGGCTTCCGCCTTGCGGGTCAGGTCGTCATTCCGCCGCTCTACGACAACGGATTCGACTTCACGGAAGGGCTGGCAGCCGTCCGTCTCGGACAGACGTGGCACTACATCGACCCGGCGGGCCGCACCCGCCTTTCGTGTCCCGGCTGCCAAGCCGTGAAACCCTTCCGCAACGGCCGGGCGCAGATCGTCCGCAACGGCCGCAGGGCTGCAATCGACCCGTCGGGGCGCATCTTGGAGAATTGACACCAATTGCCTATATTTGCATCTGATTAACCAATCGACGCAATGGCTTCATTCAGACATCCGACCCCCGAAGAGATCGCCGCACTCGAAGCGCTCGGCAACTCGGCCGAGGCGTGGTCCCAGATCCGTGTGACGGAGGACTTTCGGCCGCACCAGCTTCTCCAGGCTCGCCTCGAGGGGATTGTCGAGATCGGCCCGGGCGCCCGCGTGATCCGCTCGCGCGTAAGCAACTACCGCATCGGAGAGGGATCGCTTGTCGAAGGCGTCACGGCACTCGAATGCCGCTCGCGCTCGTCATTCGGCAACGGTGTCCCGGTAGCCACGATGAACGAATGCGGCGGCCGCACCGTGAAGATCTTCGATACGATGTCGGCCCAGATCGCCTACCTGATGGCCGTCTACCGCCACCGGCCGCAAGCCATCGCCGCCCTGGAACGTATGATCGACGCGCACGCCGGGAACCGGACCTCGGAGATGGGCGAGGTGGGCCGCAACTGCCGGATCGTCGGCGCCCGCTTCATCCGCGAAGTGCGCATCGGCGACAACGTCACCGTCGATGGAGCCTCGATGCTCTGCAACGGAACGCTCTGCGACGGCGTCCGGATCGGCGTGGATGTCAAGGCCTACGACTTCATCGCGGCCGAAGGAGCCCGGATCGACAACGGGGCAACGGTCGAACGCTGCTTCGTGGGCGAGAACTGCCGTCTGGACAAGGGATTCTCGGCCGCCGAATCGCTCTTCTTCGCCAACTCCCACTGCGAGAACGGCGAGGCGGCATCGATCTTTGCCGGGCCCTACACCGTCTCGCACCACAAATCCTCGCTGCTGATCGCCGGCATGTTCTCGTTCTTCAACGCCGGCAGCGGCTCGAACCAGAGCAACCACCTGTTCAAGAGCGGCGCCGTACACCAGGCCGTGCACCCGCGCGGCTGCAAGTTCGCCTCCGGGGCCTACGTCATGTCGCCGGCCCTCGAGGGTGCCTTCACGATGGTCATGGGGCACCACACCCACCACCATGACACCTCGGCGTTTCCCTTCTCGTATCTGATCGAAAAGCAGGAGCGATCGTTCCTCATGCCCGGTGCCAACCTGACGAGCTACGGCACCGTGCGCGACCTGGAGAAGTGGCCCGCACGCGACGGCCGGACCGTACAACGCGACGCGATCAACTTCGAGGCCTGCAACCCCTACCTCACCGGGGCCATGCTGCAGGCCGTGGATGCGCTCCATGGCCTCGAGGAGCAGGATCCCGATGCTGCGGAATACCCCTGCAACAAGACCGTCATCCGTGCTGCGGCACTCCGCCGCGGCCTGAAACTGTACAACAAGGCGATCGTCGCCGCCCTGGGACAGATGCTCGACCGCGGTGAATCGTCCGAACGTTACGACGGAGGCGGCCGGTGGCTCGATATCGCCGGGCAGTACGTCACCAAACGTGAGGTCGAGACGCTGCTCGACGCCCTGGAAGAGGGCCGGCTGACGACCCCCGCCGAGGTGGACAACCGCTTCCGCGTCTTCTTTGTCCACTACGACGACTACGCCCACAGTTGGGCCGAGCAGACCTGCGCCGCCCTGCTGGGCCACACTCCGTCGGTCGGGGAGCTCAACGACTTCATCGCGGCCGGCCGCAACGCCGCCGACACACTCCGCCGCATGACCGACGCCGACCGCGAGCGGGACTGCGCCCCCGAGCTGTCGGTCAGCTACGGACTCGACGGCGACGACAACGACCGCATGGCCGACTACCGCGCCGTCCGCGGACTGAACGAACCCTGAGACCACCATGTATACGCAAAGCATCACCCGGCGGCACCGCACCGCCTTTCTGCTGGCCATCGACGGCTCGGGTTCGATGGCCGAAGAGATCCGTTTCCGGGGACGGACTTCGACCAAGGCCGAAGCCGTGGCCGCCATCGCCAACGAGCTGCTCTTCGAACTCATCGAGCGGGCCCGCCGCAGCGACGGCGTCCGCGACTACTACGACATCGCCCTGATCGGCTACTCGGGCGACGACGAGGTCTACCCGCTCCTGCCCGGAGGCCGCGAGATGGTCTCCGTGACGGAACTGGCCGGAATCGCCCCGACCCTGCGCCGCACTGCGGTCGAGTGCCGGCTGCCCGACGGCGGCATTGCCCTGCGCGAAGTGACCGTCCCGACCTGGATCGAGCCCCACGCCGTCGGGCAGACCCCGATGTGCGAGGCGTTGCGCCGCATCCGCGACCTGGCGGCCGCATGGTGTGCCGACCCGGCACACGCCGAAAGTTTCCCGCCCGTCGTCTTCCACATCACCGACGGCGAGGCGACCGACTGCGACGATGAGGAGCTGCGCACCGTCGCCGGACAGATCCGCGATCTGGGCACCACCGACGGGAAGGTGCTGCTGATCAACATCCACATCGCCGCCGATGCGGAAGGACGCAGCGTCTTCTTCCCCTCGGAAGAGGAGAGCGCCTACCCGAACCGTTACGCCGCCCTGCTCTGCGACTGTTCGAGCGTCATGCCCGAAGTCTTCGAGGCGGCGATCCGCGAGGCGAAGGGGCCCGGAGCCCTGCCGCCCTTCCGCGGCGTAAGCTACAACGCCTCGGCCGACCAGCTCGTCGCCATGCTCAACATCGGCTCCATCAGCGTCAAAACCGAATAGCCATGACCCCTACGCTCGGAATCTTCCGGCAGGCCCTGCAGACGCCCGACCTGTCGCTGGCCACCCTTACGGAGGCCCGTGCCGCAACCGGCGCCGACGGCATGCCCCGCCTGATGCGGACCACCCGCTTCGCCGAGGCCGAAATTTCGTGGCATGGAGCACACTGGCTGCTCTTCATGCCCCTCTCGCCGGCAGCCCTCGCCGCCGTGGAGCGCACGGCCTCGCAGACAGCCCGCCTCAACACGGAACTGCTCACCGAATACCGGATCCTGCCCGACGAACTCCGCTGGGTCGATGCCTCGGGCGTCCCCCGCGCCACGTCGCTCATCCTCCAGCGGCTGCCCGAGGGGCGCACTTTCGACGAGGCGCTGCTCACCGTACCGGCCGAACGGCTGGCCGAAGCGCTCGGCGAACTTCGCGACGGACTCGGCAAGTTGGGCTTCTCGCACAACAACCTGCGGCCCGAGAACCTGCGCTGGACCGGCACCCGCTTCGTCCCGCTGCGCTACCACGACGCCCGGTTCGGGACGCCGGGCGGCGACGATGCGGCATTCGAGGCGCTGCTCGAGCGGATCCGGCACTCGGCCGGCACTGAAACACTCTCCGATGCGGCGGCCTCCTATACCGCCCTGCCCCGCTTCGACGGCCACCGCTGGGTGAGCCACATCTTCGAGGGGCTGGTCTGCGTCGAGGACGAAGGCGGCTATGGATTCGTCGATACGGAGAACCGGGAGGTCATCCCCGCCCGGTTCCGCTGGGCCAGCGATTTCCACGAAGGCCGCGCCGAGGTGGAGACCGACACGGGCATGGGACTCATCGACCGCGAGGGCCGTTACGTCATCCCGCCCCGCTACGAGATCGTGGACTACGACCCGGCAGAGAGCATCGTCCGCGTGCGCCTCGACGGCCGCTGGGCGCTGTTCGACCACCTCGGGCACCGGCTGACCGAATTCGGGGACATCGAGGCCGAAGCCTGAACGGCAGACACACCCGGGCGGAGGGTTTTCCGCCACAACATACGGAACAACAACACAAAAAACGAATACAATGGAAAAGGTAAAAGTTCTGATCATCGGCAGCGGACCCGCCGGGTACACCGCCGCCATCTACACCTCGCGTGCCAACCTTCAGCCGGTGCTCTACGAAGGCATCGAGCCGGGCGGACAGCTCACGACGACCACCGAAATCGAAAACTTCCCGGGATACCCCGAAGGCGTGGACGGCAACCAGATGATGGCCGACCTGCGCCGCCAGGCCGAACGGTTCGGCACGGAGATCCGCACGGGCCAGATCACGAAGATCGACCTCTCGGCCCGCCCGTTCCACGTCAGCGTGGACGGCACGACGGAACTCGAGGCCGAGGCGGTGATCGTCGCCACGGGAGCCTCGGCCAAGTACCTCGGGCTGCCCTCCGAGACGAAGTTCCGCGGACAGGGAGTCAGCGCCTGCGCCACATGCGACGGGTTCTTCTACCGCAAGAAGGATGTGGCCGTCGTCGGCGGCGGCGACACGGCCTGCGAGGAGGCCACCTACCTCGCCTCGCTGTGCCGCAAGGTCTACATGATCGTCCGCAAGCCCTACCTGCGCGCCTCGAAGGCCATGCAGGAGCGAGTCTTCCGCACGGAGAACATCGAGGTGCTCTTCGAGCACAACACCGCCGAGGTGCTGGGCGACGACTCCGGCGTGACGGGCGCCCTGCTGCGCAGGAACGACGGAGAGGAGCGCACGATCGACATCTCGGGCTTCTTCCTCGCCATCGGCCACCATCCCAACACGGAGCTCTTCGCCGGACAGCTCGAGCTCGATGCCGAAGGCTACATCCGCACCGAGCCGGGCACCTCGAAGACCTCGGTCGAGGGCGTCTTCGCCGCAGGCGACGTAAAGGACCCCCACTACCGCCAGGCCATCACCGCCGCCGGTTCGGGCTGCATTGCCGCACTCGACTGCGAACGCTTCCTGCTGCGATAAAAACCAAAAAAACGGTTCAATGAAACACATCCCCATCCTTGCAAGTATCCTGAGTGCCGCCTGCGCCCTGAGCTCATGCGCCGTAGAGACCACCTACATCGGCAAGGCCTATCCGGCAACCGATGATCCGGAACTGTTTTTCAGCTGGAACGATGTACCCGGCGACTACGAAACCATGGGACACATGACGGCCACACCCCAGTTCTTCGGCAACCTTGAGGATGCACAGAAAGCCATCGAAAAACGGGCCCGCGAAAAGGGGGCCGACGCCGTGGTATTCGAAGGCATCGGACAGTCGGTATCCAACCCGACCTACACGACCACCGAGCACATCGAGAAGAACGGCGACGGCAGCAGCACCCGCACGGCCACAACCAAGCGCGATGCCGCAGTCTCGTACCAGCTCAAAGCGACCCTCATCAAATTCCGGCGATAACCCATGAGTTTTGCGGTCACCATACTCGGCAGCTCTTCGGCCAAGCCCACGCCCGACCGGCATCCGTCGGCCCAGGCGGTGAACATCCACGAGCAGTATTACCTCGTGGATGCGGGCGAAGGCGTGCAGCAGCAGCTCGTCCGCTACGGCATCAACCCGCTGAAGCTCCGCGCCGTATTCATCTCGCACCTGCACGGGGATCACGTCTACGGGCTCTTCCCGCTGATCTCGACCCTCGGGCTCTACGGGCGTCGGACGCCGCTCGACGTCTTCGCCCCGGCCCCCTTCGGCGAGATTCTCGAAAGCCACCTGCGCTACTTCGACACGGAGCTGCCCTACGAGGTCCTCTGGCACGAGGTGCGGACCACCGAACACGCGCTGCTGTATGAGAACCGCACGCTCGAGGTGTGGAGCATCCCGCTGCGCCACCGGGTGCCGTGCGCCGGATTCCTCTTCCGCGAAAAGGAGCCGCCGCTCAACGTGGACAAGTTCCAGATCGTGAAGTATGGCCTCTCGATCGCCCAGATCACCGCGGCCAAACGCGGCGAGGCGGTACGGCTCGACGACGGTACGGAGCTCGAGAACGGCATGCTGACCTACCGGCCCTATGCGCCGCGGTCGTATGCCTACCTCTCGGACACGAACTTCTCGGCCAAAGCCGCGGAGCTGTGCCGGGGCGTCGATCTGATGTACCACGAGGCGACCTATGCCGCTGCCGAACAGCGCTCGGCCCGTGACCGGGGGCACTCGACGACGACAGATGCCGCAAAGGCGGCGCTGAAGGCCGGAGCCCGGAGGCTGGTGATCGGACACTACTCGTCGCGCTACAAGGATGAAGGGCAGCTGGTCGAGGAGGCCCGGGCGCTCTTCCCCGAGAGTTATGCCGCCCGTGAGGGGACCACATTCACCATCGAAAAGCGACCATGACCAAAGCCGAAATACAACTCGTCCGCGCACTGGCCGACAAACGCGGCCGCGTGGAACACGGACTCTTCATCGCCGAGGGAGAAAAGCTCATCGGCGAGCTGCGCGCCTCGCACCTCCGCGTGCGCAGGATCTTCGCCCTCGAGGGGCTCTTCGAGGGTCCGGAGACCGAAACAGTCTCCCCGCGCGACATGGAGCGGATCTCGCAGCTCAAGACCCCCTCGAACTCGCTGGCCCTCGTCGAGATTCCCCACCACAGGCTCGATGCGGAGCACCTCGGCAACCACCTTACGCTGGCGCTCGACGAGGTGCAGAACCCCGGCAACCTGGGGACGATCATCCGCCTCGCGGACTGGTTCGGAATCGGCGACATCGTCTGCTCCGAGGGTTCGGCCGACTGTTTCAACCCCAAGGTGGTGCAGGCGACAATGGGGGCCATCCTCCGCGTACGGATCCACTACACCCCGCTCGCGCCGCTGCTCGCAGGAGCCGCCGCACGGGGCGTGGCCGTCTACGGTACGTTCCTCGACGGAGAAGACATCTACTCGGCCGACCTCACGCCGGGCGGGATCGTCGTGATGGGCAACGAGGGGCGCGGCGTGACCGACGCGGTCGCCCGGACGGTCACCCGAAGGCTCTTCATCCCCCCGTATCCGGCCGGAAGGGAGGGCTCCGAATCACTCAATGTCGCCATGGCGACGGGCATCGTCTGCTCGGAGTTCCGCCGGCGAGCGCTCAGCTGACCGCCCGCCGCACCGGGCACGCGACCCGCACCTGTCTCTTATACACATCTGACGCTGCC
>ERZ1027078.407-NODE-407-length-14032-cov-10.556986_pt1 | contig 14032 bp, 9 predicted proteins | sample MGYA00519279_ERZ1027078 | MGnify/ENA primary metagenome ERZ1027078 (study PRJEB26926, sample SAMN06164530) | human gut metagenome | biome: ENVO:00009003; feature: ENVO:2100002; material: ENVO:00002003 | host: Homo sapiens | place: USA | collected 2012 ... | reverse complement strand
AGTTTGTCATGTGGAAGAATGACCGATTTTTTGAGGAACGGGGCAAGGCGTTCACGCCGAAAATCGCCGCTGCGCTGCTCAAAGACGGAAAGGCAAAGGTAAAGGGCCTGCGCTCCATGAAAACCGGGAAAACCTACGACGGGACGGTACTTCTGGCTGATACCGGCGGGAAATACGTCAACTATCGCATTGAACGGAGGGACAAAAACTAAAAAACAGCAAGCATAGGAAGTGTAGCCACACTTCCGATAAATCCCTGACCCGGCCACCCTGCCGGGCCGGGGATTTTGCTTGTTGGGGAAATCCCCAAACCCCTGTTGCCATTCATCAAGTGTTTACAAAATTCCGCTATGCTTATCTTGTTAAATGAGGTATAATCAGTCCAGCGACAAATTGGAAGTCAAGTTGGAGGAACAAATTTATGATACGCCCTTTAGCAGAGAAAGATTATAATATAGCGATTGATATAGTGAATACAAATTGGAAAAAGACATATTCAGATTATGTAAATCCACTTTTGCTAAATGAAGATGGTTGTAAAAAACGCGCAGAGGAATTAAAGCATGACTTTCAATCAAGACGGCTGTTAGAATATGTTTGGGAAGAACAAGGCCAGATATTAGCGCTATTATCAATAGGCGATACAGCAGATATGGATAAAAAGGGAGCTTTTGAGATTTGGCGTATTTATGTAAGGCCGGAAGCACAAGGACATAATATCGGCAGCCAGTGTATTTCTTTTTCTGAACAAGAAGCTAAAAAGCGAGGTTATCAAGAAATCGTTATATGGGCATTTCAGGAAAATACGGCCGCCATATCGTTTTATCAAAAGAACGGTTATGTAGTTGAAAAAAGCGAATATTTGGGTGAGCCGTATTTAACCATTGGAACACGTTTAACAAAAACCCTGGTATAACTTTTACATCATTAAGAAATGGGCGCAACAGAAAAAATCACCAAATCCCAGTATGCCAAAATCCGTTTAACTTAATAGCTGCCACACAAACAGCAACACTTCCCGCAGGAAATCAGAGATGGTTTCCTGCTTTTCTTATGCCATTTTTCAGAAAGGAGGGCTGCCAATGGCAAGTCTTAGGGACGTTGTATCGGAATATCAAGACGACCTGCGGAACGGGATTGCATGGCTGGCGTTCTGGCGCGAGGGCCGGAGCTGGCAGGCCGAGGCGTTCCACCTTGATCTGGACGACACCCTTTATCCAGAGGACAGAGCGCGGCTTGCCGAGATACAGGCCGCCGATCCACGGGCCATTGTGGTGAATGGCTACTATTCCGGCTATCTGTCCGAGAAAATGAGCGTGGCGGAGCTGGCCGCCGGTGTGCGGCACCACTACGACAACAGCCTGAACAACATTACCCCATTCATGGAGGCCCACAGCGACGAGCTGCCGCCGGAGGTGTTAGAGGAAGCGAGGGAAAAAGCCCATGCTGCCGGACTGCCTTTCTATGAGCGTCCCTACCGTGGGGACGACATCGACCCATACACCTATGATGGCCACATGAGCATTGAGGACTACGAGTTAATGAAGAAATTGATGGAACAAGACAGAGAAAGGAGGGAACCCGTGAGCGAAGTCTTTTCGATTATGATTGACAACCGCGCCGAGGCGCAGAACGATGGGCCGCATGGTTATTGGCTGGATTTGCCGACCACCGCCGAGAAGTTACAGGAGGCCATGCGGGAAATCCATATCAGCACCGACAACTTGCAGGATTTTTTCATTGCCGGATTTTCCTACCCGGAGGACAGACGCCTTGCCATCCCCTATGACATGGTGCTGGCCGCCGACGTGGACGAACTGAATTTCCTTGCCGCAAGGCTGGACACGCTGGACGCTGCCGCCCTTGCGGAGCTGAACGCCGCCCTGCAAAATCCAAGGGGCGGCTTTGAAAGTATCGGGCAGATCATCGACTATGCCGACAACGTGGACTACTTTGTGCATCTGCCGGATGTGCAATCCCCCGGCCAGTTGGGGGACTACTACCTGAACCGTTCCGGCATGGTGGATATGCCGGAGGAATGGAAAGCCGGGATCGACGTGGCCCGGTTCGGGGAGCATATCGCCCGGCAGGAGCAGGGCGCATTTACGCCTTATGGCTATCTGGTGCGAAGCGGCGACGAATGGCAGCGCGTCCATGAGGGCCAGCCGGTGCCGGAAGAATACCGGGTGATGGGCTTTCCCCAGCCGGACGTGCTGCGGGAAGCTGTGCAGGCCCGGCAGGAAACCGCCCCCACCGCCGAGGCCCCGACCCAGCCGCAGGTGATCCCCATTATCTTAAACAGCAAGAACAGCGCCGACCGCATGAAAGAGATTACCGACAAGCTGGAAACCGGCATCATGGATTTGTTTGAAAGTGACCGCTTTCAAGCCTACCTTGACACAATGGCCCGTTTCCACAATTACAGCTTTAACAACACCATCCTCATTGCCATGCAGGGCGGCCAGCTTGTAGCAGGATACAACAAGTGGCGGGATGAATTTCACCGCAACGTCAAAAAGGGCGAGAAAGGCATCAAGATTTTTGCCCCGGCCCCCTACAAGGTGAAAAAGGAAGTGCCGAAGCGGGACGAACAGGGCCAGCCGGTCAAGGACAAGGACGGGAATACCGTCACCGAGCAGAAAGAAATCCAAGTCCCGGCGTTCAAGATTGTGTCTGTCTTTGATGTGAGCCAGACCGAGGGCGAACCGCTGCCGTCGCTGGGCGTGGAGGAATTGGCTGGCAACGTGGAACGGTATCAGGATTTTTTCAAGGCGCTGGAACAGACTTCCCCCGTCCCGATGGCCTTTGAGGATATTCCGGGCGGTTCCCACGGCTACTATCACCTGACGGAAAAGCGGATCGCCATTCAGGAGAACATGAGCGAGCTGCAAACCCTGAAAACAGCCATTCACGAAATCGCCCATGCCAAGCTCCACGCCATTGACCCGGACGCCCCTGTGACCGAACAGGCCGACCGGCCCGACAGCCGCACCCGCGAGGTGCAGGCCGAGAGCGTGGCCTATGCCGTCTGCCAGCACTACGGGCTGGACACGTCCGACTATTCCTTTGGGTATGTGGCCGGTTGGAGTTCCGGCAAAGACCTGAAAGAGCTGCGGGCGTCCCTTGAAACCATCCGGGCCACCGCCCATGAGCTGATTACCGCCATCGACGGCCACCTTGCCGAGTTTCAGCAACAGCGGCAGGCGCAGCAGACCGTGGAACAGGCCGCCGAGCAGCCTGCCCCCGACAGTGTGTTTTCCAAGCTGCCCCCGGAACAGCAGCAGGAAATGACCGACAGTGTAAAAGCTATGCTGCAAACCCTGATTGACGCCGATGTGAAATCCACCGGCGAGGTGACGCAAGGCACGTTGGACGCCATTCAGACACAGGGCTTTGTCCTCTCTGACGACGGGACGCTGCAACGGGCCGGGGCCAGCCAAACGCCGGAGCCGCAGGCCGAAGCACCGGCCCTTGACCCGGCAGCGGAGCCGGTTGTGACGATCCTGTTCAGCGAAAGCCCCCATCTGGAAACCGGCCAGCAAATGCCGCTGCATGAGGCCGACGCCCTCTTTGCCAAGCTGGACGCCGAACACCAAGGCGGAGGCTACTACGATAAGACCGACTTCCGCATTGACTTTACGTTCCAAGGCGAGGCCCACAGCTATTCCGGGCGGCAGGATTTTGGCGACCGGGATGGTTCCCTGATCGAGCATATCCGGGGCTATCAGGAATTTTACCTGCATGACGAACAGTGGAAAAATCATGTGCTGAAATACCGAGGGCCAGAGGCGTTGGCCGAGGATCAGGCCAGCCGGGAAACCTTTGTATCTGAAATCATCCCGTACATGGAGCTGCATTGTAACCTGTCCCGGCTGGAACAGGAGGCGCAAACCCGTTTGGCGTCCGGCGACACCCTGACGCCGGAGGAAACGGCCTACTATGGGGCGCTGGAGGACTACGCCAAGGAGTGCCGCCCGCTTCTCAATCAGGGGGAACCGCTGCCGGAAATGCCGCAGCTTTCCGATTTTGACCCAAGCATAGAGGCATACCGGGAACAGGTAATGGCCGAGATCGAGCAGGAAGCCGCTGACGCCGGTATGACCGTGGAGGAATACGCGGCGGCTGGCTATGAGGCCCCGGCAGCACCAGAGCCGGAGCCTGCCCCGGAACAGCCGACAAAAGAGCCTGCGGCGTCCAACTACTATTATTCCATCAATGAGGGTGCAGCCCGCCGCGCCAAGGAGATGAACAGCTATTCCGATTACAAGCCCGGCAGCGCCACGGCGGAGTACCGGCATTATGTGGATAATGCCTTTGAAATCGCGCAGGCACAGAAAAAGCGCGTTGATCCCATGTACCATGAGAAAATCGACAGCCTGCTTGACACCTACGCCCGGAAGCTGGCCGCCAACATGAACCACAGCTTTGCCATTGACGCCCGTGTTCCCTCAATCCTGATTGCCGGTGGTTCCAATTTTCCGGTACGCCAGAAAGAAAAACAGAACGCGGCCCGCGACAGCAATATGCAGGAATGGCAGTACATCCAAGGGCTGCTTGATAAAATCCGCAGTACCGGCATGGGCGGCATCCGGCAGGACGACCCGCAGGCCATCCCCAAGCTGGAAAAGAAGCTGGCCGGTCTGGAAAAGGCGCAGGAAACCATGAAAGCCGTGAACGCTTACTACCGCAAACACGGCACGCTGGACGGCTGCCCACACCTTTCCCCTGAAAATCTTGAAAAGCTGAAAGCGGCTATGGTGTCCGGCTGGCACTATGAAAAGAAACCCTTTCAGAGCTGGGAGCTGTCCAACAACAGCGCGGAAATCCGCCGCATCCGGCAGCGGATCGACAGCCTGACCCGCGCCAGAGAAACCGTCTATGTGGGCTGGGAGTTTGAGGGCGGCCATGTGGAAGCCAACCGGGAACAGAGCCGTTTGCAGGTGTTCTTTGATGGGAAACCCGACGCCGACACCCGCCAGCAGTTGAAAGAACACGGCTTCCGCTGGGCACCAAGCGTCGGGGCATGGCAGCGCCTTTTGAACGGGAACGCCTATTACGCCGCTGACCGTATTCCGAGTATTCAGCCCCTTACCGGCGAGAAGCCCACGGAGCTGCAACGCAGCAGCATCCGGCAGCAGCAGGCGCAGATGGCACAGGCCCAAGCCGAGCCGGAGGAATGTGTCTACCGGGTACACGCCGCCACCCGCAGCGACAGCCCGGAAAACCTGTACTTGCTGCAAGCCTATGTCCCGCAGGAGGACGGCACGGTAAAAATTGGGGCGGTTCTCTATGCCGGGACGGAAGAAAAATGCCGGGAGCTGCTGGATCAGCTCAATACCGGGGAACTGACACAGGAGGCCGTCAAGGAGCTGTACGCCAAGGAACAGGAGCAGCCGCAGGAACCGGCCCCGGAACAGGAGGCAGCACCAGAGCCGGAGCCTGCCCCGGCACAGGAAATCACGCCGGAACCTGAAACGGCGCAGGAAGATGTTTCCGCCGCCGAGCCGCAGGAAAAGCCAGCCGATAAGCCCCTGACCGATTTGCAGAAAAAGGCGGTGGAAATCGCTGACCGCTACAAAGACCTGCCCCTGCAAGGCAAGATTGATATAATCGCGCAGGCGTTTGGCTGCAAGACCGGCGAAATCCACACTTCCCCCTGTACCGGCAAATGGCGCAGCACCAGCGATATGTCCATCCATTTTGATAACGGCGCGTCCCTGTTCATCGGCAACCACCTGACGCCAAAGGCCAAAACCGTAAAGGTACAGACGGAATATGTCAACAGTGCGTTGGTACGCTATAACCCGGAAATCGTGCAGGCAACCAAGGAAGCGGCCCTGCCCGTGCTGTTGCGGCGGGAGGCCAAGGACAACGAGATTGCCGCCCAACAGGGCCTAAAGCCCTACACGCTGCTGAATGTGGAGTTTAACGACGGGGCCGACGAGCAGACCGGCGGCTATATGGGCTGGTACTATGTGACGCTGGCCGTGGACGGCAAAATCTGTACCCATCTGGAAACGGGATTGAACCATGATATTGCGGACGGCAAGGTGAGCGACACCCCCACACGGGCCGACTACTATCCGGCAGGAGCCTTGAAAGAGGCCGATGTGGACTATGTGTTTAACAATGTGGGCTTTTCCTCTGCGTCCACCCTCTATACGGTGCCGCTGCGGGACGATGTGCGGGAACGTGCCGAAAAGACACTGGCCGAGCGCAGCGCCGCCGCGCCGGAGCAGGGCGACACCTTTGCCATCTACCAGCTCAAAGGCGGGCCGGAAACACGGGATTATCGCTTTGAGGCTTACGAGAGCTTGCAGGAAGCGGGGCTGGCCGTTGACCGGCAGAATTACGATCTGGTTTACACGGCCCCGCTGGACGGCAAAACCACGCTGGAGGACATCTACCGTACATTCAACCTTGACCGTCCCGCCGACTTCCGGGGCCACAGCCTATCAGTTTCGGATGTTGTTGTGATAAATCGCGGCGGCAAGGAGGAAGCCCATTACTGTGACAGCTTCGGCTTTACGCCGGTGCCGGAGTTCTTCTTGCAGCGGGAAAAACAGCTTACGCCACGGGAATTGCTGACCGGCGAGAGCATCCAGACCCCACGGGGCAGCTTCCTTGTAACGGATATGAGCCGGGAGCAGTTGGAGGCCGCAGGCTATGGTTTCCACCATCAATCCGAGGACGGCAAGTATCTTATCATGGGCAACGGCACAGACGCCTTTGCCATCCCTGCCCAGCAGGAAAGCCCCATCAAGGCCGCTGAAATGACGACCGAGCAGAACTACAACATGATCGACGGCGTTCTGAACAATGCCCCGACCATGAGCGAGCTGGAAGCCAGAGCAAAGGCCGAGAAGCCGAAGCAGAACCGCACGGCGTCCAAGACAGCCCAGCGCCAGAAAAAGCCGTCCATCCGGGCGCAGCTCAAAGCCGCCAAGGAGGAACAGGCCAAGAAGCCGCCGCAGCGGGAAAGATCTAAGGAATTGGAGGTGTGAAACCGTGAACAAGTTTGAAAATGTGGATGTGCTGGCCGCGCTGGAACAGCTTATGTGGCAGAACACCGCCTTTTACCGCAATGATTTTGAGATTGACAAAGAGATGATCCGGCAAGCCGCCGCCAGCGACAGGGCCGAGGACAAAACGCTACTTTGGATGTCCCGCCCGTCCGGGACGTATTGTTTCCGGGAGCGCGACGTTTTCCTGCAAGATACCCGGCAGCATAATACATGGCGCTTTTACGGGGAGCAGACCCGTGACCGTATTCTGGCCTACGCCGTGGAGCTGACCGGCAAGGTGGGCGGAAAGATACGGGGTAATCTCTATGAGCTGGACTATCCCCAGCATTTCCGGCACGTCGCAGCCGAGGCGGTACAGGCCGACACCATCATCCTGCATTATGAAAAGGGCGACCGGGAGCAGCCTGCCAAGCTGTACTTTGACGGCCACCCCGACCCCAAGCTGGGGGCGTTCCTACGGTATGAGGCAAAGCCCAATGAGCCGGAACACCTGCGGGAAGTGCTGCGGCAGGAGCAAAAAGGCCGGGAGCAGCTTCAACCGGGCGACTTCAAAGCCCATGTCACGGCACTGCACGACCGCCTGATCCGGAACGAAGCCCAGCGCATTGTTGCGGGATTGAAAGAACTGTCCGCTCCGAACAGCCCCAACAAGACGCATTTCATGGTAGAGCTGTCCCCCTACTTTACGCAGATCGCGTCCAGCAAGGACACCGACCGCCTCTTTTCCATGCTGCCTTACAAATCGTTGGTGTTTACCGGCATGAAAGACCGGCATGGGATATATGCCATGATAGGCAAAGACGAGAACCGGGACAAGGAAGTGCGGCGGCCCCGCGCTTCTATCCGAAAGCAGCTATCCGAAAATAAGCAGGCCCAAGCCCCGAAAAAGGCCCCGGCCCGCACCAAGAAAAACGAATTGGAGGTATGACAATGCAGTTTAATGTGGAGGAAGAAAACCTGATCTGTCTGTATCACAATGCCGACCGGCGCAGGACGATGGCGAAGCTCCATGCCGCGCTGCCGGATATGGATGGGGAAATGGCGGCACTGGCCCGCCAGACCCTTGCCAAGCTGGACACCATGACCGACGCCGACTTTGAGGCGTACCAGTTCCATTTCACAGACGAGTAAATAAAACATAACGAAGCGCCGGGCGCGGGGGCTGTATGGCCTCTGCGTCCGGCGCTGTTTTTTTGCCTTTATGCCTGCTCCATCGGGAAATTCGGCAGGGCTTCCAACAGTTTCATAATCAAGTGCTGTTTCATATCCTCGTCTACGGCCAGCTCGTCAATCATGGGGGCATAGTGTTCAATCACCTTTTCCGTAGCCCACTTCTCGCCTGCGACGGCGGCCTTGATCGTGGCGCTGTCCAGCAACATTTCCTGTTCGGCCATCCTGTCCACTCCTGTCTTTTTTATGCTTGTATCAGCATAACACAGAACCGGGAGAAATACCAGCGGCGGAAACATTTTCCTACGCATTTAGAAGCCCTCTCTGGCGGGGATTGGATAATCTGTCTTGCCTGCCCGCCGACCATGACGGGAAAGCCCTACTATGGCTGGCATTTCGGCGGTCTAAATGCGTAGACAACAGGCATCTTTTCTCCTGTCATTCGGCTGCTTTCTTCCGACGCATAGACGACACTTGATTGACCGCTAAACTTACACTCTATAATTCATATTTTCTACCTTGTGTTCGTTGAACAAATGAAATATAATAAAAAATGTTATCGGAGGTATGAGCATGGCCGGTATTTGGTTGTTCCCAAAGGAACCAGAAAAGCCCGCTGATTTAATTGTGACAGACCAGAATAGGAAAAACCGACACCAATCAATTTAAAAAACAATTAAGACTTAGAGTAATATACTTTTAAGGATTACCAACTATAATAAGCGTAATAGTAGCTTGAGGAGGGTATAGTATATGAAGAATTTTTTGAAGATTTTCGTTTTGCTTGAAATATTGCTATTTGCATATATTTTTAACAGCTCAATCTACAATATATATGAGAAAAACAATATTGCTGCTGATAATTTAAGTGGTTATATGCTTGAAGAACCATCTCCAGAAATCCTCAACCAATTTTATACCATATTCACAGAGAATTACGATGATAATAGGTTGGAAATTATCAACAACACACTAACTACGACAGATAGATCTGCTTATGATTTATACTGCTATCCTTTAGATAAATTCTCACAAAAACAACCTGTATCGCAAACAATCGCATTTGAGTACCACGAATTAACAAAAGAAGATTTTTTAGACAGTGTTGGCATATTCTATACGGATTTATCTTTGGAGGAAATAGATCAACTCTCAGCACAGCTATCTACACAAATCATTAAATATGAAGATACGTCTATTCCGTATAGCATGATATTAGAGTTAAATCTTTTTAATTTTGTCATTCTGTTCATTGTCATTCTAATAATATACTGCATTTATACTTCTTACAGCCTGAAAAAGATCGGCATTAAAAAGAGTATGGGATTTTCTACTCTGCGTATATTGAAAGAACAAATCCTTAGTATAGTAAAATATTACTTTATTGTGTGTTTAGTTCTGTTGGCTGCACTGAACCTGTATTACGCATTTGCAAACCGCTTTGATTTCTCCTATTTGATAATGGGTATATTCTTCTTTGGGATCGTCTTAATTGTAAATGTGCTTTGTATGCTTCTAACAAGTGCTTTAATAAAATTTGTTCGTTTGGAAGCAATGATAAAAAATAAAACATTAAACAAAAGCACAAATGTGATTGTACAATTTATAAAAGTTGCGTTTTCCGTTGTAATTGCTATTACCATTATTTCTTTACTTCAGCAAAGTGGAGATTATATGAAAAGTCAACAGGCGGTTTTAGACTATAAATACCTTGATGGCTATTATACATCTAATGGCTTTAATTCAGCAGAATATAATTATGCCATATCAAACCCGGATGTATCGGAGCGTTATTCAAACTCAATTTTAGAGCTATATAGGAACCATCATTCATTGTTATGCGATTATACAGGTAGTGATGAAGCTCAAGGCCCAATGGGAGCTTCGCGCCCATATTATGTCCAACAAACTATTATTGCAAATGAAAATTATATAAAGGAATTTTCCAATATTCAAGTAAACGGAACTCCTTTGGATGAAAGTGTATTTAGTACACCAACGGTCTTAATTCCTGATATGTATAAAAATGATGAAAGCCTTATAAAAGAACACATTGCAGGAGAATATGATCTTCTACTGAACTATAACCAAAATTACGGGATACAAGAAGAAACACGCGCAAATGAATTTAATATTGTTTATATTGATGATAGTTCCACTATAAAGGTTAATACAGAGAAAGGATTTTCGGATATAACTGGTGGTATTATCATTGTTGATACAGGAGATTTTGGAGGGCTTTATTATTTAGATGCTTTAAATAATAGAAGTTTGTTCTTTTCAGTAGAGTCAAGAGAAGAATTTTCTGCCCTGTTAACGAAATATGATCTGGCACAGTTAGTCGTGGCAGGAACATTGCTGACTCCTTACTTAACACAATTAGAAAGCGTGACGTTTGTTCTTAAAACCCTTACGATGTTCGCTATCGTATTTGTGGTTTCACTGGTGTTTATTCTATACATCTCAAACTATGTAGATGTTTTTGTTAACCGGAAACGATACGCTTTAAAAGAGATTATGGGCTTTTCTCATTTTAAAATACTAAAGAGCCGTTATATTGTTTGGGCAATGCAAATAATCGCATCAGTAATCTTGACTGCTATCAATTATTATTTTGCTTGCTTTTTTGCAATCATGCTACTGGACTACCTGTTTTGTGAATTGTTATACCGGACTTATATCAAAAAGGCTTTATATGAAATCGAAAAGGGGGCATAAATATGTCATTGATCGTATTGAAAAATATTAAAAAGGAATATGGAAAAAATCAAGTTTTATTTAATGATTTGTCTTTAGAGATAGATCAAGGAGAATTTGTTGGCCTCATTGGAAAAAGCGGCGCAGGAAAAACAACACTTCTAAATATAATCGGACTGATTACCGATATATCGGCGGGAACGATAACGATTGGTAATTACAAAAATTTGTCCATGAAAAGCAAAAATGCTATGCTCCTTAGACGGCATACAATAGGTTATCTTTTTCAAAATTATGGGCTGGTAGAAGATGAAAGTGTATTATGGAATTTGAAACTGGCCCTTGAATATAGAAAAATGAGCAAAGGAGAAAAATTAAGAAAAATCAACAAGTATTTAAAACAGTTTGGTTTAAGTGATATGCTCAACAAGAAAATATATCAGTTGAGCGGAGGTGAACAGCAGCGAGTCGCTATTATTAAATTGATATTGCAAGGAAGCAAAATCATATTAGCTGATGAACCCACTTCTGGACTTGATAAAGATAATGAAGCAATAGTAATGTCACTTTTAAAAAAATTGAATGAAAGTGGCGTAACCATAATCATGGTAACTCACAACCTGAACTTGTGTGACTATTTTTCCAGAGTAATAGATGTAGAAAAATATAGGTAAGACGTTTGAAAAAATCCATGATTGTCGTTGCAGGGACACACCCATTCACTTAATGGCTGTTTACGAAATAATTTGTTTGCAAAACAAGCTGATCCGGGCCATCCTAAAGGACAGCCTATGAGAAAACGCCGGGCGCAGGGCCAGCAGGCCGCCGCGTCCGGCGCTTTCTTATGGGTTGTTTTCTACGCATTTCAAAGCCTGTTTCGGCGGGGATTGGATAAATCCTATTGCCGCCCCGTCAATCGTTCGCCAGAAGCCCGCTGCGGCGGGCCTTTCAGTGGCCTAACTGCGTAGAATGTAGGCGTTATTCATCCTTGTTGTCGTCTGTTTCCTCTGTTTTCTCTGTAAGCGCTTTATAATCGACCGGATCGTCAGGCTCCAACTTTTGTGAGATACTTCAGATACCTGGAGTAATTCACTTCCTGTCTGGTTCTCAGATTCGCAAAGGATGGATTTCAACTACTTGTCTGTTCAGGCTTTTGCTGTACCTGATTACTCCAAAATCTTACCTTGGAGGAGCTGAAGCAAATGAGTACAACTTTAAATGACAGCTTCTGGCTGGAACGGATCACGCAGTGTAGATCCAGCGGGCTTACCGACCGTCAGTGGTGTATAGAGAACGGGATCCCCGTCAGCACATTTTACTACCATGTCCGGGCTTTGCGTAAAAAAGCCTGTGAGATACCTGAAACGGCGGACACTTCCAGACAGAAGCAGGAAGTTGTCCAGATACCGTTCTGGGAAGAAGGGCAGCGGGTACCGGATGGTATCTCTGCTCCTTCCCCTTCCATCTGTCTTCAAATGCAGGGCATCCGTGTTGAGATCCACGAACATGCGGGAGCAGACGTGATCCGCAATACTCTGCTTGCCCTGCACCAGCTTTGTTAGGGGAACTGTCCGGCGTGGCGAAATTTTTCCTGGTGACAGGTTATACGGACATGCGAAAGAGCATTGACGGGCTGATGGCAATCGTCCGGGATACCTATGAACTGGACCCCTACAGCAATTCCCTGTTCCTCTTCTGCGGGAGACGCTGCGACCGGATCAAGGCGCTGCACTTTGAAAAAGATGGATTCTGCCTCTACTATAAACGCCTGGATAATGGGCGGTTCCAGTGGCCACGGGATCCTTCAGAAGTCAGGAACCTTACCCGTCAGGAATACCGCTGGCTCCTGGAAGGGCTGTCGATCGACCAGCCAAAGGCGATCCGGCCTGCCGGGAGGAAGGATTTCTGAGCTTTGTGCAAAAGGGAGAAAATTCTTCCTGCTTTTGCGGGATGGGAAAAACACCGCCGGCGGCTTATCCACATGAAAACGGAACCGGAAGGATATCCGGGGGATAACAGTCTGCCTTTTCTCCAGACTGCCGTCTGCGTGTGGAAAACACAGCATTTTTCGCTGAGCATGCGCTTCTAAAGCTTCCGGTTTTCCACATTTTTCTTTCGTCAAAATGACGGCAGCTGTACAGCGGAGGATTCGCTTTTCTGCCGGTTTTCCGGTATAATAGGAACCAGTGAAAAGAAAGAGGACCCCTTATGCCGCAGTCAGAAATGGAAGCGCTCCTGCAGCTTCAGAAAGAGACAATCGAATCCCTGCGTCAGCTGGTGGAAAGCCAGCGGCTTACGATCGAGCAGATGGCCAAAAGCCATGAGGAGCAGACCGCACAGCTGAACCAGACGATCGCAAACCTGAACGAAACGGTCGAGTACCTGAAGAAAAAACTGTTTTCATCATCCAGTGAAAAAACCAAAAAGGATGAGTTTCCCGGACAGATGGATCTGTTCAATGAAGCAGAAGCTGCTGCGGATCCTTCCGTCCCGGAGCCGTCCCTGCGAGAGGCCGTAAGCGGTTATAACCGTCAGCCCAAAAAGCCGAAGGCTTCCAGGGAAGAGATCCTGGCGGGGCTTCCTGTAATTGAAGTCCCCTGTACAGTGCCGGAGGAAGACAGGAACTGCCCTTACTGCAATACCCCGATGGAAGTGATCGGGAAAAAGGTGGTGCGGGAAGAGTTGCGGATCACCCGCGCAAAGGTGGAACGGATCCAGTATGTCCAGGAAGTGCTCGGATGTCCGGAATGTAAGAAAGACGGAGCTTCTGTTATCGTTGAGGCCGAAACACCCAGCCCCCTGCTGAAGCACAGCCTTGCCTCCCCTTCCACGGTTGCTTACGTGATGTACCAGAAATATGTCAACAGCATCCCTCTTTACCGGCAGGAGGCGGACTGGAAGCAGCTGGGCGTAAAGCTGGGGCGGGCGACACTGGCCAACTGGATCATCAAATGCGGCATGGATTACATGGAGCCGGTATATAAACGGCTTCACGAACATCTGCTGGAGAGGGGAGTCATCCATGCGGACGAGACGCCCTGCCAGGTGCTGAAGGAGGATGGGAAAACGGCACAGTCCAGGTCCTATATGTGGCCTGTCTCTTATACACATCTCCGAGCCCACGAGACCCTAAGACATCT
>ERZ1027078.387-NODE-387-length-14429-cov-13.558926_pt1 | contig 14429 bp, 17 predicted proteins | sample MGYA00519279_ERZ1027078 | MGnify/ENA primary metagenome ERZ1027078 (study PRJEB26926, sample SAMN06164530) | human gut metagenome | biome: ENVO:00009003; feature: ENVO:2100002; material: ENVO:00002003 | host: Homo sapiens | place: USA | collected 2012 ... | reverse complement strand
AGATGTCTTAGGGTCTCGTGGGCTCGGAGATGTGTATAAGAGACAGCTATATTATTTTTATCTGCTTTATGATAGTTATTCAAAAACAGACTAGTATTATCAATAGGAATGATTGTATAACCAATTTGAATAAACTTCTGGTAAATACGTACAGGTTGACCCATGTAAGTAAAATCGTGACCACGATCTTCTTCATAGTCTTCCATGATCTTAGCATATTCTGCTAATCGTTTTAATGCTAAATCAAATTCTGAAATAGCATCATATTGACGCAACTTAAATGCTCGATTTGCGAACGGACATGTAAGTGAATTATCATATGAACATGTCGGTCGATAATATTTTTTATTGAATGCAGAGAAATGTGCATTTCGGTTGCATCCAAAACATAGCAAGTCTTCAGGACCTGCATATGATATACTGTATTCCGGATCTTCCGGAGTGTGAATTCCATACCATTTAGCAAACGGTAAGCGGTTTTTAACTTCGTTTAATATACGATTTTTCAAAGAACCCTGAGGGTCAATATTTTGTTTCGGAAGTTTAATTGTAAAACCTTTCATAATCAGCCTTTTTTAATTTGTTTAAATACTACTTTTTGTTCTTCAGCACTTGCAGTATTTGTTTCAATTAGATTGCCATATTGAAGTTCGTTTTCAAATTCTAATATACAGGGTTCACCATCTCTTACTTTTAAGAAATGCATATAAACCTTATTTTTTACAGGTAGACGACGTACTCCATATATAGCTAGATTAAGTATCTCTGGTCTGTGAACAGCAATAACAAAATCACTAGCTTGAAATATTGCATCAGATGCTGATAAATCACTTCTCATTGGGAAGTGAGTACTTGGATTATTAATTCTATCAGGACTTTCAATATTACGATTCATCTGTGAAAGCTGTATTATACTAGTGTTAGAAAGTTTTTTCTTCTGTATAAACATTTTCTGTAAATCGACTATTGTACTTCTTTCTCCACCTTCTCCATTTACTAGAAGAACGTGGTCTAATACTACTATTAGCCAACGACCGTTAGCTACAGTATTATGAAAGTAATCTATAGTATTACCTATTTCTTCTACATTACATACTTTATCAACAAAGTATATATTGTATTTCTTAATGGTTTCAGCTGCCGATTCAGCTTTTAATAAGTCTTCATTGCTAAGTGTTTCTACTGAACTATATAATTCAGATACAGTTTTCTTAGTTTTATTACTTATTACACGACCAACGTTTCTGTAGTCTACCATCTCTAAACTAAAGTATAATACTACGATATCCTGATCAGGATTAAGATCAATTAAATCCATTACTAACATATTTGCAACTGAGCTCTTACCACTACCTGATATACCAGCTATAGTAAATATCATATTTGGTTCAATTCCGCCAGTAGCTTTATTGAATTTATCCCATCTAGTTTTTAATGATACTATACTATGATTTTTTCTAGCTTTAATGTAGTTTATGGATTTATTTGCTACCTGAGATATTGACTCAAAAGGTAGTATTTTAACGGCATTCTGTTCCGTATTCTCCATAATTTACAGGTGTTTCAGATTTATAACTCATTTGCTCTTCAATAACCTCCCACTCATGTTGAGTGAGCCATTTCCACATCGTCTTCATATAACCTATTTTACCAGTTATCATTTTGTTTTCAATTTCATATTGAAGACATTGAAGAAGGTGTTCGTGCATTGCTCTAGATTTACCTACGATACGATTATATTCTTTACGACACTTATTTATATTAGATCGTAAAAAACCTTTAGTACCATCTGGTCTTAAAACATACACTGGAAATACTTCATAGAACTCATCAAACCATGTCTTATCTTGTTTTACACTTGATAATAGTTTTTCTGTAGGACTATAAATTTTATTATCCCCTGAAGTAGTAAAGGAGATAAGGTCATTGTCGATTAACTCTTGTATGTCGTTTTCACTTATTCGGCTGAGAAACTTGTGAACGTCTTGATTATTACTTTGATTATCATTCAACACAAGAGTTAAAAATACTAACTGATTAATTGATATTTCTCCAAAAATATCTAATAATGTTGTATCTAATTCTAGTATCATAATATAGTACTTTATGAACCAGTCTCTTGATACAATATGGTAAAAATCTGTTAAAACAGACTTAGTTGTTTTGTTTTTAAGGTTGTTATTATTTTATTAGCTTCTGTTATATAATAATTATAATTTATTTTAGGATCATCTTTTAAATCATCAAAATTGTTTAGTAAAGTAATACCAGATGCTGTTAACATATTCTGATATTTCTTTATTCCATTTTCAATTTTCCATTTGTATAAAAAATATCCATTTGTTGATGCATAAAATCTATTTGTTCTTTGTTGTTTTATACCATTGTATTCAACTGTCCATTGTTTACCTGTTTTTTCAGATATTAAAAATTTAGTAATATCTTTAATAGTTGGAATAAAGTTTTGTGGTTTTATTCCTTCAAGAAAGAATTTTTCTACAGCTAATGGTATAATTGTAGGAGTTAACCCTTTTCCTAAAATAGTTTTAGTTAAAAATGTTCCTTTTTCTTTTATACCATCTTTTTGTTTACCAAAATAATCATTTACAGCTAATTGATAAAAACATTCAAATTCTTCAGTTTCAAATGTTAATTTACTTATTTTTTCAAAGTTTTTAATAATTTGCTGTAATTCATTATATTTAGCTTTTTTAATACTGTATAAAACACCATCTGTATTTACTTGGTAAATAGTAGCTCCTAATTCTAAAAGCTTCTCACAGAGCATTAAAAGCAGTAATTGACCATTCATTCTAATTTGCAAAACTGCGAATGGAGAATATAACCAACTATATTCATTTTGATAGTTGCCCGTAACAGAGTTTAAAGTTAATTTCTTAGTATCTGCTTCTAATTTTCGTTTAGCTTTTTTAGCATCTATTCTTTCTGTATATACTTTGGTATATATATCTAAAAATACTTCTTTATTTAAATGAGGTGGAATAAAACCGTATTGAATAATTAGACTAGGATATAGTGAATTAGCATCAGAATCTAATAATAATTCGTCTTCTTTTGGAATTATTATTTCAGGTTGATTTATACTGTGTATGCCACCAACTCCAATAGAAATTTCTAAATTATTTAATAAAAATTTTTTATTCCAACCATTTCTACCTGGTGAAACAGTTAAACTTTTCATTTCAGTTAATAAATTCTTAAGTATTTGGTTTTTAAATTCAATATTAGGAAGTATTACGTCTTTCAATGGTATAAAATCCATTGGACTACGTAGTTCTTCTAATTGTTTTTTATCAATTCCTGTTTTAGATATATATTCTTTTTGAAGTATATCTACTCCAATACCTACTCCATCTTTTGAAAGACAGTTTATATGGTAATTATCTTCAATATTTATTCGTAATTGGATATCTTTTTCACATCGTTTGAGTAATTCATAAGTAGATAATACATCGTTTATATTATAATTAACCATATTATCTATTTCTTGTAATGCTAATGGAGATTGCCAATTACAATTAAATTCTTGAACATTTTTATACATCATTGTTACTTGCATTTCTTTTAAAGAAACTCGTAACGCTTTACTATATAACATAGTAAGTAAATCTAATGTTAGAAAATTTTTAGCATATTTCCAACGTTTCCAACTATCAATATTATCTTTGTCTTGTGTAATAATATTTGATAAATTGAATATAGATTTACATATTTTACTATACGTATACTTAGAATTAGAGAAGAACTCAATGCAATAATTTATTATAGGGTTATCATAATGGGTATTATTATAACCTGCAAAGTATGCGTCTTCTGTAATAAATAATTTACACATATCTTCAATATTGTTTTTTCTTTCAGAACATTCGTATTTTACTAATTTTTCTGTTTCAGTATTTAGTAAAGTACAATGAAATACGTTTTGAAATACTTCAATATCATAGACATATACTGTTTTTCCTCTTATCTTCATAGCGTATAAATTTAGTGGAGTGTATGGGAATCGAACCCATGATGCCGATTGGTTGCAGCACTATAAATAGTGTATTAGAGTCTCTCTAATATTCCTCCCTGTACCCTGCGCTTGCCTGCTAGCTGAACACCCCTTGAGGCAGGATTCTTTATAGACTATCCTGCTAAAAGTCTGTCGCTCTACGCTGCTTGCTTTATCTCTGGCAAATGTTTAGCAAAGCATTTCTTTTCTAAAGTTGCTCTATCTACTATCGTAATAGATTCATAGTTACTATATTTATCGGATAACTTTGTATTCAATTTAGTAACTACTTCAGTAAGTTGTTCAATAGGTAGATTAGAGTAGCTTGTCTTAAACTCTTTATCGTTTGTAGTAGCTATAACTACTTTATACGGTCTTTGTTCTAAATACTGTAGCTTCTTAGACATCTTGAATTCTTCAAGTTGTTTAGCTACTTTCTTAATTTTCTCTTCGTGAGCTGCTTTATAAGCTTGTTGTTTAGCAATACGTTCTGCTTTATTGCTACCATATAGATTCTGTACCAATTCTTTATGGTAACCAGAATAAGGACGTTCTTCTAATAACTGTTTTTTATCCTTTTTATCAGATACCTGTGTAGGTTTCTTAGGAATACTAGCTATGCCTTTTTTAGTTTCATGATACTCCTTTCGTGCATTAGTAGCTTCAGGAGTCCACTTATAAGTATATACTTCTCTACTTACTATTTTATCATGACGACGAGTAGTTACAAATTCCTTTGTCATAGGTTTAATATTTTCTGACAAAGATATTCCTTTACTACACATAGATTTATAATCTGAGGATTTAGTTAATCCGTAACGTTTCTGTAAGTTTTGCTGGTATTTAGCATTTTTCTTATTTCTAGTATCTTGATTCATAACAATTGATTTTAATAGTTAAAAACTAAAGGAAGCTGAATAGGTTAATGTTTTAAGATTTCCCGTACGTACTCTCCCTATCGCTTCCTTATTATATTTTAAGCCGTTAAGCACATTGGAGCAGCAGAATCATCAAATTCTGTTTCTTCATTGAACTTAGTAAGTTTCTCTTTTAATTTCAGAATCTCTAAATCGAGTTCTTTTATTCGTGCTTTAACCCAGTTTGAAGTTAAAACTTCAGTCTTATTCAGAGCTTTTTTACCTTTCTTAGACTTAAGAACAGGATTCAAAGTTCGTATACGACTTAGATGTATTTTCATTTCTTGCAATTCACACAATTTAAATACATCTAATTGATTACAATCAGCCGGTAAATCACTAAATTTCTTTATACCCATATTGATGCATAGTATCTTTAATTTAACAATTACTCGATCATCTGTAAGACCTTTGATTGTATTATAAAGTTCTTTCAAATCATAAGTACGTTGATAATTACGATTTACTACATTCTCAATAGAAATGATATTCCAATACTTAGTAATATCTGCTGATAGTTTATCACGCTGTTCAATAAATTTATTTGCTTTCATATATACTTGATTTTAAATAATTTGACAATTAGTTAATTACATATAGTATATTAGAAAGTCTACCTGTGTAGTTAATAGACCGATCAAAGCCTAATAACTTAAAATATCAGCTATCTTCACAGACCGCTGATATTAATAACAATAAAATTAAGAAATAAGACAGACAAGATCAAAGAGTTAGCGCCTCTGTCACATCTCGATACGGCATCCGATTCTTCTTCTCTCGGCTTTCCAACACTTAGTTACCTTAGTAACATTATCAGAGGCAAGTAAGTAAGAGTATATACGAACCCAACCAAATGTATACACTCTTACTGATTTTTATGTTGATTTTCAATTATTTTCTACTTAATACGAACCCAACCAAATGTATATATTCGACTATAAATCTCCTTCAACATGTAAACTGACGGGTATTCTTTCATACCCAAAATCTATGCAAGCATTTGCTACCCCAACCATTTTGCGTCGCTTGCTGTTATTACCCATATTTTTGTCAAAGCCTGGGTTATCTTTTGTAATATCATAGGTCAATTTCAATGGACTGTTTTCATCAAGTAATGTACAATAATACAATAATAACTCAATTACTTTTTCTTTTTCATCTTTCTTAAGTACTTTATCAATTGCTTCTGTCAGAAACCCAACCAAACCTGACTTATCGCAATGGTTACTTTCTACACCTGTGATGATAAAAGCTATTCTTTGTACTAAACTAAAAAAGTCTATTACATAATAGGAATTAAACCACTTATTTACCCAACCATATTTGTGGCGTCCTATTAATACTGTTCCATCATATTCAACTTTAATTGTTTTGCTCCCATCCATTAGCAAATTATTTTGAATACGAGGATCAGACATAATTAGCTGTAACATCCGCAAGTGATATGAATCTATTGGCTTTTTACTTGTTGCCATAGCTTTATGTACTTAAGATTAATTACTCGTCGATGCTCTTGTAGTAAGCAGTAGTGTCGTCCTTAGTAATCTTATTGATTTGTTCCAGAGAAGCTCCCTGATTTGCTAATTCATCAATAAAATTGTTAAGATCAGTCAAATTACTCTGATTCAACTGAGTGACAACTTCTGTTACCATCTTAACATTCCAGAACGGAGACCGTTCTCCAGTTGCTTCAAACTTCAAGATAGCATCTTGAACATCTTTTGGACCAGCTTTCAATACGATATCTACATCTGCCCGTAAATCAAACTGCAACTTTTCGTCATTATTAAACATAATAACAATCTTACCATTTGCAGTCCGCACGATATCTACGTTGAACAAATCAACAGTTTCAATCATATACTTCTTCATCGGATTTGCAAGTACAAGTCCTGGCATATCACCAGCCATTTTTTTCTTGTAATTCAAATCTAAATTATCACTTACGGGGATTGCCAACCGCCGACCAACTAAAGCACGGCTAAATGCAATTACTTTAGTACGTAACTGTGTAATTTCTTGCTGAGTAAAACCTTCTGGATTTTTGAACACGCTTTCATATTTTGTTGTTTCCATAATCTCTCCTTTCTTGATTCCGTGGTTGATTCCACCTACGGAGTAAGTCAATACTAAGTTAATTTAAAAAGTAAGCTATAGAGTTCTTTTATCTAAGTGGAATAGTGTCTAATATCTATTCGTTTGTTAAAAACTTAAAAACCACTTCTTGTATTCAAACAGTAAAACTCTATAACGAAATTCTGCTAAGATTTGCTAAGTAATCTGAAAACTATAAGATAAGTCTTTATATTATTAATATTACTACTAGAACGTGATGTTATTACTTCACTCGGCATTCCCCGTAGGACTTTACTCATGAGACAGATGAGTCAGCCGTTCTTCATAAAATTATTAATACTAAACTATGAAAAGATATGTAATTCGACATCTGAAAATCGAATGCTATGCTAGTTAATACCTAAAGAGGTACAACGGGACTCCAACGGTAGGAGATTTATACCCATCAAATAACATTATAACTGAAATTATCTGAAAATCGAATGCTATGCTAGTTTCTGATTGTTTAAAGAGCCTAACAGCAACTATAACGTGCTCTTTTTCCTATTATAGTAAGGAGTACTGTATATGATTCATAACCTACAACTGTTACTTCACTATCGGTAATACTTCTACCGAATTTTATTTTGAGCTGTTTATGTTTCAAAACACCCACTCTATAGCCTAATAGTTTATTCTAAGGCTGCGTGTACTTACGACTTTGTTCTTATTCTGCACATAACTTTAGGATTTCCACCTATCATCCTTTAATGTAAGGAATCAGCGTCACTTTACATATATTGTTGCGCAATATACTTTAAATGTTTCAAATGTCAGCAATTATATTGTACAGTCGAGGGTGGCTCGGATTTACTTTCGTCTTCTTATCACTACTCGTCCTAAAACCTACCATTGAACTTCCTCATTAGTTAAATTAAACATGTTTATTCTCTCGTGAATAGAGACTTCCTAAATAGATTTACATTCTGTCACTTCCCGTTAAGACTACTATTTAGTGCAATGCACAGATTTTTCTCCGGTCTGCTTCGTGTCCGTCTCTTAATGTGTCTGCTTCTCTTCAACCTGGGAGTAGGGCGATGCTCACTTTCACATATACTCTTAAGGATAGAGTATCTCACCTTGTGCAAATTTGATAAAACTCCAGTTATGCTTCTGGATAAAATTATTTAGTATTTCTAAGCTTTATGTCTTCCGCTTAGTATTGAGATAGTGTTATTGCGCACTTCATCCGCTAGTTATCTTTATATTCCTGTTGCAAAGCACTCTAGGTTTATACTCAGATAGATAACAACTGAGTTTATTATAATATTACTTGAACTCACATACTCCTTATTTCCTAAAGAGGTCCGTTGCAGGATTCCTTATTTATTAATATTGGATCATTGCTACTCAGCCAATAGGCACACAATCTACTACTCACTTCGTCACTCTATCTCTCTATACTGGAGTGTATAGTAATACAAGCTTAGGATTAGTTATGAACTGGTATCATAACATTGTACATAGGCTTTACACCTAATCCAGGTAATCTATCAATATTTTTTCAATAAGTAGTGCTATAATATTATAATTAAGTACCTTCATATATACTATCTCTAAACTTATTAAGTTACAATATAACTGTTTAGATAAGTATAGAACACTATACTGACATTTTTATATGGTTTGTGCCATAAAGGGGAGTTTGGAGCTACCCTAGAGCGTTATATGCTCGATAATGTTCAGCACGTAGTCTTGGACACTACGATTTGTTGGGCATCATCGTGTTTATTACTCCTTCTTGATTCAAACTATGATAAGTCTGCGAGTAACTTAAGAGGATTTCGTTCCCCTTGTACTGTTTAATTTTGTAGACTGCTCTCTACTAATTGCGTCTTCTGTTTCTGTCTCCAGTCGGTTCTCACCAAAAACAAGAGGGTTGTACACGCTCTCCCTCTATCTTATTGCCTCTTCAGTTTATAGATAGTATATAAACACAATAAGTTATTATACTTTCAGTAGTAGCCTATAGTTGTAGCTATACTCTATTCCTACTAATATTCTGTACTATCTTAATTTTAAGAAAGTAATCTAACCATTTACTTTCTAATCCTTTGATTTAGACATCTCTGGATATACACCATTATAGCTCTATAATCGCATTGGCTGTTCTAGTTGCGACTCAGATTCATCTTCTCTGATTGTTGTTGTTTCAGTCTTTGGAGAATATCCGTACAAGTGGTTTTATTCTCTTTAACTGATGGCAGTTCTCTTACCTTAATGTATTTAGGTACTTCCTTCTCTACAATAGAAGTTAGATAGATGATACTGTCTTTCTTTTTGATTTCAACATTGATATTTTGTTCTGGGTTGCTTTGTCCATTTAATTTTATAGCGTTATTGTTCAAATTAATATCAATATTAAAGTCTTTTGTCCGAGGTACATCTGTGAACTTCGGAATCACATACTCATGTGCGGTGGCAGTATTCGTATAGTTAGTTACAAATCCTACATATCCACCGAAAGCTAGCATTGCTAGCGTAAACAAAACTGTTGGTTTTTTACTCATTTTGATAATGCGTTAGTTGTTACTTTTTAGTAGCATACGCAGATTTCTCAATATAGAAAGTAAGAGGATTCAAAGAGGTTGATGTGTACAAGCTAGATACTTTCTGCATTACTTGTTTCAACATCTTGTCATTCATTTCTGCTCCATAAGCAATCCGTAGATTGTTTACAATCTTTATTGCTGAAATGTGTTTACCTTTAAGATTCAGACCCTTGATTTCCGGATATACAAGTTTGTCTTCATCTTTACCTTCATTGTTAGCAGAAGTAATAATACGATTGATCAGATCGTCATTAGTTCCACTAATTAATTGAGAATACCGTTTTGCTTCTTCTTCGTAATTATTGTTTTTTGCAGTTTCATCAGTAATCTTCTTAGCTAAGAATACTTTCACAACATTAGCAACTTGCGCATCGTTGTATGTTGTTAATTGATTCTTAAGCCAAGCATGAGATGCTAAAACTGACAAATTACCTGTTAGGTTACCCCAAATAGCATTTGCACAACCCTCAAGCAATGTAGCATTCCGTCCTGCTTCTTTCATCTTAAGCAATACAGTTGCTAATACTTGTGCTGGTTCTGCATTTTTATCAAGCTTATAGGCTTCCCGTGCAAATTCAATCATATTTGCTATATTCTTACCTATACCTCCTGATTTCTGCTTGTGCCGCATGTTCATAATAGTACACATTGCCGCTACTTTCTGTTCATCAGTGACACATTCTTCGGGTTTTGGCATTTCCTGAGTCTGCGGAACTTTAGCGTCTTGCTTTAAAGCTTTTTGCATTTCAGGATTTGTCTTTGCGACAGCATCTTTGAAGTTAATCTCGAGCTGTCCATCAGATGTTTTGCTAGGAAGCAAATTAACACCGAGGAATAAAGAAGCTGTTTCATTCAAATATGCAAACATTTCTTCGTTCACAGTAAAGCCTTGTTCTTTTGCATCATTCTTGAATTGGTCATTCCATTTCTGAATCAATACAAACATCATAAGGTCTGCCTGTTTTCCTGTTGCTTGATACATTGCCCGATCGTCTTTAATCTCTTCACGGCGTTTCAGAATTGCGTTCATCAGATCTACTGAGTGATTTGCATCAATTCTGTCACTGTTTTGAGTTACGATATTAGGCGCAGGAGCTGCTACTGGTTTAATAGTTGGAGCACTGCTGATGTCAATTTCTTCAGCTTCTATTTCTTCTATTTTTTCCTTCTTTGGCTTCTGCTGTTTAGGTTTCTTTTCAGTAGGTGTAGATTTAGGATCTTCCTTCTTTGGCTCCTCAACTGGCTTAGTTTCAGGAACTTCAGCAGGAATAGGATTCTTAATTTTTTCCTTAATCCGTTTAACGTCAATTCCGTCTCCCTCCTTTACATTAGATACTGGGAAGAGAACACTAGTAGTTTCACTAGTTTCATTGTTCTTCCACTCGGCTTTGATATTTTCAATGCCTTTACTGTCTTTCTCAATCTTAAGAGAAAGTAGACTCATATACGGTGATTTTGTGCACAACATATGAGTTTCATATGCTGATTTACCCATTGGAGTCTGATAGATACCACCTTTCTTTCGTTCAGCTGGTTTCTCTTCAGGCTTCTTTTCTTCTGGTTTAGAATCTTCTACTTTTGTTGTTTCTACTTTAGCTGAAGCTTCTACTGCTTCTTTAGCTTTTTTCAAAGCTTCTAAATTTCTTGCTGCTTTTGCACTTGGAGTCTTTCCCCCTTTATTTCTTTTTGCCATATTGATTATGTTTTAAATAAATTAATAACTTAACAATTAATACACTTAAATTATGAAATTAAGTGCAGTTAACTGTCATCTTCTATCTCTGCATTGTTAGGCATGGTAGGTATATCTTCTCTATCAGTTGTTACTAACGTCTCACCTCCGTCTTCCTGACCCATTTCATAAGATTGGTTATCTACTGTCCCTACAAAAGCAGTAGAACTTTGAGATGTGGGATTAGGAGCCATAGTAACAACTAACTCTTGAGAAGGAGTATCTGAGGTATTTGCAACTACCTTTTTTACTCCAGTACCTACAACAAAGCCTAGTAAAAGTACGCATACTAAGAATACGTACAAACTAGCACTTTTACACATTCTAGAAATGATAAAAGATGCTAATGCTCCTAAAAGGAGTAAACAAAAACTAGTCATATTGTTGAAAGTATTTGTTAATAATCTGTTTTCTGTTTAAGTTTTTGTCTTGCTTTGTTTAAATCACTTTTTACAGCTAATTCATTCATTGCAAGCTTACTAGCTATCTCTTTATAAGATAAACCATCTATGCGAGCATTAATCAAATCTCTATATTTCTTCTTAAGAGTAGGTATAGCTTGTAATACTATATCTAACTTTTCCTTTAGAATTAAGTCTTCTTCAGGACTTCTTTCTAAAGCAGATAGTTGAATTGGATTTTCATCTTCATCAACATAGTTATTTAATTGCTCTTTTTTGTTTCTACGTATATAATCTATTGATGCATTAACAGCAATAGTTTTTAACCACATATTAAATGAAATATGTTGAGTATACATAGATAATTTCTCATAAGCTTTAGTAAATACTACTGATGTTAAATCATCAGCAACATCTATATTCTTAACTACACCTATAATCGTGTACCAAATATCAGTTTTATACTTATAGTATAATTTACTAAATGCTTTTTGAGAACCTTGTTTAGCTTGCTCCACTAGATCTATTATTTCTTGTGTCATATAGCTAAATTTTAGTGGATTGTAGTTAACCCAATAACTACAATCCTTAAATTCAGAAGGGAAGTTTTATAATTTCTTTGCAATAATAATTATTTACTGCTAGACATCTTTTATAGAATACATCTGAGATATGTTCTCTCCATTCTTCTTTCTCTTCTTCATTAAGAGGATATGCCATTTTCAATGACATATTAATAGCAATCCTTACTCTTACTAATCTAGTCTGAAGACTTAATATTTTATCTTCTAACAGATTATTAAGAATATCCATCCACAGTCTTCTATTTATCCACTTATTGATACTTAGACAAGTGTTACTAGTAACTATCTTAGATTTTAAATTAGGTGGTATATTTGCCCAATCATCTAATACACTATCTGCATATCCTAATACTTTAGTATCAAAATTTGCAGAAGATATAATCTTGTCTAAAGTAAACCTATAAGGTTCCTCTAATTCAGCATTGAGTGCTTCAATAAGTCTCTTAAAATCGCTCATTATGGTTCTCTGTTTAGTGCTTTACAAATTACAGTGAATACATAGTTAGCTTGAGACATTTTTAGGCTGTATTTCTTCTTTAAATGCAGTCTAGTTCTTACTTTAGCTTGTTCTATACCATATAATGGTAAAGTTGATTTATAGTAAGCAATACCTTCTTCGATGATTTTATCTTTTCTAGAATCTTCTCCTAAGCCTTCTAGAGTCTGTAAATCACCAATACCTACATTATCAACTACTTCAGTAATAGATGGTAATGCAAATGTATACTTTTCAGGATACATCATAATATCTACTACTTCAGGACTGTCTTTAGTAAGATCTTTAGCTTTACCATTCTGTTTAAAGTAATTAAGATCAATTGCACCTACTACTTCTAATAATGGTTCTACTCCGCTTAAAAGGAGCAATACATTAGTTTCTGGACCTTGTGCGATCCACATACCTGCTTTTAACATAATCCTTTTGTTTTAAGTATTTTGATAAATTCATTTTTGAATCTTTTTACTACAACTGCTGCATCCATTGGGCTAATGTTGAATTCAGAAGCTACTTTCTTTCTGAATTCCATCTCTCCACTGCATTGCTGCATTACTTCTTGTAGTCTTTTTCGCTCTCCTAGTTCAGTCCAGCGAACATATTGAACAATTTCCATGTTAATTTATTTGATGTTCAAGATCTTTAATTTTATTATAGATGTCTACCCAATATATCAAGCCTTCTTTACTCTTTTCAGCTTGAAACATTTCATAGATTTTGCATCTATTGTATCCGACTGTAATGTTATGTACACCACGTCGCCAACCTCTACCTCCCTTCATTATTGATGGAGTTGATTCATATACATACTCAATGAACGCAGTAAGTTTACGTTCTCTTGTAAGAATAATTTCCCAAGTTTTAGGCAATTTATTCCTAATAAAACCTCTTAAGCCTTTTTTATTCATGTTTATATTTAAATTTTGTTCCTTTATATCCGAAGTGACATTTGATTGTATATATTGTATTGCTAATAGTACCATTAATTAAAATAAATTCTATCCTTTTTATTGATCTAGCAATGCAATATATATCATTGATATAGCAATCAATAACACATAGATATGGTCCTTCTCTTTCTGGATTACTGGTAATGTATATTCTTGCTTTGTACGTACTGGGATCTGAAGTTCTTATTTGTTGCTGTTTAGATATTCTATATAGTTCTGCTAATTCATTCCTTATATAAGATAAAATAGTATCTTTACTATAGATATTGTCTTCTTTTTTATTCTTTTTATGCCGACCACGATTCATAAGTAGTTTCTTTAATTGAAGATTGAAGTCTTTCTATAGCTGCTAATAAAGTATCTATTCTTATTGCTACTTCTGTATCTCTAACAAAATGTTTGATATGTTTTAGATTAGTAATCATACCTGCTAAAAGCATAAGAGATAAGTTCCTTCTACTTGCCTTTAATTGATTTAAAGTCTTTTTCATCTACAAAATGTTTTTAAGTATTGTTCATAATGTTTCTTTTCATTTATTGAAGCTAAAGCATCTAATTGATTATAATTCTTTTTAGTTAAAGTAAAATCATAATCTAACAATGCTTCTTTTAGACTATAAAATCTGTCTCTTATACACATCTGACGCTGCCGACGACTAGTCGAGTG
>ERZ1027078.380-NODE-380-length-14562-cov-8.978217_pt1 | contig 14562 bp, 19 predicted proteins | sample MGYA00519279_ERZ1027078 | MGnify/ENA primary metagenome ERZ1027078 (study PRJEB26926, sample SAMN06164530) | human gut metagenome | biome: ENVO:00009003; feature: ENVO:2100002; material: ENVO:00002003 | host: Homo sapiens | place: USA | collected 2012 ... | reverse complement strand
CGGCCGGGAACCGATCCGAAGCGCCAAGTCGATCGCCTCCATGCCGCTCACCGCCCCAACCGAAGTGAGGAACACCGGCACGGGCAGCCTCCATCTGGTCGTGAGCCAGAGCTACACGCCCGGCAAGGGCGAGGAGGCGGAAGCCGCAAGCAGCCTGAAGATCGACGTCCGCTACCGGGACATGAACGGCGCGCCGCTCGACCCGCGGTCGGTCGCCGTGTCGACGGACTTCTACGCCGTGGTGACGGTCACGAACACCAGCGGCTACGAGCGTTACGCCGACCTGGCCCTGACGCACATCGTCCCGGCAGGCTGGGAGATCACCTCCGAACGGGACCTTTCGACGGTCACCTACCAGGACATCCGCGACGACCGGGTTTTGAGCTACTTCGACCTCCGGAGCGGCGAAAGCAAGGAGATCCCGATCAAACTCACGGCGACCTACAAGGGCCGCTACTACCTCCCCTCGGTCTGCTGCGAGGCGATGTACGACAACTCGGTGCGGGCGCTCCGGAAGGGCGAATGGGTCGAGGTCGTCGGGCAGACGCCGGCCGGAAACTGAACGACACGGCCCTGAAATAACGGAACATCCCCGTAATGCATGCGAGTTCCGGGGATAAAAAACAGAGGTATAAAAAAGTGTAAAGCAAAAGATAATCAAATAATTATACACTTTTCTTCAGTACCTTTGTTTTAGAAAAAAAGTAGAATAAGGTAATGTTAAACGAGGTTTCGGTTTCCAAATCGTTACCTCGTTTCTTTTGCTCTATTATTCATAGAAACGTGATTTTCAGTTTCTTGCATCTCTATTCATCTTGACATACGACTCTGCTGAAATTATTTTTGCAACCCTAAAAAGCAGAGTTTATGCGCAGCACGTTCAAGGTTCTGTTCTACCTTAAAAGGAACAAAGACAAAGATCAGAAAGTCGTCCCTGTCATGGGTCGCATCACGGTCAACGGCAGCATCGCCCAGTTCAGCGCGAAGCTCTCCGTTCCGGAGATGCTTTGGGAGGTCAGCGGCGGCCGCGCCAAAGGCCGCAGTCTCGAAGCGGATCGCATCAACCGTCATCTGGACAACATCCGCACCCAGATCGGCAAGCACTATCAGGATATCTGCGACCGGGAGTCATACGTTACGGCCGAAAAGGTCAAGAATGCCTATCTCGGCTTCGGAGAGAAATACCGGCTGCTTCTCGAAGCGTTCGAGAAATTCACCGGCGACCTCAAGAAACGTGTCGGCATCGACCGCTGCCACGGTACATGGAACCGCTACTATAAATCCATCGACCATCTGCGGACTTTCATGCGTAAGGAGTATAACGTGAGCGATATGCCGTTGGCGGAGTTGGAACAGTCGTTCATCGAGCAATACCACGTCTACCTTAAATCCGATCTGGGGCTCAAGCCTACGACCGTCAGCGGTTATCTCAAATGCCTGAAATACGTTGTCAAAATCGCGTTCAACAACGGCTGGATGCCTCGCAACCCCTTTTCCCTCTATCAATATACGGCTCCGAATCCGGAACGTAGTTTTTTAACGGAAGATGAACTCCGGCGTATGATGACTACCGAGCTGCGGTATAAGCGTCAGGACTATAACCGCGATATGTTCCTGTTCTCCTGCTTTACGGGCATCTGCTATGCGGATATGGCCTCGCTGACCTATGACCGGATCGAGCAGGATGCGCAGGGCGAGTGGTGGATCAGCGGCAACCGCCAGAAGACCGAAACCAAATACGTTGTCAAGTTGCTGCCTTATGCGTTGTTCATCCTGAACAAGTATCGGGGTCTGACCGGCGACGGACGTGTTTTTGCCATGTCTACACTCGATTCGATCGACGACAGCCTGAAAAACATCGCCCGGGAGTGCGGCATCGACAAACAACTCTCGTTCCACCTTGCCCGGCACACGTACGCCACGACGATCTGCCTGTCGAACGGCGTGAGTCTGGAGACGCTTTCGAAGATGCTGGGACATAAAAATATCACCACCACTCAAATCTATGCGAAAGTCACCCCGCCGATGATCGACCGTGAGGTTACCATGCTCCGGGAGAAACTGGCAACGAAATTCTCCGTGTAGACACTTTGCGATAAAGTATATAAATATATTATGTATTTACATACTTGTATAAACTCATCATTCGGTCATTGCATCTTTGCGGCGAAAACCTACTGCAACCCGATTATGGAACGACTCGATGAGATTTTGGAAATCGTCCGAGAGATCCGCGAGGATGTCTCCTTTATGAAACGCCACCGTAATATGCTTTGCGGGATGCCTATTCTGGAAGTCGACGAAGTATGCGACCTTTTGAAGATGAGCGATCGTCAACTGCGCCGTTATCGCACTTCGGGTCAGCTTGTCGGTTTCCATTTCGGTCGTCGTCTAATGTTTTCGACGGCTGAAATCAACCGCTTCATAGAGCGTGTTGAAATGGAACATAAGCAGAAAAAGTCTTTGAGAAAAGCTATCCATAATCTTTAACACATAATACTATGTCTGAAACAACAGAAAGATCTTATTATCTGGTGGAGTCCATGTATTTCGAGAAACTGCTCCGCACGCATTTCATGCTGACACAATCCACGCTGCTCTTCGAACACCTGTTGAGCCACAGTGACCGCCCGATGTTCCTCTCGGCCCGCAAGGTCTGCGAGGTGCTGGGTCTGGACCGTCACCAGCTCGAACAATGCCGCAAAAAGCGGATGATCCGCGCCCGTACCGTCAACGGACAGATGCTGTACGATGCCTACGAGTTGCTTGCGCTTACTGAACTTTTCTACCGCCGGAAGCTGCGGAAGACCCTCTCCCGGATACCGCAGTTCGAGGTGCGCTGATCCGTTCGTGCTGAAAGGGACTGACTGCATCCGCAGCAGTCTCTTTTTGTTTTGAGACAGCGCGAATAATAATTAAAAATCCCTTTGTGAACGCCGGCCTCGGGGCAAGATAGCGCCGGACACGTTCCGGCGTCAAATTTTTGCGGCACGATCTCCACCCTTCGGGTCGTATCGCCCCTCAAAAATTTGCCTTGTCCGTGCCGTCGCTGAATATCCCGCCCCGAAGCCGGCTTCTCACTTTTCATAACGGGTATCTGCCGGCCTTATGTCAAACTAAAATCCATTTCGAATATGAAGAATCAGAAATTCGAGATTGCGGTGGCGGGTTACGACTACCGCTTCAAGACCTACGCCCGGGACGGCGTGGAGGCATCGGTAAAGGTGAAATGTTTCCTCGGACGACCCGATGCCGAGTGTACGATCCTTATTCCGACGTTGAACGACGACCTGCGGGAAACTGAATCCTGCCGCAGGCAGGTTGCTCAGCGATGAGAAAGTGGATCGATCAGTCGACCTTCGACGAGCTGCTGCTCGCCAATGCCGAGGATAACATAGAGCGGGCTATTCGAAGCGCATCGGCCGTATTGGAAACAGTGCAGGAGTTCGTTCCGGAGGCAGCCTTGTTCTACCGTGTTACACATGCCGTGGACAGCCTGAAAAACTATTTCGAGGAAGCTTGCACCGGTTTCCGAAGAAACGACATCCTGTTTCTCGTCCGCCAATATTTCTATCCAAAACCCTATTACGACCTCCGATTCGATTGGTCGTTCTTCCGATATGCGGACAACTACTCCTACGGCAAGGCTTTCGACAAACAAACCGCTCCGAACCGTATCGGGGTCTTCACCAAAAAGAAGATCGACGACTGGGTGGAATACCTCACGCAGGGTTTCCGGAATCTCGAACGGATCGATGCGGAGAACGAACGCAAAATAATCGGGTACCGCAACCGGTTGGAGGCTCTGTCCGATGTGGTTTGGGTTCATGACAAAAGTCACGGCCAGATCATTCGTAACGGCCTGACCTATACTTTCGATATCCGGCAGACGGATTACAGCGAAAAGATCTCTTTGGACTATCGGTGCCGCACGCTCGACGATTTCCTTGCACTCTCCGACAATAAATTCACACCTAAACCTTAAACGACTATGGAACGAAACATTATTATCGAAAATATCTGCACTGCGTGCCGCTGCGGCGAACGTCGCGCCGAGGAATATTTGGCCGCGGAACTTCGCAATCTGCGGGAACTGCGGGATGCCGGTGCGCTGTGCTACGGCGATCTTGAAACGGCCTGTTCGGGACTGGGACTGGACTTCGATTATACGGACTATTTCTGCCGGGCCTTGTCACTGAACTAACTCCGATTTACGATGAACAATCTTTGTTTCAACCGTTTCACACTGCGGACGGACGATGCGAAAACCCGCCGTAAAATCCTTCGCTGGCTGGCGCTCAATTACCGCTTGTACGAATACCTCCCCTCGGAGGCAGAGATCCGCGGACGGTTCATCTCGCGCAAACCCTTTCCCGCCGAAGCGCTCCGGCGCCAGATCGGGAAACTGCGCGGCGACAGGACTCTGTTCCTGCGGATTGTCTCTACGGACTTATACTCGCTCTATGTGGAAGGTAATGTCTATCTGCTCGGGGCGTGGTACCGAATCTTTCTTTAATAACCTGCCGCCTGCTCCGCAACGAGCGGGCGGCGTCATTTCCATATCATGGCATACGAATCATCCATTCCTTTCGCGGATATCAGGGATTTCCGCGAGGCCGAGATCAACGGCATCTCTGCTCTTTTCACTATGTGTCGCCTCGATTCCGAAACCCTTCCCGCCGATTTTCATTCGTGCGAGGTCATGGGCGGCCGTGGCAGCGATTTTCAGTGGCTCGTTCCGCTGGCTTTGGCAAACTTCACCGGAACGTTCGTCTCCCGGCAGCCCCTGCTCCGGGAAGGACAGGCGTACGCTGAAATACGCCGGTACGGCATCTATGACGCGACGACAGTCGACGAATGGTCTGAAAACAACAACGATAACTCTTAAACACTATGCGACGAAAATTCAAACTGAAGGTCAGCTATACCTTCAACGGCTGTTTTACCCTGCGTGCGGCTTCCGGCAAGGAGGCCGCACGTCTTGTTTCCGAACAATGCGGAACAGTTCTGAGTGCGATTCAAACGACTCTCGGCGAAGAATCCGAGGTAGACTGGCATTTCGACAAACATCCCCGGCTTGCAATCCGGGAAGTAATCGCTCTTCCGGAGACCCTCGACGGGGAGAAGCTGCCGCGCGTGCAGGTCTTTCACCCCGGGCAACGGGTCTTCTGGCGTGATCCTGCCGATGAAACGTCGGGATATTATACCGTATGTTCGGGTAATGACGACGTGGAGGAACCCTCTGACGATGACATCATCCGGATTTGTTCTTCGGCTTCGGAAGCCGAAGTTTTTCCGTGCGAACTACGTCCCGTATTCAAAAAACGTTAAAGACACATTCAAATGAAGATGCAGGAATCCGATTTCCGGCGTGCGCTGGAAATCATCACCCGGAACAACCGGATCACGGTGTCGTTCAACACACCGATCGCCGACAACTACTCCCAAGTCTATCCGCTTCTTATCCATGAGAGCAACGCTTCGGTACTGAAACAGCTCCATGAGGCGGGCTTCTCGATGAGCATGACGAAAAAAGGACTGGAAGTATCGAAGTATTAACCTCAAATAATCGCGCAATGAAACGCTATGAATTTTATCGGAATCAAAAAATTACTGTCATAGATTGCCGGTATTTCAGTTTTGAAGCCGAGAATCTCGAAACGGCAGTCCAGAAGATCAAGGAGCTGTGTGCAGACGGTCAACTCGACGAACTGTCAAACGATCCGACCTATCAGGAAGATGTTGCTTATCAAATTCCCGGAACGGAATATCCACTGGATATAGAAAACAATAATGGAGATCCTACGGTTATGATTTACTCGGCCGCAGACGGAAACTGCATCATGGACAACCTTCCGAAGAGAAGTATCAAATGCTTGTCGATGCCTGCGAGGCGTGGTGGAACAGACAATTCGCAGAGGAGCAAATCCGAATCCGGAAAGAGTCTGCCCAATGAATACCCGGAACAAACCCGATCTGCATTGCGGACCCCGACCTGATGTCCGCAGAAATACAATAACTCAAACCAAGAACATTTTAATGAACGAAACCATGAATTTACACGAATATTACCGTAACCATAAGGACGCGATCAACGCGTCGATTATGGATATTGCCTGCGATCTGGCCGTCGGACGGCTGCTGAACGCACACGGTGCACCTTTCGAAACATTCGTCGAAGCCGATGACCCCGACGATCCCGACGGCGGAACCCATTACAAGGAGGAATATCAAAAGGAATACGATACGTATTACGATAAGGAGTACGCCCGTGTCGCAAAGCTGATGAAATTCGACTATTGCCAAGAGGACGGAGTCGCGGCTTCGCCTGAAGATACGAACACCTAAACCATATACTTATATGATCGATATTCCTTTGTCCCTGCGCGTTCCACCGCAGGGACGCTATAACCGCGGTATTTATACCTGTTATGAATGTGATTTCGAACCGCCGCACTATACGTAGTACCTTGCATGCTGGGCCTTGCCGAGACCTCTGCCGGTACGATGGTCGTCTGGGAATGTCCCCGGTGCGGTCAGAAATGGATGTTTCACTATCGGGCCCAAAATTCCCGTGAAGCTCACGATTACGCCGCCCAGCTCCTCGCTTACCGCACTGGCGATCCCGATTGGCGTATGACGCTGAATCCCGACTGGATTGCGGTGCCGCGGCAGAAAAAAGAGTAACCCTAAAACCTGATCCAATGAAAATCTTTGAAAGAATCACAAAACGCTATGCGCTTCAGAATTACTATCTGCGGCGCAATTTCTATTGGCCGGATACGCTGCCGGAGATTCTCGATTATTGGCAGCAGCACAATGACCTGCCATTCCTCTACGGCGGCGATAACTGGCCGTATGATGCAATGTGCGAGCGGCAGCGCCGCAAGGGCGTCTATGCTTCGCAATACCTGACACCCGACCGCACGGCCTGCCAGATGGCGGCACTGGCCGTGCGATATTTCGACAATGACAGCCGTATCGTGGACGCCTGCTGCGGCACGGGGCAACTTACGCGCGCCCTGCTCCTCGAGGGCGTGCATCCGTCGGCGCTCCTCGGCTTCGATGCCGATGCGGAGCTGGTTGATCTATACGAACGCCTCTATCCCGAAACTGCTGCGCTGCGGATGCAATTTCATGAGATCGACTTCCGCTGCGAGAACGTCATTGCCAATCCGCCGTTCGAGATTGTGGAGTGTGTCTACTTCCTGCAATGGCTCTCCCGCACGCAACGCTCGGGCGATCGTGCCGTGCTGCTTCTGCCGTACGGCTTTATCGACAAGCAGCGTCCCAAAGCCGTACAGGAGACGATGCGGCACTTTATCATCCACCACCGGACACCCATGCAGGAGCCGTTCGCACGCACTGCCTGCCGTGCGGAGATCGTCGTAGTGGAACGGGCGTAGTGCATTCCGACACGGGGAGAACCCCGCGTCAATGTTAAAATTTTATGTCATGAAACGAACTGAAGTGGTAAACATTCGTTATGCAGCATGCGATGTTTACATCGGCCGTGCCGGCCGTGGTGAAGACGGTTATTTCAGGAATCCTTTTCGGCTGCTGCCAGGCATGAGCCGCGGTGCTGCTTTGGACCGCTACCGCAGTTATTTTTACGGACGCCTGCGTACCGATCCTGAGTTTCGTCAGCGTATCCATGCTTTGAAAGGCAAACGCTTGGGATGCTTCTGTAAGCCTTATCCATGTCATAGGGATATTATCAAAGAATATCTCAATACCTTGGACGATGAATAAAGGTCGTATGCCCGGCGGCATTGCTATTCCGGGATTTTTTCCGTAATTTTACTGGGTATTCAGTATCGTCCGTTTTATGAACGAACACCCGGCAACTCTTCTGCGCTGTGTCGTGGAACGTATCACCTATCAGAATCCCGAGAACGGATACTCGGTGCTGAAGGTCAAGGTGAAGGGCTATAACGACCTTGTCACGCTCGTGGGTAACCTGCTGGAGGTTCCCGTGGGCAGCGTCCTTCTGTGCCGCGGCGAATGGAAGGTGGACAAATGCTACGGCAGCCAGTTCGTCGCCGCGACATGGGAGGAGACGATGCCCGCCACGGTGTACGGGATCGAAAAATACCTCGGCAGCGGATTGGTCAAGGGCATCGGCCCCCGGTTCGCCCGGGCTATCGTCCAGCGATTCGGAACGGAGACCATCGACATCATCGAGACGGAGATCGAACGGCTTTACGAAGTTCCGAACATCGGACGTAAGCGTGTAGCGAAGATCCGCGAGAGTTGGGAGAAGCAGAAAGACATCAAGAACGTCATGCTCTTTCTGCAGGGCTACGGCGTGAGCACGGCCTATGCGGCCAAAATCTACCGGGAATACGGCAAGGAGAGTATTGACAAGGTGCGGGAGAATCCCTACCGCCTTGCCGACGATATCTGGGGCATCGGCTTCAAGACCGCCGACGGCATCGCCGCAAAGATGGGCTATGAGAAAGAGGACCCGCGACGGTGCCGGAGCGGCATCCTCTATACGCTGGGACAACTTTCGGACGAAGGACATGTCTACGCCGGGGAGGAACAGCTGGTAAAGACTGCGGGGCAGCTTCTTGAAGCGGGCGAAACAGCTATCCGTGACACCCTCGCCGGGATGCTTCAGGCCGAAGACCTTATTCTCGACAAGGAGGCCATTTACCTTCCTCCGTTCTACCATGCCGAGTGCGGTACGTCGCGTCGCCTGAGAGATTTGGCAGAGAGTACGGGCCGTTCGTTGTTCGACGGGCTTTTCGATCCGTCGTCCCTCACCGCGGAAACCGGCATCGAATACGACGAAGTTCAGCTTGCGGCTATCCGGCAGGCCGTCACGTCCAAAGTCATGGTGTTGACCGGCGGCCCCGGTACGGGTAAGACGACTACGACGCAGGGAATTATCGCGGCCTTGAAAAAAGCCGGCCTGCGCGTGCTGCTGGCGGCTCCGACGGGACGTGCCGCCAAGCGTATGAGCGAGGCGACGGGCATGGAGGCCAAGACCATCCACCGTCTGCTGGAATACAACCCGCAGGACGGGTATAAGCGCAACGACGAGAATCCGTTGGAAGGCGACGCGCTGATCGTGGACGAGTGTTCGATGATCGACATCCTTTTGATGAACAACCTGCTGAAAGCCGTTCCCGTGGGGATGCGGCTGGTTCTCGTCGGCGATATCGACCAGCTGCCGAGCGTCGGGGCGGGAAACGTCCTGCGCGATGTCATCGACTCGCAGCGTATCCCCGTCGTGCGGCTCGTGCGCATCTTCCGGCAGGCGCAGAAGAGCCGTATCGTGATGAGCGCCCACGCCATCAATCGGGGGAAATTCCCCGATACGAGCAATGGCCGCGACACGGATTTTTTCTTTATGAAGGAAGAAGACCCGGAGCGAGCCGCAGAAAGTATCGTCCGCCTTGTCAAAGAGCGTCTGCCCCGTGCCTACCGGGAAAGCCCGGACCGTATTCAAGTACTTACGCCGATGCAGCGGGGCGTCGTGGGCGCCGCGAACCTGAACCTGCTGTTGCAGCAGGCATTGAATCCTTCGGGGCCGAGCCTCGGCCGCGGAGGCTACACCTACCGACAGGGCGACCGCGTGATGCAGTTGTGCAACAACTATGCTAAGGAGGTGTTCAACGGCGATCTGGGTTATATCCGTGAGGTGGATACGGAGGAGAGGACGTTGAAAGTCGATTTCGACGGCAAATGGATCGAGTACGACATAACGGAACTCGACGAACTGACGCTGGCCTATGCCACGACGATTCATAAGGCGCAGGGGTCGGAATACCCGATTGTAGTCATGCCGGTGCTGATGACCCACTTCGTGATGCTCCAGCGCAACCTGATCTATACGGGTATCACGCGCGCCAAAAAGATCTGCGTGCTGATCGGTGCGACGAAAGCCTTGGCCTATGCCGTCCACAATATGTCCGTGCTGAAAAGCAATACGAGCCTTCGGGAGCGGTTGAATCCCTCCCTGACGACCGACGGGAAACTCCGGGGCTGAATCTTCGACAGGGCTGCCGTCATTTCCTCCGCCGGTAAGGCCGAAACCGCCGGGACAAAAAAGGGTGTCCTTCGAAAGAACACCCTGCGTCATGCGATGAAAACGAGCTATTTGGCAGCTGCCGCAAGCGACGTTTTCCGGAATTCCTTGAGTTTCTTCTCAAGCTCCAGCGACACCTTACGGGCGCGCAGTCCCGCAGCTTTGTTGTTTTTTCCCGCCTGAAGCTCTGCGTCGGTCTTGAATGCCGCATACAGCTCGTCGATAGTCTTTACCAGTTCATTCATGGTCGTATGGAATTTAGTAGTTTAACACGATCCAAAAATAGATATTTTTTCACAAAAACAGCTTTGTGATGCTATTTTTTTCGGCCGGTTCCCTCGGTGCACGGCATTCCATTCCCGAAAGAATTTTTCTGCGAGGCTCCTTCGGGTTCTGCATGCCGGGTTCATATGCGGTATATGTCCGTGCTGCCGGCTTACAACTCCAGATTCCACTGCCGTCTGTGCTCCAAGAACGCTTCCCGGGTTCTGTCGTCGAATTCCGAGAGATCCTTCTCCGTAAGGATTCCGTTATAGAAAAGGCTGAATACCGTCAAAGCATAGCGGGAGCCGTTCAGACCGTCATACTGACGACTTATATCTTTGTCGAATGTCTGTATGCTCTTATATATTTCCAAATATTTCTCATGGCAGGACTGCGCTTTTTCATCCTGCAGGAGTCGTTTGAGTTTCGCCAGAAAGGTACAGCATTCACGCTCCAAGGCCCGGCTTATGAGTGTTCGGGCAATTTTCTTTTGGCTTTTATCCAATTCTACCATACAGCTTACGGAGATTATGTTTTTCAGGACTCCAAAATAATTATTTTCGGTCTATTAAAATATACAAACCGAATATCGGCCCGCGGGAAAAATTGCTAAAACGGGCGGCGATATAAGAAACGCAAATTCTCGAGGATGAACCGCCGGAAGCTGAAAAACCGGGGCACGGCTTGCTGCTTTCGAAAAGAATCCGTATTTTTATCCTGTGCAAAATACCGCAAGCACAATTTTGTCAGCTCCGGATACTGTTGGGAAACGGTGTCCGGAGTGTTTATACCGTCATATGGGAATACCGAAAACTCCCTCCAAAGACACTTTTCATCTACCCGTACAGGCCGTTGTGTGAGATCACGACAGCTCTCTTCAAAACATAAAAAATTCCGTCGTGAACAACGGAACGCGTCAGCATATCGGTACATCGTAAATCTCCATCTTTAGGATTCTCCGAAAGAACAGAGCCGTCCGGAGCGATATTTATCGTATATGCATCGGGGCGACACGTATAAAAAACGAATTTCGAGCGTGAGACAGCCGGGCATTTTATTCCCCCGAAAACAGGACATACAACTTTCCCGTTTTCCGGACATTCCATGTTTTTACCCGGCCTTTGCGAGTCTTCTTGCCATATGGCTAAATAATGAGCCGGTGCAGGCGATAGACGTAATAGTCTACGGCATGTAGGCCGGCCACGAAACCTTTTCCGTGTACCCTTGCTGCGAGTCCTGCGACGCCCGAAATCCCGTATGTGACGCAACACATTGATAAAACCGTGGCACGCAAGCGCCCATGGGCTCCGTGCCGGAACATGGATACGGTCGAGCGTGTCTTTTTGGCCTCCGGCAAGACACTGGTGAAACTTAAATCGGAATAGATATATTCACATTGCCATTGCCTGGCAAGTAAATTCTCCTCCCCACGGTTTAGGAATGTTTCATCCATGAATTTCCGAGAGGTGCCCGGCATATTCTCCGACTCCTTGCAGAGCAGGCAGGCCATGAAAACCGTTAGCAGTATGAATACCGATTTACGCATTCCGATAAACTGAATCTATTACAAAATTAACAGTTCGTATGGAACCGGCAAATTTTCCGGAGATATATACCGGAAACGAAGATGAATCCGACCGAATGCAGGATATTGCCGGATGCTTCGATCCGATTATACCCAGAAATGACGGGTTTCAATATGACATCGAAGCTGCTGCTTCCGATGTTTGTCACGGCAAAGATAAATGGAAATTACCTATCCTGCCGGTTGCCCCGGGAAAGATAATCCCGGGCCGGTCGGCCGTGCCTCCCTCTCCGGCTCCGGGACGGAAAAATCATCCTCGCCGGGGCTGCGGTATTTTTCCGCCCCTGCACCTGCGCCGCGGGCTTATGAATCTTCCCGAGGCAACCGACCCGTTCGGAATATAAAGCCTCATAACATATTATTCATTGCCTGTGCGATCAATGACAAATAAAGGTTGTACAGACACAAACACGTGAGACACACGGTAAAAACTGTTACATGTTATGCAGACTGCGAAAGCAAATTCGAAATCGAAGCAGAGCGGTAAGACCGCAGTTCGGACGCCGGCCGTTTCCGAGGCCGTTGCGGCGCAAGCGCAAGACCCGGTTGCAGCCGGGAGTCCCGACATGAAACCCGCCGAACCGCAGGCAACGGATATCGGAGCTGTGAATCCTGTCGCAGAAACCAGTCCTGCCGAACAACCGGCAGCCCATCCCGAGACGGATGTCCGGCTGCTGGATCTGAACAAGATCGTCAATTCGACCTACAATCCCCGGAAGAACTTCCGCGAAGAAACGCTGTTGGAACTTGCCGAAAGCATCAAACAGTCGGGCGTTCTCCAACCTATCTGCGTGCGTCCGAGGGACGAGGGCTTCGAGATCGTCTACGGCGAGCGCCGCTATTGGGGGGCTGCAATGGCGGGCCTGAAATTCATCCCTGCCCTCGTGCGTAATTTGTCGGACGCCGAGGCCGAGGATGCCGCCATCACGGAGAACCTGCAGCGCGAGGACGTACGGCCGCGCGAGGAGGCCGCTGCCTACAAGCGGGCCTTGCAGTCGGGGCGGCATACGATCGAGAGTCTCGTGGGCAAGTTCGGCAAGTCGGAAGCCTACATCCGCTCGCGACTGAAACTCTGCGAGCTGATCGATGCCCTGGCCGGGATGCTCGACAAGGAGGATATTTCGGTGGGCGTCGCTACGGAGATCGCCAAATATCCCGCCGACATCCAGCAGGAGGTCTACGACGATCATTTCGCCGAGGGGTGTTACAGCTCGTGGAAGACGGCGCGGATCAAGGAGATCGCCCGGCGGCTCTACGAGCGTTACATGACCAAGCTGGAAAGCTACAACTTCGATAAGACGGAGTGCCTTTCCTGCCAGCACAACACGGCCAATCAGGTGTTGTTCAAGGACGAATGTACGGGCGGTTGCGCGGGCTGTCAAAACCGCGAGTGCATGATCCGCAAGAACAACGAGTTTTTGGTACAGAAAGCCGTGAAACTCCTGAAGGACGACCCGCATACGACGCTGGCTACGGACGGCGAAACGCCTGCCGCAGTACTCGAAGCTCTTGAGAAAGAGGGCTATCACGTCGAAGAGCTGGAATACAGCGTTTATCACTACGATAAAGGCCCTCAGATGCCCGACGCTCCACAAGCCGAGGAGTTCGAGTCAGAAGAGGATTTTACTGAGGCTAAGGAGGAGTACGAGGCCGAAATGGCGGCGTTTGCCGAAGAAACTCAGCGGTTGGAGTTCGACATCTCGGAAGGACGGGTGCGCAAATACGCCATCATCGGCAACCTCGATATTGAAATCCGCTACGAAGAGATCGAGGACGAGGAGCGGGAAGTGACGGTAAACGAGGGGCAGGACGATGAGCATAAGGTCTTCGTCACCGTCGTCCCGCCTTCTCCGCTGGAAGGGCTGATGCAGCAGGATCGCCGCAACCGGGAAATCTGCTACGAGCATATCACGACCGATATGAAGCGTGTCTTTCTCGATGTGAAGGTTGCGAACAAGCCCTTGCAGAAAGAGGAGCAGCAGATGTTCTACTACGCCGTGATGCAGCGCGTAATGAGCGACTCGAAACTCCGTCAGTGCGGTTTCCGGCCCAAGGAGGGCTCTTACCTGACCGACCGAGAGCAATTTGCCGCGGCGGGACGTATCACGGCCAAGCAACAGGCGGCGCTGGTCCGCGCGTATCTGGTGGACTACTTCCGCTCGGCGGCTCCGGAGTATGGATGTACGGACGAAACGCTCCTGACGGGAATGATGTGCCGCTTTGCGGATCTGAACTTCTCGGAGCAGAGCCAGAAGGTGCAGCAGGAGTATCTGAAAGTCTACGAGCGTCGCAAAGCCCGTCTTCAGGAACAGATCGACGCTTTGCAGGCAAAAGCTGAGGCCGAGGAGATGGCGGTTTCGATGCAGGAGGCACCGGATGCCGAACCGGAGATGCCCGAGCTGCTGCCGGACGAGACGCCCGCTATAGAACCCACCCCGGAGCCGCTGATTATTCCTATGGACCCGGATATCGAACCCGACACCCGAATGCCGGAGGAGATGAAAACGGCGGCATAGTAACAACATGAACTAAATAACCGACGGAGCAGACATAGCCTGCTCCGTCTTTTCATTATTATTGCTATGAATAAGATTTCAGAGATTCCGGAACAAGAGTCCATTCCGGAAAACCCGGCCTGTCTCTTATACACATCTGACGCTGCCGACGACTAGTCGAG
>ERZ1027078.352-NODE-352-length-15635-cov-5.784596_pt1 | contig 15635 bp, 10 predicted proteins | sample MGYA00519279_ERZ1027078 | MGnify/ENA primary metagenome ERZ1027078 (study PRJEB26926, sample SAMN06164530) | human gut metagenome | biome: ENVO:00009003; feature: ENVO:2100002; material: ENVO:00002003 | host: Homo sapiens | place: USA | collected 2012 ... | reverse complement strand
AGGGTCTCGTGGGCTCGGAGATGTGTATAAGAGACAGGTGTCGATGTGGCGGTGGCGCATCAGCATGCCCACGACGAAGGCCGGGAGCAACACCTCGATGTGGATGCTGTTCTCGGCGCCGTACCAGTGTTTCGTGGCGAGGTAGACCGCCTGTGTCAGCGCACAGACGATGACCGAGAGCCCCAGGATCCGCTTCCAGTCCTGGCGCACGTCCCAGGTGGCCTGCCAGCGCCAGCCGACGGTCAGCAGCACGGCGACGATCGCCACGATGGCGAACATCTGCCAGCGCAGCCCGATCATGAGGATCTGCAGCGGGATCATCAGCAGGATGGTGTCCAGGTCGTCGAAGATGGCCAGCACCTGGATCTTGCGGTAGATCCAGCTCTCCTTGAGCTTCAGTGCGGCGAGCATCGTGAAGAGGATGCCGGCCGAGGTGGGGGCCGCGAACCGGCTCAGCAGCAGGTTCTCCTTCCACGCCTCGGGGCTGCCCCACAGCGGCGCGGGCAGCAGCACGAAGACATAATAGAGTACGATGAGCAGCCACGGGAGCGCCGCCGTGGCCATGGCGATGAAGTAGTCGGCCGTGTAGCTCCGCCAGCGGCTCTTGTCGATCTCGAATTCACGGCCGACGTTGATCATGATGAAGCCCAGACAGACGTACAGCAACGTGTCGGTCGTGGCCTTGAACGAGGAGTATCCCGGGCCGAGAAGCCCCGGGAGCAGCTGGGACGCGACGAGTCCCAGCATCAGGAAAAGGGAAAACGAGAGTACTTTTCGCATAGGTCATGCCGGTTGTTTGCTTGGTGCGGCAACGGGCCGCGGGGCAAAGATACGACTTTTGCACAAATCCCGAAACGGAGGCCGCAGCCGCCGGTGCGGGGCGCGTGAAAAATTTAACAACAAACGAACCGCAATTCGCGATTTATTTGTAACTTTGCGGTGCAAAATGGGTTATTAGCGATTAATTCCATAAAATTCAAACCATTACAACTATGCAGATTGTAGAGATTCACGCAAGGGAGATCCTCGACTCGCGAGGCAATCCGACCGTTGAGGTCGAAGTTCGTACCGTATCCGGTGCATTCGGTCGTGCAGCCGTTCCGAGCGGCGCATCGACGGGTGAGAACGAGGCCCTCGAGCTCCGCGACGGCGACAAGAGCCGCTACCTGGGCAAGGGCGTGCTGAACGCCGTGAAGAACGTCAATGAGGTGATCGCCCCGGCCATCATCGGCATGAACGTCGCCGATCAGGTCGGCATCGACAAGGCCATGATCGCCCTCGACGGCACGAAGACCAAGTCGAAGCTCGGCGCCAACGCCATCCTCGGCGTTTCGCTGGCCGTAGCCCGCGCTGCTGCCGACTACTTCGGTATGCCGCTCTACCGCTATATCGGTGGTGCCAACGCCAAGACGCTGCCCGTTCCGATGATGAACATCATCAACGGCGGTTCGCACTCCGACGCCCCGATCGCATTCCAGGAGTTCATGATCCGTCCCGTGGGCGCTCCGTCGCTCAAGGAGGGTCTGCGCATGGGCGCCGAGGTGTTCCACAACCTCAAGAAGGTGCTCCACGAGCGCGGCCTCTCGACCGCAGTAGGCGACGAGGGCGGTTTCGCTCCCGCACTCAACGGTACGGAGGATGCACTGGATTCGATCATCAAGGCCATCGAGAAGGCCGGCTACGTTCCCGGAAAGGACGTGATGATCGGCATGGACTGCGCTTCGTCGGAGTTCTACAAGGACGGCGTTTACGACTACACGATCTTCGAGGGTGAGAAGGGTGCCAAGCGCTCGTCGAAGGAGCAGGTCGAGTACCTGAAGGGCTTGGTTGCCAAGTACCCGATCGACTCGATCGAGGACGGTATGTCGGAGAACGACTGGGAAGGCTGGCAGATGCTGACCGCCGAGATCGGCGACAAGTGCCAGCTCGTCGGCGACGACCTCTTCGTGACGAACGTCGAGTTCCTGAAGAAGGGTATCGAGATGGGCTGCGCCAACTCGATCCTCATCAAGGTAAACCAGATCGGTTCGCTGACCGAGACGCTCGATGCCATCGAGATGGCTCACCGCGCCGGCTACACCACCGTAACGTCGCACCGTTCGGGTGAGACCGAGGACTCGACGATCGCCGACATCGCCGTGGCTACGAACTCGGGCCAGATCAAGACCGGCTCGATGTCGCGTTCGGACCGTATGGCCAAGTACAACCAGCTGCTCCGCATCGAGGAGGAGCTCGGCGACGAGGCCATCTACGGCTACAAGAAGGTTTACCGCAAGTAATCCGACGCCAAAAAGATACCGCCGTCGTGCGGTTGGTCCCGGGGCATTCCGCTCCGGGACTTTTTTTTGCGGCCGTGCGGTTTTCCGTGCCGGAACGGGACCCGGCGGTCCGTTTATTTCTTATATTTGTACGGGCGGCACATGCCCGGTGCCCGGGGAGCTCCCGATGGGGCCGGCGGCGGCCGCAGAACCAAAAAACGGAAATGGATATGATGAAACGCTGTATGTCGGTCGGGTGCCTCCTTCTGGGGCTGGCCCTGACGCCGCGGGCCGAGGCCTGCACGGGAATCACGCTGCGCGCAGCAGACGGGGCCTGCATCGTGGCCCGGACCATCGAGTGGGGCGGGAGCAACCTCAACAGCCGCTATGTCGTCGTGCCGCGCGGATATGCGCAACGCTCCTACACCCCGGAGGGAATCGACGGCATGCGCTTCACGGCCCGCTACGGCTATGTCGGGCTGGCCGTCGAGCAGAAGGAGTTCGTGGCCGAGGGGCTCAACGAGGAGGGGCTCTCGGCCGGGCTGTTCTACTTCCCCGGCTACGGGCGGTATGAGGCGTACGACCCGGCGCGGCGCGACGAGAGCATCGCCGACCTGCAGCTGGTGGCGTGGCTCCTCGGCGAGTGCCGCACGGTGGACGAGGTGAAGGAGGCTGTCGGGCGGGTCCGTGTCGTGGCGGTCGATCCGCGGGCCTCGACCGTGCACTGGCGCTTCACCGACACTTCGGGCCGGCAGCTTGTGCTGGAGATCATCGACGGACGTCCGGTCTTCTACGAGAACGCCCTCGGGGTGCTGACCAACTCCCCGGGCTTCGAGTGGCAGCTGACCAACCTGAACAACTACGTCAATCTTTACCCGGGTTCGGCTCCGGGGCAGGAGCTGGGGGCTCTCCGTCTCTCGTCTTTCGGTGCGGGGAGCGGTTTCCTGGGCATCCCGGGCAACGTCACGCCGCCGTCGCGCTTCGTGCGGGCGGCCTTCTTCCAGGCTACGGCACCCCGACAGTCCACGGCCGAGGATGCCGTGCGGCAGGGTTTCCAGCTGCTGAACAACTTCGATATCCCGATCGGGATCGAGTTTCCCGAGGGGAAGGTGCCGGCCGATATCCCGAGCGCCACGCAGTGGACCTCGGCCTCGGACATGTGCAACCGGGTGATCTACTACCGGACGATGTACGACAGCCGGATTCGGAGCATCGACCTCAAGACGATCGATTTCGGGCGGGTGGCCTACCGCGATGCGCCGCTCGACCGTGTGACCTGCCAGCCCATCGAGCCGGTCGAGATCCGGTGATCGGGCGTTTGCCGGTACGAAAAAGGGCGGGCTCCGATTTGGGGCCCGCCCGACGGTTTACTATTTTTTCAAGGTTGGCAATTCTCCAGTGAGTTCGTAACGCCACTCTGAACCTGCATTCTGCAGGGCGGCGTTCATCTGTGCAACGGCGTCTAACCAGTCGCCGTCCGTCACTTTGGTGGTTTCGATGGTGGTGCTGCCTCCCTCATTGTAGCCGATGCCTGTGTCGGGATTGCTTCCCCAGTAGCAGGCGGTGATAACAGGGTCATTGAAAAATTTATAGTTCCGTCCCGTTACGCCGCCTGTGGTTCCGGCCGGGCCGCTGACAGTCCCATTGGCATGATAGCAGGCGGTCAGGGTACCCTCATCATTGGTTCCCGTTACGCCGCCTACATAGATGGTGCCGCTTCCGCTACCGGTCACGCTGCCCCAGGCATAGCAGGCTTTGAGGGTGCAGGATGTGTTACTTCCCACCACGCCGCCGACAAAGTTGCCGCCTGAGTTGATACTTTCAAGGGTCACATCGCCCGTGGCATAGCAGGCGGTCAAGGTGGCACCACTATCCGTCAGACCTGCCACGCCGCCGGCTACACCCCCGGCATTCACTGTGGCCGAGGAGCTGCACCCGGTAAGGAAACCGCCCGATTGGTAGCCTACTACACCGCCAGCAATGCCGCTGCCGCTGACGCTGCCCGACACCGAGCAGTTTTCAAGGGTGCCATAGCTGCGTCCCGCCACGCCGCCGACAGCGCTCATATCGTTATTGCTTTCTATCTTCACCTCCTCCAGCGTCACATCCTTCACCGTGCCGCCGGAGCCGATGTGGCCGAACAGACCCACATATTGGTCACTTCCCGTAACGGTCAGCCCCGTAATGGTATGGCCGCCGCCGTTGAAGGTGCCGGTGTATTGGTGGTTATAGTCTATGCCTATCGGCGTCCAGTCGATGCCCTTCAGGTCGATGTCGGCAGTCAGGGTGATGTTGATACCGAGATTACCGTTGTTGGCTATGTCTGCCACAGCCTTCAATCCCTCGGCAGTAGTCACGGTGTAGTTGCCCTGTCCGTCGTCGGTATATCCCTTGTCCTTATCCAGCGTGATGTTGTAGAACTTGCCCGCTACGGGATTGATGGCAGCGGAGAGGTCGCGCTCTTCGGTGCCGTTTGCCCTCAGTTTCTTGATTTCGTAGCCGGGCACCACGTTCGCCTCCCAGCAGGTGATGGGGGTGCCGTTTTCGGTGTATTCGCACCGCTTCATCTCTATCCAGCCCTCTTGCGAGCCTTGCACTACCGTGCCCTTTTCATAAGTACACTGTGTGTAGGTATAGAGCTGAAGACTCTGCACCTCGCCGAGTGCATCGTCCGTGGGCGTCACGCGCACCTTCGCCAGAGCGTGGGTGAAATTCAGCGTGACCTGAGTCTGGTAGTTGCCGCTGCCTGTGCCGTACAGCAGGTAGGCAAGACTTTGGCTTTGGTCGCTGAGGTCGAGGGTGCCGCCCGTGGCGGGGTACCAGGCGGTGACGGTATGTTCGCCGGTGTCGCTCCAGTACAGGGGTGTTTCGGCTTTGACGGTGTTGTTGTCCTGCACGGCGTAGGTGCCGACCTCGTCCTTGCCGTCTATCTGTACGGCGAACTTGTCGTCCGCGTCAAACTTGCTGCTGTTGCCGTCCGCAATCTCGCTGACGCGCGTCTGCGGTGTGCCCCAGGGCTGCGCCTCGCCGCCCTCCACGCCGAGGGTGATGCGGGCTATCTCCAGCGGGTATTGTCCTTCGGGCAGACGGTCACCGTCCGCCAGTTCGTCCTTCGTGCAGGCAGCCGTGGCAAGGAGCAATGCGGCTGCGGCCAGAAGCAGATGGATGGAATGTCTTTTCTTCATATCGGGTTGTTTTTTATTTGTTTTCGTTTTGTGCTGCCGCCGCCTGCGAAGGCGGCCGTCGCACCATTCTGTCTATGGGCAGCTCCGGCTTGACGCTTGCGCCGGGGCAGCGGTATGCGGGGATTACAACTCTGCGCTTGCATCGTTCGAATCTCCGGATTCCCACGGGGTAATTTGGGCTTCGCTCACCTCGATGTCCTTATTTTTGAGCGTTACGTTGTAGGTGTAGGCATAGCCTGCTGTGTAGAAATTGTCTGTGGGTGTAGCAGGCAGTTTCAGTTGGGCGTTGTAGCTCAGTCCGTTGTAAGACACTTTAAGGTTAAGAGAGGAGGTCACTTCCTGCGGGAGAATGATGACTTGCGAAGTGGTGGCACCGCCCAGCTGCATGGTAATCGGCGATTCGGAGGCTGCGGTTACGGCAGTCGTGCCGGTAGCCGTGTCGAATGTGCCTTCGTGCTTCAGCCCCTCCAACGTGTAGCCGGCAGGTTCCGTTTCGTTGAAACTGAGACCGTCGCCTGGCTTGAAGGTGAATTTGATGAGACTCATGCAGTGGTGGAACGAGTTGTCTGGGCCGCCATCCTTCGTTTTGTCGGTGAAGCTCACCTCCGGGTTGTGGGTGTCGCCCGTGGCTCCCGAGGCAAAGAGGAAGTCGATGTCCGTGCCCTGCTTGTCGGCTGCGGTGCTGACGGTCACCGTTCCGCCGTCAGACTGATACGGATAGTAGGCATGGAAGGTATGCGTTTCGGTGTCATTGAAATAGATGGTCGTACCGTCGGTCACGAACTGGCCGCTCTCTCTCTTGTAGGGCACGTTGGTAAAGCCGGCGCCGGTGACGCCGATGCGGTCGCCATCGGTCCAGTCGGTTCCTTCCGAATTGACGCGGGTAGCGGGCGAAATGTCGGCGATAAACTGGGCGGCTACCGGGCCGTCATTCAGGTTCTCGTTGTCGTTGTTACAGGCGGCAAGTGTCAATGCCAGCGCTGCGAGTGCAAAGTGTTTAGTCTTCATTTTATTCATTGTTAATTGTCTTACATTTCCGCGCTAACGTCGCCTCCGTCCCCCGTTTCCCAGCCGGTGATCTCGAATCCCGAAAATTCGGCCTCTTCGGGAGTCTCAACCAGCGTTCCGCCGAGGGTCAGAGGCTCGGTCTTCTTCGCGTTGAACTCCTTGAGTGCTTTCGAGAGGTCGCTCTCCAGCGTCGTGGGGCGCGGGTTGCCGTCGGCATAGCGGATTTCGCCTTTCAAAAGCTGCTCGCTGCCCGTGACACCCAGCAGCCGCACCGTGGCCGTCCACTTGCCGGCATCGGCTCCTTCGGTAATCCTGGTGAAGGGCAGCACGACGTTCGAAGCGGCTCCGTAGGTATCGGTTGCGAAGTCGAGTGTTCCGGCTGCACCCGTCAGATGGGCAACAATCTCCGTGATGCGTCCGGCGGCATCACCCGTCGGTTCGACGACCAGCGTCAGTTCGCGCACCTGCTGCTTCATCGCGGCGGTAAACGTGTGGTCCTTGTCCTGCTCGATGGCCACCTGCTCCGCATGGGCGAAGAACCAGCCCGGATTGGCCGCGATGCAGCTCTCCGCATCGGCCCCGGCATCCGCGGCTGCGGCCACGGCGGCCGTGGTGCCGCTCACCGTGATTCCCTCGGCCGGATTCCACACCGCAAGGGTGTAGCCGCCCGGAGCAAACAGATGGTCGGGAGCATGGGTGGCGGCGGTCTCCGTACCCGTATAGTCGCCCATGGCGACGGTCCACGTGGCAGGTATGTCGATGCCTTCGCCGCGTGCCGACCAGTCGGCCGTTACGGCAATCTTCCCGTGGTCGGGGTGCGGGGTGTTGTAGAGCGTGTCCTTGACGCAGGCGGCGGCCAGCAGCCCGGCGGCTGCGGCGGCCAGAATCGGAATATGTCGTGTAGTTTTCATATCGAGGTCGTTCGGTTTAGAAGAGGTTCCACTTCAGGGAGATGCCGGCATGGACGGGTCCCCACCAGTTGCGGGTTTCGGATCCCTGACGCACGCGCACGCCGTCGATGACGCGGTATTTCTCGTAGTCGGCATGCAGACAGCCCAGCCCGAGCGAAAAATCGAGGGCGAGGCGCTTGCCGAGGGGCAGGATGTAGCCTCCGGTCAGGCCTCCGCCGAGGATGTCGCCCTGGCGTCCCGTCTCGGAGAGCTTGTAGTTGAACGCTCCGGCCTTGAACAGCACGCCGAGGTAGCCGCGGCGCTGCGCACCCATATAATAGCGCACCTCGGGCGCCACCTCCCAGAGGGCATAGCGTCGGTCCTTGTCGCTCCACGACCACGAGGTCCACGATCCGCCGACGCCGAGGCTCCACCGGTCGGAGATGTGCCACTCGACGCCGAGGTCGGGCGTCAGGGTGGCCCAGCGGAGCAGGTTGGCGCGCAGGTCGAGCCCCATGGCGCAGGCTTCGGGCTCCGCGGGCTCCTCGACCCGGACGACCGGCTCCCGGGCTTCCCGTTCGGCTTCGGCCCTCGCTGCGGCGAGACGCTCCTCCCGCTCGGCTGCGAGGCGCTCGGCTTCGGCGCGCTTTTCGGCTGCGAGACGCTCGGCCTCTTCGGCCGCGCGGCGCTGTGCCTCCCGTTCGGCCTCCGATGGCCCGGCGGGGATGACGATGCGCACGGTCACCAGATTGCCGCCCGTGGCGTGGTTCTTCGTCGAGAAGCACGCCTCGGTGAGTCCGCCGCGGAGGATCATCTCGGTCTTCACGCGGTTGGATCGGGTCTTGGCCACGGCGAGGTTCTCGGCCGCAGAGGGCTGCGAGGTGCAGCGGCCCTCGACCTCGACGGGCACCGCGCCGTCGAGGATGGCGGCACGGTTTTCGGCGATGCAGGCGATCAGGCGGTCGAGCTCTTCGCCGTTTCCGTTCCACGGGATGTAGAACATGTCGTCGTCGGCGACGAATCGGAAGGTGTACTCGGCCGGCGCGGATCCGGAGGGTCCGTCCGCCGTCTGGCCGAAGGTCGGGACTGCCAGGAGTCCCAACGCAAACAAAAGGGTCAGGAGTCTATTCATGGTATCATGGATTTGTTCGGGCTGCTGCAGGAACAAAACACCCCCGGCCCGGATCGGGGAGATTCGGGCACAGCGAAGACAACGCGGGGACGTCAGTTCCGGATTTTTTGGGGGGGGGGGAATTTCGGAGGATGCGGGTGCGCGCAACCGTTTCGCTACCGAGGGGCGAAAGGTCCGTGCGGGGATTTTTCCAGAAGGGGATCATGGCATCGAGCCGAAGAGTTCGAGGACAAAATTAGCAGAAAAATCGGGACTGGAAAGTGCGGATTGCAAATTTTGTCGTTTAGGCAAGAAATTGTCGTTTAGGCAAGTGAAAATTGTCGTTTAGGCAAGAAAAATTGTTGTTCAGGCAAGACGTACCGGCGCCCGGGGAGGGCGGCATGTCACGAAATCGGATCGTTTTCAAGCCGGGACCTGCGCCATCCGGACGGGGATACACCCTCCTTTTCCTTGAAGATCCGGGTGAAATGGCTGGGCGAAACGAAGCCCGATATCTCGGCGATCTCGGCGATGTTCTGCTCGGGGTGCCGGAGCATGCTCCGCTTGGCATATTCCATTCGCAGGTCGGTGACCCAGTCGCGGAACGAAAGGTCGTAGGTCGCCTTGATGTATCCCGAGAGGTAGGTGCGGTTGGTATGCAGGGTGTCGGCCAGCTCCTTGATCGTGAGTCCCGGGTGGAGATAGCCGTCGGCGGCTATCCACTCCCGGATCTTTCCGGCGATCTCCGTGAGGTGCGACGGCATTTCGGGCTCGGGTTCGGGCTCCGTCCCGGCGTCGCTCAGGATCTCGTCTTCCGACGCGATTTCGCTCTCCATTGCATGTTCCACCCGCTCGTAGAAGAGCAGGTAGCTCTGGTAGCAATGGAAAAGGTAGATGTAGAAAGGAACCGACGAGAGGATCCACACGAAGACGTAGCGGTCGGGCAGGAACGTGAGCAGCCCGCAGCCGACACCGAAGATGACGGCCCAGTAGGTGAAGATCGAGAGCCAGCGGATGTAGGCCCCGATGTCGTCGGAGTGGGTGTCGGCGAAGAGACGCACGGCGCGTCGGTAGGCGCGGATAAGGCGTCGGGCCAGCCAGATGCCGTAGCACACGAGCCAGGCGGCCATCACCGTCAGTCCCGCCTTTTGGGTCGGGCCGCCGTGCAGACCCAGCAGGATGAAGGCCGACAGGAGCGTGAAGAGCATCCATGCGGCGAGGTGGAAGGCAAAGCGGCGCCCCGTGACGTAGAAGCGGTCGAGCAGCGTGGTGAGCGCCGAACTGAAGAGCCAGTAGCAGAGGAAGTAGGTCGAAAGGTTCATCAGGATGGCCGCATTGACGTTGTGGAACCGGATCCCGAAGAAGAAATGCACCGCATAGTTGGCGGCCAGCAGCAATATGGCAATGCCCATGATGCGCCGTGAGCGGAGGTAGTTGGCGAAGATGGCCCGGTCGGGCGTCGGGGCCAGCAGGAAATAGACGCCGAAGAAGATCATCAGCGGCAGGGCGATGCAGAGCGAGTATTCGTAGAGCGGGTAGTTCATGGGGTTTTGGTATTGCGGCCTGCGGACGGAGGCCTGTCTCTTCGGGAGGAAGGCTCCCGGGTCTGCGTCGCAAACACATAACAAAGGTACGCAATAATTCGATCGGGCGTTTGATTTTTGTACACGAAAAGTTTTCCGAAGGGAGCAATTTCGTCCGTTTTTCTGTCGGGCCGGTCAGGACCCGGACCGGCTCCGGCTGCTCCGGCAAGATGAAAAGGCCTGCATGCTTTTGACATGCAGGCCTTTTTTGAAGCCATGGTCCCGAAAGCCCGCCCGCCGTCTTCGGATCCGGGTGCGGGACCGGGATATATCCCCGGGCGGAAACGATCAGATGAAGAGGTTCAGGTTGGCCTCCTCGGTGCGGTCGAGGTAGGAGGCGACGCCGCCCAGCGTGACGCCGTCCAGCAGCTCTTCGCGCCGTACGCCCATGACGTCCATCGACATCGTGCAGGCGATCATCTCCACGCCGCTCTCGCGGGCCTGGCGCATCAGTTCCTCGAGGCTGTCGATCTTCTTGCGGCGCATGATGCCGCGCATCATGCGGCTGCCCATGCCCCACATGTTGAGCTTCGAGAGGTGCAGCTGTCCGCTGTGCGCCGGGAGCATCCAGCCGAACATGCGGCCCATGAGGTCTTTCCGTACGGCCGGTTTTTCGCGCTTTTTGATGACGTTGAGCCCCCAGAAGGTGAAGAACATCGTCACCCGCTTCCCGGTTGCTGCCGCTCCGTTGGCAATGACGAACGATGCCAGCGCCTTGTCCAGATCGTCGCTGAAGACCACGATCGTCTTGTTGTCGGCCGCTGTGCGTTGTGCACTGCGGCACGAAGCCTCGGTCGGCGTCTGCTTGCGGATCAGGGCACGCACCTTGCCTCAGCTCGTGTCGAGCGACAGCAGTTCGGCGCCCGTCATCCGGCACCACGAGGCCACGTCACGGCCGAATGCCTGGTCCGTTGCCGTGATGCGGAGCCGTTCGCCCGGTTTCAGCCCTTCGTAGCTCTTCCTGAGTTGCATGACCGGCCCCGGGCACATCAGCCCGCAGGCATCCACCTCGAGCGTCGGGGGTGCCGGTTCCGCGCAGGCGGTCGGCGCATGCCGTACATTCCGGACTCCGGCCCCGGTGCTGCATCCGCAGCTGCCGCTCCCGCTCTGCTCGTTGTGGGGCTCGGGTACCGGGGCGGTTGCCGCGCGCCATGTCGCGTAGCCGCCCGAGAGGTTGCGGACGTCTGCAAATCCGTGCTGCGAGAGGATGCGGCTTGCCAGGTAGCCCCGCAGACCGACGGCGCAGCTCACCACGACGGGACGCTCGCGCGGCAGTTCGCCGAGGTGTTCGCGCAGCTCGTCGAGCGGGATGTTCACGAAACCCGGGATCGAGCCCATTGCGAACTCGTCGCGCGTGCGGACGTCGATGCACAGCGTCTCCCGGGAAAGCGTCCCGATCTCGCGCCACTGGATCGGGCGCACCCGTCCGGCAAGGATGTTCTCCGCCACATATCCGGCCATGTTCACCGGATCCTTGGCCGAGGAGTAGGGAGGTGCATAGGCATGCTCCAGCTCCGTGAGGTCGTGGACGGTGCCGCCCGTGCGGATGATCTGTTCGAACATCTCGATGCGTTTGTCGGCACCGTCGTATCCGACGACCTGTGCGCCGAGCAGGCGGCCCGTGCCGGGAGCGAAGAGGATCTTGATCGCGAGCGGCAGCGCATCGGGGTAGTAGCCGGCGTGCGAAGCGCCGTGCGTGTATGACGAGATGTATTCGATGCCGTTGGCCTTCAGAAGCTTGGCGTTGGCTCCGGCCGCGGCTACCGTCAGGTCGAAGACCTTGGCAACCGAGGTGCCGATCGAACCCTTGTAGGAGTGGGTGTTGCCCAGTATGATGTTGTCGGCCACGATGCGGCCCTGTTTGTTGGCCGGGCCTGCCAGCGGAATCAGGGCCGGGCGGCCTGTGACCAGATGGCGCACCTCGACGGCGTCGCCCAGGGCGTAGATCTCCGGGTCGGAGGTCTGCATGTATTCATTGACGGCGATGCCGCGGCGCTCGCCCAGCACGAGCCCCGCTTCTTGGGCGAGTCTGGTCTCGGGACGCACGCCGATACTCAGGATCACCAGATCCGACGTGATCTTCCGGCCGCTCTGCAGGTGGATGGAAACACGCCCTTCGGGGGTCTCCTCGAAGCGTACGACGCCATCCTCAAGGTAGAGCCCCACCCCCTTGTCCGTCAGGTGGCGGTGGACGAGTGCCGCCATCGAGAAGTCGAGCGGGGCCATCACCTGGTTGGCCATCTCCACCACATCGACATGCAGCCCGAGACGGTGCAGGTTCTCGGCCATCTCCAGACCGATAAATCCGCCGCCCACGACCACGGCGTGCTGCGGTCGCTGCGTATCGACATATTGTTTGATGGCATCCGTGTCGGGGACGCTGCGCAGCGTGAAGATTTTCGGGCTCTCGATGCCCTCGATCTTCGGGCGCAGGGGCTCGGCTCCGGGCGAAAGCACCAGCCGGTCGTACGACTCCGTGTAGGTCTCGCCGGTGGCGAGGTTGTGCACCGAAACCTGCTTGCGCGTACGGTCGATCGAGGTGACCTCCTGCTCGGTGCGGATGTCGATGCGGAAGCGGTCGGTGAAGCCTTTCGCCGTCTGCACGAAGAGCTTCGAGCGGTCGGCGATCGTGCCGCCGATGTAGTAGGGCAGGCCGCAGTTGGCATACGACACGTATTTACCCCGTTCGAAGAGAATCACTTCGGCCTGCTCGTCCAGGCGGCGCAGGCGGGCCGCTACGGTGGCCCCTCCGGCCACGCCTCCGACAATAAGAATTTTCATGGGTCCGTATGTTTTTGGTTTATTGGTTCGATTCAAAGGGTTCCGCCTCCTCCGTGAGGACCTTCAGCCGGGCGAAAAGTTCGTCGAACCCCATGGCTGCCTGCTGCATCTGCCGGATCTTCGCATACCCTCCGTCCGAGAGCGAGAAGAGCATCTGCCGCCGGTCATGCGGGCTGATCGTCCGGAGCAGAAAACCTTTCCCCTCGACCGCCGTGATGACCTTCGAGACGCGGGGGTTCGACAGCCCGACGAAATCGCACAACGTTCCGGCCGTGCGGGGGCGGCCGTCCCTGAGGCAGCAGAGCAGCATCGCCTCGTTGATCGTCAGCCCGTGACGCTCGGAAAAGATCCGTTCAAATTGGTACAGAGTCTTGTAGATCTCCTTGATCCGGCAAATGGGTTCCATCTTTCGCGTTTTGTCCGATGCAAAGATATAATTATTTTCTAATAAAAACTATTTTTAGTGAAAATAAAATGCGTCTCGTCCTGTTCTGAGGGGCTGGAGGCTGGGATCTTCCACCGATGGGGCAGGGCTGCTTCGGACGGTCGTGTTTTTTCGGGCCTCTTTCGGTGTTGGAATTACTCCGACTGCGAGGAAAGGGCCTGTTCGGCCTATAGGCGGATTGGGGCGTCGAACGGGGGGAACGGCATGACTCCCGAATGGAGGCCTGTTTCCGACGGGCAGGCGGCTGAAGGCCTGGCTACTGGCCTGGCTGCTGGCGTTGGGTGGTGGTGTCGTCGATTTTCCGCCCAAAAAACGAAAAAGCCTTACATATCCGGGGATATATAAGGCTTTTGTTTTTCTTGCGCTTTCCTTTCCTGCGCCCTGGGGTGGAAGAAGGGGCTCGAACCTGTGCTTTCTATCCGTTATGTATCAATATGTTATAGCGAATTTTCAGTTTTGGGGTCACTAATTCGTAGTGTCCGCTTTACGCCGCAATGTATCTCGATGCTACATTACAAATGTACGATAAATAATCGTAATATCCAACGAGCCAATTGACAAAATCTCAGTCTAATTTGTACCTCTCTTTATAGAATATTGTATCTTTGTGATGTCCATTGATATACAAATGTAGCGAAACCTATATGGCAAGGCCCTTTAATTCAGATCTGGTGTTAGAAGAACGAATTAGCGATTCGACTCTTAAAGCATATCATGTCGGTTTCGATCAAAACAAATTCAGACTTTTGCCATTAGTTGAAACCATTCGACGTGTAATACCGGAATATGCATTGGGTTATCATGTGGGTTATGATATTCCGCAAACTGAAATTGTGGACAGGCTTCAAGAAGCAGCTAAAACGGTTTACACAACTGACAAATACAAGAAACGGGGAGAGTTTGGTGAGTTAATATTACATTTGTTATTACGTGATTTCTGTAATACAATTCCTCTTATTTCAACAATCTATTTTAGAGATTCCCCCAATGTCCCTGCACATGGCTTTGATGGCGTGCATATAACAGTTAATGGCGATGAACGAAAATTATGGCTGGGAGAATCGAAATTATATCAATCGGGCAAAGATGGCATCGCAGATCTCGCCAATGATGTTACCAAGCATTTCAATGCCGATTATCTTCGCCAACAATTCAATTTAATTCCTCGAAAAATACCAATCGAAACACCCCAAATAGAATATTGGAAAACATTGATGCACCAACATCAAAAATTGGATGTAATTTTTTCAAGTATCGTAATACCAATGGTATGCACATACAATAGCAGGCTATTCGTGAATCATTGTAATGAAACACAACAATATATCGAAGATTTTAAAAACGAATGCAAAGCTTTGCACGATGAATTCAATCGGAAAAAGCCTACTTCTAACTTGGAAATAATTTTATTATTGCTTCCAATCCCTGATAAAGACGAATTGAACAAAGAGCTTGATAAAAGGTTAAAAGCAATGCAGGCAATATGAACTTTCTGGATGTCAAAAATGCCGTTTCTTTTTTGAGCAATACATCAGAAATTACTTATGATGACAGTTTTGAGTTATCAAGGTTTTGTTCGATATTGCTATCAAATAAAGAGAGCGAAAATCAAGGTCGGGATATTGTTATTCGCGTTCTGGACGCTTGGGATAAAATACCGGAAAATACAAAACCAATATGGAATCAGTTGACAGAAGCAGCCGGATTATATCCGTATGTCGACCCATTGTATCTTTCGGAAAGTGCAGCATTGAGATATGAGTATCATAAATCTCCTTTCTTGAAAGACGTCTATTTACATGCAGAGCAACAAAAGTTATCTATCGAATTACAAAACAAACGATCTGTTGTCGTAAGTGCTCCGACGAGTTTTGGAAAGAGTCTCCTTATAGAAGAAATCATTGCAAGCAAGATTTATCGGCAAATAGTGATTATTCAGCCTACGCTTGCTTTGCTTGATGAAACGCGTAAAAAACTTTTGAAATACCGGGATGCGTATAAAATCGTGGTCTCGACAAACCAAATTCCGGATGAAACAAAAGGCAATATTTTTTTATTCACAGGAGAGCGGGTTGTCGAATATGTAAATTTTCCACCAATCGAGTTTTTTGTTATAGACGAATTCTATAAATTAAGTCTTGATAGGGATGATGATCGTGCGATTTCACTAAATCAAGCATTTCATAAACTTTTAAGATTCACCGACAAATTTTACTTATTGGGCCCCATGATCAAAAATATCCCAACTTCTTTTAAAGAAAAATTCGATTTGATGTGGTTCCCAACAGAGTTTACAACGGTTGCAGTTGACGAAAAAAGGGTTCATCCGACATTTCGAGTGATGCGACAGTCATGTAGGGCATATAGCCTGAGA
>ERZ1027078.344-NODE-344-length-15862-cov-9.749984_pt1 | contig 15862 bp, 9 predicted proteins | sample MGYA00519279_ERZ1027078 | MGnify/ENA primary metagenome ERZ1027078 (study PRJEB26926, sample SAMN06164530) | human gut metagenome | biome: ENVO:00009003; feature: ENVO:2100002; material: ENVO:00002003 | host: Homo sapiens | place: USA | collected 2012 ... | reverse complement strand
GCTGCGACTATACCACCCGCAAAGAGCTGCCCGCACTGAACCATGCTCTGGAGCAGCACGCAGCAAAAGCTCCTACCTGTACGGAAATCGGCTGGGATGCTTACGAAACCTGCTCCCGTTGTGACTATACCACCTACGCGGAGCTGCCCATCTTGGGACACGACTATCAGGCTGTTACCGTAGATCCCACCTGTGAAGCAGACGGCTATACCATCTTTACTTGCAGCCGCTGCAAAGACAGCTACACCGCAGACCCGACCGATAAGCTGGGACACCAGTTCGGTGCATGGTTCCCGAATGGAACCGGCTCTCAGAGCGCCGATTGTCTGCGAGATGGCTGTGCGCACACTGGCAGCACGGATTGCCGGAAGTTTACTTTCCGCACTGCGGAAGGCGAAACGCTGATCTTCTGCCCCGTGTGCGGGCAGGCAGAAAACGTCGCGCAGCTGGAAATGATCGAAGCGGCAACGGCGTGGACTATCAGCGGCAGCCTTTCTGCGGAGGATGTGACCGCACGGACGAACGGGGAATACCTGAGTGTGGCCTTTGAAACCGCAGGCAGCCTGACGCAGCCCACCGGTCGGGTAAGGCTTGCGCTGCCCGCCGGATTGCTGGAAGGCAAAACGCTTGTGCGCATTGCCCCGGACGGCACACAGACGGAGATGCCTTTTGAAACAGAGCGCGGAAAGCTCATCTATACGCTGGATTTTGCAAACAGCGCGCTGCCCGTAATGCTCTTCCGGCTGGTACCCCAGCCCACCGCCCTCTGAATGCTTTTACAGCGGCACGAACAATAAAACGCAAAATGCCCGCCCACCGTGGTTTTCCACAGGTGGGCGGGCATTCTTTTGTGCCTTTTTGGCATAAAAATACCCCCGGAGGATGCAGCGTTTTTTACGCTGTCTACTCTGGGGGCAGGATAGCAAGCGCTGCGCGGCAGCTCCCGGAAGCGGACACTGTCTTGCTGAAAAAGCACTTCCTAGCGCTGCTCCTCCGGCGGGCAGCAGCTCTCCCGGGGGATGAGCTTGTGCGGCACGATGATCTTTGTGGCCAGAAGGTTCGGGTTCTCGATGTGGTTGATGGTCTGGCTGGCAGCCTCCATGCCCAGCTGGTAGGGGTTGACGTCCACGGTGGTCAGCTGTGGGCTGCCCTGCCCTTTGTTGCGGAGTGCCCCTTGGCAAACCGGACGGGATTGCGCTATAATAGAGCCGTAACAGTTCCACAAAGGTGTGGTAAGGGAGGTGCGGTCATGATCCGGGTGGCGATCGTAGAGGACGACGCGGAGGTGCAGGGGGTATTGCAGGAGTATGTCCGGCGGTATACCCGGCAGTACGGGACAGAGTTTGAAGTGACGGTCTTTGCGGACGGCGTGGATATTCTGGAGGATTACCGCGCGGTCTACGACATTATTTTTCTGGATGTGGAGATGAAGCATCTGGATGGCATGACCACGGCAGAGCGCATCCGGCAGATGGATGCAGACGTCATCCTGATCTTCATCACCAATATGGCGCAGTACGCCATCCGGGGCTACTCGGTGGGAGCGCTGGACTATGTGCTGAAGCCGGTGCCCTACTTTGCCTTTTCGCAGCAGCTGCTCAAGGCGGTTGCCCGGCTGGAAAAGCGGGCAAAGCACTACCTGACCGTGCCGGTGGAGGGCGGGCTGCGCCGGCTGGACACCGCAAGCATCTATTATCTGGAAAGCGAGGGGCACCGGGTGCATTTTTATACCGATGAGGGCGATTTTTCCGCCCCCGGCACCCTCAAGGCCTTTGAGGAAAAGCTGGCAGACTGCCCCTTTGCCCGCTGCAACAGCGGCTATCTTGTCAATCTGGCACAGGTGCGGGAGCTGCGGCAGAGCACCGTGCAGGTGGGCCCCTGCGAGCTGCAGGTCAGCCGCCCCAAGCGCAAGGCCTTTCTTGCCGCCCTGACCGATTACATCGGAGGTGAAGGCTCATGACCGCGCTGCCGGATATCCCCCGGCTGTACACCGCCCTTGCCGAGTGTCTGGCGGTGTTGCTGTTCACCCCGGCGCTTGCGCCCCGCTTTTCCAGAGCGGTCACCGGGGGTGTCACCCTGCTGTGGGCGGCGGTGCTGTCGGCCTTTCTGGGGCTGACGGGCGATGTGCCCGGCGGGCTCTGGATCCCCTGCATGGCAGCGGCCATCGGGTTTTCCTACCTATATCTATGGGGCATGTGGAACATCACTCTGCTGGAAGCCGGGTATCACTGCGCACGGGCGTTTATTCTGGCAGAGCTTGCCGCCAGCGTGGAGTGGCAGCTGCACTGTGCCCTCTGGCCCGCCCGCGGCCCATGGGAGCCGCTTTCTTTGCTGTTGCTGGCACTGGTGTATGGGACGCTGTTCGGCATCATGTGCTATCTGCAGCACCGCCGTCCCCAGCCCGCCGGGCACTTACAGATCGGCGGCAGCGCCGCCCTGACGGCGGTCATGCTGGCGCTGACTGCCTTTGCGGTAAGCAATCTGGGCTTTCTGCCCGGCAGCGAGATCAACATGAGCATTTTTTCCATCCGCACTCTGGTGGATTTTTCCGGCGTGCTGATCTTATCTGTGCAGCACGAGCAGCTGCAGGAGAACGCTTTGCACAGCGAGCTTGCCGCCATGGACGAGGTACTGCACCGCCAGTACGAGCAGTACAAGCGCAGCAAGGAGGGCATCAACCTCATCAACCGGCGGTACCATGAGCTGAAAGTCCAGCTTGCCCGCATCCGGGAGGAGCAGGACCAGACCAAGCAGAACGCTGCCATTGCCGCTATGGAGCAGAATATCCGCCAGTACGAGGCCGAGAACAAGACCGGCAACCCGGTGCTGGATACCCTGCTCACCGCCAAGACCATGGAATGCCAGCAGGAGAATATCACCATCACCAGCGTGGCGGACGGCAGGATGCTGGGCTTTCTCACCATCCGGGAGCTGTGCACCATCGTGGGCGTGGCGCTGGACAACGCCATTGCCGCCGTGCGCGCCGAGCCGGACCCCGAAAAGCGGCTCATCAAGGTGGCGGTGTACAGTCAGGGCGGCTTTGCCATGCTGCGGTTCGAGCATTATACAGAGGCCGCCCCCGCACTGGATGCGGACGGTCTGCCGCAGCAGGGGTCGGACCTGAAAAGCGTCCGCACCACCGTCGGGCAGCACGGCGGCAGCATGACGATGCACTGGGAAAACAACTGGTGCACCCTGCGGATCTTATTTCCGCTGCCCCAAAAGCAATAATATTTTTACGGCAGGTATCCCCTGCCGTTTTTTTGTCTGGCAGGGTGCACAAATACAATGTTGCAATATTTGTGTATTAGCACAATAAAATTTGAAACCTTATTGTAACTTTTGCAAATTGTGCAGTTGAAATGACAGGTTATGCTGGAAACATGTGAAAAGAAAATGAATATGCTATACTATAACCATCGTCAGAGATGCGGCCGCATCCAAAATCAGATTATTTGACTTGAAAGAAGTAGGAGGACACTACGGATGAAGAAGAAACGGATGTCCAACAAGACGTTTCGGAGAATCACGATTCCCGTCATGGCGGTGGTTCTTGCGGCACTGATCGTTGGCAATGTTGCTGCGTATTCGTACCGTGGACTGATTTCCACGCACTTTAACCACGATACGTTTAAGATCGTTGAAACCGGAGAGGATGTAGACAGCAACTACTTCCCGTGCGATTTCAGCAGTGAAGAAGAACTGAATGAGCACAATGGTCAGGTCGCTCAGAATATCGAGAGCGAGGGCCTCGTGCTTTTGGAAAACAACGGCGGTCTGCCGCTGAATAAAGGTGACAAAGTCAGCGTGTTCTCGGTTTCGTCTGTGAACATCGTCTATGGTGGTGCCGGTTCCGGTTCTGTGGATACTTCCACGGCACCGACGCTCAAGACGGCGTTGGAAAAGTCCGGACTGAGTGTGAATCCGACCCTGTGGGATTTCTACACCAAGAAGAGTGAGGACGGATATCAGCGTAGTGCACCGAACTGGCGCGGCGGTAAGTTTTCGATCAATGAAGTGCCTTGGGCAGATGTTGCATCTGCGGCGCAGTCCTCTTTTGATGAGTACAGCGATGCCGCGATCGTTGTGATCTCTCGTTCTGGCGGCGAAGGTTCCGACCTGACTGCTGTGAATTTTGCAGAGACCGCAGGCGTTGCGGACAACTCCGGCAACTATCTGGAACTGAGCACCGAAGAGGCGGATATGCTGAAGGCGGTCAATGACCAGTTTGATGATGTGGTGGTTGTGCTGAATGCCAATAATGCCATGGAGCTGGGCTGGCTGAGCCAGTATCCTAACATCAAGGCGGCGATCTGGGCCGGCGGTGTCGGTCAAACGGGTCTGTATGCCATTGCTGACGCACTGGTTGGCGATGTGGTTCCTTCCGGTCGTTTGGTGGATACTTATGCCGCAGATGCCAACAGCTCTCCCGCCGCACAGAATGCCGGCACAAACTTCTGGATCGAGAACGGCTTCTCCAATGAATCCGACCAGTACATTGTGTACGAGGAAGGCATCTATGTCGGCTACCGCTACTACGAGACCCGTTACGAAGATGTGGTTCTGGGTCAGGGTAACGCGGGCGATTACGACTATGCAAGCGAAGTCATCTATCCCTTTGGCTACGGTCTGAGCTATACCACCTTTGATTACAGCGATTTCTCTCTGACCCAGAACGGGGATACCTTCACCGCAAAAGTGAAAGTTACCAATACTGGCGATACTTACTCCGGAAAGGAGGTCGTTCAGCTTTATGCACAGTCTCCGTATACCGATTATGACCGCGAGAACAATGTGGAAAAAGCCTCTGTGGAGCTGGTTGGTTTCGCAAAGACGGACGTGCTGAAGCCGGGCGAATCTCAGGTCGTGGAGATTCAGGTGGACAAGGAAAGCCTGAAGTCCTATGACTATACCAATGCAAAGACCTATATTCTGGATGCAGGCGATTACTACTTTGCAGTGGGCCATGATGCACATGATGCCCTGAACAACATTCTAGCCGCAAAGGGCAAGACGGTTGCGGATGGCATGACCGCAGAAGGCGACAGCACGATGACCGCAGAGTGGAACAATGCCGCTCTGGATACCAAGACGTATGCTGTGGACAGCACCACGGGTACGGAAATCTCCAATAAGTTCGATTACGCCAACATTGCAAATTACGACGAATATTCTGATACCAAGTACCTGACCCGTAATGACTGGGTCGGCACGTTCCCGACTGCATTCTGCACGCGCGTGGACGAGACCACCGGCGAAAAGTACATTACTTTCCCGCAGGAGATCATTGATGCACTGTATCCCCAGTATACGGAGGACAAGGATGCCTATACGATGCCTGTCACGGGTGAGGAGAACACGGAAAATCTGACGCTTGCGCATTACCGTGATACGATGTTCGATGATGATTCGTGGAACGACATCCTGAATGTGATATCTGCCGATGATCTGGCTTACATGGTCCGCATGGGCGGCTATGGTACGCCGAGCCTGAACTATATCCTGAAGCCCGCCACCAAGGAAAAGGATGGCCCTGCCGGTATCTCTGCAACGCTGATCGGTGGTACGCAGGGAATGGCATATCCCACGGAAGTTGTGATTGGTTCCACATGGAATACGGATCTGGCCTATGAGATGGGTGTTGCGGTTGGCAATGATGCAATGTTCGCAGGAATTCAGGGCTGGTATGCACCGGCTATGAATATCCATCGAACTCCGTACAGCGGCCGTAACTTCGAGTATTACGCGGAGGATGGTTTCATCAGCGGTAAGATGGGTGCTTCCACGGTGGAAGGCGCTCAGAGCAAGGGCCTGTTCTGCTACATCAAGCACTTTGCAGTCAACGATACCGAGGGTGTGATCGATGAAAACATGAACATCAAGGGTTCGAAGGACGGCATTTCCGCATTCCTGAACGAACAGGCACTGCGTGAGCTGTACCTCGCACCGTTTGAAGAGAGTGTCAAGAGCGGTGAAACGCTGGGCGTGATGAACGCATTCAACCGCATCGGCACGAAATGGTGCGGTGCAAACTATGAACTCCTGACGGATGTTCTGCGGAACGAGTGGGGCTTCCATGGCATCGTGATCACGGACTTTGCTGGTCTGCCGGATTATATGGATATCAAGGCTGGCTTGCAGGCTGGTACCGATATGTGGATGAACACCAACGAAACTTCTTTTGATCTGGGAGATTATAAGAATGACCCGCAGATCATGACCTATCTGCGGAACGCCGCGCACGATATCTGCTATACGGTCAGCCACAGTGTCGCTATGAACGGTCTGTCTGAGACTTCTAAGCTGGTCAATATCACGCCGCTCTGGATGAAGTGGATGTACACGCTGGATGCCGTTGTCGCAGTTTTGGCAGTGGGCTGCATTTACTGGATGGTCCGCCGCAATAAGGACGAGCAGATGCACCCTGAAAATTATAAGCCATCCAAAAACATCAACGCCTAACGGATAAATTCTAACACGCAAGGGGGCGGCGGGTATCCGCCCGCCCCTTTTCTTTGTTCATCGTCAGGAGCCAAGCTATGAAACACGCAGACATCATTCAAACACTGAGCCTGGAACAGAAATGCGCCCTGCTGAGCGGCGGTACGGTGTTCACCACCCGGGCGCTGCCGGGCAAGGGCATCCCGGCCATTACCCTGTCGGACGGCCCCAACGGCGTGCGCAAGCAGGCGGGCGCAGCTGACCATCTGGGCCTGAACCCCAGTGTGCCCGCCACCTGCTTCCCCACCTCGGCCACCGTGGCCAACAGCTGGGACCCGGAGCTTGGCGAGGCTGTGGGCGCAGCCATGGGCGAAGAAGCAGCGGCACAGGGCGTGTCGGTGCTGCTGGGCCCCGGCCTGAACATCAAGCGCAGCCCGCTGTGCGGCCGCAACTTCGAGTATTTCTCGGAGGATCCCTACCTTGCCGGTAAGATGGCGGCGGCCTACGTCCGCGGCATCCAGAAAAACGGCATTGCCGCCTGCCCCAAGCACTTTGCCGTGAACAGTCAGGAGCTGCGCCGCATGGCCTCGGATTCCATCGTGGACGAGCGCACCCTGCGGGAAATTTACCTGACCGGCTTCGAGATGGTGGTCAAGGAGGCGCAGCCCAAGACCATCATGTCCGCCTATAACCTTGTCAACGGCACCTACGCCAACGAGAACGCCCACCTGCTCATGGAGATCCTGCGCAGGGACTGGGGCTTTGACGGCGCAGTGGTCACCGACTGGGGCGGCAGCAACGACCACGCCCTCGGCGTAAAGAACGGCTCTACGCTGGAAATGCCCGCCCCCGGCGGGGACGCCATCCGGGAGCTGATGAAGGCGGTGCAGACCGGCAAGATCACCGAGGCAGACGTGGACGCCCGGCTGGAGGAGCTGCTGGAGCTGGTGTTCACCACCAAGGCGGCGGTGGACGCCGCACCCGGCAAGTTCGATGCCGACGCCCACCACGCACTGGCACGCCGGGCTGCTGCCCAGAGCATCGTGCTGCTGAAGAACGAAAACAGCCTGCTGCCCCTTGCAAAGGGGGAAAAGGTGGCGGTCATCGGCGACTTTGCCCAGACGCCCCGCTATCAGGGTGCAGGTTCCAGCGCCGTCAACTCCATCAAGGTGGATTCCTTCTTGGATTGCCTTGCCGAGAGCGGCCTGAACAGCGTCGGCTACGCCAAGGGCTTTGACCGGCAGGGCAAGCCCGACGAGGCACTGAAGGCCGAGGCGGTGCTGCTGGCAAAGAACGCCGATGTGGTGCTGCTGTGCATGGGTCTGGACGAGATCAAGGAGAGCGAGGGCATCGACCGCGCCGACATGAAGCTGGCAGAGAACCAGCTGGAGCTGCTGGCCGCTGTGGCGGCAGCGAACCCCAACGTGGTGCTGCTGCTGAGTGCAGGCTCCTCGCTGGAAAGCGATTGGGTCAAGGACTGCAAGGCGCTGGTCTACGGCTGCTTGGGCGGTCAGGCCGGTGCAGGCGCACTGGTCGAGGTGCTCACCGGCGCGCAGAACCCCTGCGGTAAGCTGGCTGAGACTTGGGCGCGCAGCTACGCCGACACCCCCGCAAAGGAGCATTTCGGCGGCGACGGTCCCACCGTGGAGTACCGCGAGGGACTGTATGTGGGCTACCGCTACTACGACACCGCCGGTGTGCCCACCGCCTTCCCCTTCGGCTACGGCCTGAGCTACACCAGCTTTGCGTACAGTGACCTGAAAGCAGACGAAACCGGCGTGACCCTGACTGTCACCAACACCGGCAGCTGTGCAGGTGCCGAGGTGGTGCAGCTGTATGTGGCAAAGCCGGATGCAAAAGTTTTCCGCCCCGTCAAGGAGCTGAAGGGCTTTGCCAAGGTGCAGCTGGAAGCCGGAGAGAGCAAGACCGTCACCATCCCGCTGGACGATAAGGAGTTCCGCTACTGGAACGTCAAGACCGACCGCTGGGAGGTAGAGGGCGGCAGCTATCAGCTGCTGGTGGGCGCTTCCAGCGCCGACATCCGCTTGACTGCCGCTGTCACGGTGGCGGGCACCGGCGCACCCGACCCCTACGCGGGCAAAGACCTTGCACATTACCGCACTGCACAGGTGCAGAAGGTGCCGGACGCGGAGTTTGAGGCGCTGCTGGGCCGTCCCATCCCGGAGAACAAGGTGCACATCGACCGCAACATGACGCTGGGCGAGATGGGGCACGGACGCAGCCCCATCGGCTGGCTGGCGGCTGCCGTGCTGGGCACCCTGCTGCGCCGCAGCATCAAAAAGGGCAAGCCCGACCTGAACATCCTGTTCCAGTACAATATGCCTCTGCGGGCGCTGGCCAAAATGACCAACGGCGCTATCAGCATGGGCATGGTGGACGGCATCGTGATGGAGCTGCAGGGCTTCTGGATCATCGGTCTTGTGCGGGTGATTTTTGAGGCCGTGAAGAACCTCGTGCTGAACAGCCGCATGGAAGAGCGCTTGAAAAACAGCTGAAAGGAAGCAGGCTATGAATTTCTGGAATAACTTTGCGGCAAAGCACCCCGCCGCTGCCAAGTGGGTGCGCGAGGGCGGCCTATTCGTCATCGTGTCCAACCTCATCACGGTGTTCAAGTACCTGCTGCTGCAATTTCTGCCCAAGGCCTTTGCAAGCCTGCCGGTGGTGGATTTCGGCTGGCCGGGCATCGATATTACCCTGTTCGGCGAGACCTTCAAGTGGAACATCCTCGGCTACGATGCCGCCCACGGCGGCCTGCCCTACTTCTGCGCCTACATGATCGCCATGGTCATCGGCGAGTGCATCAACTTCCCCATCCAGCGCAATTTTGTGTTCCGCAGCAAGGGCAATCTGGCAAAGCAGATCGGCTGGTATGTGCTGGCCTTCTGCATCATCACCTGCATCGTCAACTCCATCAACTGCATCTGGGTGGCGGTGGCCGGTCTGCTGGTACCGGACTTCATCTACAACATCGGCACCACCGTGCTCAACGGCGGCATCTCCATGGTCATCTTCTTCTTTGTGAATAAGATCATCTTCCCGGAGGGCGAAAAAGCCGCCAAATAATAAGCTATTCTCCTTCATTTTCTTCTCTTCATCATAAACCAGAAGGGCTGCTCCGTTCTCCGGGGCAGCCTTTTTGGTTTGGGGAGAGAACCCTCTCAGTCACGTCTGACGGCGTGCCAGCTCCCCCCTCGGGGAAGCTGGCATCGCGCAGCGATGACTGAGGGGGTGCCTGCCGCAGCCATCTTATTTTTGTTTTTCTGCACAAAATGTTCCGCGGGCAGGGTTTTCCTCTTGACAAGCGGGCAAATGTTTCGTACTATATTTAGTAGTATGGAATCAAAGACGCTGTACGCAGGTTTCTGTGTGACCCCTGTACCCGTTTCAGGCAAAGCGTGCCTGTTTGATATAAAATGGAACCGTAAAGAGAAAAGCCGTATGCTTTTGCCCGTGCCGCCGGTTTTGGGTGGTGCGTATGGTTTTGGTGTCACTTTTTGCATTGAAAGCTCTTTCTATATCATTGCCCGTGTCCTGCTGCGCAGCGTCTCCTGCTTTTAATTTTGCATTGAATTGAAACAAAGGAGAGTGAACGCAATGACCGCGATCGGAGTGATCGTGGCCTTGATCGTTGCTGTTGTCGGCGTGGCTGCGGGCTATTTTATTGGTTACAACAACCGTAAAAAGACTGCCGAAGCCCAGATCGGCAGCGCCGAGGCCGAGGCTACCCGGCTGGTGAACGAGGCGATCAAGACCGCCGACCAGAAGCGCAAGGAAGCGGTTCTGGAAGCAAAGGACGAGGCTTTCCGTCTGAAAGCCGAGGTCGATGCCCAGAAGGCAGAGGCCGACAAGGAGATCAAGCAGCGCCGTGCGGAGATCAGCCGTCAGGAGAACCGCATCGACCAGAAGGAGACAGCGCTGGACCGCAAGACCGAGGCGCTGGAAAAGAAGGAAGAAGAGCTGAAAAAGCGCGCTGCCGAGGCCGAGGAGCGTCTGGCAGAGATCGACGCTCTGCGCGCCAAGGAGATGGAGCGTCTGGAAACGCTGGCCGGCTTGAGTCAGGAGGACGCCCGCGAGGTGCTGCTGCACAAGGTGGACGAGGAGCTGACCCACGAAAAGGCTGTGCGCGTTGCCGCCTACGAGACCGACCTGAAGGAAAACTGCGATAACATCGCCCGCAACCTCATCGGACAGGCCGTCAGCCGCTGCGCTGCCGACCATTGCAGCGAGACCACCGTCAGCGTGGTGCCGCTGCCCAGCGATGAGATGAAGGGCCGCATCATCGGCCGCGAGGGCCGCAACATCCGCGCGCTGGAAACTGCTACCGGCGTGGATCTGATCATCGATGATACCCCGGAAGCCATCACCCTGTCCTCCTTTGACCAGACCCGCCGCGAGGTGGCCCGCATGACGCTGGAGCGTCTGATCGGCGATGGCCGTATCCACCCCGCCCGCATCGAGGAGACGGTGGAAAAGTGCCGCCACGATCTAGAACTGCAGATGAAGCGCGAGGGCGAGCGTGCGGTGATGGAGCTGGGCATCCATGGCCTGCACCCCGACCTGATCAAGCTGATCGGCCGGCTGAAGTACCGCACCAGCTTTGGTCAGAACGCTTTGACCCACAGCATGGAAGTGGCTTGGGTAGCCGGTCTGCTGGCGGGCGAGATGGGCGTGAATGTCACCATGGCACGCCGCGCCGGCCTGCTGCATGATATCGGCAAGGCACTGGATCACGAGATCGAGGGCAGCCACGTCCAGATCGGCGTGGACATCTGCCGTAAGTACAAGGAGAACACCCAGATCATCCACGCCATTGAAGCACACCACGGCGATGTGGAGCCCAAGACCCCGCTGGCCTTCATCATTCAGGCTGCCGACGCCATCAGCGCCGCCCGCCCGGGTGCCCGCCGCGAGAACGTGGAAAGCTACGTCAAGCGTCTGGAAAATCTGGAGGAGATCTCCTCCAGCTTCGAGGGCGTGGAGCAGGCCTTTGCCGTACAGGCAGGCCGCGAGGTGCGCATTCTGGTCAAGCCCGACGTCATCAGCGACGATCAGGTCATCCTGCTGGCACGCTCCATTGCCAAAAAGATCGAGGATACGCTGGATTACCCCGGCCAGATCAAGGTCAACGTTATCCGCGAGAGCCGCGCTGTGGAGTACGCAAAATAAAGCTTTTTCCGCAGGCTGCCGTGTTTTTTGCACGGCAGCCTGTTTTTTTGCGCCAAAACGATTGCAATTCCTGTTAAAAAAAGGTATCATGGATGCAGAAGAAAGCAAAAAGAACTGTGTCCGTGCGGACGCAGACCCGCAACGACCCCGGAACGGAAAGGAGCATCGTTCTATGAAAAACTGGAAGAAATTACTGGCCTGCCTGCTGGTCGGCTTGATGGCACTGACCGTGTTCACCGCCTGCGATGCCAGCGTAGGCGCACCGATGAGCCCCAAGCGCTCGGACGCCGAAAGCGCAAAGGCGCTGTGCGATAAATTCAAAATGACATACAACGTGGAAATGACTTACAACGAGGACCTGAGCGAAAAAGCTTACAGCATTGCAAACTGGGTCGTCAGCTCCTCGGTGTCCTGCAAGGTCTATCCGAACAAGCCGGAACTTTACCGGTATGATAATGTAGATGACGTCGCAAAAACCTACCTGAAGCAGGGTTCCTACGCTTCTGCCTTTGACAGCATGGGCATCGGTAAGGGCATCGGCGGCGGTATGGGCGCCAACGACTTTACCCCGGGCTTTGGCATTAAATGCGACGATCTGGACGCCAACGGTACTTCGGACATCACCTTTGTTCTGCCGAAGGACGGCACTTACCCCGAAGCCATGACCAAAGCCGCAAAGGGCAAGACCAAACTGGGCGTTGCCTATGTGGTAAAGGACGGCGTAAGCTACGCCGTGGTGCTGTTTGGGTGAATTTCATTACAACAAACAAAGCAGCCGCTGCACGAGAAAGTGCAGCGGCTGCTTTGTTTGTGCTGGGATACGATCAGCCATTCAGGAAAGCCGGCAGAGGCTTGCCCTCCTTGAGCCACTGGTGATACTCGGCGGTGGCGGCAAATTCCACGTCACCGGCAGAGTTCAGCGCGGTCTCTACCGAGTCCTGCACCACGCCGATGATGAAGCCCACGCCCACCATCTGCATGGCGATGTCGTTGGAGATGCCGAACAGCGAGCAGGCCATGGGGATCAGCAGCAGGGAGCCGCCAGCCACGCCGGAAGCGCCGCAGGCGCCCAGAGCGCTCATGGCGCTCAGCACGATGGCGGCGGGCAGGGACACCTGAATGCCCAAGGTATTAGCCGCTGCCAGCGTCATGATGGTAATGGTGATGGCTGCACCGTCCATGTTGATGGTAGCGCCCAACGGGATGGACACGGAGTACATATCCTTGTCCAGATCCAGCTTTTCACACAGGGACATATTCACAGGGATGTTGGCGGCAGAACTGCGGGTGAAGAAAGCGGTCAGGCCGGATTCCTTCAGGCAGCGGAATACCAGCGGGTACGGGTTGCAGCGCAGGTAAACGAACATGATAAAGGGGGAAACGATCAGCGCCATGAACAGCATGGTGCCCACCAGCAGCGCCAGCAGCTTGCCGTACTGGGTAAAGATGGCCAGACCGTTGCCGGAAACGTTGGTGTACACCAGACCCATGATGCCGAAGGGGGCCAGATTGATGATCCAGCGCACGATCTGGGAAACGGTATCGGCGGTGTTTGCCAGAAAGACCTTGGTGCTCTCTGCGCCGATGTTCTTCATGGCAATGCCGAACATACAGGCCCAGAACAGAATGCCGATGTAGTTGCCGTTCATCAGGGCGCTGACGGGGTTGGCCACAAAGTTGGTCAGCAGGGTGCTCAGCACTTCGCCCAAGCCCTGCGGGATCACATCGGACTGTGCCGCATCGGCCAGTACCACCTTGACCGGGAACATAAAGCTGGTGATGACCGCAATGGCTGCCGCCAGAAAGGTGGTGAGCATATACAGCCAGATCACGGTGCCAAAGCGGCGGTCCAGCTTGGACGAGCCCTGTGCCAGCGCGCTTGCCACAATGACGAACACCAGCACCGGGGCAATGCCCTTCAGCGCACCGACGAACAGGTTGCCCAGCTCGCCGACCCAACCCGCGCCCGGCGCAACAAGCGCCAGCACCGAACCGACTGCCAGGCCGATCAGGATGCGCAGGATCAGGCTAGTCTGGTTGTATTTTGCTACAACCGCTTTCAAGGTTTTCATATCGTAACACTCCTCTTACGCTGTACGCCTATCGCGTACATTTTCCTGTTTCTTGTGCGAGAACAGTTGTCATTATAGCATATACAGCAAAAAAGAGAAAGTGTTTTCAGGCATTTTGACGCCTCAAATCACGTTTTTTGTAAGCTTTTGCAAAACTGCCCTGAAAACTGTACTTGTATAAAATACAGTTTTGCGGTTTTGACGAGGAACAGAACCCCCTCAGGGAAGTGCCCCTTCGGTCTGCATCTCCGGCTCCCCTGCCATACCGAATTTACATATAATGCAACTTTTACTTGCCAAACTATTGTCTTTTTCTGGAAAGTATTGTATACTCGTCTTGTTTAATGCAAGTGTTACTTGCCGAAATATCCGAATAATTGAAAAGAAACACTTGCCAATACAGACGAGAAAGAGAGGACACCCCTATGAACGAGACCGTAACCAAGCGCTTCCTGCTTTACTTCCGCCTGATGCTGCTGGTCTGGATCCTGATCGCAAACTCCATCATCCACCTGACCGGCATGGAGTACAGCTGGCTGATCTTCCTGAGCAACATCATGATGTTCACGCTGGAGGGTGATGTGAAGGATCGTCTTGTCACTGTGGAGCTGGGCGGCCTTGTGGGTCTGGTGCTCACCGTGGCGGCGCTGCTGTCCATCAGTGCCCTGACCCCTGTTCTGGGCGATTTCCTCGGCTTTATCCTGCCGCTGGCCGTGGTGTTGTTCATCCTCATCATCCTGCACCCCTACGCACCCAAGGTGCTGAACAACGTGGGCTTTGCCTACCTGACCGTGGCCTGCATTGATATCCCTGCCCTGACCGCCCATCTGCCGCAGTTCTTTATCACCTTCATCGTGGGCTCTGTGCTCTTTAACGGTGTCTGCGTGCTGCTGATGAAGCCCGCCAAGGCGCTGGCTGCGCGCAGCGTGGAGAAGCAGGGTGCATAAAAAAGTATATTTCTGCCGTTATCTCTTGATTTTTTTGCTCTGGCGTGCTACAATCAGCGTAGTTTCATCCTGTCCAAAACATTGATGCGGACAAACTGAAGCCCCGCTTTTCATGCCGCAGAGAGGGCTGCCCCGGGTTTCCGGGTGCTGCAAGCAGCCTGCCATGACCCCGGCTTCTACCACCGCAGAGTGCAGAGGCGAACCTCTGCCGGGCGTGCCCGTTACAGCACTGCGAGGGGCGCGTTTCCCCGCCGGGGAGCGCGCAATTCGGGTGGAACCGTGGAACGCAGACATTTGATCGGCGCTTCATCCCGTGAGTTTTACGGGGTGAAGCGCTTTTTATTTTTGTTCAAAACCACATTGTCAAAGGAGAATCTACTATGAAGATCATCTACAAGGACGGTCATGTGGACGAGTGCCCGCAGGATCAGGAACTGCACGTTATCCGTCACACCGCTGCTCACGTTATGGCACAGGCCATCAAGCGCCTGTATCCGCAGGCTGATTTTGCCTTCGGCCCTGCCACCGAGAACGGCTTCTACTACGATGTCGATCTGGGCGACCAGAAGCTGAGCGACGAGGATCTGGCCAACATCGAAAAAGAGATGCGCAAGATCGTCAAGGAGAACCTGCCCATCAAGCCCTTCATCCTGCCCCGCGCCGAGGCCGTGAAGCTGATGGAAGAGCGCAAGGAAAACTACAAGATCGAGCACATGGCAGATCTGGCCGACGAGACCGAGTTCAGCTTCTTCCAGCAGGGCGAGTACGTGGATATGTGCATCGGACCCCACCTGACCTACACCAAGGCACTGAAGGCTTTCAAGATCACCCAGCAGTCCGGTGCATACTGGAAGAACGACAAGGAAAACAAGATGCTGACCCGTATCAACGGCGTGGCCTTCCGCAATCAGGAGGAGCTGGACGCATGGGAGAAGGAGCAGCAGGAGGCCCGCGAGCGCGATCACCGCAAGATCGGCAAGGAGATGGGCCTGTTCATGACCGATGATCTGGTGGGCCGCGGCCTGCCCATGTTCCTGCCCGCAGGCTACACCGTCTGGCAGGAGCTGGAGAACTATATCAAGGAGAAGGAGCGTGCACGCGGCTACCTGCACGTTATGACTCCCTGCATCGGCACTGTGAACCTGTATAAGACCTCCGGTCACTGGGATCACTACCGTGAGAACATGTTCCCCGCCATGGAGATGGAGGGCGAGA
>ERZ1027078.329-NODE-329-length-16603-cov-6.014926_pt1 | contig 16603 bp, 20 predicted proteins | sample MGYA00519279_ERZ1027078 | MGnify/ENA primary metagenome ERZ1027078 (study PRJEB26926, sample SAMN06164530) | human gut metagenome | biome: ENVO:00009003; feature: ENVO:2100002; material: ENVO:00002003 | host: Homo sapiens | place: USA | collected 2012 ... | reverse complement strand
ATGTCTTAGGGTCTCGTGGGCTCGGAGATGTGTATAAGAGACAGGCTTTGCCTGTCCGGGGATAGGCACCCTGTATTTGTTGCTTCCCTTGACCCCACGCTTGAGCCTGCTTGCCGTTCCGGGAGCAATCGGCTCGGAGATTGCCCGGTAGTCAAAGAAATACTTCCGTGACTTTGAGAACAGGAAGATGTGTTCATAGCAGCGGGCGCAACGGTCTTTGACACTCTCCGGCATCGGGTTTTCTTTCATCCAGATGATGTCGTTGCGCAGATACCAGCCGGAGTCGCGGAGCGAAAAGGCCAGCATCCACGGAATACCGATCATATCCTTGGGCTTGCAGCCCTCAACCTTGTAGTTGAGAGCCACAGCCTGACCGTTTCTGCCCTTGGGATTTTTTGCGTCCACATAGCCGCCCTGATTGCCTTTCCCGGCATAGGTGTCGGAGATGTTGAGCCAGAGCGTCCCATCCGAACGCAGGACACGCCTGACTTCGGTGAAAACTTCGGTCAGGCGTGAAATGTATTCCTTTGGCGTTGCCTCTCTGCCGATCTGCCCGTCCACACCGTAATCACGCAGCGCATAATACGGCGGAGAGGTAATGCAGCAATGGATGCTTTCATCGGGCAGCGTTTTGAGGACTTCGAGACAATCGCCGGTGTAAATGTGATCAAGCTGTATGGGGACTCCCTCCTTTCTGCGAGACTTGATGCGCAATCAGTCGGAGAAATACTCGTCCGGCTCGTAGTCCTCGTCCTCGTCCAGCTCATCCTCCCAGCGGTCGATGATGTCCTCGGCCTCCTTCGCCGCTTCGCGGTACAGGGAAAGACGATTGCGCTCATAGGCGGCATAAGCGGGGATGAACTTGCCAAACTCCTGAATGGCGCGGACATCCTTGGTGCGCATATCCGATACCATGTCGATCAGCTCGGCCATCGTCAGCAGATCCTCAATCATGCTGTCATACTTCTCCTTGGGGATGGTGACGAAATCATCCTCATACTCGCCTTCCTCATCCATATCAAAAGCGGAAGGAGTGCCGGACACACGGTAGATGTGTTCTTTCTCCTGAATGGAGTCAAGAATACCGCCGATGACCTCCGTTGCCTCATTGGCGCACTCGGCGATTTCCTCGCGGACATGGAGGTAAGCGCGGTGGTGCTTTTTCAGCTCGTCCTCCTTGCGGATCAGGTTGACCAGCTCCACGGTCAGCCCCATCAGGCCAAAGAAGCTGTCCATGCCTTCCTTGACCTCGCGGAAGCTCATCTCAACCGGCGTATCGCCGAAAATCTCGGTCATCTCGTCAACGGTGATCTCAAAGTTCTCATTCATATTCTTTTTCATAAAGGTAGTCCTCCTTAATTCTGCAAGGTTTCTTCGGGTTTGGTGGTCATGTAACGATAGAGCATCGTGTCCTTCGGGAAGTCATCCTTGAAGGGGACGATGGTGGAGCCGTAGAAGATCAAACCTTCACCGGCGTTGGAATTGGTGATGTAGTTCTGCTGGCTGGGCGAGATGTTCAGCGCCTTGGACAAAATCTGCCGGTCGCCGCTTGCCTGGTTCAGAAGGTAAACGAAGTCGGAGTTCTCAAAGATGTTCTCAATCTCACGGGAAGCCAGCAAATCCTTGACATTCTGCGTGATGCCGGTCGGAATCCCGCCCCATTTTCTGAACCGCTTCCAGATTTCGACGGAATAGGCGGCTGTCTGCTCTTCCTTGAGCAGAAGGTGGAACTCGTCCATGTAGTAGCGCGTCGCTTTGTGCTGGGCGCGGTTGATGGTTACACGGTTCCAGACTTGATCCTGCACAATGAGCATCCCCAGCTTTTTGAGCTGCTTTCCGAGCTGCTTGATGTCATAGCAGACGAAGCGATTATTCACATCCACATTCGTCCGGTGATTGAAGACATTCAGCGAGCCATGCACATAGATTTCAAGGGCAGTGGCAATCCGCTGTGCTTCCGGCTCACTCTGACTGCGCAAGATGTTGTAGAGGTCTTCGAGGATGGGCATTTTCTCAGGGACCGGATCGGCAAGGTAGTCCTGATACACCTTACGGACGCTGCGGTCGATGATGGTCTTTTCCACCGGTTGCAGCCCGTCCTTGCCGCCCACAATCAGCTCACACATGGAGAGGATGAAGTCAGACTTCAAAGTCAACGGGTTTTCCTCTTCCGAGTAATTCACATTGATGTCCAGCGGGTTGATGTAGTCGGTACTCACCGGCGAGATGCGGATGACCTGACCTCCGAGCTTCTGCACAAGGGGATAATACTCCGCCTCGGGATCGCAGACGATGATGTCATCTTCTGTGATGAGGAAGGCGTTGGTCATTTCCCGCTTCGCCGAAAAGCTCTTGCCGGAGCCGGGGGTGCCGAGGATCAGGCCGTTCGGGTTTTTGAGCTGCTTGCGGTCAACCATGATCATGTTGTTGGAGAGCGCATTCAGCCCGTAATACAGCGCCTCGCCGCCCTGAAAAAGCTCCTGCGTCGTGAACGGGACGAACACCGCCGTCGAAGAGGTGGTCAGCCCGCGCTCAATCTCGATCTGATTCAGGCCAATCGGAAGAGAGGACATCAGCCCTTCTTCCTGCTGGAAGTCCAGCCGCTTGAGCGCACAGTTGTATTTCTGGGCAATGGAAGCCGTCTGAAAGATGGCGTTTTCGAGCTTCTGGCGGGAGGCAGCGGTATTCATGATGAGGATGGTCACAAGGAACATTCTCTCGTTGCGCGTCTGAAGGTCCTGCAACAGGCGCTTGGCCTCACCGCCATAGGTGGCAAGGTCGGACGGGATAATTTCCATGTCATATCCGCTTCTCACGGCCTTCTTCTGCTCTTCAATTTTCATCTTGTCGAGGTCAGTAATCTTCATCTTGATGCTCTTGATGGCTTTCGCCTGATCAATCGTGCGGATATGAAGATTGACCGTGATGTTGCTGTCCATGTCGAGGAAGTCAGCCAGCATCCGGTCATTGAGTTCCGGCGCGAGGATTTGCAGGAAGCTCACTGCGCCGATGGCCTTGCCCATCTTGAAGCACTTGCCTTCACGGAAGTCGAAGGAAGTGGGCGCGATGAAATCTTTGCTGCTGAGTCCCGTCCGGGCTACCATGTCAAAGGAGAAGCGGAACGGCTCGTTCGAGTCCATGTTGAACACATCATGGAGCACTTTCAGCCGTTCGTAGCCGGACAGCGGCTCGGTCTTCACACCGAGGGTTTTGAAATTGTTGAGGATGTCCGTCTCAATCCGATCCAGCTTGGCTTTCGCCATGCGCAGGGAGTCGGCCTCAATGCCAAAGGTGATGTACTTGCGCTTGATGAGGCCGTTGTTGCCCTTCGTGAGCTGGTTTTGCAGCATCTCGGAATACTCGCTGCGGATGTCGTTGAACTCGTCATCCTGCTCCGGGATGTTAATCTGCTTCTTGAACTCGCTGATGCTCGTCCTCTGGTTGATGAAAGAGAACTGGACAAAAATCGAGCTGTCAAAGTAGTTCAGGAAGTCGCACCAGTTCTCGAAGATGGCCGTCTTGTCCTCGTTCTGGGCGAGCTGATAGTTGATGTCGTTGAAACGGATAGTCTTTGTATAAAGACGGCTGTTGACCTTGCAGATGCCGTCGCGGCACATCTCCACATAGGGGATGGTCTGCTGCGCCGATTTGCGGACTTTCTTTGCCTTCTTGTCCTTTTTCTTCTGCATGACCAGCTTCTTCTTTTCCTCGGCGGAGAGAAGATCGCCGTACACCTTGCCGTTTTTGGTAAGCCGCTTAGGCTCTGCGGCCTTTTTCGTGCTGCTGTGCAATCTGCAATTCCTCCTTCTCTTTGATTTCCTGCTGGATCGCAGCGTATAGGTTGTTCGTGCGGTATGGCCGCACCTTATCCCTCAGAAACATGGACTTAATCACATGGCCGAGGATTTTTTCAGCCGGTTGCCCGTCCTTCTCATAGAGAGCGAAGAAGATAAACGGGAGCATGATGACCACCATCAGCATTGCCGAGGTGGAGATGCCGAGGCTGGGCTTAGTCAGGAAGAAGATCGGAACACCCGCTGCCGCAGCCAGCGCAAAGCAGATGAGCTGCCGCTTTGTCAGGTTGAACATGACCTTCGTCTTGACACGATTCAGGTCCTTCGGGACCGGTACAAACGCCATTGGGAACCTCCTTTCCAAGCGTGATGCTGCATTCGACCTCATTGCCCCATACATCCCAGCCTTCGGGGGACTGGCGGGCGAAAAGTTCGATGCGCGGGACATCGCCCATGAGCTGGACGATGCGGTTGCGGGCTTCCTCCGGTTTCTTGGAGTGCTCTTCGATGTGGCTCATGATGACCTGATGCACACCGGGGCTTGCCCGTTTGGGATGGCCTTTCGTTGCAAGGATGCAGAGTTCCGCATTGGCCCGGGTCCAGTACCCCATGCCCCAAAAGAGGCCGTCGGACACCCGGTTCTGCTTGATCCAGACAAAAGCCGTCGTTTTGTATTCAAATCCCCATGCTTCAAGGACTTGGAACGCCTCCTGCATACAGGGGAAGGTAATCCACATGAAGAGCGCACAGTCTTTTGCTGCAAGCTCTCCAATAGGCAGAGCCTTGATGTCTTCAAGGCTCATGGTCGGGTAATGGCTTTCCGCCGAGCGACCAAGCCCTTTCTTTGAGTAGACCCGGTACCGCCACGGAGGGTCGGCGTAAATCACGGAGTATTTCTTCAAGCTGACCCTCCTTTCTCAGTGGGCATTGAATAGTGACTTTGCAAGCGAACCTGTCTTGAACAGGGAGAAGCAAAGAATGACCGTATAAGCTGCCACCGAGAATAGCGCCGAGTGGATATTGGCTGCGATGATCATGTTGTTGATGAGCACGGCATAGATCGCCACGCACACCATGATGAGGAAGCCTTGGAATGCCAGTGCGAACAACCCTTTGAGATAGTTCGTGCCAATGCTGCCCCATTCGCGGTTGCTCATCGTCGCAATGGGAATGGGCGCGATGCTCACGGTGCAATAAATCTCAATCATACGGCCATAGAGAATGACCGTGATGAGAATGGACATGATCTTGAGGCACAGGCTGATCAGCAGCGTCTCTATGGACAGGCCGAGCAGTTCGCCAATGCCCATCGTTTCCATGCTGGCGCGCATTTGTTCAAGAGTGGATTCGATGTCGATGTTTGTGTCGCCGCTTATGACACCGGCTGCACCGGCTACGACATTTTGACCGATGTCGAAGACCGCCATCACAATGTCAAAGGTGTTGGTAACGAGGTAGATCGCCACAGCCGCCTTGAAGAACCACTTGAAGAACATCCATGTGTCCATGTCATGCAAGTTGTTTTTCTCGGTGATCATGGAAATCAGCTCGTAACACAGGACAAAGGTGATGATGATACCAGCGATGGGGACTATCACATTTTCGGATAGTCCCCGGATCATCTGGTATATGCTGCTATCCCATGAAGAGGGCGTTTTGCCTACCTCAGCAGCTATCGTCCCTACCTTGTCGTTGACATCGGTGAACATATTGGTCATGTTGCTTTCAATCCAGCCGATCAGAAGCTCTTTTATGGCTTCCTCGATTTTTTCAAGGATAAATCCCAATATTTCACCACCTTTCGGTTATGCTGGGGCTGCCGGATCAGAACAGGCCAGACAGGAGCGGGATAAGGGTCGTGCCGATGAGTACCACACCACCACCGGCCATCAACTGCTTGATTCCTTGGCTCTTGGCACCGGGATTGTCATTGCCGTACCCCTCCATGAGGTTGACCACGCCCCACACGGCAAGGCCAGCGCCAAGGGCGACAACGAGGGTCTGCAAAACGGTAACTGCCTGATTGATAAATTCCATAAATGACCTCCTTATGTTGGAAATTGATTAAAAATTAAGGGAGAGCGCGGCATTTCGCGCCCTCCCATGTGGACACGCGAACCGGTTATCAGAACAAACCGGACAGCAGGGGGATGAGGGTCGTGCCGATGAGTACCACGCCGCCACCGGCCATCAACTGCTTGATGCCCTGGCTCTTGGCACCGGGATTGTCATTGCCGTAGCCCTCCATGAGGTTGACCACACCCCACACAGCCAGACCGGCACCGAGGGCAACAACGAGCGTCTGAAGGACCGTAACCGCCTGATTGATAAATTCCATAGAGTGACCTCCTTGATTTTTGAGTGTGAATTATTGAAAATGGGCAAAAAAATAGAAGCCCCGTCATTGTTCTGCTTTGGGCATTGCCCATGCGCAGTGCATGACGGGGCTTCAATCGGCTTCAACCTCTCCCATGTCATAGAGGTCGAAGGTTTGGGTGGGCTTGACTACCAGCTTGTGAGAACGGTATTTCTCGATGTCAAAGGCGTTGCGCTTATCGTAGTCGGACAGCATTTTGTATTTTGGATGCTTCGTAATGTCGTACTTGTCACTGAGAAAAGGTCTCACGCCTCTAAGCTGCAAAATACATTTGCCGCCGTCCATGACAGCGATTTCGTCCTCCGACATGAGCTGCTTGCCGGTCTTCTGATAGTTCAGGCCGTATGAGTTGTTGGTCGAACGGGTTTCTGATGTGTTATATAGGTCGATTGTCTCCTTTCCGAGGATTTCACTGAGTTCCTTCAAAGTGGATTTTTCCTTGCCGCCGAGGAAGAGCGTACAGTCGCAGTTGCCGACAATCGTGTCCGCCGCGTCCTTGTAGATGGTCTTGAGCTGGCTCTGGGACTGCAAGATGATGGATGCTGAGATTTCCCGGCTTCGGATCGTAGCAATCAGTTTGTCGAATTTCGGGATTTGACCGATGTTCGCAAACTCGTCGAGCAGGCAGCGGACATGAACGGGAAGCCGCCCATTGTAGACATCATCCGCCTTATCGCAGAGCAAGTTAAAAAGCTGGGAGTACATAATCGCAACGACAAAGTTGAAGGTATCGTCGGTATCAGAGATAATGACAAACAGCGCCGTCTTGCGGTCGCCGATGCAATCCAGCTCCATCTCGTCGTAACTCATCAGCTCCCGCAGCTCCGCGATGTCAAACGGGGCAAGCCGTGCGCCGCAGCTAATCAGGATCGACTTGGCTGTTTTGCCAGCGGCTAACTTATATTTACGGTATTGCTTGACCGCGAAGTGGTCAGGGTCACGCTCTTCCAGCTCATCGAACATGAGGTCAACGGGATTTTTGAAAGTCTCGTCATCCTCTCTGGCCTCCGAAGCGTTGATCAATTCGAGCAAGGTAGTGAAGTTTTTCTCGTGTTCCGGCGCTTCGTACCAGATATAGCCGATGAGTGCGGTATAGTAGAGCTTTTCTGCCTTGACCCAGAAATCCTCCCCGGACTTATCGCCATCTCCCTTCGTGTTGACGATGATCGTATTGACCAGTTTGAGGATGTCCTTCTCTGACCTGATGTAAGCGAACGGGTTGTAGTGCATGGATTTACGAAAATTTATCGTATTCAGCGACTTGATGATATAGCCGTTTTTCTCAAGCATCTTTCCACATTCGACCAGCACTGTACCCTTGGGATCAGTGACCACATAGGAGCTGTGCATCTGCATCAGGTTGGGCTTCACGAAGAAGCGGGTCTTACCCGAGCCGGAACCACCGATGACAAGGATGTTCTTATTCCTCGCGTACTTCGGCTGCTTCGGACGGCTGTTCATGGTCAGCCCTTCGGTCTGGGTGAGAATGACATTGTTGGAAAAGTCATCATCCATGTAAGGCCGGATGTCTTCCGGTCGTCCCCAACGCGCTGACCCGTATTCCTCCCCTTGGCGGAATTTCTTGCGGTTTTTGCCTTTGATGTAGACGGCCAGCTTGAGCAACGCGCCTCCGGCCACACCAATGAGAAGGTCTACTGGATGAAAGCTGGGGAGCGGATTGGCGAACGCTGCGCCGAAATTGGCAAAGCCGCCGGTGAGCTTGTCGATGAACTCTGTGCCGGGAGCCAGCCGGAAGACTGCCGCCAGCTTATCCACAAAGTAGAAGGCGAACACATACGGGAGATTGAGAAGGGCGAGCTTTTTGATGTCGAGTTTCTTTTTCATAGCTCAACGCCCCGATCCTTCGTCTTAACCTTGACCTTCTCCTTGTGCTGGGCTTTAGACTGCTCCCTGCTGCGGGAGAGCTTCTGCTTGAGGGATTGCTTTTCTTTCTGCTTGACCGTCTTGGCGGAAAACTCCTTGAACGCCTGAGTCATCACATCCACATCCCGGCCTTTGAAGAAGACGAGATAACGCGGCGGCTGCTCAGAGGTGTCTTTCTTGAGCGCGTAGTCGATCCCGTACTTGTTCGCTGTACGCTCGAAAGACTTGATGTTTCCGTCGGTCACTTCGATGTTGCTGATTGCGGCGTTCTGCTCGACAAGGTGCTTGATGGACTGCTTGCCCCGATAGGTCTTGGGCTGAGAGGCTTGCTTCTCTGCCTTTTCAATTTCCTCGATGAATTTGGCGAGCGCCTTTTTCAGCACTTCCGCAGTGATCTTGCCGCCCTTAATGGCAATCGCAACGACTTTGGTATTTACTTCATCCTGCATGGGGACCTCCTTTCTGAGATTTGCGGGGCAATCCTGTCACTAAGGCGGGACACCGTGTAAAATGTGGATCATGTTTTCATCTCACCCCTTTGAAGTTGATTGAGAATGCTTACGCATCAGCCTTTCCCGTGAAAATCGTAGTTCACGCGGGCTGAATAGTAGTTGTCTATGGTCAGAGATGCGTTGTATAACGCCGTGAGCAGATATGCCCGGATGTTCCGAATGTCGGAAGGGCAATCGTTCATCGCTTGGAGCACATAGTCGATGTGGCCGCTGTCCAGCTTGAGAAAGCGTGACTTGACCACCGGCTGCGGCATATCCTCGCCGTTGATACGGATGGTGGGGCTTGTGGAGCAGACAGCATCCAGCATAATCTCGACAATTTCGTTTACACGGTCAAGGTCATAGTGCCTGTCCTGAGAGCGGATGTCGATCTCAAGGTTATCCCGGATCAATTCCCTGTATTGCTCCCGTTCATCCATCCTGTCCATCCCATCAAGATTGATAGATTGATAGTTTCTCAGAGAGTTATTTCTTTCGTTGGTAATTACTTGATTAGTATTTAATTGTGCGGGATCTTCCGTACACGGTTTTCCCGTGAACGGATTATCCGTGTCCGGCAAACCCGTCTGCGGCTTCTCGTATATCTCGAAAACCATGCTGCTCATCCGGCCTTTTTCATCCCGTGACTGATGACGGACGAGATACCCTGCGTCCTCAAGCTCCCTGAGAGCTGCCAGAACAGCATCGGGGCCTTCCTTGCAGATCGCCGAAAGACCTTTCGTTGAGAACTGCCAGCCATCGTTGAAGGACAGCATTTTGGAGAGTAGCCCCACGGCCTTGAGGGACAGGGTTTTATCCCTGAGATGGTAATTTGCCATGACCGTGTAGCCACGGTTTTTGTTGACGCGATAGACTGCCATGCGGTTATCCCTCCCTTGCCATCACCGGCTGACAGCGCAGCGTTGACAGCTTCACCGGAGAATAGGGACATTCCTCGAAGACACAGGTTTGATATTTCCAGTAGGGACGATGGAAGCAGCACGACCGACATTCCGGGCAGATCCCGTCGCATCCGCTGTCATAGTGGTTGTGGCCGGGTACCTCCTTCATGAGGGCTTCAAAGGCTTGCAGCTTACCGGCTGTCATGTAGCTCATTTTGTTTTCTCTCCTTTCCTCGCCGCACCGCCGTCATCTGCAAGAGGCAGATTGTTCCAGCTTTCGGGCAACAAAAAAAGAGGGTTTGCTTCATGCTCCGAATTGGAGAATGAAACAAACCCTCTTAGCTTTTCAGATATTCAGATGATTTCTCGGATGGTATGGATGATGCCGAGCAGCAGCCCGACGATCAGGGCGAGTCCTCCGATAAGACCGCCGATGATGATGTTGAGTGCGAAAATTCCTACTGTGCCGGATATGCTGTAACCGAAGGGGACGAGCCAGAGACACATCCTGCGGATGCCGAATGGGAAGCCGACGCAGAGCCACATCAGGAAGTAGTCACATACGCCGTCCGCCATATAGACCGGCTTGAAGAATGCGGCAAGACAAAGGGCAATCAGCAGAGGAAGCAGCACTTCCTTGAGAAAAGTCTTCACATCCTCACCCTCAATCCCTGCAAATCGTCCGTGCGGATGCCGACGAGATACCAGTCCGCAGCCATCTCGATCCGGGTGGGTTTCCACTTGCCCCCGACCATGACATCGAAGCATTCCCCGCAGTGCAGACCGCCGTAGTAGCAGTCAAGGTCAAAGCGAATGTCGTACCGATCCGTTGCGTGGTCATAAACCAAAGTTCCCTGTTTCATGATGGACTCCTTTCGTTGTGGGCAGCGCAACGGGAAGGGCTTATGCAGTGTACCTCCATAGCCACCGCCAGCCGGTTTTGATCCGGTGCGCCGATTGTAGTGCGATTGTTCCTCTTTCAGGTCAAAAAAGAAGGGACTAAGCCAGAATCCCTTGATTTTCAAGGTCTTTCTGATTTAGTCCTATTATCGCACAATAATCTTTTACGATAACGGTATTGATTTTTCCATTTTCAATATCGTCAATCATGCGCTTGAATTCCGGCCGTTCAAAGTTGGTTCCGCTCCACCCATCGTCGCAATAGTAATCGACGATCTGTATGCTGTGCTCTTTGCAGTATTACGTTAACAGGGTTCTCTGTGTTTGGATGCTGCCAGATTCTCCGGCACTGCCGTCATCTTGACTCAACCGGCAATAGACTGCACCTATTTCCTGTTCCATCAGACGTCCTCCTTTTCGTTTGTCTCGGACACACAATACCCACCTTGCGCCGAAATAGCCATATCTAAACCCACTGAAGATTCATTCGTAAGATTGTTTAGTTCTGACGGATGAAAGTCACGCTTGATCAATTCTGCCATTTTATTTTGTATCACCGTATCACCGCTGTAGTGGCTGACGGTCACATATCTGATACCACGGATTTCGGTAATATTTTTCAAACAATCGCCTTCGTATAAAAACATCTTACAATCCTCCCATCGTTTGCTCATGCTGTTGCTTTTTCTGTTCTTCCCGCGCGGCGTGTTCATCCAATTTTTCTTTCACAGCCAGAGCCGCGCCTGCAGCGAAGCCAATCACAGCGCCGAAGTTTTCAGCGGCGATCTTCGCCTCCATGCGCCGCCGCTTTTCCTCGGCGTCCTCATCCTCATCCATCAATGTCCCCACAGCGGTCAGCCCGACCACGGCGGGGATCAGAGGAACAGGCCGCGGATCGCCGCCGCGCCATACCAACCCGCCAGTGCCGCCGTGCCAAGGATCAGCACCAGCATGATCCACTTGAGGGCCACCAGCAGGCTGAAGTCCGGGAGCCAGTCGATCCACTTGGAGGAATACTTCTCGCTCAGGTTCCCAACCCGTTCCAGCAGTTTGTTCATCTCTGTCAGTGATTTCTGCATCTCCGTGAGCGACTTCTGCACCGGTGTCAGGTCGATGCGTGTTTTCAATTCTGGCAGGGTCTTCCGAATTTCCTCCAGCTCCCAGTTTATTCCGTCTGCCTGCTCCGTCAGCTTGTTCATCGCCTGCGGCAGATCGCACTGGATCACAATGGGCTGGATCGGCTGCGCTGTTTGCTGCGGCGCGCTGCTCGGCTGATTCATCCGCTTCAATTCCTCCATCGGTTTCCGCTGCTCGACGGAGTTTTCTTTGGACGAACTTTGCCCGTATTCTGAATTCATGCTCCATGGCCTCCTTGCAATACTTTTCTTCGTGTAGTTTGCTGTCGCGGCACTTTAGTCCGTCCGGCGTGGTGTAGGTGATGTACTTGCGGCTGTTTTCCCAACGTACCTGATAGCCCTCGGATGCCATCAGGGAAACGAAGGCGTCCTTGTCGGCGGCGTATTTCATGCACTCGTCGATGGTGTTCATGAGCCGCAGTTTCCAGCTCTCACCCTTCAGTGCCGTGTGGTATTCCGCGCCGCCCATGCCGCGGGCCTTCTGGATGGGTGTTTCAAAGACCGGCAGGCCCATCTCCTGACAGATCATGTCATTGCGCCGCATCAGTTCCTGGATCTGTTCCTTCGCCATGTGCAGCTTTTTGCCGGTTTCAAAGTTGACGGAGTTGATGACGCAGTGGGAGTGGATGTGCTCGCGGTCTACATGGGTGCAGACCAGCACCTCGCAGCCGTCGAAGTATTCCGCCAGCCGCCGCGCGGCTTCGTGGGCCTGCCGGGGATCGACCGCCGCGCCTTTTGGAAAGCTCTGCACCATGTGGTAGAACATCACGCCGCCGTCCTTGTGGTAGAGCAGCTTGGTGTTCAGGAAATCATCGTAGACGCTCTGCGGCTGGCAGTTGATGCCGCTGACGAGCGGCACGCCATCCCATGCGGTTTTCTTTTCCTGCATGACGTAGAGCATCACGCCGCGCATGGCGGCGCGGGACTGTGTGCCCCGTTTGTAGTTCACAAAATGTACGATGGCCATACGGCTCACCGACCTTCCATGACAGCCCGCAACGCGGCGCTGACCTCGGACAGCACCTGCGCGGCCTTGTCGAGACCGATGACCTGCACCTTGTCCATGTTGGCGAGGACGGTGAGCCGGTTGATGTTGCTGCCGATGCCCTTGAGCTGGCGGAGCAGTTCCTTCTGCTCGTCGATGACCACGATCCGCTTGCCGAGACAGCAGGCGGTGACATAGTCGCTCATGGACATGTGGGCCTTCGCCGCCAGTGCCCTGATCTTCTCGCGGTCAGCGGACGCCATGCGCGTGCTGAATTTGATATCTTTTTTCATGTTTTTCTCCAATCGTAGCTAAAAGTGGGTGTGGGCTTCTGCCCGCAGCTTGGGGGTGTGGGGCCATGCCCCGCCCAGTGCATTTGGCAGGGCAGCGGCTTCGCCGCAGACCAGACAAATGCGATGCTGGCCGTCGCCGCCACCTGAGTGGGCGACGATTCTTGCGTCCCGCGCCGTGTGCGGTAAACAGCTCTCAGCGGGTACACACGCCACCCCATCCCCTAACCTCGCGCACAGCGGCTCACACGCCGAAACACGGCGGGTTCTCAGGGTCGATGGTGACGATGTTTCCGGCAGCGGGATCATCGACACCATCGACCCTTTTCAGGCAGATCAGACGGTCGCCGTTGCTCTTGCGGAAGGACACCGTAATGCCGTTTCGCCTTAGAGCGTCAACGCTTTTGCGGATTCGGTGGGAGAAGCTGTTGGGGGTCAGTCCCTCCGCACCGGCAGGGTCGATCTTTTCCAACAGCACCTTGGCAGGGGCGCTGATCTCCGGCTGCCGGCGCAGCAGTTCAGAGAGAAGAAAAAGAATCCGTTCACTGGGCTGCTCCGTCTGTTCGCAGTCGTCTGACAGCAGCTTCCAGACATGATCCTCACCGTCAAACTCCAGCGCCAGTTCCCGGTAGGGGATGTCCCGCCCGGTGCAGTAGAGCGTGGCGGTGTTCTCTCTGCGCTGACTCTTGCGGAGGACGAAGTTGCTGTCGGTAGCGCCGCTGAGTCCGGTGGTGCCGGAGATCATGTTCATGGGATCATCGTCATTCATCTTCCGCAGGTGATGCACCAGCAGAATGGCGATGCGGTGCTTGTCCGCCAGCGCTTTCAGAACGCCGATGTCCCGGTAGTCGCTGGCATACGGGTTCGCGTCATTGCCCGCGGTGCGGATGCGCTGGAGCGTGTCGATGACGATGAGCCTGGTCTGCGGATGCTCCTTCAAGAATAGCTCGATCTGTTCCACCAGCCCGTTGTGGAGCTGCTGGGACATGACGGCGAAGTGCAGCGTGGGCGGCGCGTCCTCCGTGAGATCAAAGAGGCGGCTCTGGATACGCTGGAAGCTGTCCTCCAGACAGAGGTACAGCACCTCGCATGGCCGTGTGGCGAACGTCCAGAGCGGCTTGCCCTGCGCGGCGCAGAGACACAGCCACAGCGCCAGCCACGATTTGCCGATCTTCGGCGCGCCTGCCAACAGGTGCAGTCCTTGCGGGAGCAGATCGTCGACCACGAAGGAGACCGGTTCGTAAGCGGTGCTTTGCAGCGTGTCCGCGTCAATGGTTTGCAGTCGTTTGATTTGGGACATGGAAAACCTCCTGATAAAAGGATAAGGGCAGAGACCTCGCTGCAGTCGAGGCTCTAACCCTTTCACTTGATTATTCTGTATTTTTTGATAGAATGAGAATATCGTGGGACGGCCATAAAACAGATATGGGACAGGAGGCGGGCTTTTGAAGATCGGGACGGATCAGTATAACACGTTTGACACCATGACAATGGACTGCTGGAATGACCGTGTGTACTACGAGGGAAAGGAGTTTCCGGCAGGACATTTTGCAGCGGAGATCTTGAACTTTGCCGGTGTGATCCACGATCCTCTGCTGGAGCGTATCACTGTGCTGACGGCGCTTGTGGACGATTTGAGCACAGCCGAAAAGAGCAAGCGCCATGATGTTGCAGCACAACTGAAACCGCTGCTGCATGACACGGTTTCCTGGCTGTATACTTGCCCTCCGTTTTGCTATTGTGAAAGCCAAGGTGCGTATGAGGATCTTGAACATGCTTTGAGCGAGGAACGGCTCGATCGGGACTATGAGGAAGAGGAGGCGCATCTTCCGTACTTGGCGCTTTCCTTTTGCGAGCCGATCCTGAGAATCTTGGTGGCGATCTATAATTTTTGCCTGCTCATCCGCGCATTCGAAAGGAAATATCTGCGCGGATCGAAGCAGCGTAATGCGGACGCCTTCGCAAAGGCGGCGCATGAGTGCTTTGATGAGGATGACAGCTTTCTGATCCTGCTGGAGCAAATGCCGTTTGGCGGGGTGGAGGAATTTTTCTCTTATCCAAGAGTTATCACAGGATTCAACTATTTTCAGGATGAGAACGATGAGGAAAAATGGAAAACCGCACAGCGCGTGATTTGCAAGCGTGCCATTGACTTTTATGTGTTCGACCTGATGAACGGGTTGCACCACGGCCACGCGCCCAGCCAGTGCCAAGGCTGCGGAAGATACTTTCTGACCACCAACGGTCATATTCCAAAGTACTGCGATGGCGTCGCACCGCAGGACAATCGCTATACCTGCCGGCAGTACGGCGCGATGATGCACCAGAAGGAGCAGAACAAACAGCACCCGGTCTACCGCTTGTTCAACACCCGCACCGACACCATCCGCAAACATCACTGGCGGGGAAAGATCTCCGACGAACTAAGGCAGGAGGCGCTCTATCTGGCGGGGAACTACCGGGACAAGGCGCTGATGGACAATGATTACGCCGCTGACGGGTATGCGCGGGACATGGAATTGGAACACATTTACGCGGAGGCAGAAAAGCGGCTGAAATGAGAAAGGGGGCGTTCCTGTGCCGAAAAATATGTACACCGTTGCCGGGAACGGCCCCTGCAATGAAGAACTGGCTTTGCGGATTCAAGCCGGAGACAAAAACGCCGCGGAGCGGCTCATCTCACAGAACGAGGGTTACCTCACCGACCTGGCGCGGGCGTACACGCCGTGGTGTGAGATGGAGGATTTGAAGCAGGAGGCGGCGCTGGCATTGCTGGACGCGGCGAGGCACTTTGACCCCGTCTACGGAACGAAGCTGCTGACCTATGCGACGCCCGTGATGGAAGCGGCGCTGTCCGACTATGCCGCGCAGTATTCTTCCTCTCTGTCCATTCCCATCAGCCGGTACAATCAACTGCGCAGGGTGGCATACCTCTGCGCCGAGGGATGTGACGCATCTGATGCTGAGTTGGTCAAGGTGGTGTGCGGAGAACTGAATGTATCTGCCAAGGTAGCTGGGGCATTGATAAAAGAATACCGGACGCTGTTTTGCGTCCGGCAGTTAGGTGACGATGTGTTCTCCGTCAGCTGCGGCGGCGATCCCGCCGTGGCCTATGACCGCCTCATGCGCCGGACGCTGCTGATGCAGCGGATGGAGGAGGTGCTGACGCCCAGAGAGCTGAATCTGGTGCGGAGTTATCTGGGCATCGGTCAGCCGGACGAGGTTGGTATGACCTTTCAGGAACTGGCCATTCGGCTCAACTACAACGGCCCCAGCGGAGCGGAGAAGGCGTACAAGGCCGCGCTGCGGAAGCTGAAACGGGACTTGTATGGCGGGGCTTACGGCCGGTGGCTCTCCGCTCAGAAGGCCATCCGCGCCGCCAAAGCGGAGGCGGAGCAGGCCGCGGGGCAGGACACAACGCCGCAGAGAACATGGTGGGAGGAGCAGGCACTGGCAGATTGATTTAAGGAGACACATTGAAAATTATCAAAAACCTGTTTCGCTCTTGTAATTTTGGGCACACTCCACTATACTGATACTTGTTGATACTAATTGCAATCAGAAATGGAGGCGCTTTCATGGATGCCGCATTGTTTACCAAGATGCTGTCCGATAAAAATGTCCTGGATTTGAGAAAACTCGGCTATAAATTCCCGCAGGCCGACATCAAAGAGTTCACGGAACTGCTGAAAAACGGCTTCTATCATTCGCTGCCGCTCAAGGATTTCTCCGGGCAGAACATTGTCTATCTGAGCAGCATTGCGCAGGTGCGCCTTTCCGCTGCCAAAGTGCTTTTGACGCCGCAGAACCTGTCTCTTATACACATCTGACGCTGCCGACGACT
>ERZ1027078.316-NODE-316-length-17004-cov-3.969320_pt1 | contig 17004 bp, 20 predicted proteins | sample MGYA00519279_ERZ1027078 | MGnify/ENA primary metagenome ERZ1027078 (study PRJEB26926, sample SAMN06164530) | human gut metagenome | biome: ENVO:00009003; feature: ENVO:2100002; material: ENVO:00002003 | host: Homo sapiens | place: USA | collected 2012 ... | reverse complement strand
CTCGACTAGTCGTCGGCAGCGTCAGATGTGTATAAGAGACAGCTGGTGGCTCTGGCGGGCTTCGAGATGACCTGGTCCGGCGGCCCCGGCCACATCAACACCTTCAATACTCCCGGTATCGTCTCCCGCAACAACTCCACCCTGAACAACAAGACCGACTATGCCGGTATGCGCGCCTACTATGCCCTGCTGAGTCAGCAGGAGGGCGCAGACAGCCTCAGCCAGTTCAACCACCCCGGCAACACCTTCGGTACCTTCGGTGACTTCGCCTTCTGGGATCCCGTCATCGACAGCCGTATGTACATGGTGGAGGCCGGCAACGGCGAGGGCCAGATCGGCGCCGGCGGCTATTATCCCAGCTATGAGTATTACACCATGGCGCTGGATAAGGGCTGGCACCTGGCCCCCACCAACAACCAGGATAACCACAAGGGCCGCTGGGGCAACGCCAACGACGCCCGCGACGTGATCCTCACCGACGACTTCTCCGAGGAGGGCATCTACGACGCGCTGCGCGCCATGGGCGTCTCTCTGCTGCCGCGCATCCGCTATGCGGTGCTGCCGCAGCTCGGCCCGGCGTTTTCCTCGGCTGTGCTCTATCGGTTCGATGTCAACATCCGCGAGGCGTCCGTGCTCGGCCTTGTCGGTGCCGGCGGCATCGGCGCGCCGCTCATTTTCGCCATGAATCAGTACGCATGGAACGATGTCAGCGCTATCTTCCTCGGCTTTGTTCTGCTCGTCTGGCTTATCGACGTGGGCTCGGCCCGCCTGCGTACCCGGCGCACCGCGGCTGCCGCTCCCGGGAAATGAAGTTCGCGGCGGCCAACTGGTGGTTTGCACTGCGCCCGGCATTTTTTCAAATATTTTCAGTTTTTGTGATGAGAGTCCTGATTATGGGACTCTCTTCCTGCTATGATGGAGAAAACAGGCGGACAGGCGGCTCTGCAGCGCGAAAGGCAGCGGCTGCCGCCGGCGACGCCTGAGCAGCCGGTCAAATGGAAACGCTGTAAAAAATGTACATCATGATGGCTTTTGACTGGCTTACACCGCTGAATTGTGGTAATATTGTGCTGATCCTTGCGGGAAACGGAGAATCACTATGCCAAAGTCACCGAATCAGAAACTGAAGTTACTGTACCTGATGGAGATCCTGCTACAGCAGACGGACGAGCGCCACCCGATGACCGTGCCGGAGATGATCGCGCAGCTGGCCCAGCGCGGCGTGTCGGCCGAACGCAAGAGTATTTACGGCGATCTGGAGGCGCTGCGCACATTCGGCCTGGACATCGTGCAGACCAAGTCCAAGACGACCGGATACTATGTCGGCACGCGCGCATTCGAAACGCCGGAGCTCAAGCTGCTGGTCGACAGCGTGCAGTCGTCGAAATTCATCACGCACAAAAAGACGCTGGCCCTTATCAAAAAAATCGAAGGTCTTGCCAGTATCTATGATGCACAGCTCCTGCAGCGGCAGGTCTATGTCCACGGCCGCGTCAAGAGCATGAACGAGAGCGTTTATTATAATGTCGACGAGATCTCCGACGCCATTTCCCGGGATCGGCAGATCCGTTTTCACTACTTTGAATACACCATCTCCAAGCAGCGCCGGTATCGGAAAGAGGGCGCGTTTTACGTCGTCAGCCCGCTGGCGCTGATGTGGGACAATGAAAATTACTATTTGCTGGCGTGGGATGCCAAGGCCGCTCTGCGCAAGCATTACCGCGTGGACAAGATGACGGATATCTCCGCGCTGGAGGTGCCGCGCGAGGGCGCGGCGGATGCGGCGCAGCTCGACCTGTCGGCGTATTCTCAAAAAGTGTTCAGCATGTTCAGCGGGGAAGAGCAGACGGTGCGGCTGCGCTTTGCCAACCATCTGGTCGGTGCGGTGCTCGACCGCTTCGGCAAGGACGTGATCGTGGTCGCCGATGGGCCGGAGCATTTCAAGGTCACGCTGAATGTGATCACGAGCCCCAAGTTTTACGCCTGGCTGTTCGGCTTCGGCACCGAGGTGGAGATCCTCTCGCCGCCGTCGGCCCGGCAGGAGATGCAGCGTATGCTCACCGCCGCCGCGCAGCTGTATGCGGCGGATGCGCAGTCGTGACTTGACAAATCTCACATATGCGTGTATAAATCATCATGTACATTGGGGGGCTGGGTCATTCCCGGCTGAGACGAGTGAATCGAAGCTCGATACCCACAGACCTGATCCGGATAATGCCGGCGTAGGAAACGAAATCTATCATACTTTATCATCGTTTTCTATGGACTGCATTGTTTCGGCAATGCAGTTTTTTCTTTGAGGAGGAACACAACATGGCCCAAAGCAAATCCCATCTGCGCCTGCGTGCGCTGTGCGAGGGCGCGATCTTCATCGCCCTGGCCCAGGTCCTGAGCTATCTCAAGCTTTTCGAGCTCCCGCAGGGCGGGTCTATCACGATCGAGATGCTGCCGATCTTTCTGTACTGCGCCCGCTGGGGCTTCGGCCCCGGTATGCTTGCGAGCTTTGCCTACAGCATTCTGCAGGCGGTGCTCAGCAGCACGTATGCCTGGACGTGGCAGTCGCTCATCGGCGACTATCTGCTCGCGTTCACGGTGCTCGGCTTTGCCGGCGCGTGCTCGAAGCTCAAGGGCGGCTTTTTCATCGGCACGGTCGTCGGCAGCGTGGCGCGCTTTCTCGTGCACTATGTTGTCGGCGCGACGGTCTGGGCCGAGTACATGCCCGAGACCTTCTTCGGCCTGACGATGACGACGCCGTGGTTCTATTCGGCGCTGTATAACGGCAGCTTCATGCTCATCGACATGGTGCTCGTGCTCGTGATCGGCGCACTGCTGTGGAAGCCGCTGAAAAAGTACATCACCGGCGAGGATCTGTGCGGTGCCGCCGCGGCGAAAAAATGAAGGTTGACAGAGAGAATTTTCATAGTGTATAATGTATATCCGGCGTCAGTCGTCTGGCGCCGGATACTTTTTGCCAACTACGGCGGCGCGAGCCGCTGTTGAGTATGATCGAAAGGAGAAAAACACCATGTTCCGTACCTATCAGCCCAAGAAGCTTCAGCGCAAGAAAGAGCACGGCTTCCGTAAGAGAATGGCGACCGCCAACGGCCGCAAGGTGCTGTCCCGCCGCAGAGCGAAGGGCAGAAAGCATCTCAGCTACTGAGTTGCTGCGCGTGAGCAGGCAGACTTCTTCATAATGTTTTTCAGGGCGGGATCTTTCCGCCCTAAAGGCATTTCCGAAGCGTCTGCACAGCAGAGAGGATCGGGGGAGACCTTTGGAATTTACCAGCACGATCAAACAAAACTATGAATTCCGGCGTCTGTACTCGAAGGGCAAAAGCTGCGCCAATGCGTATCTGGTGGTCTACTGCCGGAAAAACCGCGCCGGCCGCAGCCGCATCGGCTACACCGTGTCCAACAAAGTCGGCCATGCCGTCGTGCGCAATCGCATTCGCCGCCGCCTGCGGGAGATCTATCGCCTGCATGAGCGGCAGATCGCGCGCGGGTATGATCTGGTCGTCGTGTCGCGCGTGCGTGCGCGCACAGCGGACTATCACCAGCTGGAGGCAGCGTTCTTATCGGCGTGCGCCCAGCTCGGCCTGCTGACGGAAGGGGATGACGGCGTATGAAGCGGCTGCTCATTGCACTGGTGAAGTTTTACCGCAAGTATATCTCACCGCTCAAACCGCCCTGCTGCCGGTTCATTCCGACCTGCTCGGAATATGCGCTCGAGGCTCTGCAGAAATACGGAGCGCTCAAGGGCTCGTGGCTGGCCATCAAGCGCATATGTCGGTGCCACCCGTTCCATACGGGTGAGCATGAATTTTATGACCCGGTGCCATGACCGGGAAATCCTAAGAATTTAAGAATTGGAGTCGTCTTATGTCCTGGATTACTGCACCCTTTGCCTGGCTGCTCAAAGCACTCTATGAGCTGACCGGCAGCTACGGTTGGGCGGTCATCCTCTTCGGCGTCGTCGTGAACCTGATTTTGCTTCCGTTCATGGCCAAGAGCAAGAAGAGCATGATGCGCACCAGCCGCCTTCAGCCGCGGATCGCAGAGCTTCAGCGCCGGCACGAGGGAAACCAGCAAAAGCTCAATGAAGAGATGGCCAAGCTCTATCGGGAAGAGAAGATCAACCCGATGTCCGGCTGCCTCTGGAGCCTGATCCCGTTCCCGATCCTGATCGCGCTCTACAGCGTTATCCGTCAGCCGCTGACGAAGATGATGAGCCTGAGCGCGGACGCCGTCACGCAGCTGACCGACTGGGTCACGACCAACGCGGGCTATGTCGCACAGACAAAGTCTGCCTATCAGGAGATCCAGATCGCCGACCTGATCCATCAGAACTGGGACGCCGTGACCGGCGCGCTCGGTGATTTCTCGGGCAAACTGCTGGATATCGACTATTCGTTCATCGGCCTGAACATGGGCCAGCAGCCGTCGTTCAAGATCTGGACGTTTGACTGGAGCAACAAAGCCGTCTGGCTTCCGGCTCTGGGCCTGTTCCTGATCCCGATCGTCTCGGCAGTGCTGTCGTGGCTGTCCATGAAGATCAGCACGGCAATGACGCCGCAGCCCGCTGCCAATCAGCAGCAGGCCGCTACGACCAACAAGACCATGATGATCATGATGCCGCTCGTGTCGCTGTGGATCTGCTACACGATGCCGGCCGCTCTGGGCATTTACTGGATTGTTAACAGCATCCTTGGCATCCTGCGTGATGTCAGCCTAACGAAGGTTTTCAACAAGCAGCTCGACAAGCTCGATGCTGAGCGGATCGCGCGCGAAAAAGAGCGCGACGCGGAGCTTGAGCGCAAGCGTCTCGAGACCGAGCGCCTGAAGGCTGCCGGCGAGACCGTCGTCAACCCCAACACCAGTAAGAAGAAGATTCAGGCCAGCCAGAAGCAGAAGGATGACGAGCGCAAGGCCGCAGCGATGCGCGAGGAGCGTGCTGCCCGCCGCGAGCGTCTCGGCGTCGAGCAGGCGGCTGCGCCGGAGTCCCAGGTCGGCAACCGCCGCTATGCGCGCGGCCGTGCCTATGCGCGGGATCATTATGCAGAGGGGCAGGCCGCCGCTTCCGAAGCGGAGCAGACGCCGGCCGCCGAAGCCCCCGAAGGAAAACAGGAGAGTACTGAATGATGTTGAAAACACTGGAAAAGTCCGGCAAGACGGAAGAGGCGGCGATCGCCGCCGCGCTCGAGGAGCTTGGCCTTGACCGGGATGATGTTTCCGTTGAGATCGTGGAGCGCGCCAAGTCTGGTTTCCTCGGCATTGGCGCCAGCCCCGCGGTCGTCCGCGTGCAGTATGAGGCACCGGATGAGGAGCCCGAGACCGTTGCGGAAGCTCCGGCTGCGGCTCCGACCGCACAGGAGCAGCCTGCGGCCGCACCTGCCGCTCCCGCAGCGGCAGCGGACGAGCCGGAGAGCTATGCGCGCATCCGCGCATTTGTCAGCGGCCTGCTCGAGCACATGGGCATCCAGGCGGAGATCGAGATCACCGCGCGTGAAAATGGCGGCGTGAACGTGAACCTGTCCGGCAGCAACATGGGCGCGGTCATTGGCCGCCGCGGCGAGACGCTCGACGCGATCCAGCACCTGACCAATTATGCCGTCAACCGCGGCAGCGATAAGCACATGCACATCAGTGTCGACGCCGAGAGCTACCGCGCCAAGCGCGAGGAGTCGCTTGTGCGTCTGGCGGAGAAAATGGCCGCCAAGGCGATCAAGTACAAGCGCAGCATGGCGCTTGAGCCGATGAATTCCTACGAGCGCCACGTCATCCACACAGCGCTGCAGGATTACGAAGGCGTGACGACGAGTTCGACTGGTACCGAGCCGAACCGCCGCGTTGTGGTCTCCTACGAGAAGCCGCAGCGCCCTAGCAACAAACCGGTCAGCCGTGAGTGGAGCTGACGAGAGATTTAGGAGGAAACGGTATTATGTTTGAACAAGTGAGACAGCTGCTCGCCCATCAGTTTGAGGTGGACGAAAACACCATCACCATGGACACGAACATCGCGGACGATCTCGGCGCGGATTCGCTCGACGTCGTGGAGCTGGTCATGTCGATCGAGGATGCGTTCGGCATCACGATCGAGGACGAGAAAGCGGCCGAGCTGACCACCGTCCGTCAGGTCGTGGATTACCTCGAGAAGAACGCTTGAGATCTTACGTAAGAGAAGCAGGCAGCCGGTGCTGCCTGCTTTTTTTATTTCTGGAAATGCAATAGTGATTGACGAATCCGGCCGCAGCGGGTAAAATAAACAATGTATGCCGGAAAGGAGCGCGCGTATGCTGCAATTTCAACCGCAGGAGCACCTGATGCATTCGTATATTGTCGCGTCCCAGTCGGAGCAGGCGCGCGACCGGCTCTCACTCGATCTGGCGGCGGCCATGCTCTGCCGCAGTGACGGCGTGCGTCCGTGCCGGACGTGCCGGGACTGCCGCAAGGTCTATGACGGCGTGCACCCGGACGTGATCTATGTCGCGCCGGATCCGGACGCCAAAGTGCCGACGATCAAGGTCGACCAGATCCGCAGCATCGCGGCCACGGCGTACATTCTGCCGAGCGAGGCGGAAAAGAAGGTCTATGTTCTGCGTCAGGCGGACACGATGAACCTCAGCGCGCAGAATGCGTTTTTGAAGCTGCTGGAGGAGCCGCCGCAGAGCGCGGCGTTCATCCTTGCGGCCGCGAGCCCGGAGCTGCTGCTGCCGACGGTGCGCTCGCGCTGCGCACTGCTGCGCGACCCGACGGAGCAGCTGCAGGAATCGGACGAGATCCGCACCCTGGCGGAGGACTATCTGCGCGCGGTCGCGTCGCAGGATCGGCTGACGCTCCTGCGCTGGTGTCTTGCCCAGGAGGGCATGGATGCGCAGACGCTCTCGGCGTTTCTTCCCGCCGTGCAGCACCGGCTGGTGCACTTGCTGGCGGAGCCGGATGAGACGGTGCTGCCGCAGGCACTGTGCGCGCAGCAGCTGCGGCTCATGGAGACCTGCGAGAATTACCGCCGCGCCAATGTCGGCACGAAGCATATCTTTGGCCTGCTGTCCGTTTCGGGCGTGCAGGCGAAAGTTCAGAAGTGAGGATATCAAATTGACAGAAGTAATCAGTGTGAAATTCAAAAACCGCGGCAAGGTCTATTTCTTTGACCCGCACGGCATTGCCGTGCGCACGGGCGAGAAAGTAGTCGTCGAGACGTCGCGCGGGCTGGAGCTGGCCGAGTGCGTGCAGGGCAACCATGCAGTGCCGGACGAGACGGTCGTGCAGCCGCTGCGCTCACTGGCGCGCATCGCCACGAAGGATGACCTGCGCATCGAGGAGATCAACCACCGCCGCGAAAAAGAGGCGTTTTCCATCTGCAAGCAGAAGATCGCCGAGCACGGCCTGGACATGAAGCTCGTCGATGTGGAGTGCAGCTTCGAGGGCAACAAGACCATGTTTTTCTTCACGTCCGACGGGCGTGTGGATTTCCGCGAGCTGGTCAAGGATCTGGCCTCCGTGTTCCGCAACCGCATCGAGCTGCGCCAGATCGGCGTGCGCGACGAGGCGAAGATGCTCGGCGGCATCGGCATCTGCGGCCGCCCGTACTGCTGCAGTCAGTTTCTGGACGACTTTCAGCCCGTGTCCACGAAGATGGCGAAGGTGCAGTCCATGTCGCTCAACCCGTCGAAGATCTCCGGCGCGTGCGGCCGTCTGATGTGCTGCCTGCGCTATGAGCAGGCGGCGTATGAGGAGCTGGTCAAGGCCGTGCCGAAGGTCGGCGCCTTTGTCGAGACGCCCGCGGGCTACGGGACCGTGTCGTCCGTGAACATCCTGCGCAGCAGCCTGAAGGTCAAGCTCGACGGTCAGGGTGAGGACGTTTTCAAAAACTATCAGGCTGACGAGATCGCCGTGATCCCTGGCGGCCGCCCGAAGCCGGGCGAGCCGCTGCTGTCCCTGCTCAAGGACCGGCCGAAGCCGGTGCGCGAAGAGGAGCCGAAAGAGGATCCCTGGGCGCTGCCGCAGCTTTTTGCCGACGAGGTCTACGGCGACAAGAAGCCGGAGCGTGCACGCACGCCAGAATCCGGCGAGAAGAAAAAACGCCCGCGCCGCCGCTCACGCGGCCACGGCGGGAAGAAGCCCGCGGACGCTCAGGCTGCGCCGAAGGCGGCGCAGGAGGGGGCAAAGTCCAAGGGTCAGCCGCGGCAGAAGTCTCAGCCCAACCGCAAATCCGGCGCGCGCAAGCCGGGGGACAAGCCAGCGGGCGAGAACGCCGAGCGCAGCCGCGCCAAGGCGCAGCCGCCCAAGCCGGCCGAGGGCGCGGCGCCGAACGGCGAAAAACGCGCCGACGGCCATCGCCGCCGCCATCGCGGCGGGCGCGGCCGCAACAAGTCCACGACGCCCGGCAATGCAGCGCCCAGCACGCCGGCGGCGGAATAAAAGCCAAAACAGGTGCATACCGATCCGGTATGCACCTGTTTTTTGCGCTGTCTGGTTCAGATCAGCAGTCCGCCGTCCACGCCGAACACCTGTCCGGTCACGAAGCGGGCGCGCTCGCTTGCCAGCAGCGCGATCGCATCGCCCACATCTTCTGCCGTGCCCATGCGGCACAGGGCGGTGCTGTCGGCCAGCTCCGCCTTGTCCTCGGGGCTGAGGTTTGCGATCATGTCCGTGTCGATGCAGCCGGGGGCGACGCAGTTGACGCGGATGCCGGACGGGCCGAGCTCCTTTGCCAGCGCCTTCGTGAACGCGACGACCGCGCCCTTCGTGGCCGAGTAGGCCACCTCGCACGAGGCGCCGTTCGTGCCGAGGATGGAGGCGAGGTTGATGATGTGTCCGGCCTTTTCATGCACCATCGGCGGGATCGCGCAGCGGCAGCAGTTATACATACCCGTGACATTCACGTCAAACAGCCGCTGCCAGACGGCCGGGTCGAGATCCGTCAGCAGCCCGTAGACCGCGACGCCGGCGTTGTTCACCAGCAGGTCCACAGGTCCAATTTTCTCGAACATGGCTTCGACAGCCTGTCCGTCGCTCACATCGGCGCAGATGGCCATGCCGCCGGTCTGCGCGGCGACCGCCTCGGCGGCCGCGCGGGATTGAATATAGTTCACGTGTACCGTCCAGCCGTCGCGGGCCAGCGCCAGCGCGGCTGCCTTGCCGATGCCGCGGGACGCTCCGGTCACGAGTGCGATTTTTTTCATGTCAAGATCCTCCCAGAAACGAACATTTGTCAAAACGCTGCGTCTATGTTATTATATACTTGTTTCTTTGAAATTGCTATCCATCCTGTCGATCCCGGAGGAAAAAATATGAGCAGACAGACAACCACACGCCGCCGTCACGGCGTCCGGCGCATGAGCGAGCGCAAACGGCTGACGATCACGGCGATCTCAGCGGTGCTCGCCCTGGTCACGGTCGTGATCTGTGCGCTGACCGGCGTGTTCAATTTTCATAAAGGCAATGAGCGCATCCTGCCGAACCTCGTCGGCCAGACGGAGGAATCAGCCAAGGCGCAGCTTGCGGAGCTGGACGCCGAGCCGAGCATTACCTATGAAAACAGCGACGAGACCAAGGGCATCGTCATCCGGCAGGACGTCAATGAGGGCACGCAGCTCAAGCACCGGCAGACGGTCGCGTTCGTCGTCTCGCTCGGCCCGAAGGAGCAGCCCACGGCGCCGGAGGACACCCCGGTCGCCATTCCGAGCTTCGTCGGCCTGACGCTCGAGCAGGCGCAGGCGACGGCCAAGAGCCTCGGCGTCACCGTCGAGGAGAGCGGCACGGTCTATGACGACAACGTGCGCAAGGGCTCCGTTGCACGCCAGAACCCGGTCGGCGGCACAATGGTCAAGCCGGGCACGACGATCCAGGTCTCCATCTCGGCCGGCCCGGAGAAGAAGGAGTACACCGTCACCGTCACGTGCGGCGCGGGCGGCAGCGTCAGCCCGAGCGGCAATCAGAAGGTGGCCGAGGGCGGCAGCGTGTCGTTTACGATCACGCCGAAGGACGGCTACGAGGTCGCAACGCTGGTCATCGACGGCACGACGGTCCTGCCCCTGACGAGCTATTCCTTCATGAACGTGGACAGCAACCACACGCTCTACGTGACGTTCCGCGAAAAGTAAACACGGCACAGAATACGCCCCCGGCGACTGCCGGGGGCGTATATTTTATGCTTTATGCTTTATGCTTCCGGAATGGCGTGGATGCCGACGGTACGGATCGCACCGTTTTCCGTCTCGATGCAGGCGTACGTGCAGAGCGCTCCAACGCCCGCCGTGCCGGGGTTGACGACGTACAGCCCCTGCATGGTCTCGCTCACGGCGCGGTGCGTGTGCCCGAAGAGCACCATGTCCGCACCCGCAAAATAGGCGGCATTGAGCAGGGCGTCGAGCGTATACTTCACGCTGTATCGGTGTCCGTGCGTGAGGAAGAACTTCACGCCGTCGAGCGTGAGCTGCAGCACCTCGGGGTTGACCGGTTCGCGGTCGCAGTTGCCGCACACGCGGTACAGCGGCAGGTCCGGAAACTCTTTTTCCAGCCGCTGCGTGTCGCGCTCGCAGTCACCGAGATGGAACACGGCGTCCGGCTGCTGCTGCCGGATGGCGCGCACCATGCCGAGCGTCCGGCCGTGAGAATCGGAAAAAACAAGGATCTTCGTGGCAAGTCACCTCTGCATTGCTCATAGAATACAATAAAAGCAGGATACCCGGCACGGCCGGGCCATCCGCATTATACGGGACACGGCCTGCAAAGTCAAGCCGCCCCGAATGGAGCGTGACCGATATGAAGGACTTGGATGCGCTGAAAAACCAGCTCGCGCGCGACGGACGCCTGCAGCGCCTGCAGGAGATCGCCGACTCAACCGACGGGCAGAAGTTGGCCGGTGCGCTCGATGCGCAGAAGATCGAGCAGGCGGCGCGCGCGGGGGACACCGAGACGCTGCGGCAGATCCTCACGCAGGTGCTCAGCACGGACACCGGGCAGCGTCTGGCCGGAAAAGTAAAGGACGCGATGCAGGATGGATGAGATCGGGGAGAAGCTCGACGCGCTGCTCAATGATCCGAAGCAGTTCGGCAAGATCGCGCAGTTGGCATCCTCGATCCTGGGCGACGGCGGCGGACAGCAAGCGCCGCCGTCCGCACCGGAGCCGGAGCTAGACGTCGATATGGGGCAGCTGCGCCGGATGATGTCGGCGCTGCGCGGCGGCGGGCACGACTCCGCCAACCGCCACCTGCTCGAGGCCATGAAGCCCTATCTGGCTGAGAAGCGCCGGCGCAAGATCGACCGCGCCATGAAGCTCGCGCGGCTTGCGTCGCTTGCCGAGCTCGCCGCCGAGGACTTGGAGGGGGACGACCATGTATAATCGCTATCAGGGCAACAGCGGCCGGGTCGAGCGCGTGCCGGATGCGCCGCAGCCGTCTATCCGTCCGCACCCGCCCGCGCCGCCTGCCGGAAACAACAAGCCGCCGCCGGGCTTGCCCGGCGGCGGCTTGCAGCAGTTGCTGCAGAAATTTTCGCTCGCAGACCTCGAAAGCGAGGATCTGCTGCTGATCCTGGTGTTATACCTCATGTACCGCGAGAGCGGCGACAAGGAGCTGCTGTTCATCCTCGGCGGGATGCTGTTTCTTTAGTGCGCGGGCACAAACGGCTCGGGCGGCTGTGCGCCGAGAAAATGGCTCAGGATCGCCTGCGCGATGCGCGGGCAGGCCCGCCCGTCGCCATAGGGGTTGACGGCCTTGGCCATCCGGTCATAGGCGGCCGGATCGTCCAGCAGCTCGGCAGCCAGACGGTAGATCTCCTCCGTGTCCGTGCCGGCGAGCTTGACGGTGCCGGCAGTGACGGCCTCCGGCCGCTCCGTCTCGCGCCGGAGCACGAGCACGGGTTTTCCGAGTGCGGGTGCTTCCTCCTGAATGCCGCCGGAATCGGTCATGACCATGTAACTGCGCGCCATGAGCCGGTGCATGTCCACGGCGTCAAGCGGCGCGATGAGCCGGATGTTCGGCACGCCGCCGAGCAGCTCCTCCGCCGTGCTGCGCACGACCGGGCTCAGGTGCACGGGATAGACGATCTCGACATCCGGATAGTTGAGCGCCAGGCGGCGCACGGCGGTAAAGATGTTGCGCATGGGCTGGCCGTAGTTCTCGCGCCGATGGCAGGTCATGGCAATGACCCGGCGCGAAAAATCGACCTGCCGCAGCTCGTCCGAGACGAACTGCTCCCCGCGGACGGTGTAGGCCATGGCGTCGATCACGGTGTTGCCGGTGACGAAAATGTCGCCCTCCACGGCCTCGCGCTCGAGGTTGTGGGCGTTGTTTGCGGTCGGTGCGAAGTGCAGCGTGGCAATGCGGCCGACGAGCGAGCGGTTCATCTCCTCCGGGAAGGGAGACCAGCGGTCGTACGTGCGCAGACCGGCCTCGACATGGCCGACGGGGATCTTGGCGTAAAACGCGGCGAGCGCGCCGGCAAACGTCGTCGTGGTGTCGCCGTGGACAAGCACGATGTCCGGCTGCACCTCACTGAGCACTTCGCGCATCCGCTCAAGCACGCGCGTTGTGATCGCGGTCAGATCCTGCCCCTGCTGCATGATGTTGAGATCGTAGTCGGCACGAATGCCGAAACAGTCCATGACGGAGTCGAGCATCTCGCGGTGCTGCGCCGTGATGCACACGACGCTCTCAAGCTCCGGATGCTTTTGCAGCTCGAGCACGAGCGGGGCCATTTTGATCGCCTCCGGCCGCGTGCCGAAGACGGACATGACTTTAATGCGTTTGCTCATCGTTGACCTCCTGTGCAGGTGCTTCGGCGGCATCGGCGTTGTTTGCCTGTTCGGCTGCTTCGGCCGCTTCCTGCGCCTCCTGCAGCTCCACGTCAATGTGGTGCTTGTGCACGCTCTTGCGGATGAAGGCGCACACGACAAAGCCGATCAGCAGTGCGAGGATGAGCAGCGCGATGCGGATAGATCCCTTTGTCGTGAGCACGACGGCGGCGAGGCCGAGCGTGGCGCTGATGGCATAGAGGATCGCAACGGCCTGCTTCTGGTTCAGACCGAGATCCATGAGCTTGTGGTGAAAATGGCCGCGGTCGGCGTGAAACGGGCTCTGTCCGTGCAGGATGCGGCGGCAGAACGCGAAGAGCGTGTCCGACAGCGGCACGGCCAGCGCGAGCACCGGCACGACAAACGTGACGATCGCGTAGAACTTGAACAATCCGAGCACCGACACCGTGGCCAGCACGTAGCCGAGCAGCAGGGAACCGGTGTCGCCCATGAAAATGCGGGCTGGGTTGAGGTTGTAGGGCATGAAGCCGATGCACGCGCCGGCGAGCGCCGCGACGATGAGCGCCACGTTCGGCTCCGACACGAGCAGCGCCACGACCAGAATGGTCACGCAGCTGATGGTCGACACGCCGACGGCCAGACCGTCCAGCCCGTCGATCAGGTTGACGGAGTTCGTGATGGCGACGATCCACAGCACGGTCAGCGGAATGGCGAGCCATCCAAGGACGATGGCCTCCTGACTGCTGAACACGTTCGGGTTCGACACGACGTTGATGACCACGCCGTGCAGCACGGCGATGACGGCGGAGAGGATCTGGATCAGAAACTTCGTCCACGCACGCAGGGAGATGATGTCGTCGATCACGCCGGTGATGACGATGATGATCGACCCGAGCAGAATGCCGCGCACCTCCTGCGTGATGTCCACGAACAGGAGCATCGACACGATGAAGCCCAGAAAGATGGCCAGACCGCCCATGCGGGGGATGGGGTGATCGTGCACGCGCCGGGCCTCGCCCGGTACATCCATGGCGCCGACTTTTTGCGCCAGGATCTTGACGACCGGCGTCAGCGCAAAGCTGACCACGAACGCGATGAGGATCGCAAGCATGACTTTGATCCAGACAGCAGTGTTAAGAAACATGAGAACCGATCTCCAATAATGTAAGTATTATTTGGCGACGAAGCCGACCTTCTTATAGACTTTGCGCAGCGTTTTGTTGGCAATGTAGGACGCCTTTTCCGCGCCGGCCTTGTAGACGCTCTCGAGGTAGGCCTTGTCCTTGAGCAGGCGCTCGCTCTCCTCGCGGATGGGGCGCAGCGTCTCGACGACTGCCTCGCCGACGGCGGGCTTGAACGCGCCGTAGCCCTTGCCGTCAAATTCCGCCTCGATCTCCTCGAAGGTCTTGCCGGTGCAGGCGGAATAGATGCTCATGAGGTTGGACACGCCGGGCTTGTTCGCCAGGTCATAGCGCACGCAGCGCTCGGTGTCGGAGTCCGTGACGGCCTTTTTGAACTTGCGCATGATATCCTCCGGACGGTCGAGCAGGTACACGGTGCCGTTGGGATCCTTGTCGGACTTGGACATTTTGTTTTCCGGCGAGACGAGACTCATGACGCGCGCGCCGATCTTCGGAATGTACGGCTCGGGGATCTTGAACACGTCGCCGTAGATGTTGTTGAAGCGGGTGGCCACGTCGCGGCAGAGCTCGACGTGCTGCTTCTGGTCGCTGCCGACGGGAACGTAGTCCGGCTGATAGAGCAGAATGTCCGCCGCCATCAGGGCGGGGTAGGTGAACAGGCCGCCGTTGATGTTCTCGGCGTTTTTGGCGCTCTTGTCCTTAAACTGCGTCATACGCGAGAGCTCGCCGAACATGGTGTAGCAGTTGAGCACCCAGCCGAGCTGGGTGTGCGCGGGCACATGGCTTTGGATGAAGAGCGTGTTCTTTTCCGGGTCGAGACCGCAGGCGATGTATTGCGCGAGCTGCTCGATGGTGCGGCGGCGCAGGTCGGCAGGCACCTGGCGCACGGTCAGGCTGTGCAGGTCGGCCACCATGTACAGGCAGTCATAGTCAGATTGCAGCAGTGCCCAGTTGCGCACCGCGCCGATATAGTTGCCCAGAGTGGGCGTGCCGGTGGGCTGAATGCCCGAAAGAATGCGTTTGCGTTTTTCTTCTGCCATAGTACTCTATCTCCATTCGTTATAAATCAATTTTTCAATGCAAGGGAAGAATATGCTTCATTCGTATTCCGTCGCCGCCGCCATCGTGCGCATCCAGCGCAGAGCAGCCGTCTCAACGGCAGACACCTGCATGGGATATACGGTGATGCCATTGACCGCCTCCTTGCCGAACCGTTCTCCCACGCAAATTTTCACGCAGGACTAGGCAGTTCATGTGTTTTCGTGTACAATATAGAATATAATCAAACAGAAGATATTTGTCAATGTTTTACACCCCTGAAACTGATAGTTTTATGTGAAGGAATGTTACAGCTATGGTCAAAATTCTATTCGTTTGCCACGGCAACATCTGCCGCAGTCCGATGGCGGAGTTTGTGATGAAAGATTTAGCCGCCAAGGCCGGGGCAGGGGGGCGATTTGTCATTGATTCCGCTGCCACCAGCACCGAGGAGATCGGCAACCCGGTCTACCCTCCGGCGCGGCGGGAGCTGGCGGCCCATGGCGTTGCCTGCGGGGCGCATGCGGCGCGGCAGATGACCCGGGTCGACTATGACAAATACGACCTGCTCATCGGCATGGACAGTGCCAACATCCGCAATATGACCCGCCTCTGCGGCGGAGACCCGGCGGGCAAAATCCACCGCCTGCTGGACTGCACTGACCGCCCCGGCGACGTGGCCGACCCCTGGTACACCGGGGATTTTGCAGCCACCTGGCGGGATGTACTGGACGGCTGCACGGCGCTTCTGGAAATGCTGACCAATAAAAAATAGACAAACCGGCCAACAAGTGCTATAATAAGGCTACCTTGTGAATATGCACCAACTACAATCCGAAAGGAACGTGTGAATAGAATGGGAAAATATTTCGGTACTGACGGCTTCCGCGGCGAGGCCGGTGTCAACTTGACCGCCGACCACGCCTACAAGGTAGGCCGCTTCCTTGGCTGGTATTACGGTATGCTGCGCCAGCGCAATGGCGAGGCGACCGCCCCGCGCATCGTCATCGGCAAGGATACCCGCCTTTCGAGCGACATGCTGGAAAACGCCATGGCGGCCGGCCTGTGCAGCGTAGGCGCATCGGTCGTTCTGCTGGGCGTTGTGCCCACTCCGGCCGTGGCGTACCTTGTGGAAAAATACAAGGCAGACGCCGGTGTGATGATCTCTGCATCACACAACTCTTACGAGTATAACGGCATTAAAATTTTCAGCGGCGACGGCTACAAGCTGCCGGACGACCTTGAGGAGCGCATTGAGTCTCTGATCCTCGGCGAAGCGGCTCTGCCGCCGCTGCCTGCAGACAGCGACCTCGGCACGGTGTCGCATGCGCCGAACGCGCTGCGCGATTACATCGATCACGTGAAGTCCACGGTGCACTTCTCGCTGACGGGCCTTGAAATCGCGCTCGACTGCGCGAACGGCTCCTCCGCGATGACGGCGGAAACACTGTTTACGGAGCTCGGCGCCAAGGTGCACATGCTGCATGATGAGCCGAACGGCACGAACATCAACGATAACTGCGGTTCCACCCATATGGAATCGCTCGTGGAATATGTGAAGACGCATAAGGTCGACGCGGGCATCGCGTTTGACGGCGACGCCGACCGCTGCCTTGCCGTGGACGAAAACGGCGAAGTCATCGACGGCGACTTCATCATGGCAATCTGCGGCCTCGATATGAAGAGCCGCGGTAAGCTGAATAAGGACTGCATCGTCGGCACCATCATGACGAACCTCGGCTTTGTAAAGTGCTGCGAAGCAAACGGCATCCACTTTGAAGCGACGAAGGTCGGCGATCGTTACGTGCTGGAAGAAATGCTGCTTGAAAACTACAGCTTCGGCGGCGAGCAGAGCGGCCACGTCATTTTCCGCGATTTCGCAACGACCGGCGACGGCCAGCTGACGGCGGCGCAGCTTTTGAGCATCTTAAAGCAGCGCGAAGCAAAGCTTTCTTCCCTCAAGACCGTCATGGAGCGTTACCCGCAGACGATGGTGAATATCAAGGTCTCGCCGGAGGGCAAGCTGGCGTTCCACACTGACCCTGTCTCTTATACACATCTGACGCT